>Ga0268299_1004525_pt1 | contig 10677 bp, 8 predicted proteins | sample NOBtaG_FD_193484 | JGI IMG/M metagenome (GOLD analysis project Ga0268299, IMG submission 193484) | Activated sludge microbial communities from bioreactor in Nijmegen, Gelderland, Netherland - NOB reactor | ecosystem: Engineered > Bioreactor > Aerobic > Activated sludge | place: Netherlands... | reverse complement strand
CTTCTACTTTCTGCTCACGGTGTTCGGCGCCGGCGTCGAGTTGGTCGTCCTGGCCGGCACGCTCGACCTGGCGTTCTTCGGTTGGGAGCTGGTCGGCATCACGTCGGCGCTGCTGATCTCGTTCTTCAACGAGCGCCGCGCGCCGGTCGAGCACGGTCTGCGCGCCTTCGTCACCTATCGCGCCTGCGACGCCGGCTTCCTGGCTGCGGCCGTCTGGTTGCACCACGCGGTCGGCTCTTCCGCGGTGTCGCCCGCGGACGGCGCACTCTGGGGCAGCTTCGTCGTCCCGGCGAGCACCTCGGACGCGACGATCGTGGCGCTGCTGCTCCTCTGGGCGTCGATGGGCAAGGCGGCCCAGGTGCCGCTCGGCGGCTGGTTGCCGCGCGCGATGGAAGGACCGACGCCGTCGAGCGCGATCTTCTACGGTGCGATCTCGATCCACCTCGGCCCCTATCTGCTGCTGCGCAGCGGGGCGGTGCTGGAGCACGCGCCGTGGGCGGCGGCGGCCACGGTCGCCGTCGGGGTGCTCACCGCCTTCCACGCGACCTTCGTCGGCCGGGTGCAGACGGACATCAAGAGCGCTCTGGCCTACGCCGCGATGGCACAGGTCGGCGTGATCTTCGTCGAGATCGGCCTGGGGCTCCAGACGTTGGCGTTGGCGCACATCGTCGGCCACGCCTGCATCCGCAGCCTGCAGATCCTGCGGTCGCCCAGCCTGCTGCACGACCACCACCACCTCGAGCAGGCGATGGGCGAGCAGTTGCCGCGCACCGGCGGTCATCTGCAGCGGCTGGTGCCCGATGCGCTGCAGCCGTGGCTCTATCGGCATGCGCTCGAGCGCGGCTACTTCGACGCGATCCTGCGGGACTACGTTCTCGGCGTCCCGATCGCCCTTCTGCGCCAACTCGACCAGGCCGACCGCGCCTGGGCCGAGCGGCTGGCGCGCGAGGACGGCGAGCGCGAGACCGCCACGGCGGCGGAGGAGGCGCGATGACGCCGCTCGACGTGTGGGATGCGCTGGCGGCTCTTCTGCTGGCGGCGTGGGTGTCGATGTCGGAGGATGCGCGTCAGGCGCGCGCGCGCGCCGCCGCCGGCATGGCGTTGCTCACGGTGCTCACCGCGGTCGCCGGCGTGCGCGACCTGCTCGCCGGCGTCGTCGGAGCGGAACTGTTCTGGGGCGCCCTCGCGCCGCTGGCGATCTGCCTGATCGGTTGGGTCGCGGTCGCGCTCAACCCGCTCGAGGGGCGTGGCCCGGCGACCTGGGTGCGCATCCTGGCGCTGCTGGCGGCGTCGCTGGCGTTCCACGCGCTGGCGAGTGCGGCGGGCCTGGCGGCGCTCTGGTGCGCGACCGCGCTGATCGCCTGGTGGGAGATTCGCGGCGACGAGGGCGAGGCGCGCGTCTTCGCTGCCTACCAGGTGCCGAGCGCGTTGCTGGTGGTCACCGGCGCCGCCCTGACGGGCGCCGGCATGCAGGTCCCGGGCGCTCTCGCGGCGGCGGCCGGCATCGCCATCCGGCAGGGGTTGTTGCCGGTGCAGAGCTGGTTCCCGCGCTTCGCCGAGCGCTCGCCGATGGGGGTGGTGGTGGCTTTCGCCTGCCCGCAGTTGGCCCTGTACGGGCACGCGCACCTCGTCGCCGCCGGCCTGACGCCGCCCTGGGCGCACGGCCTGGCGGTGCTGGGTGCCGCGACCGCCGTGCTCGCCGCCGCGCTCGGCACGGTGCAGAGCGAGGGGCGACGCGCGCTCGCCTTCCTGATGCTGAGCCAGAGCGGCCTGATCGCCTTCGCCCTAGAGAGCGAGTCGGCGGTCGCGCACGCCGGCGTCCTGCTCCTCTGGCTGGTGGTCGGCATCTCGACCGCGGGCCTGGCGATGACGATGGCGGCGCTCGAGGCGCGGCGCGGCGAACTGGGGCTGGCGATCCCCGCCGGCAGCTTTGCGCGCACGCCGCGGATGGCGGTCGCCTTCCTGCTGCTCGGCTTCGCCAGCGTCGGCCTGCCGGCGACCCTCGGCTTCGTCGCGGAGGATCTGATCCTGCAGGGCTCGATGGGCGACCTGCCGCAACTGGCCCTCGCCCTCATCGTCGCCACCGCGCTCAATGGCGTCACCGTCATGCGCTCGTTCTTCCAACTCTTCCACGGCGCGCGCGAGGGACAGGGCGAGGTCGACCTGACCCCGCGCGAGTCGGTCGCGCTGACGGTGGGGCTCGCCGTCCTCCTCGTCACCGGCGCTGTGCCGGGGTACCTGGTTCGCGCGGTGGCGGAGGCGCCGGCCGCCGCCCACGGCCAGGCGCAGAATCACTGAGGGCTGGCGCGACCACGGCTGCGCCCCTCCCGGGGCGCACGGCGAGTCTCGCCGCGCGCAACCCGGGGCTTGCGCCCCGGGCTACGCTCCCGCGCCGCTCCGCGGCGCCTGAGGGGCGCGCGGTTCGTGCGCGGGGCTGCGCTGCCGCGCCGCTCCGCGGCGCCCGAGGGGCGCGCGGTTCGTGCGCGGGGCTGCGCTCCCGCGCCGCTCCGCGGCGCCCGAGGGGCGCGCGGTTCGTGCGCGGGGCTGCGCTCCCGCGCCGCTCCGCGGCGCCCGAGGGGCGCGCGGTTCGTGCGCGGGGCTGCGCTCCCGCGCCGCTCCGGGGCCCGCCGCGGGGCGTGGGGCAGGAGCGCCGCGGAGCGGCGCAGGGGCATAGCCCCGGGCGCCAGCCCGGGGACCTGGGGAGATGCGGACTCCGCGCGCCCCGGCAGGGGCGCAGGCGTCCGTGGCAGACGCCCCCTTCCGGGCGTCGCCGCCGCGCCCCCACGAGGCGCGCGGTTCGTGCGCGGGGCTGCGCTGCCGCGCCGCTCCGGGGCCCGCCGCGGGGCGTGGGGCAGGAGCGCCGCGGAGCGGCGCAGGGGCATAGCCCCGGGCGCCAGCCCGGGGACCTGGGGAGATGGGGACTCCGCGCGCCCCGGCAGGGGCGCAGGCGTCCGTGGCAGACGCCCCCCCTTCGGGCCGCGCCGGCCGTGCCCCTACCGACGGCGACGCAGGCCGGCTCAGCCGCTCAACGCGGCCAGCAGGGCGTCGACCTCGTCGTCGGTGCCGACGGTGATGCGCAGGGCGTCCTCCAGACCGTCGATGCCGAACCAGCGCACCAGCACGCCGCCTTCCTTGAGCGCTTCGTAGGTGCCCCGCTGGCTGACACCCGGCCGACGAGCGAGGACGAAGTTCGAATGGCTGTCGGCGACCTCGAAGCCGCGCTCGCGCAGGGCGGCGATCAGGCGCGCCCGGGTGGCGCGGATGCGCGCGACGTTGGTCTGCATCCAGGCCTGGTCCTCGAGGGCGGCGACCCCGGCGACGATGCTGAGCCGGTTGACGTTGTACGAGTCCTTCACCTTCATCAACTCGGCGATCACCGGCGGCGCGGCGAAGGCCAGGCCGACGCGCAGGCCGGCGAGCGAGTAGGACTTGGACAGCGTCCGCAGCACGACCACGTTGTCGCACTCCCGCAACAGTCGCAGGGCGTTGTCGTCGGCGAAGTCGGCGTAGGCCTCGTCCACCACCAGCAGCCCCTCGACCTCGCGCGCCAGCCGCCCGAGCTCCTCGGTCGGAGTGAGCGTACCCGAGGGCGAGTTCGGGTTGCAGACGATCGTCAGTCGGGCGCGGGCGCGGCCGAGCTCGGCCGGCAGGCTGAAGTCGGACGGGAAGGGCAGGCGCACGGCCTCCGCCTCCTGCAGCGCGACCAGCGTGTCGTAGAGACTGTAGGTCGGCACGGGATAGGCGATCCGATCGCCGGGGCCGAGGCAGGCGCGCACCAACATGGTGAGCAGATCGTCGGAGCCGTTGCCGACCACGATCTGTTCCGGCGAGACGTCGTAGACCGCCGCCGCCGTGTGGCGCAGCACGTCGGCCACCGGGTCGGGATAGAGGCGTAGCTCGGCGCCCACCGCCTGCATCAGCGCCTGCGCCACGCGCGGCGACGGTGGGTAGGGATTCTCGTTGGTGTTGAGCTTGACGTAGCGGCGGTCCTGCGGCTGCTCGCCGGGGGTGTAGCCGTGCATGGCGCGGATCGCCGGCCGGAATGCGTTCATGACCGGCATCTAACGCAAAGACGCGCGCCCGCGCCAGACGGCTTCGACGAACGGCGGAAGGAGCGGGCTCGGGGGTCCGCGGTTGACAAGGCGCGGGCGGCGCGGCTCTGCTGGAGGCATGTCCGAGGGCGAACGGCTGATCGCGTTCGAGGCGGCGATGCAGGAGTTGGCCAAGCTGCAGACGGCGGCGGTGCGCTACCGCGGCCTGCGCCCGGCGGCCGAGGGCCTCCTGGGCGAGCTGCTCGACCTCGGCCGCAGCCTGCGCCAGTCCGCTCGCCGCGGTGTCTTCAGCGAGGACGCCGTCGACCAGTCCGCCCGCCAGGTGCGAGGCCTGCGCGACCGGTGGCTGGCGAGCCTCGAAGAGCTCCGCGCCTCGGACCTCTACCGCGAGGCGCTGTCCGCCTACGCCGCCGACGACCAGACGCGCCTGGCCGGCCTGCTGCCGCAGTTGTTCGCCGACCTCGAGCCGGCGCGCATCGCGCCGTCCCTGTTCCAGGCTCTCCCGCTCACCGGCCGTCACCGCGGCGGCAGCCCGGTACGCCCGCCGGAGGAGGTCGCCGAGGCGGTCGCCCTCGTGCGCAGCGACGGCCTGCGGCCGTCGGCACACGGGAGGGACTGGTGGGACCGCGACCTGCCGGCGATCGTCCTGGCCGACGACCTCGCCGCGGTCGATGCGCCGGCGGCCTTGGCGCTCGCCGGCCTGCCCCCTTCCGTCGCCCTGCTGCGCGCGGCAGACTCACTGTTGGTGTTCACCCCGCGACTCGCCGCCGACGTCTCCGTCGTTCTTGCCGAAACCAGTGACGACTCATGGTACGAAGCCAGCGAAGGCTCGTTCGAGGAATATCGCGACCGGCTGGCGGCGGAGCTGCGGCGCAGAGGCGTTGCCGTCGCGGTGCGGCCTGCCTGGAGCTGAAGATGCGCGAACTTCGATCCCTCGTAATCCCCCTGCTGCTGGTGACGCTGCTGGCGGTCGCCGCCGGCTGCGGCGCGCGCCGCTCCTCGGGCGACGTCCTGGCGGAGTCGCTGGCCGGCCTGATGCCGCACGGTGACCGCGACCACTTCGTCTTCGCCAGCGAGAAGAGCGTCGGCGAGGCGCAGGTGGAGCGCACCCTCACGGTCGAGCACGTCTCCGCGCTCGAGGCCGGCGAGTTCGAGGTCACCGAGAGCTCCGACGGCGTGCGCATGGGCGACTCGCGTTGGCTCTCGGACGAGACCGGCATCTCGCTGGTGAGCGAGGACGTCGAGGGTCTCGGGGTCCGCCTCCAGTACGAGCCGCCACTGCTGGTCTTCCCGAAGCCGCTGCGCGCGGGGGAGCACCGCGCCAGCACGCGAGCGGCGGCGACGCGCCTCGACGACGGCGAGCTGGTCGGGTCCTTCAAGGCGTCGCTGCTGCTGCGCTCCGACGAGGTCAGCGTCGACCATCCGCTCGCCGGCGACGGCCGTGCGGTGTCGCTGCGGGTGACGCGCACGATCCAGGGACCCGGCGGTGCCCTGATCATCAACGTCGAGAGCATCAACGCCGAGGGCGTCGGCGAGGTCGAATCGGTCGCCGCGCTCGAGGGCCTGCCGGTGGTCGTCCGCCGCTCGCTCGTCTGCGGCTTCATCCAGGGCCGCCCGGTCGGCCGCTGCGGCGACGCCAAGTAGCGGGCGCCACCCCTGGCTCTGCGGCGCCTGGTCGTTCTATGGAGGCGGCAGCGCGCCCCGTGGGGCGACGCACCGACATGCACGCCGCCGACTCGGTCACGCTGCCCTTCGACCTCACCGACCTCGACCACTTCGCCTCCGGTTTTCCGCACGCGCTGTTCGCCGTGCACCGGCGCGAGGCGCCGGTATACTGGCACCGGCCGACGCGACACACGCCCGACGGCGAGGGCTTCTGGTCGGTGGCGAGCTACGCCGAGACGCTGCGCGTGCTGAAGGACCCGGAGACATACTCCTCCGAGCGCGGCGGCGAGCGCGCCTGCGGCGGCACGCTGCTCCAGGATCTGCCGATCGCGGGCATGATCCTCAACATGATGGACGGCGTGCGCCACAACCGCATCCGCCGGCTGGTGTCGACCGGTCTCACGCCTCGCACCGTCGTGCGGCTGGAGGACGAGCTGCGCCGCCGGACGCGCGCGCTGCTGACGAGAGTGGAGAGCGGCGCGCCCTTCGACTTCCTGCGCGATGTCGCCGCCGAGCTGCCGATGCAGGCGATCTGCATCCTGTTGGGAGTCCCCGAGGAGGACCGGCACCAACTTCTCGAAAGCGTCGAGTACGCCTTCGACTTCCGCGACGGCCGCGAGTCCTTCGACACCACGCCGGCGGCAGCCGCGGCGCACGCCCGCATGTACGAGTACGGCAGCGAGCTGATCGCGCAGAAGCGTCGCCAGCCGACCGACGACATGCTGTCGGCGGTGGTGCACGCGCGCCTCGACGACGTCGACCCGCCGGCGCTCTCCGACGGCGAGCTCTACACCTTCTTCAATCTGTTGTTCGCCGCCGGTTCGGAGACCACGCGCAACGCCATCGCCGGCGGCCTGCTGCCGCTACTGGAAAAGCCGTCGCGGTTGGCGGAGCTGCGGGCGGCGCCGCTGCTGTTGCCGGGCGCGATCGAGGAGATTCTGCGCTGGACGACGCCCGCGCCGTCGAAGCGGCGCACCGCCACGCGCGCGACCGAGCTCGGCGGGCGGCCCATCCAGGCGGGCGACAAGGTGCTGGTCTGGGAGGGCTCGGCCAACCGCGACGAACTCGCCATCGCGCGCGCCGGCGAGTTCGATCTCCACCGGGACCCCAACCCGCATCTCGCCTTCGGCCAGGGCGTCCACTTCTGCCTCGGCGCGAATCTCGCCCGCCTCGAGATGAGGGTGGTCTACGAGGAGATGCTGGCGGAGTTCGCGGCCTGGGAGCTCGCTGGCCCGGTCGAGTGGACACGCAGCAACCGCCACACCGGCATCCGCCACCTCCCCGTACGCCTGCAGCGCGACTGACCATGGCCGAACGCGACGACGACGGCGCTGCACCGGTCGAGGTCCCCTACACCTCGCTCGCCCCGGGGACCCTGCGCGCGGTGGTGGAGGAGTTCATCACCCGCGAGGGCACCGACTACGGCGTGCGCGAGCGCAGTCTCGAGGACAAGATCGAGGACGTGATGCGCCAGCTCCGCCGCGGCGAGGTGCGCATCTGGTTCGACCCGGAGAGCAACACCGTCAACCTCGTCCCGGCGCGCCCGCCGGCGCGCTAGCCGAGCAGGCGCGTCACGGCAGGGCGCAGTAGCGCACCGGCACCACGGCGGCACCCGCCGCCGGCTGCGCCAGGCGGGCGAAGGCCCCGGCCATGCACACGCCGCCCGCTCGGCCGGCGACGAGATCCTCGCAGCTCCTCGCCTGACCGCTGGCGGAGGTGAGGCAGGGCAGCATGCCGCAGTCGTTGCCGTCGGCGATGTGCTTGCCGATCTCGCCGTTGGCGTTGAGGACGGTGCCGCTGGCCGTGCCGGTCGTCAGCGGCAGGACCTCGGGCATGCCCAGCGTCTCGAGCGCGTCGTCGTCGGTGCACGGCAGCCCGTCGGCTCCCTTGTCGGGATCGGTGGCGTCGAACGAGCACGTCCCGCCGTCGAGGATCAGGCCGAGCGCGGTGAAGGCGGTGGCGGTGCCGCCGAAGGGGACGCGTCCGCCGCTGCGCGCGTAGGTCGTGGCGGGGCTCGTCGAGTCGGCGCCGATGGCGTAGTCGAGCCGGCGCGCGCCCTTGCAACCCATCGCGCCGGCGAGCGACACCCCCGGGCCGAAGGTCGGCTTGCACGGGTCCTCCGGCGGGCAGACGCTCGGGTCGATGTTCTCGAAGACGTCGAGGGTGCAGACCGTGGCCGCGTCGGCCGGCGTCGGCGGCCGCCCGCCGCACGTCTGCAGCGCGACGTTCCGCTGGCAGGCGCACACCAGTCCCGGCACGACGATGGGGTCGATGCGGCCGCGATTCTTCTCGACCACGCCGACGAAGGGCAGGGCCCCCGGCTCGAACGTGGCGCCGCCGATGCCGCGCACCGCCTGTCGCCGCGGCTGGCCGATGGTGAAGACCTGCGATCCCGTGATCGGCAATTCGAGGCGGAAGCCGATCGTCTGCAGCAGGGCGCCGCTCTGGCTCGCCGTCTGGTCGCCCAGGTTCAGCACCAGATCGCTCTCGACGGTGCAGTTGGCGGCGCAGCCGTCGCCGCCATGGCCGTTGCCGTCGTCGCAGCCCTCGCTGCCCTCTCGCTCGCCGTTGCCGCAGACGCCGTCGTAGAGGGTGTCACGGACGCAGGGCGCGCCGCCGGACTGCGCCAGGCAGCCGACCGCCGCCTGGAGCTCGAGGATGTCCACGCCGCCGTCGCCCCCAAGGTCGCAGGCCGGGCAGGGGGGCACCTCGCCCAGCACCGAGCGCACGCAATCGTGGATCTCGTCGAGCGAGATCGCGTCGTCGCCGTCGCAGGCCGCCGCCGCGCACTCAGGCGCGCTCAGGACCGCGAGAACCAGCACCACCGCTCCCCATCTCCGCATGCGGGCCTTCTTGCCCGAAGCCGCGGCGGTGGCAAGGGCCGCGCGCGCCCCGGCCGCGGCGGCCGGCCCAGTCGCGCGCGCCCCAGAGAGCGAGCGTACACTTCGTCAAATCCAGCAGCAGATCGTCGGGATCCAATCTCGGCATCGTCGAGCCTCCCGAGCGAGCAGAGGAGCAGCCGCCGTGCCAGCGATGCCGGGTTTGGGGCCGGCAGCGCCGCGACCCCTGGCGGGGGCGTGGGCGTCGGCCGGTCGGACAGCCGTCCCGGCGCGATTCGACAACTGTGTGATCCGGCAGACGCCGCCGCGGCCGGCTATTTGATGCCGTACTCCTTGAGCTTCTGGTAGATCGTGGCGCGCGACAAGCCGAGGAGACGCGCGGTTTCGGAGATGTTGCCGCCGCAGCGCGCCAGCATCTCGCGGATGTAGGCGGCCTCGAACTCGGCGCGCGCCGACTGGAAGGTCGCCGGCACGGCCTCGGCGCCGAGGCGGGTCGACAGATCGAGGGCGCGCGTGAGCGTCTCGGTCTCGACCGTCGCCGGCACGGCCGCCGGCTCGTCGCCGCCGGGGGTGGCCGCCTTCGGCGGCAGTCCGCGCAGGTGGCTCTCGTCCAGCGTCTCGCCGTCGCGCGCCAGCGCCACCGCGCGCTCGATGGCGTTCTGCAGCTCGCGGACGTTCCCCGGCCAGTCGTAGCCGACGAGGCGCTCCATCGCCGGCGGCGCGACTCCCGCGATCGACTTCTCGTGACGGACCGCCGCCTGCCTGAGGAAGTGCTCGACCAGCAGCGGGACGTCCTCGCGCCGGGCGCGCAGCGGCGGCAGCACGATCGGGAAGGCGGAGAGGCGGTAGTAGAGGTCGCGGCGGAAGCGGCCGCGTTCGACCTCCTCGCCGAGGATGCGGTTGGTGGCGGAGATGACGCGCACGTCCACTTTGCGCGGCGCCGTGTCGCCGACGCGCACCACCTCGCCCTCCTGCAGCACGCGCAGCAGTCGCGCCTGCATGGTGGCCGGCATCTCGCCGATCTCGTCGAGCAGGATGGTGCCGCCGTCGGCGGCTTCGAAATAGCCGACCTGGTCGCGGGCGGCGCCGGTGAAGGCGCCGCGGCGGTGGCCGAACAGCTCGCTCTCCAGCAGCGTCTCGGGCAGCGCGGCGCAGTTGACCGCGATGAAGGGTTGGTCGGCGCGCGCGCCGGCGCGGTGGATGGCGCGCGCCACCAGCTCCTTGCCGGTGCCGGTCTCGCCTTCCAGCAGCACCGCGATGGGCGAGGTGGAGGCGCTCTCGATCAGCCGGAAGACCTCGTCCATGGCCGGCGTGGCGCCGACGATCTCGCGATGCCGATCGCGCCCTTCGAGGTCGCGTCGCAGGACCGCGACCTGCACCTCGAGCTTCTGCTGCGAAGTGCGCACGTGGGCGTAGAGGCGCGCGTTCTCGAGCGCGATGGCGATGCTGCCGGAGAGGGTGTCGAGGAACTCGAGGTCGGCCTGCGAGAACTGGCTGCCGACCTTGTTGCGCAGCTCGATGACCCCGATGACGCCGTCGCGCGTGCGCAGCGGGGCGCACAGCAGGGAGTGGGTGGTCATGCCGGAGCGGGCGTCGACGCCGCGGTACCAGCGCGGGTCCTGGGAGACGTCGGGCACGAGCTCGGCGACGCCGTGCTCGACGATCCAGCCGGCGATGCCGCGGTTGGCCGGCATGCGGATCTCGGAGAAGCGCCGGCCGACCTCCTCGTCGACGTCGGCGGTGTAGCAGAAGCGCAGCTCGCGCCGGTCGTCGTCGAGCAGCATCAGCGCGCAGCTCTCTGCGTCGAGCAGAACCTTGGTGCGCTCGATGACGAACGGGACGAGCAGGTCGATGTCGATGAGCTCGCAGAACTGCCGACTCATCTCGTAGAGCAACGCCAGTCGTCCGTCCGGCGAATCCGCCCCGAGCCCCCCCATGGCCTTCTTCCCCCCCTGGTGCCGCATCAAGCTCCCGGTTGCACCACGGCGATGCCCCTGGACTTGTCGCCCTCCCAGCGGACGACCACCACCGGCTCCTTCACGGTCGGATCCTGCGCCGGCTCGGGCAGGCGCGGCGTGTGGATGCCGACGGTGACGACCCGCTCGCTCCAGGTGATGGCG
>Ga0268299_1004524_pt1 | contig 10678 bp, 7 predicted proteins | sample NOBtaG_FD_193484 | JGI IMG/M metagenome (GOLD analysis project Ga0268299, IMG submission 193484) | Activated sludge microbial communities from bioreactor in Nijmegen, Gelderland, Netherland - NOB reactor | ecosystem: Engineered > Bioreactor > Aerobic > Activated sludge | place: Netherlands... | reverse complement strand
CACGCCCAGCAGCATCCATTCGACAAATGGCGCCGAAACGTCGAAGTTGGAGCAAGCCGGATCGCCGCCCTTGCACGCGCGGATGAAGTCGCGCATGTGGCCCGGCGAGCGGGTGAGCATCGGCGGCGGCATTTTGTAATCCTTCATCTTTTCGACGGGCAACAGGCGAGTCATATCGCCATAGGTGCCCGTGGTGAGGATTCCCTTGTCGCCAAGGAAGACGCTGCCGTCGGGTGTGGGGATGCGCAACTGCGCTCCGGGCGCGCGCAGCGTCTGGTACTGCTCCCAGTTGAAGACACGGCCCGGTGAGTTGAATGTGTAGTCGAAGGGACCCGTGGTTTGCACGGCGCCGGGACCGCCGGGACCACGCCGCCCGCCGCGTCCGCCCGGGCCGCCCGCGGTCATCAACGAGGGCGGATCGCCGATCCATTCGCCAGCCGGGACTCCTTCGACCTCCGGGCTCTTCTTCAGCCCGTCGTACCAGAACACCTTCAGCGCCGGCATGTTGCCGTAGGCCGCGAAGTCGAAGCGGATCACCGAGGTCTTGGGGAACATGAAGGGGCTCACGCCATCCTTCTTGATGCACTCCACGCCGACGACTTTGCGCTGGGAGAGGTGAAGCGCCATGTTCGGCGCGCCGAGAATGTGGCACGCCATGTCGCCGAGCGCGCCGCAACCGAAGTCGTAGAAGCCGCGCCAGTTGAACGGCTGGTAGAAGAAGCCGCCCCAGCGGTCGGGCTCCTTGGCGCCGCCGCCCGTGTACGGACGCTTTTCGGAGATTCCGAGCCAGAGGTCCCAATCGAGCGTGGACGGTACAGGCTCTTCCTTGGGAATCTCGGTCAATCCTTGCGGCCACAGAGGCCGGTCGCTCCAGGCGTGGACCTCCGACACGCTGCCGATGTCGCCATTCCAGACGATTTCGGCGCACTGCCGCGTACCTTCGTTCGAGTAGCCCTGGTTGCCCATTTGAGTCGCCACCTTGTATTTGGCGGCGGCCTGGCGCAACTGTCTCGCTTCCCAAATCGTGCGCACCAAGGGCTTCTGCACGTACACGCCTTTGCCGCGCTCCATGCACCACATCGCGGCCGTGGCGTGCATGTGGTCGGGCGTGGCCACAATGACGGCGTCGATGTTCTTGCCTTCCTTGTCCAGCATCTGGCGGAAGTCCTTATGGCGCGATGCTTTCGGATAACGCTCGAAGCTCGGTCCGGCGCGGCGGTCGTCCACATCGCACAGGGCCACGATGTTCTCGGTCGGCGCGGCGGCGCCGAGGTTCGAGGCTCCTTGGCCACCGGAACCGATCGCGGCGAAATTCAACTTTTCATTCGGCGACTTGTACCCGGCGAATTTCAGCGAAGCGGCGCTGCCGAATCCCGCGGTGGGAACCGCTCCGGCAAGAAGTGTGCCGTAAAAGAAGTGCCGTCTGTTAAAGGACATATTGGATCTCCACTCCAGTCGATGAGCAAACGTTGCGAGCGTCCGGCCCGGCTAAACGGCGCTAGGCCAGACAACTCTTGACATAGGCGAGGCATTTCTTAGCCTCGGCGATGATATCAGAACCTTCGGGAACCGGATATTCCAACTCCAGGTTGGCCGGTATAGGGTATTTTTCTTTCTTCAGCAGTTGGAGCACTTCCTTCATCGGAGTATCGCCCGTGCCCCACACGGCGACGTTGGGACCGTGATCCTTCTTCCGGTCCTTTATGTGCAGGTTGGTGATTTTTGCGTGATGCTTTTTAATGAAGGCGACGGCGTCGTAGCCGGCGGCCGTGAAGTGGCCGATGTCGAGATTCACGCCGTTGTACTTGCCGTACGCCATCAGCGTGTCATAGCTTTCGAGCGTGGCGGTTTGATTCGGGTCGTGGGTCGCATCGTGGCCATGGTAGCCGACAAGCATGCGGTGGCTGTCGGCGATCGGAGCAATGCGTTTGGCCATGCTTAGCGTGGTGCTGGTGGTGATGCCCTTCACGCCGAGCGCCCGCGCCATCGCGAAGCCGTACTCGATATTCTCGTCTTTCATGCTGTCCTGCATGTTGTAGCAGAGCAGCGCCAGTTCGATTCCCGCGTTTTCGAATTTCCGCGCGACCGATTTCCAGGTTTCCGGGCCCGTGCCGCGGCGCCACTCGGCGAGCTTTTCCTGCGCCGCCTGGCGCTCGGCGAGCTGCTCTGGAGTCAACTGCGGACGGCCGAAGCCCGGCCCCTTTCCAGGTCCTTTTCCAGCGCCGGGCGCGCTTGCCTGCGGAGGGCCGCCGGCCTTTGGCCTTCCCGCGCCGCCGCCAAACCGCCCAAACGCCGGCATCGGCGGCGCACCCGCAAGGGCCTCGCAGTGGTTCGACATCAACTCCGCCTCGCCAAGTCCGATCTCGACAAAAGCTCGAATGATCGCCTCGGGGTCAGGAGAGGCGATTCGGTTGAAGCTGTAAGTGATCGCTCCAACCTGAACGCCGCCGAACCTGGAGTCGATACGCTTGGCGCCGGAGGCGCCGGCCGCGAGCGAGGCGGCCGCAAGCCGGCCGATGTCCCTCCTGGTGAGTTGCATGGGAGTCCTTTCGTGCAAACGCGGAATTCGCCTGCTGGACAGTGAAAGCCCACTACTCGCCGGCGCGAACTCCGAACTCTGTACTGGCGCATGCGCGAGTAAGTTGGTTACGCGCCGATCCCACAGACCCATACTCGCAATTCGATAATAGCGGCATCCAAGAAGGAGCGCCAGTGTGCAATCTTACTTGCAGCGTACACTTTCGTGGGGGCAGAGTCTTGCAGCAGTGTTTTGGGGCGCCACGCCGTCCACTGGGAGCGGGCGGCCGAACTTGCCTACTCCGTTTCCTGGCGCCCCAAGGCGATTGGGCTGCCGACGGGAACGGAGCCGATCGTACTCCTGCCCGTTGCGTGGTGGCGGAGGTCGGCTCACCGCCGCCTTCTGCAGCCGATGAAGGATACGGTGAAGGATACTGTGCACTCTCTTTTCCCGAATGCACGTGCTAAACTTCCATCGCGGAGGAGGATGCATGCCGATCGAGATTCGCGAACTCACGGTTAAATCAACCGTCACGACCAGAAGCGGCTATCGCGTAGTCTGCTCTCCGCACTCCGATCAAGTCCTCATTCAGCACAACGGACAGACCCTCTTCGCGATCGATCTCACCGGAGCAAACATGAAGATCCAAAGCATGGGTAATCTCGTCATCGAAGCCGGCGGCAGCATCTCCATTAACGCCGGAACCAGCATCGATATGCGCGCGGGCGCCAACATTAACCAGAACGCGGGTTCGGCCGCAACGATCCAAGCCGGCGCCGGCTCTGTCATCAAGGCGGCGCAAGACATTCAACTGGCCGCCGCGAGCAGCATCAAGGCCACAGCCCATCAGCAGGCGGTCATCCGGGCCGGCGGCGACGCCCAACTGAAAGCTGGAGGCAATATGACATTGGAGGCCGGCCGCTCGATCCTCAAAAAATCGGCCGAGTCTGTAACCGAAACCAAGAAATCGATTACAGACGCGGCGGGCGACTTCATTGTTCGCGCCAGGGACGTGGATATGAAGGCGTCCGGCAAAATGACTCTCAAGGGCTCCAAGATCCAGCAGAATTAGGCCCGGCCCTCCGTCGTGCATCACCGAATGGCCGCGCGCGGTCCTATCCGCCTCCGGGCAGCCAGCGCTTTGTGAAATCCGTGTGCCGAACCGCAAGGGAACGTGCCATTGTCCAAGATAGCTCGGTGAGCAATTCGCCGGTTGGTGAGGCGGGTCCCTCGCTCGCTAGCGGCTTTCCGTGGAAGGACGATCCGTAAATGGTCACCCGAAAGCGCCTATGGCGGCTTCCTGTAACGACCTACCGGGCCATCGTTCCGCCCTGCTCGTCCAGATCGGGCCCGTAAAGCTTTTCGCACAATCTCGACAGCGCCATGCAGCGCGGACGGGCCAGCCTCGATCCGAACCAACCGTGAAAGGCGCGAATGTCTTCCTCCATCTCGTCGATGACGCCCAGCCCTTTTGTGGTGATCCTGGTGAGCGACAATCGCCGGTCTTCGGTGGACCTGTCCCGCTCCACCAACCCGTTCCTCTCCATTCGGTCCACCAGCCGCGTCACGTCCGGCGCGTGCTCGACCAACCGCCGGATGATCTCGCAACGCGGGTGGCCCTTCGGATGGACGCCGCGCAGGATGCGCAACACGTTGTACTGCGCCTGCGTGATGCCGTGCGACTCGCATATTTTCTCCATGCGCAGACGCACGGCATCGGCGGCGATCAGTAAGTTGAGCATCGCCTCCATCTCCGCTGATTCGATCCTGGATGTCTTCAGCCGAAGCTGGATGGCTTTCCCCATGGCCCCTCTACTCCTCTTCCTCCTCTTTGCCCACACCCGCCGCTCTGGCCGCCGAGATGATCTTGTCGGCCTGCAGTTGGGGAACGAAGTCGTAGTGGTCGAACTCCATGGAATAGGAAGCCCGTCCCTGCGTCATCGAAATCAGGTCGTTGGCGTAGGTCAACATCTCCGACATCGGCACCTGCGCCCGGATCACCTGCATATTTCCCCTCGTGTCCATTCCACCCACGCGGCCGCGGCGTCCATTGAAGTCGCCCATCAGGTCGCCCGCGTACTCGTTCGGCGCGACAACCTCGACATTCATGATCGGCTCCAGCAATGCGGGCCGCGCCTGTTCCATGGCCAGCTTGAACGCCTTGCGGCCGGCCATCTTGAAGCTCATTTCGTTGGAGTCTACGTCGTGATATGAGCCATCATACAAGTCGACCTGGAAGTCCACAACGGGGAAGCCCGCCAGGTAGCCCCGGTCGGCCGCTTCGAGGATGCCCTTCTCCACGGCCGGAACGAATTGCCGCGGAATCGAGCCGCCGAAGATCGAGTTGACGAACTTGAACTTTTCCCCGCGCGGCAGCGGCGACATGCGGATGCGGCAATCGCCGAACTGTCCGTGCCCGCCCGTTTGCTTCTTGTGCCGGCCATGCACGTCGGCCGAGCCGCGAATCGTCTCGCGATAAGGAATCTTCGGCGCCTTCAACTCCACTTCCACGTTGTAGCGTTTCTTCAGGCGCGCCACGACGATCTCGACGTGTTGTTGTCCGGCCCCCGCGAGCAGGAACTCGTTCGTCGCCTGGTCGCGGTAAAAGCGGAGCGAAGTGTCCTCTTCCAGAATGCGCGCCAACGCCTGGCCCATGCGGTCTTCATCCTGGCGCGTCTTAGCCGAAATCGCATATGCGATGGACGGCTCAGGCAGATTGACGCCCGGATACACGATCGGGAAGCCCTTCTCTGCCAGCGTGTCGCCCGTTACGGTCTCCTTCAACTTCGCGATCACTCCGATATCGCCCGCATGCAACTCCTTCACTTCGTTCATCGTCTTGCCTTGCGGACAGGAGATGTGCGCCAATCTCTCGTCCGTGCCATTGCGCGCGTTGATCAGGTGGCTATCGTTGGCGATGACGCCGGACATCACCTTGAAGTAGGACATGCGGCCGGCGAAGGCGTCCGCCATCGTTTTGAATACATAGATGGAGGAGTGCTCGGAGTCCGAAATCAGGCGCTTCTCCTCATGGCCGTCCTGCGTGCCGATCATTTCCGTGCGTTTCAGGGCCGAGGGCATGTGGTCGACGATGAAGTCCGCCACCAGATCCGTGCCGATGTTCAGGAGGGCCGAGCAGCACAACACGGGGAAGATAGCGCCCGCCCGCATTTCCTCGTCGAGTCCCGTGCGCACATGCTCGGCGGCGAGGGTTCCGGTTTCAAAGAACTCCTCCATCAGATGGTCTTCCCCTTCGGCCACGGCCTCCACGAGCGCCGCGTGACCCTTCTGTGCCGCGTCGGCGTACTCGGCCGGGATCGGGATCTCCTTGCCTTTCCCGTTTCCATTCGGCGTGTACTCGAAGGCCTTCATTTCGATCAAGTCGATGACGCCGCGGAACTCGCGCTCGTTGCCGATCGGCAGGTGGATCGGCACGCAGTGCTTGCCGAACGCCTCGACGACGCCTTCCAGCGCGCTCTCGAAGCTCGCCCGCTCGCGGTCCAGCTTGTTGATCACGAGCGCCCGGGGCAGATGGTATTCCCCCGCGATCTCCCACACCTTCTCGGTTTGAACTTCCACCCCGGAAACACCGTCCACGACCACGAGCACGGAGTCGGCCGCAACGAGCGCCGACTTTGTGTCGTTGATGAAGATGTTGAAGCCGGGCGTATCCAGCAGGTTGATCTTCGTCTTCTTCCATTCGGCAAGCGCCACGGCGGTGGAGATCGTGATCTTCCGCGCAATCTCCTCGTCGTCGAAATCCGTGACCGTGTTGCCTTCGTCCACTCTTGTCAGGCGGTTGGTCGCCCCGGTCAGATACAGAAGCCCCGCCGCCAGTGTGGTTTTCCCACAGTTCAAATGGCCGGCGAGGCCAACGTTGCGGATATCATTGCCGTCGTAAGTTTTCAGCATCGCTGCTCCTGGAATTACGGATTCCGCAGCGGCAACCGGGCCGGGATGTTTACCCGGCCGGCGGCTCCAGTTGGAGCCCCGCTGGCGGGTGTTACAAAAATCGCCCATGATCGTAGCACAATGGCGGGCATCTCCCTCGCAGCAAGCGGCGCTCACTGGGGCCGGCCGCCCATGCGGCGAATGGCGCGTAGCCGCCTCCGCCTCGCGCACCCGTTCCGACTCTGCTATCGTGTCTTGCGATGCTTCGATATCCCTTACTGCTGGTTGCGCTCGCCTCTGCGTCCGCCTTCGCCGCCGGTCCGGCGGCTACCGCGCCGGACACCGCTGCCGATCCCGCGCGTCTTGCCCGGATCGCCCCCCGCATGAAGGCGTTTGTCGATCAGGGCGCCGTGGCGGGCACGGTGACTCTTCTCATGCATAACGGCCAAGTGGTCCATCACGAAGCCGCCGGCATGGCGGACATTGAAGCGCGCAAGCCCATGGCCAAGGACTCGATCTTCCAAATCATGTCCATGACCAAGCCGACCGTGGCCACCTGCATCATGATGCTTGTCGAAGAGGGACGCATCGCGCTCACCGATCCCGTCGAGAAACATCTTCCCGAATTTCGCGGCCAGTTACTCGTTTCCTCGAAAGGCGCCGACGGATCGGTTACGTTGAAGAAACCGGCCCGCCCAATTACGATTCGCGACTTACTCACGCATACTTCGGGCTTGGCGGGCAATCCACCGGAGGGCCTGAAGGAGCTCTACCAGAAGATGGACCGCCCCCTGCGCGAGGCGGTGCTGGTGTACTCGCAGACGCCCCTCATATTTGAGCCCGGCACGCGCTGGTCTTACTCAAACATGGGCATCGCCACGCTTGGCCGGATCATCGAAGTGGCCGCCGACCAACCCTTCGAACAGTTCCTTGCCAACCGCCTGACGGCTCCGCTCGGCATGAAAGACAGCTTCATCTTTCCTCCGGAGGACAAGAAGGCGCGCATCGCCGCCCTTTACGACCGGCGCGACGGAAAGCTCACGAAAGCCGGCGCCACCAAGCTCGGGGGAGACGCCATGCAATACCGCAAGGGCGCGGTCTACTCCGCTCCCGAGTTCGGCCTGTATTCCACGGCCTCGGATCTGGCCGCGTTCTATGAGATGACCCGTCTTGGCGGCGTCGTTCCCACGTGGGTCAAAGGCGCGGGCGCCACGCCGGGCAAGCGCTTGCTCTCGCCCGCCTCCGTTTCCGTGATGACCAAACTCCACACGGGCGACATTCAGGCAGGACACAATCCCGGAACGGGTTTCGGCCTGGCATGGGAAGTCGTCAAGTCCGAACAGGGTGAGCTGAACCTGTGGTCCGTCGGTTCGTATGGGCACGGAGGCGCGTTCGGCACGCACGGCTGGGTCGATCCCGCCAAGAGCCTGGTTGGCGTTTTTCTCATTCAAGGCGGCGACGCCACAACGGTTAAGTACGCATTCCTGAACCTGGCGGGCTCGTCGATTCAGTAACCGCGTTTGGAGAGAAGCCGCTGTGAGAGGCTTCCGATCACTTGGCCAGTGGCCCTTTCGGCTGCTGCACGCCGGGAATATCTAGGTGAAATCCCTAGTTTGGCTGATGAATCCGCACTAAATCCTCGAATCGAGAATCTGAGTCAGGTTCTTGCTCTTGAATCGCCTAGGCTAAATCGTCTACATTCGTCTCACACGGACGCAGCGCCTGACCAGCCGCTGCACAAAGAGGAGATTTATGAGACTCACCTGGGCTCTCACTTTAGCCCTTTCAGCACTCGTGTGCGCACCGGCGCACGCCGCGTTTATTGACGCCGACGCAACGTTCACCGGAGGAATCTTCGGTAGTTTCAACATTACGTTCGCGTCCAACCTGCCGGGTACTCAGCTAACCGGAGTCGACTTCAACCTGCTCACAGGCGCGGGCGGAGGTCCGGGCCTAAGCCTGTTCCTCGACCCGACTGGGGCTGCTCCCGGCTACCTGACGAACCAGAATCTGGCTTCGCTCTCCGGCGCGGCGGCCACCGGTTTCATCGGCGGAAGCGGTATAACCAATGGCTCGACGGCCTTTTCGCTCGGCTTCAACGACTTCACGGCCGGGGAGACCTACAGTTTTCTTCTCGACGTCGATCACGCTGTCGTCCTGAACGCCTGTCCATCCAGCCCGTTTGCGGCGGCGATCGCGTGTGCGATCGGCAATGCCGCGGCCACGACGAATGGCTCGGTAGTGAATGGGGCCGAGTTCGCCGGGACCGGGCTCACCTTCCACTTTCAGACGATTTATGGCTTGAAGAGCTTTTCGACCCAATTCGGCCAGACCGGCGCGCTGTCAGCCAGCGGCAACACCTTTTTTGAGGCTCCCGAGCCTTCTTCCTGGGCCCTTATGGGGTCGGGATTCGGACTCCTGATGTGGCGGTTTCGCCGCCGGTCAGGCGGACGATAGAATCTCTTTCGCCTCCGATGGAGAGTCCGGCCGCCCGTGACGCAGTTCAGTCACGGGCGGATTTTTTATTTCAGTGAGACCCGCACTTTCTGCCGGTACGTTTGGCATCCCTCAAGAATCCTCCACCGTTGTCGTCCGCCAGCGCGGCGGCCAAAATAAGTCTAGTGTTCACTATGACAAACTGTTCATCCGCGCCGCGTGAACGAGACCGCCGTCACTTCTCGTTCCACATGTTAAATATCGCCCAAAAGTAATGCGTAGAAACACATATTGTTTTTACGTGTTTGCGGTATGTGTGGTATGCTCAACACTTTCACCCCGTTGCTCGCCGGCGTTCCACCGGTAGCGGAGCCTTCTTGGCGGCGTCCGATGCCATGGGTCCTGACTGTCTGGAGCGCTAGCGGCACAGGAGGACGGGAGGCTCATCAGGTGTCAGGTAAGATTCACGCAGAGATACGGCTAATTCGCTCGGATCTGGAGCCGGAGGTCGAGGCGTTTCTCAATATCCAGAGGACCGCCGAGCTCCACATCGGCCAGTTAACTCAACTACTACGGCCGCATGGGCTTTCGCCGGCCCAGTACAACGTGCTGCGAATTCTCCGCGGGGCAGGGACGCGGGGTTTGCCGTGCGGCGAAATCGCCACCCGAATGATTTCCCGCGATCCCGACATCACGAGGTTGATCGATCGGATGGAGCAGCGCGGATGGGTAGCGCGGACGCGATCCACTCTGGATCGGCGGGTTGTCACCGTAACGGCGATGGCGCCGGCGCTGGAGATCCTGGAGCAGCTCGATGCGCCCGTGAGCGCGCTGCACAAGTCTCAGTTCGCCGTGCTGGACGCGGAACGAATTCTAACGCTCATCTCGCTTCTCGAAGAGCTGCGCTGACGGCGGCTTGGCTGCCGGCGGCTTGACGGGCTCGGCAAGGGGCCAATCGGCCGCCGGACCCGCTTGGCCGCGATCCAGCCGTTCGGGTACACTGATCGGGCATGATGACCGGGCGCCAGCCTCAGATCGCGGTGGGCTCGGGACGCGCGCATTCGCACTTGGCGGCCATCGCCGCCGCGCTGCCCGATGCGATCGCCATCTATCTTTCTACAGACTCGGGGCGGCGATTCTCCGCGCTACGGCCGATCCTATCGGGCAAAGTGATGGCCGGCCGGCACCGCGGTCCCCGCGTGGCCTGGCTCGATGGCGCACTGGTGGTGACTGCCATCGATGATGGGCAGATTCATTGCTGGCGAAGCTCGGATCTGGGGCGCACCTGGGTGAAAGGCGCCGCCGTGAACGACGTGCACGGATCGGCTCGCGAAGGACTGCACGCGATGGCCTCGGGCAACCTGGGGATAATCTGCGTTTGGCTCGATCTGCGCGGCCCTGGCACGAGGCTCTATTCGGCGCACTCGCGCGACGGGCTTGCCTGGTCGCCCAACCGGCTTGTATACGCTTCCCCGTCGGGTAACATTTGCGAATGCTGCCATCCAAGCGCTCTCATAACGGCGGACTCGGCGATCCACGTCATGTGGCGGAATTGGCTCAATGGGTCGCGCGATCTCTACCTTGCCACTTCCACCGACGGAGGCGCCACATACCGGCCGCTCAAGCTGGGCACTGGAACGTGGCCGCTGAACGCATGCCCGATGGACGGAGGCGCCCTGGCGCTTCCCTATACCGCGTGGCGCCGCGAAAAGACGATCTACTTGTGCAGGCCACGCGAACCCGAGCAGTCCATTGGAGAGGGCAAGGACCCCAGCCTTGCCACGAACTCACGCGGCGAGCCCGTGCTTGCCTGGACCCACGGCGCGGACATTC
>Ga0268299_1004523_pt1 | contig 10686 bp, 6 predicted proteins | sample NOBtaG_FD_193484 | JGI IMG/M metagenome (GOLD analysis project Ga0268299, IMG submission 193484) | Activated sludge microbial communities from bioreactor in Nijmegen, Gelderland, Netherland - NOB reactor | ecosystem: Engineered > Bioreactor > Aerobic > Activated sludge | place: Netherlands... | reverse complement strand
CCACGGTCGCCTCGGTGAGCGCCACCGCCGTCAGCGGAACCATCACCGTCAGCAACGGGGGCGCGACGGCGTTGACGGTCTCGTCGCTCACGCACACGCTCGAGGTCCGCTACCCGGACGCGTACACGCCGCCGGGCCTCCCGGCCGGAACGGACGCCGGCTATTTCGTCGTCGCGACCATTCCGCTCGCCCCGCCTCCCCCGATCCCGCCGGGCGGCTCCGTCGCGATTCCCTTCACCGTCAGCGTCTGCGGTCCGCCCGTCGCGGCGTATCCCCGGGGGCCGGCGGAGGCCATCCGCAGCGTCGTGTTCGCCACCGCCGGCGCGACGAGCGACGACGGCCACTCCGACAACCTCGCGGTACCGAACCAGGCCGCGTGTCCCTTCTGCGGCAACGGCATCGTCGAAGGCACCGAGCAGTGCGACGGCGGCAGCTGCTGCACCGCGACGTGCGCCTTCGCGACGAACGGCACGGCCTGCAACGACGGCAATGCGTGCACGCCGTCCGACACGTGCCAGACCGGGACCTGCGTCGGCGCCGGTTCCGTCGCGTGCACGGCGATGGACCAGTGCCACGTCGCCGGGACGTGCAATCCCGCGACCGGGATCTGCTCGAATCCCGCGAAAGCGAACGGCACGGCGTGTGACGACGGCAGCGCCTGCTCGCTCGCGGACGCCTGCGCGAGCGGCGTCTGCCGGGGCACGCCGATGCCTTGCGACGACGGCAACCTCTGCACGACCGACGCCTGCGAGGCCGGCGCGTGCGTGTTCGTCGCCAACACCCTCCCGTGCAGCGACGGCAACGCGTGCACCACCGCCGACACGTGCGCGAACGGCGCCTGCGCCGGGGGGCCGGCGCGCGACTGTAGCGACGCCAAGGCCTGCACCACCGACACGTGCGTCGCGGCGACGGGATGCGCGCATGCGCCGACCGAGGTCTGCGATACGTGCCACGCCGAGGAGTGCACGCAGTGCCGCGCGGACTGCACGGCCGCGAATACGACCTGCGCGAGCGATTGCTGGAACGGGTTCCTCGGGTGCGTCAGCGGCTGCGGCAATCAGACGTACTGCGCGCCGTTCTGCCAGGTCGACCTCGGCGCGTGCCTGGCCACCTGCCCCGCCGTGGCTCCCTGCGAAGCCGCGTGCGACGCCGGCAACGGCTGCGGCCTCGGGTGCAACACGCCGGCGACCGACGGCGACGGCGACGGCGTGGCGAACGCGACCGACAACTGCCCCACCACGGCCAACCCCGCGCAAACCGATCTCGACGGCGACGGCCTCGGCGACGCCTGCGATCCCGCGACCTGCGGCAACGGCGCCGTCGAGGGCGCTGAACCCTGCGACGGCGGCGCCTGCTGCACCAGCACCTGTACGCCAAAAGCGGACGGCACCGCGTGCAGCGACGGCGACGCGTGCACAGTCGCCGACCAATGCCAGGCCGGGCACTGCGCCGCCGGCACGCCGGTCACGTGTACGGCGTCCGACGGGTGTCACGTCGCGGGCGCGTGCAACCCGAGCACAGGAATCTGCTCCAACCCCGTACGCCCGAACGGCACCGCCTGCGACGACGGCATCGCGTGCACGACGGGCGACACCTGCACCGCGGGCGCCTGCGCCGGAACGCTCATGACCTGCGCCGACGACAACGCGTGCACCACCGACGTCTGCCTGAACGGCTTCTGCTACCACACCGACCACACGGACCCGTGCGACGACGGCGACGCGTGCACCACGACCGATCGCTGCGCCGGAGGGGCGTGCGTCGGCGGACCGGTACTCGACTGCGACGACGGCAACGTCTGCACGACCGAGTCCTGCGTACCGGCGACCGGCTGCGCCCACACGCCCGTGCCGGCCTGCGCCTGCGACGCCCCCGCCTGCGCGACCTGTCGCGCCGATTGCACGAGCGCCAGCACGACGTGCAGCAGCGGATGTTGGCTCGGGTTCTACTCCTGTCTCGACGGCTGCTCGACCCAGACCTATTGCGCGCCCTTCTGTCAGGCCGACCTCGGGAGCTGCCTCGCCTCGTGTCCGAGCGACGCGAGCTGTCACCCGGCATGTGACGCCGCGAGCGGCTGCGGACCCGCGTGCACGCCGCTGGCGCCGCCCGCCGACGGCGACGCGGACGGCATCGCGGACGAGAGCGACAACTGTGCCGCCGACCCGAATCCCGCGCAGGCCGACCTCGATGCCGACGGCCTCGGCGACGTCTGCGACGATCAGGACGCCGTCCTGGCCGATGCCACGGTCGCCGTGCGCCCGGCCGCGGCCGGCGCCGCGAACGGACGCGTCACCCTGCAGGGAAGCTTCGTCGTCGGATCGACCGGCGACGGGCTCGATGCCGGCGCGGAGATCTCGGTCGTCGTGTCCTCCGGCGACGGAACCCAGGCCTCGGCGGCCTGGCCCGCCGGGACGTGCACGGCGCGAGGCGCGAAGATCGCGTGTCGGACGGCCGATCGCACGGCGACGGCGACGTTTCGCGCCGCGCGCGGCGGCACGTGGAAGCTCAAGATCCGCATCGACGACCTGGCGATGGGTCCGCCCATCGCGCCGCCCGTGGACCTTCGCGTCCGTCACGGCGCCGGCGTGGATCGGGTGCTGCGCCTCGAGGCCTGCACGCCGTCGTCGACGACGCTGCGCTGCCGGATGCCGTGAGGCGGGCGCGCCGGCACGCGGTCGCATCGCGACGGATCGCTCGGTGATGCGCGGCGCGCCGCGCGCCACGCCGGCCGTCCGGCCGGTGCCGTCCGGTCATGCGCGTCCGTGAGCGGCGGCGGACGTCACGGCTCGCCCCGCGCGGTCCCAGTGGTGTAAGCCGCTCGTCCGATATGCGCACGAAGCTCGGTCGGCGCCTCCGCTGGCTCGTCGCGTGCGGGGCGCTCGTGGTGGCGGCGGCCCCGCGATCGGCGCACGCCATTCCGGTGTTCGCGCGCGTGTACGACAAGCCGTGCGGCGCGTGTCACACCGTCTTCCCGCAATTGAATCCCGCCGGCGAGCGGTTCCGGGCGCAGGGACTCCACGGACTGCAGCCCGCGCTCACGCCGATGAAGCTCGGGCGCGGGCTCGACGTTCCCGGCACCCTGCCGCTCGCCATCTATCTCGCGAGCGGCATCAACGTGGGGACGCTCGACGAGCCCGCGCAGCCCGACGAGATCCGGACCCACGTGAATCTGGACTTCCTGCGGGTACTCGGGGGCGGCGAGCTCGGCCGGCACCTCGCGTTCCTCTTCGACCACGAGATGCTCGAGATGGAGCCGGAGAGCGGCGAGGTCGTCGTCAACACGATGCCGTATCAAGCCTACGTCGTGGCGCACGCCGAGCGCTTCGGGTGGCTCGCGAATCTGAAGGGCGGATGGACCGAGCTGCCGCTCGCCACGTCGGCGCAGATCCACCGGCTCCCGATACGGTCGTATCGCACGTACGACGCGACCGGCTGCGCGCTTCTCGACGTCGACCCGCCGGGCGGACGGTGCGACGACGTGCCGACGCTCGGGCAGACGCAGCTCGGCGCGGAGCTCTCGGGGCTCCATCCCGAGCGCGGCGTCGGGTGGGCGGTGGCCTTCACGAACGGGAGCGACAATCGCGTCGACGACGCCGCCAGCAAGGATCTGCACGTCCGCCTGAGCCAACAGCTCGGCGGGCACCGACTCGGATGGTACGTCGCGTACAGCCCCGACGTCGCGGGCCACGGCGTCGACAACGAGAGCGTGCGGTTCGGGCCCGACCTCGAATTCTACAGCCGGCGCGGCCGCGTGGTCGGCCAGTTCCTCGCGAGCCACGAGTCGAATCCGACCGGACGGGAGCGCGGGCTCTGGCACTATGGCGCGTTCGTGGAAGGGCAGTATCGCGTCACCAAGGACGTCGTGGGATTGATGCGGCTCGAGCACGTATGGACGCAGACCTTCGACGACACCCGCCAGGGCGGCGCGACGCAGGTGCGGCGTCGCATCGTCGAGGTCACGGCGGGGTGGCAATGGCTGCCGATCGAGAACGTGCGCGTGATCGCCGAGGTCACCTACGCGCGCGACGACGAAACGGTCGGCAACCACGCGACCAACGAATGGACCGGGACGCTCCGGCTCGCGACCGCCTTCTGGCCGTTCGCGCCGCCGTTCGTGGCGCCGACCCAGCCCGGAGGGCGGCCGTGACCCGCGCGTCGATGATCGCGGCCGTGCTGATCTGCGCGCTCGACGTCGTGCCGGCGGCGGCCGGCGACGTCGCAGGGACCGTCGGCGGCTCCGGCCGCGCCGCCGTCGTGGCGCTCGAGCCCGTCGGAGCTCCGGTCGCGCTCCGCCCCGGCCCGCCGATCGTCATGGACCAGAAGAACCTGGCCTTCGTGCCGGCGGTGTTGCCGGTGGTGCGCGGGACGACGATCGAGTTCAGCAACAGCGACGACGTGCAACACAACGTCTTCAGCCCGTCGGCGATCGCCGGGAAGTTCGATCTCGGCACGTACGGACCCGGAGCGACCCGGCGCGTGACGCTCACCGAGGCCGGCGACGTCCTCGTGCTCTGCAACATCCACATGGAGATGGAGGCACGCATCCTCGTGCTCGATACTCCGTACTTCGCCGCGACGAGCCCGGACGGCCGGTATCGCATCGAAGGCGTGCCGGCGGGAGCGTACGTCCTCCGCCTGTGGCAGGGCGCATGGTCGCCGCTCCGCCGAACGATCGACGTGCCCGCGACCGGGAGCCTGTCGGTGGACGTCGAGCATGCGGCCCGGTAGCGGCGCGTGGAGCATCCGCGTCAAGAGCGTGTTGCTCACGCTCGGGTATCTGCTCGTCCTGTCCGTGGTCTACGGCGCGTTCACGCTGCACCTCCTGCAACGGGAGATCGCCGAGGCGCACGACCGTCTCCGCGAGACCGCGCGACTCGTGGCCGCCGAGGTCGACGCGCGCCTCGACGCCGGGATGCAGCGGCTGACGATCGTCTCGAACCTTCCCGGGCTCTCCTATGGACTACAGACGATCCAGGAGGCGCCGCGGGACGGCTACATCCCTCCCTGGACGACGCTGCACTACCTCTTCTTCAAGTCTCCGGTCTTCAACGGCGGGGTCTTCCTGCTCGACCGCGAGGGCGTGGTGCTGTGGACGGAGCCGCCGGGCGCCGCGTGGCAGCACGCCAACGTGCGCGACGTCGCCGGCATCGACGCCGTGCTCCGCGGCGCCGAACGATCCGTATCGGGCGTGGTGCGGGACGACGCCCTGGCGGCCGCCCCGCACGTGGTGCTGGCGGTCCCGATCGCCAACGGCGCCGGCGAGGTGCAGGGCGCGCTCGGTGGCGTGATCGATTTCACGGCGAGCCCCTTCGCGAGCGTGCTGCGGTCGATCACCACCGCCGAGGGCCGGTTCGTCGAAGTGGTCGATCAACACGGCACGGTCATGGTCGCGACCGATCCGGCCCGCTTGTTCGCCCGCGTCGAGTCGCGTGCGTCGGAGCCGGACGATCCCGTGCGCGCCGAGGTCGCGGTGCCGAGCGCGCCGTGGCGCGTGATCGCCGGGCAGCCGCCGGCGCTCGGCCTCCGGCACTTGTGGCGATCGCAGCGGGCGCTCTGGGCCGTCGGCGTCGTGCTGCTGCTCGGGCTCGCCGCGATCGGGATCCCCATCATCAACGGGTTCGTCCGCGCCATCCGACGGCTCACCGATGCCGCCGAGACCGTGGCGCGGGGCGATCTCTCCCAGCCGATCGAGGTCGGACCGCGGCGGGACGAGATCGCGACGCTCGGGCGCGCCTTCGAGCAGATGCGCGTCGAGCTCGGGAGCTCGCGTCGCGCGCTCGAGGTGCGGCTCGCCGAACGCGATGACCTGATCCGCAGGCTGGTCGGCAGCAACGAGCAGCTGGTGAGCGCGCAGGCGCGCCTCATCGAGGCGGAGCGGTTCGCCGCCATCGGCGAGCTCTCGGCGGCGGTCGCCCACGGGATCCGCAACCCGGTCGCCGGCATCAAGGTCGCGGCGCAGCTCGCGAGCCTCGAGCTGCCGCCGGACCATCCCTTGCGGCAAAACGTCGACGACATCATCAGCGAGGCCGACAAGCTCGAGGCTCGGATCTCGACCTTGCTGAACTTCGCGAAGCCCTTCGAGCCGCACCTGCGCCCCTGCCGCGTCGACCGAGTCGTCGCGGCGACCCTCGCCTCGGTGCGGAAGCACGCCGAGAGCCGCGGCATCGCGGTGGCGGTGGACGTGCCGGAGGATCTCCCCGAGGTCATGCTCGACGAGGCGCAGATCGAGCAAGTGTTGCTGGACCTGATGGCCAATGCCGTGGACGCCACGGGGCCCGGGGGGCGCGTGACGATCCGCGCGGAGGAGAGCGACGACGGCCGGCAGCTCCGCCTCACGATCAGCGACACCGGGACCGGAATCGCGCCGGCCAACATGGAGCGGCTCTTCACGCTGTTCTTCACGACCAAGCCGAACGGCACCGGCTTCGGCCTCGCGGTGGCGAAGAAGATCGTCGAGCGCCACGGCGGCACGATCGAGATCGCGAGCGAGGTCGGCAAAGGCACCCGTGTCACGATCGCGCTGCCGCTCTCCCCCGAGGCACGACGACCAGAGCTGCGCGATAACCCCCTGACTGGGGGATAGCACGCACCCCGGCTCTCCCGGGCCCGTCCACGGAGGGTGCAACTCCCCGATCCGGCAAGGGCCTGCACGGGAGAGATCTCGGTACGTGACTTGCTCGATGGGCGGATGGGAAGGCCCCGCCGTGGGTCTCTCGCCCCAAAAGGAGGGGGTAAGCAATGAGCAAGAGCCGTCGCATTCTTCGTTTCGCCATCGTCGTCGTGCCGATCGCCGTATGGCTTGCCGCAGCCGTCAACGTCGGGGCCAAGTCCAAGACCAACGTCACCCTCAAGCAGACGCTCGTCTCGACGGGCGGAGATTCCGATGCCACCGGGAAAGCCACGACGACCATCCGGAAGATCAGCAAGCGCTTCGGTGGACTCGAGGCGCGCCTCCGGGTCGAGGTGCGGAAGCTCGATCAAGACGTCTACGACGTCAGTCTGGACGGGGTCCGCATCGGCCAGCTCGTGACCGACAAGCGGGGATCGGGCAAGGCCGAGTTCCGCACCGCGAGGCTCGCGACCGGCAACACCAATTCCAACTCCAACTCCAACGGCAACTCGAACGGCAACGGCAACTCGAACGGCAACACGAGCTCCGGCTCCAATCGCGGGTACAAGCGGCAGCTGCTCGGGGTCGACCCGCGCGGCCTGGTCGTCGTGGTGAGCCGTCCGGGCGGGCCCGCCCTGCTCCAGCTGGCGATCGACACGGCCAACCTCGACCCGAACAAGGTCCGCTGCTGCGTCCCGGACGACTCGGGGACCGAGTGCGAGGATCGCACGGCGGCGGAGTGCGCGGCCGAGGGCGGCATCGATCTCGGAGCCGGCTCGTGCGTGCCGAATCCCTGCGCCGGCGTCGGCACTCCCGGCGGCGACGTGCGCTGCTGCCTCCCCGACGATTCCGGCCCCGAATGTGAAGACCGCACCGCCGCGGAGTGTGCCGCCGTTCAGGGCATCAACATCGGAGCGGGGACGTGCCTGCCGAACCCGTGCTCGGGAACGTCGCCGGATCCGAACACGAACACCAACGGCAACACGAATACCAACACGAACTCCAATACCAACGGGAATTCCAATACGAACAGCAACGGCAACACCAATGCCAACGGGAATACCAATGGCAACGGGAACTCGAACGGGAATTCCAACTCCAATTCCAACTCGAACTCCAATTCCAATTCCAACGACAACACCAATAGCGACGATCACGGCGGCCACGGCCGCCGCTAGGTCCCCGCTCGAGCGGAGCGTCGATCCGCGAACGGCGCGCGCCTCCGTGCTCGGACGGAGCGCGCGTGCCGTCCGCGCGCTCCGGATGCGATCGGCGATCGTGGGACGAGGATTGGCCGCCTTCGTGCTGTCGGCGGCGGGGCTGGCGTACGTGCAGTTCGCCAGCCCGCACCTCGTCGATCCGGACGGCTACTACCACCTCAGGATGGCGGCGCTCGTCCGCGAGCACGGCGTGCCGGTCGCGTTTCCCTGGTTGCCGCTCACCATCCTCGATCCCGCGCACTTCACGGATCACCACCTCCTGCTCCACGTCTTCCAGGCACCCTTCACGCTCCTCGGCGACCAAGCGCTCGCGGGCAAGCTCGCCGCGGTCACCTTCGCGGCCCTGGCGTTCACGACGTTCGTGCTCGTGCTCACGTGGCACGGCGTCCGCTACCCGTTCCTCTGGCTGGCGCTGCTCTTCGCCTCCGCGAGCCCCTTCCTCTTTCGCATGAGCATGGCGCGCGGGCAGAGCCTGAGCGTCGCGCTCCAGCTCCTGACGTTCCACGTGCTGATGCGCCGGAGCGCCGTCGGGGTGGCGATCGTGAGCGCGGTCTTCGTCTGGACGTACAACGCCTTCCCGATCCTGCTGCCGCTCGTCGCGATCGGGATCGTGTCGCACGCGGTCACGCGCGGGCGCGTGGAGTATTCCCTCGCGCTCGGCGCCGCGGCCGGCGTCGCGTTCGCCCTCGTCGTGAATCCGTATTTCCCGAACGACGTCCGGTTCCTCTGGAACCACATCGCGCCGAAGATCTTCGTCGCCGACTACGCGACGTCGGTGGGGACGGAATGGCTGCCGTACTCGTCGTGGGCGCTCGTGACCCTGCTTCCCGGCGCGCTCGCGGCGTACCTCCTCGCCCTCGCGCTCAGCGATCGCGCGGAATGGCGTCGCGACACCGACCGGCTCTTCTGGGCGCTGACCGCCACGCTCTTCTTCGTGCTGCTGCTCAAGTCGCGGCGCTTCGTCGAGTACTTCCCGCCGGCGGCCGTGCTGGCGCTGGCCTTCACGCTCAAAGAGCCGCTCGCACGCCTCGATCTGCGCCGCCTGACGCGGTCGGAAGGACGCCTGGCACTCGCCGTGTTCGCGGGCCTCGCTTTCGCGACCCTGCTGCTGGTGACGGTCACCGCGGCGCGCGAGGAAGTGCGCGGCCAACCGTCGACCGCCCGCTACCAGCGCGGCGCGCGCTGGCTCGCCGCGCACACGCCGGCGGGATCGCTCGTGTTCCACACCGATTGGGACGACTTCCCGCCGCTCTTCTTCCACAACGTCCACAACACCTACGTCGCCGGCCTCGATCCCGACTTCCTGCGGCTGCGCGATCCGCGCCGCTACGATCGCTGGGTCGCCGTGACGCGCGGCCAGGTCGCCGATCCCGGCCCGGTCATCGCCGAGGAGTTCGGCGCGGCCTACGCCTTCACCGACGACGAGCACACGGAGTTCATCGCCAACGCCGACCGCAGCCCGCGGATGGAGCGGGCCTACGTCGACGACGACGTCGTCATCTACCGCATACGCACCCCGTGATCGTTCCGAGGATCGAGAAAGCGCGCCCCGCCCTCCTTCGCCCGGATGGGAACGCGAACGCGGAGTGCGCGCCGGCATCGAGCCGACGGGAAGATGGACTGCGTGTTCTCACGCACCGCTGGGTGCTGGCCCGCATGGTTTCGCGCGCTAACCGGAGGCGCGGATCGCGGCCGCGCCGTTTTCGCCGCGCGGACGGCGGGGCACGGGTCTTGCGACGCAACCGATCCAAGGAGGAATCGCACATGGTCATCACTCGAGCGCTGCTCGTCGCATCCGTCGTCCTCGCGTCCGGCTCGGCCGCGTTCGCGGCGACACCGATCCCGGTCACGACCTGTGGTCAGCTGGTCAAAGGCACGGGCCAGCTCGTCGGCGATCTCGATTGCTCGGCGAGCATCGGAGAGGCCGTGCATCTCACGGGCACCCTGCTGTTGAACGGCTTCGTGCTGACCGGCGCGCCGGCGTCCGACGTCGTGCGCTGCGAGACGGGGGCCTGCCGCGTCGTCGGACCGGGCACGGTCACGGGCGGCGCCGACGGCGTGCGGAGCGACCGGGGCGCGCGCGTCGAAGCGGGCGCGATCATCACGGGGAACGCCGGCGACGGCGTCCGCACCGACAAGACCGCGAAGGTCACCGACGCAACCGTATCGGCCAACGGCGGCGACGGCGTTCGCAGCAAGACGACCGCGGTCCTCAGCGGGGCGAGCATCCTCGACAACGCCAGCGACGGTGTTCGCACGGACGGCACGGCGACGATCAAAGGATCGACGGTGAGCGGCAACGGCGGGAACGGCATCGACAGCGACAAGGTCGCCAAAGCCATGAAGGGCTCGACCGTGACCGGCAACGGCTTCGACGGCATCCGCGGCATCCGCGCGGAGCTCCACGACTCGACGGCGACCGGCAACGCCGCCGACGCCGCGTGCGGGGTCACCGACGAGTGCGCCGACGTCGCCTCGGATCTCTTCCCGAAGGTGAAGGGCACCAGCACCTGCGGCACGAGCCGCAACCCCGAGCTCGGCGGCACCTGGGGCGTCTGCAGCAACGATTGAGCGGAACCACGCGCGCGGGGGCCGGCCTTCGGGCGCCGGCTCCCCGCGCGCCCGCCCGGCAATCCGCGCCGTTTTTCGTACCCGTCGTCCTCGCTCCGTCCGGGCATCGGGTCTAGACTCCGGCTACCACACGTTTTCCGGAGGAGGCTCGACCATGCAGACCGGCGGATGTCTCTGCGGCGCCGTACGCTTCGAGGTCGACGGGACGATCGGCCCCATCACCTGCTGCCATTGCTCGCAGTGCCGCCGCGCGTCGGGCTCCGCCTTCACGGCGGCGGCCTCCGT
>Ga0268299_1004522_pt1 | contig 10687 bp, 10 predicted proteins | sample NOBtaG_FD_193484 | JGI IMG/M metagenome (GOLD analysis project Ga0268299, IMG submission 193484) | Activated sludge microbial communities from bioreactor in Nijmegen, Gelderland, Netherland - NOB reactor | ecosystem: Engineered > Bioreactor > Aerobic > Activated sludge | place: Netherlands... | reverse complement strand
TAGAGCCGTCGGCCTTGTTTGACCCAGGGCAGAAACTTCTCGCAGATCGCGTGATACGATTTCCCTGAGCCCGGCACCCCTTCATACAGTTCGATCATCGAAGACTCCTGAGATACACCCAGATCCAGAGCGCCAAGATCACCGTCCAGGCATAAGCCCAACCGATAACGAGCTGGTTCATGAACCCCACCGGACGAACGGAATGGTTTGCAGAATGAATCGAGTTCCCATGGCGCTCGCCACGATGGCCAGCGCCTGACTCATGCCCGTCGCGCCCAGCACCCACGCATATTGATCCGGAATCACCGGCAAGGTGAGCCCTGCCGTGCCAATGGTGGCGAGCGTGCTGTCCGCCACGGAGAGCAGCGAATCCCAGATGCCGAGACCCCAATCCGTCAGCGAGAAAAAAAACTCCTGCAGCCAGCAATAGATGAGCGTGAGAATCGCGGTCATGTCGTCTGGCCTCCACCCACGAAGATGATGCGGTAGGCGGCAATGGAGGCGGTCGCAATGACGAGCGTTCGGAGGACCGTGAAGAACCAGGCCCATTGATTGAAGTCCACCTGTTGGCTGCCAAAGAAGGCCGACGGCAGCGCAATCACCGGCAAGGTCGACGGCCACGTGAGCGACTTTAAGAGATTCAATGTGCCGAGTAACCCGCTCGTTTCCCACGTGGTTTGATGCGCTTGCAGGACCGTGCCGAAGGTCCTGCTCTCATGTGAACCGACTGCGCAGGAAGTCGTGGCTTGGGTCTCTTCGTGCTGCGTCGTGGAGCCATCGGGGTTCTGCGTCGTCGTGGTGGTCGTGGTCGTCGTCTGCTGTTGCGTGTTCTGCTGCGGCGTACTGGTTGGAGGCGGGACCGTGTCCACCACGACGATGTCGCCGGCGGGCACGGGCTTCGGCTTCACCGTTGTTGGCATCTCGGTCGGTGTGACCGCCTGGGAGATGGTGGTATCGGCCGGCTGTGTCGAGCCAGTGGTGCCAACGGGATTGGTGTGAGCTTCGACGGACTTCGGATCGCTGGCCGGAAGGCCCCCGACGAAGTTGGCCACCTGCTGCGGCGTCGGTGGAATCAAGGCATCTTGAACCGGTGAGGTGGACCCAGGAATGCCCTTGCGGTGGCAGACATACAAGCTGTACCCGCCGACCGCCGGACCATTCACGAAGAAGTTGCCAGTGAAGAAGACGGCCGTGCTGAGGCTCTGAAACGGCCCGACGACCCAATCATGCAGATACTCGGTATCGACCGCACAGAGCGGGACATTTGTCGCGCTGAACTGAATCGTCGCATTGGGATAGGCCGGATTGCCTGGCGTATTGGTTCCAAAACCGGGGAATGTCTGGACGCCCGCATTCGTGCTGGTGACTTGCCAACCCCCAGGAGTCGAGGCCGCCGTTTTGACAGCGGAGAGGTCGCTTTGTGAGTAATACATTTGGGCCAGCACCAAACCCGCACTGACCCCGAGCGCTGCCCAGCCGACTGGACCCGCGACCATGCGAACGGCCATCGAGGCAGCTGAGGGGGCGAGCGCGGCGGTTGCCACCTGATTTGCCAAGGCCGAGCGTTGCGCGGCGAGATAAGCAATGCGTTCGGCTTGCGCGATCACCCGGGAATACTGCGTGCCGGTTTGGGCAAGCGATTCACCGGGTGTCACACAGAAGGCGACCAAGAGACCCCAGATGAGGGTGAGGTAACTGGTTAATGAGAGCAGTTTCACAATCGTCCCACTCCGAGACCGGCGAGGAAGGCCAGTAACAAGACCGCCACGAGAATAATGGTGAGATCCACTGGCCTTCCTCCTCCTGCCGTTACTTCAGGACTTCCAATCCAGACAAATCGAAGAACACGCGGCCCGTCTGCTCGAACTTCCGCACTTCGATCGATGCACGGGCCTGTTTGCCTTCGGCCTGCTTGCAGACCTCGATCAACGGCATTTGATCCTCCGGGATGCCCAACCGCAGCACCCCCGGATCTTTGCCCTTCACATAGAAGTCCACCGATCTGTAGACCTTGCCTTCCCGGCTCCTCCGTTCCACATACCCCTGCACCGCACCCTCCGCTTTGACTTGCATCGTCGAGACCTCCTGAATAGTGAGTGAATTTCGAGTCAGCCAAGCGCCTGACCCACACGCCCCGGCCTTCGGACCGGGCTTTTGGCCTGAGACAGAATTCCGAATCGCATGCCGTACAGCTCACATACAGGGCACCTTGTACCCACTTGCACCGACAGCCTCTTGTTCCACAGCCTGGACACATGCGTCGCCACGACCCGTTATGAAACTCTAAGGACATAGGGGGTCCCTCGCTTACGCTGCTTCAGCAACGCATAGTGCTTCTGCGTCCATCGCTTGGTGCCCGCATAGATCATCTCGAACAGAAACTGATCCCCTCGGCAGGCCACCACCACCGCCAACATGGGACTGATGGCGTTTGCCAGCCAGGCGGCCACATCATCCAATCGCTGCTGAATCCGTTCGACGACGAGCCGGCATCGCATAAAGCCTTCAGTCAAAGCTTTCCACCAGCTCACCAACGGGGCCCGATACTTCTCGTAGGATTCGGCCTCTCGCGTTGTCTCTCGAAAATCGACATAGGAACGCAGCACGCCAACCAAAAACGCCCGCCAATCTTCTGGATCGAGCGTGAGGAGCGCTTTCGCACACGCCTGGGCTCGATCCTGTTTGAACTCCAGTTCCCATCGGACGCCGTACAATCCTGCGTCGTCTCGGCCTTTGGCTTGAAGTTCGAGCCGCTTGTCGTAGACCCGCAGCATGGTCTGGCTTTCTCGACTGCCGAAATACAGGGTCTCTCCGGTCCGGACGCCCTCCCGATGATTCGAGGCTTGGATCACTTTGAACTGCTTGGAGCGGCTGACCACCTGTCCGGCCTCCACGGCGAGGCGGACGGTCTCCACGGCGACAGACGCCTCCCGGTCGTCCAGCGCCACATCGATGCGGGTGACATGGCCTTTCTGCCCGAAGATCCAGGCCAACACGGTCTTCAACTTCGTCTCGTCCCACTGGGAGACAATCCCGGCGGACAGATCCACATGCACTTCCTTTGGATTGCGAGGGGCACCCGTCCCCAGCTTCCCGACGCCCGTTTTGCCTTCCGTCATCAGCTGAGCCACGGGATAACCGCGAAAGCCGCTCTCACTCTGAAACCAGTCGCCCCCAATCATCGCAATCACGTCGGCGACTTCTGCCTTGGGCAACGTGAAGGCGAGCCAATCGATGGTCTGCGTGAACCCTCCGGAACCGTTCATTTCTTCCCCCTTGGCTTCTGTGCGATAGACGCCCCCGTCTTACCAAGTCGGGGGCGGGTCGGCTGCGCGCGCCGCCCGCTATCGCCGCCGGTCGCGCGCAGGCCGTCCTCGGTCCCGACGAGAGTGAATCCGTTCAGGCGCATCGCATGTCGTACCTTTTCGAGGTCAAAAAAATACATTTTGCAGAGGCGTTCGTACGGAATCCGTCCCGTACGATAAGCCCGTCGAACTGTCGAGATATGCACATCGAACTCTTGGGCTAACTCTTTGGCCGTGAGTAACATCCGTCCGACTACTCCTTTCTCAATCACTCAACATGGTGGAGACACTACGCGAGCACCGTGATCTTGGGAACTATGCATATTTATGCTTATGTGCGCTTTAGCGCGCTTTCCTGTGCTTTTGTGCGCATCGACCCGCAAGGGGACCTTCATCGGGTCGGCAGGGCAAAGTGCGGCATTTAACGGCAGGAGGGGGAAGGAAAACCAATAGGCCATACGAATCGGAACGATCAGCCGCGATTATGGCGGAGGAATGACCGACATGAACGAGGACGAACCACGATGAACGGGGAAGAGCAGAGACGTTTTTGAATCTGAAGAAAGCGTAGGGGGGAAATGGATCTGGACGATAAACTTGCAGACGTTAGGGCCAGTTGGCCCTAAGACCAAAGGCTGCGCAAGAATTCGCTGGATTTGTCAGATCAAAAATTCAGGGTCTTGAGTCCTTCGTTCAGACCCACTCCCTTTTAATTACCCGTTGTATTGCCGTCTCCTGAAAACTTAAAGATCCTATTGGCAGGTACGTTCGCGTGTTTTCATTTTACTCAGATCCCAAGGACGGCTTTCTCATCAATGCTCGGCGACAGGTAACCGGAGAAGGTCACGAGAAGGAGACTCGCAAGTGTAAGATCCCGAATTGCAAGGCCGCGGCGCACGCCGTTCGGGTCACCTGCGTGTCGGATGCCGGGATAGTCAGAACAAAACTTGTAGAGGCTCTTGAGTGCGTCCCGCATCTTGTCGTGGGGCCAATCTGTGAGCTGATCGCAAAGTGCGCCCAACGTGCCTGGCGTGCCCCGGGTCGCCGAAGCAAGCCCTTCGGCGTAGTTGCTCGCCTTAGCGATACAGGTCTTCAAATCCGTGGGGTCCTGCGTGCGGGCGTAGCGGTCAAAAGCTTTCTCGAAGTCGATCAACAAGCTCGCAAGGTGACCACTTACGCCGTTAAGCCGATGTAGTTCCGCATAGAGATTAGTGAAGGAGCCAGGCAGCAGGAACCGGACTACGAAGGGCTCGTCAAGCCGATAGCGGAGGTTGAACTTGCGGAGAGCATCGCCCAGCAGGCGGCAGTAGAGGTCTTCGATGACCGCTATCTCATATTCGGCGATCACCTCATATGCGGCTTCGAGGAAGGACACGATTGCGGATTCGCTCACGAAATCCGTACCCTGAAGCAGGAGGAATCGCTGCCTCGCCTTCATCGGATCATTCCGGGCTTCTTGCAGTTCGCTATTGGTGGGACGAGGGGAAAGGTATTCATCAGCAGCGGCGAAGAGGTCGCTGAAGAGATCCGGGGGTGCCTCGCCATCCTTGCCTGAGTATCCGGCAAGCGGTTCCCACAGTTCGGAGGCGAAGTAAACCCAAGCGTGACGCAAACTGCCGCTCACAGTGGTCCCTGATAGGCGCGGTGTTGCAACGACTGGAAAAGATCGTCCAGGCGCTGGCGGTTGACCGCTTGATTCTTCTCCAGCTCGCGGATTTTGGCGACACGAATAGCGAAGTCGCGTTGGAGAGGAAGAGGCGGCAAGATTATCGGCAGCGCGCGAAGTAGAGGGCCACTAAAGTTCGGTTGTGCCGCTTGCTTGGACTGTTGTTGAATGATGCGTTGAATAGCCCTCGAGCAGAGAAGTTCGCGAAAAAAGATTGCGTCAATGGAATCCTTCAGCCGAAACCGAATGAAATAGGCACCTGCAATGCATGGAGGTGCGGCCTCAGGAACGAGCGCCAATTTTCCAACCGAGCCACTTCGGGCGAAGATGAAATCGCCAGGCTGAAGCCCGCGCGCAGTTAGAGTACTTGGGTTAACCTCAATCCGCGGCATGTCGTCGAAACGCATGTTGCCTGTGTCGTCCAGGTCAGTGATTCGAACGATTCTTGTCCCTGAAGCCGAATACGCCTCGTTATAGAAGCGGGGACCATACTCCATCATTGCAAACAGATTACCAAGCGGCTCGACTGGCCATTTTCGTGAGTTTGTCGAAGGATCGCCGAAGATTTTCTCGAATAGCGCACCGATGAGTTGTTTCGTCCGTTCGTTCGTCTCGGCGCGGAGGCGGATGAGCGCACTGGCCTCGTCCAGAATCTTCACGATCTGTTCCTGATCCAAGAGATTCGGCAGTGGAAGCTCTATCCGTTCAAGGTCTCGAAAACGTAACATGGACCGCACGGCGCCGACACATCGATGGGCGATGTGCTTCCTGCCAATCTCGGATTTCAGAAAATAGAGGAGATACTGCGGCGACAACGTCTTGCGGCAACGAACCACTATATACATTGGGCTAACGGCCCCACCCTCGGGCAGGTCGCATCTCGCGACGGACCCGACGTTGATGCGCGAGGGGTTGTAGGCCAGTTCGTTAGGCCTAACGACCTTGTAGTTGCGCGCGTCCTGGCTGAAGACCTGCTTGTCGAACACGTCAAGAGACCGCACAAAGCCATCCGTGTTGGTTACGGACAAGATTTCCGCTTGCGCGTCGCCCTTGCGAGTGGACACCTCATCGATATGGCCTTGGAGGGGAACAATCGGCCACCTCCTCATTTCGTCTTTAACCTCTCCATCAAAGCCTTCGCATGCTCAGTGATTTCTGTCTCCATCCGAATTACGTCCGTCAGGATTTGCTCAGGTGGCTCATACTTCACGGCATCGAGGAGCATCGGCTTGTAGCGACCGGCCATGAGCTGCCAGCCGCTCTCGCGGATCTTATCCACTGGCACGCGGAAGCTGTTGGGGCCTTCCTCCCGACTCGGCCACTTGGCAAAGATGTCAGGGATGTCATTGGCTTCAATTGGTGAGCGTTTGTCGTCGAGTGAGTATCCGTCGGCGGTGAGCTCGTAGAACCAGACCGACTCAGTGGGTCCGCTCTTTTGAAAAATGAAGATGGCAGTAGCAACGCCCGAATACGGATTGAAAACGCCGGAAGGGAGCGCGATGACTGCCTGAAGATTGCATGTGGTCATTAGCAGTTCGCGCACCTTACGATCCGCTTTGCCTGAACCGAATAGCACACCGTTGGGCACGATCACACCCGCGCGGCCTCCGTCAGTAAGATGATCGAGAAACCACTTGAGGAAGAGTAGCTCAGTGTCGCGCGCATCCAGACCGATATCGGCCAGGATGCTCTCCTTTTGAACCCGGCCAGCGAATGGGGGATTAGCGAGGATGATGTCGTATTTCTGACCCGGATACTGACCGCCCAGCGTCGTCGTCAGCGGGTTGTGATGGAGTATGCGTGCTTTCTCCAGTTGGTGCAGGTAGAGGTTGAGGATCGAGAGCTTTACCATGTTGGCATCGTTGTCGAAACCGGTGAAGGCATGGTTCTCAAGAAACTCCCACTGCTTTGGCTTGAGTAGGCTACCATCCATTATGCCGTGGGCACGGTCGGTCGATTTAGTATATCGGCGCAGGATGTGGGTGTAGGCGGAAATCAGGAACCCCGCCGTGCCGCAGGCGGGGTCGCAGATGCGCAGGCCCGGTTGTGGGTCCACAAGCGTGACAATTAAATCGATGATATGGCGTGGTGTGCGGAACTGACCGTTGGTGCCGGACTGCGATAGCTTGCTAAGCAGATACTCATACATGTCGCCCTTGAGGTCGTGACCCTCGTGCGGTGTCAAGTCCATCTCGGCGATGATCTGCACAACTGCCCGCAACGTCGGCCTGTCATAGACTTTTAGCGTGGCATTGCGAAACAGTTCCCGCCCGGTGTCTGAGAGATTGGGAAGTTCGTGGAGCTTTTCAATAGCGGCACGCAGTGTATCGAATAGCTCGTTACCGGTCAGAGTAACGAAGTTGCCCCAGGCATAGCGTGCCCATTGACCTGAAAAGATTCGCTGATATCCCTTCTCGATTACCGTGGCCTGTTCATCGCGCTCGGAGAGCAAACGGAGAAAAATGAGATAAGATAACTGTTCAATAGAATCCATCGGGTTGTTCACTCCGCCGGCCCACAGGACGTTCATGAGCTGATCTACCTTCTGACGGAGCCCTGATGAGAAGAAGTTTGAGCCGTTGCTCTGGCTTAGTTTAGCGACGGAATCGCTCTGCGTTTCTGGTTTGCGCATTGCTTAGATATCCTCTCCCATGGCCATTCGAGTACACTGAACCACCGGTGATTGGCGCAGCGCCTCAAAAACCGGATCCCGCTCATGGAAGCGTGTCAACGCGTCCAAGCCGCCAAGAGTACGGAATTGGCTCCGACTGAACAACCGTTGGTACCGACCCATGAGGAAATCAGCAAGGGCCCGGCTGTCTTCGCAAATTAGTTCGGCCGTGGCATTGACCCATTTCTCATCGGCGTATCGCAAGTTGAAGCGAGCGGCGATGGATTCCACGGTGTCTGTCAAAATCTTGTTTTTAGACGGTAGTGGCCGCTTGCCAAGGGCGTTATAGACGAAGGCTGGCGTGGGAGCCGGGACGCCGTAGGAGATGATGAGCTTATCTGGCGCGTAAAACATCTCCGGCCGGTGATAAAAGCGCTCCTGTAGGATGGTCTCGATGGCGTCGTCGTCCTCAGCTTCCACTGCAGTCAGCAGGTCTGGATCGACCTCAGCGAACTCCTTCAGGTCGCGCTCGAACGAGCCACGGAAGGTCATCACGTCGACCTTCTCGCCGTTCGGGCCGATGATGCGAACCTCCTGACTGACGATGCGGTCGATACCTTCCCAAACCGGGATTTCGCGGCGTCTGTCTTCACCGTTGCTTGCCGACTGAGAACCGCCAAGATCCGGCATGGTGCCCCTTCCCTCACCGCGTTCGTAGGTCTCCCGTGTCGTCTGGTGGCTCCCATGAGCCGGTAATTTCAAAGGTGCTGAGTATTCGTACTTTTCCTCGAAATACTCCGCCACGGCACAGAAATCGAGCAGGAAGAAGTGGCGTTTCTCGAATTCGGTGTTGCCCAGGACGAAGGTGAAACGCCGCGTGCCGCGCCCCTTAATCTGTATGTACTCCGTCGGCGAGAAAATGGGGCGCATTAAAACCACGTTGAGTAGGTCGCGGCAGTTGTAGCCGGTGGAGAGCATATCCACCGACACGGCGACGCGCTCCGACCGCTTACCATCCCGAAACTCTTTCGCCAGGGACGATGCGTCAGGAATGCGGGAAGTGATCGTAATCGCGATCCCCGGCTTTAACTCATTGAGAATTTTCGTCAGAGCCGTGGCATGGGTCTGATTTACCGCAAAGAGGAGCGACTTGCCGAGTGCTCCCGTCGGATCCCGTTGGGCTTCTTGAAGGAAGGCCTCACACATGACTCGGTTCCGATGAGGCGTGAAGATCTTGCGCTCGAGGTCGTGAATCTTAAAGTTCTCTTCCTGCTCATTAATAACAACGGTCCATCCTGCCTCTTGAAGCGCCTGGGTAGTGATATCCGACCGGCAGTCAATGATCTTGGGCAGGCAAAGAAACGGACCTTCGGGATCCCGAACCGCATCAATGACGTCATATCTGAATGTGGGCTGACCAGCCTCACAGCCGAAATAATAGTAGGTGTCACGGAGCTGGCGTGCCTCAAGAGCCTTGGGGTCCTCGGCGGCCAGCTCGTCGAGCCGGACGTTCTTTAGGTACGCCTTGGGGGTCGCCGTCAACCCGATGCGAGTGGCCTGAAAGAACTGCACAGCCTCTCGTGCGTCGCCATAAATGGATCTATGTGCTTCGTCGTTGATGACGAGGTCGAAGTAAAACGGCGTGAATTCTTCGCGGTAGCGGCGGTCGGTCATGAGTGACTGAATCGTCGCGACCACGACGGACGAGCCGAGCATCTCGCCGGTCCGGCGCGCCGTCTTGTAGATCACCGGTTTATACTCGCCGAGCACGACGTTGAAGTCCTCCATCGTCTGCTTGGCAAGCTCGATGCGATCCACAATGAAAAGCACTCGCTCGGCATTGCGCGTGACGAGGAATCGACGTATAAGTGCGGCGCAAAGAAGGGTCTTGCCCGTACCAGTGGCCATCTCAAGAAGGAACTTCCGCCGACCAACATCGTCGTAACCCTTGGCGATCTCGTCCATTGCTCGAATCTGATAGGCGCGCAAACTAAGGTCCGGGCGCTGCAGACGAAGGTATGCGGGGCTGATTACTTCTGTTTGAAGCGGGCGTGGTGGTTGGAGGTTTTTCAGGCGGATCCGTACCAGATCTTCGCGAGAGGGCAAACGCTCAATTCGATAAGCGTCACGCTGGTCAGCCCGCTCGTAATTCCAGAACCAATGCTCGCGACCGTTGGAGAGGATGACAAATGGGGCTCTTAGATTCTCCGCGTATCCACGTGCTTGTTCTTTGGCGTCGTAGGGATCTAGGTCCTCCCGTTTCGCTTCGATGACGCAGAGCACGCGACCGAGGCTGTCCTTTAGCAGATAGTCTGCCCGGCCGCTGGCAGTATTCAGCTCGAACTGAACTTGTTGATGGTTAAGCAAGTCCCAGCCGCTCGCTTCAAGCGCCTTGTCAATGAGGATACGGGAGAACGCTTCGCTCTGGCCAGCTGTCACGGATATCCTCTATTCAGGTTTCTAATGCTCGGGCGTGAGCAATTTCCGATCAAGGTGCCAAATATCATTTCTGCTGAGTGATATAGCACGTCGGGAAGTGCTCGGGATAATAGTGCTATTTTCTTGCTGCATCAATTACTTTTGAACCTGTCCGTGCCAAGCTGCCCGCATATTATGCCGATCCAAGCGATTACGCTTGTATCTCCGATCAGTCGTGGCCACTTGGAGATCAGAGTGCACTTCCCTCTCTGTAATTCTCGCGAATAAGCCTCCACGGCAGACGACCCGAGCCCGAAGCGGTCCCTAGAACAAGAGCAGGCCATTCTGGCCCCTCGCTCGAATATCCTGATTTGTGGTTGTTGGTAGTGATAGGAGAGGTGAAATAGTAGCGGAGGTAATTCAAATCCCCTAGGCAAGGGGAGGGCCATACCCTATCCCTGTCCTATATCGGACACCCTATTTGTAAGCCATTGTAAAAGCTTGTATCAGGCTGGAATCTTTCAGTGCGTAAGCCATTGATTTTACTTGTCCTCTGGGGCTCTTTTAAGGCGAGGGTCCTGGGCACCTATCTCAGCCAGATTTATTGATCGCCCGCAAGAACGCGGCTTGGGTATCTGCAAGGTTCATAGGCACGAACGTGGAGATCGACGGGGTGAGTCCGTCACT
>Ga0268299_1004521_pt1 | contig 10691 bp, 9 predicted proteins | sample NOBtaG_FD_193484 | JGI IMG/M metagenome (GOLD analysis project Ga0268299, IMG submission 193484) | Activated sludge microbial communities from bioreactor in Nijmegen, Gelderland, Netherland - NOB reactor | ecosystem: Engineered > Bioreactor > Aerobic > Activated sludge | place: Netherlands... | reverse complement strand
GACGGGAGCCGCCATGACGAGTGGTGAGACCCGCCGTGCCGCGGCCCGGCGCGGCTTCACGCTCATCGAGCTCGTGGTCGTGATGACGCTCATCGGCCTGCTGCTGTCCATCGCCGCGCCGCGCTTCCTCGGCAGCGTCGACAAGGGGCGCGAGAACGTGCGCCGCCAGAACATCGCCGTGCTGCGCGGCGCCATCGACCAGTTCCGCGCCGACAGCGGCCGCTTCCCCGAGACGCTCGACGAACTGGTGGCGCGCCGCTACCTGCGCGAGGTGCCGATGGACCCGGTGACCGAGCGCAGCGACTGGCGCGTGGTGCCGCCGCCCGAGCCGGACAAGGGTGTGTACGACGTGCAGCCGCCGGAAGTGCCGAAGGGGCCGAGCTGACATGAGAGGCGCTTGGCCTGGCTCTCGTCTCGCATCGCCGCGCCGCGGCGTGGTGCTGCTCGCACTGCTGCTGGCGATGGGCTTTATGGGCCTGGCGCTGATGAAGGCGGTGGAGGTCGGCGCCACGGCACGCCAGCGCGAGCGCGAGCAGGAGCTGCTCTTCGCCGGTGACCAGTACCGCCAGGCCATCGAGCGCTACTACTGGGCCGCGCCGCCGGGCACGCCGCGCCTGCTGCCCACCAGCATCTCGCAGCTGCTGCTGGACGACCGCTACCCGCAGCCGGTGCAGCACCTGCGCCGCGCCTACCCCGACCCCTTCGGCGAGCCCGAGTGGGGCCTCGTGCGCATCGGCGGCCGGCTGGCCGGCGTGCGCAGCGTGGCCAACGTCGAACCGATGAAGCGCGCCCACTTCCCCGAGCGCTACGCGAGCTTCGCCGAGGCCGGCGATGTCTCGCAGTGGGTGTTCCTGTTCAAGCCTCCTGCGCCGTCGGTGCCGGGTCCCCGTGCCCCTTCACGTTGAAACAACAGAACCACACGAAGGAATCCCCATGACCGTCAACGTGCTGCTCGTCGAATCGAACGTCCTGTTGCGCGAGGGCCTGCGCGCCCTCATCAACGCGCAGACCGACATGCACGTGGGCGCCGAGGCCGCCGACGGGCCGACCGCCATCCGCCAGGTGGCGACGCAGCCTCCCGGCCTGGTGCTGTGCGACATCGCCTTCAACGGCAGCAGCGGCATGAGCGGCATCGAGGCCATCGCCGACATCCGCCGGCGCTGCCCGCACCTGGGCATCGTCGTGCTGACGGCGCTGCGCGCGCCCACGCAGGTGCGCGAAGCACTCGCCGCCGGCGCCAACGGCTACCTGGTGAAGGACACCTCCATCGACGAGGTGCTGATCGCCATGCGCTCGGTGCTGCGCGGCCGCACCTACCTCAGCCCGGAGGTGAGCGGCCATGTCGTGCGCCGCTACCTCGACCCGAAGAGCAACGACCCCGCGGGCTCGCAGTTCGACCAGCTGACGCGCCGCGAGCGCAGCATCCTGCGCCTGGTGGCCGAGGGGCGCACGAACCGCGACGCCGCGCTGGCGCTCAACCTGAGCCAGAAGACGATCGAGAAGCACCGCGCCAGCATGATGCGCAAGCTCGGCCTGCGCTCGGTGGCCGAGCTGGCGGTGCTGGCGCTGGAGGCCGGCTTCATCGAGCGGCCGGCGGCGGTGGTGCGCATGGTCGACGGCTTCCGCCTGCAGGCGGCCGGCGTGGCCTGAAGGCGCCGCCCGCTCGAGCCCCTCAACGCGCCGGCGCGAGCCACGCGCCCTTGGCCGCCAGGCGCTGGTTCGGCCCCAGCGACAGGCGCGGGTAGGCCGTCATCGGCGGCATGTTCTCGAGGTTGTGCTCCAGCTTCTCGAGGCAGTACTCGCGCGAGAAGCGTTCGTCGACGTGCACGAGGCTCTCGACGGCGGCCGTGGCCGCGAACAGCACCTGCGCCGCGAGCGCCTCGTCGGCCGGGCGCAGCCCCTGGCCGCGCCACCAGGCGCGGGCGCGCGCCAGCCGCGGGCTCGGGCCGCCCTCCTGCTGCGTCACCCACTGCACCTGCGTGCCGGCAGGCCAGGCCACGGCGTCCGCCGGCGGCGGCGAAGCGCCCGCGAGCAGGATCACGCGCGGCGCGGCGCCGGCCGGCGGCGTCGAGGCGGCGAGGCGGCGCGCCACCTCGGCAGCGGGCAAGGGGCTGACGATGACGGGCTGGCCGCGCCACGACGCGTCGACCGTGACGGGGCCTGCCCGCGCGGCGCTGCGCAGCGCGCCCGCCACGCGCTCGGCCAGCGCGCGAGCCTCGGCGGTGTCGCCGCCCATCACGAGCCAGGGCGCGTCGGTGCGCGGCAGGGACGAGGCCCCCGCGGGGGGCGGTGTCGAGGGGCCCGTCTCGGTGGAGGCCGAAGCGGCCGCCTGGGCCAGCCACTGCGCTTGCGCCACGAAGCCGCCGCTGAAGTAGGCGGTGTAGAAGCCCGCCTCCTCGCCCGGCCACGGCGTGATCGGGAACAGGCAGGGCAGGCGCTCCGTCTCGCAGAAGCGGTGCACGGGCGCCCAGTCGCGCTCGCTGCGCCCCGACAGCACGGCGAACACCGGGCGCGCCGCGTACAGCGCAGCGAGCTGCCGCGGCCAGGTGGCCGGCTCGCCACGCAGCACCCAGTGGTGCAGCTCCCAGCGCCGGTAGCGCGCGTACATCACGTGCTCGGTGCGGCGCGCCACGGCGCGCCGCTGTTCCTCGCCGCGCGTCTGCGCGTTCTTGCGCGCGAAGAACTGCTGCAGCAGCTGCACCAGCGGCTGCGCCTGCGCCTCGGGCACGTCGTCGGAGGTGATGGTGGCGAAGTGCACCACGTGATCGTCGACGCCCGGGGTCGGTTGCGTGCCCAGGCCTTCGAGGAAGGCCAGCAGCGCGGCGCTGTGCCGCGGCTCGAGCGCGGCGTAGCGCGGCATCAGCGCGCCGAGCGCGCGGCCGTCGGGTGCGTGGCCCTCGGTGAGCAGGCGGTGCAGCGCCGCCGCGTCGTAGGCCGGGCGCATGCGTGGCGCGCCGGCATCACCCGGGCGGCCCGGCGGCCCGTAGCGGCGCGTGGTCGCCGGGTCGAACGGCCGCGACAGCAGGCCCGAGGCAATGGGCGGCACCACGGCCTCGCCCTCGAAGCTGCCGAGGCCGCTCGGCCGGTGGCAGCTGACGCAGGCCGCCTGCTGCGCGGGCAGCGGCGTCTGCGAAGCGCCGCGCAACGTGGCCACGAGGGCCGGGTGCCGGCCTTCGTACAGGGCGCGGCCTTCCTCGAAGGGCGAAGCGAAGTCGGTTCCGGCTCCGGCCGCGAAGGCGAGGCCGCTCGCCACGCAGGCCATGGCGCCGGCCAGGCCGGTCAGCCTTCGAGAGAACCGCGTGCGCACCATCGTGCGCGCCATCATGCCCGGCGCAGCTTGTCCAGCAGCACCGCGTGCAGGTCCTCGGGGGTCGGGAAACCGGTGATTCGCCACCAGGAGCCGCCGCGCGACGTGCGCAGCAGCACCACCGGCGGGTGCGAGGCCTTGGAGCCGCGGTAGACGTCGAAGGCACGCTGCGGCTGCAGCAGGTCCTCGAAGCGGCCGGTGCAGAACTGCCAGCCCGTGTCCTGCACGCCGAAGCGCGCGGCGAAGGCGCTCAGCTGCTCGGGCGTGTCGCCGTCGGGGTCGATGGTGAGGCTGAGGAAGCGCGCCGCGCGCTGCTCGCGCTGCAGCCGCGCCTGCAGCGCCGCCAGCACCGCCGTCTGCATCGAGCAGGTGGTGGAGCAGGTGGTGAACACGAAGTTCAGCCACAGCGGCGGCTCGCCCTCGAGCTCGCGCGCCAGCGTCGTGGTGCGCTTGCGCATGGTGAGCAGCGGCACGTCGGGCAGGCGCGCCACGTCCTGGCGCGCGAGGCGGAAGTCGGGTGCGGGCGGCGGGGTGGATGCGGCCGCGGGGGCGACACGACCCGCCAGGCCGCCCACCAGCCCACCCGCCATCCAGGCCGCGGCGCCGGCGACCAGCCTGCGGCGAAGCGGTGCGTTCATGGCCGCACCACCACCTTGAAGGCCTGCGATCCGGTGGCCGTGCGCAGCGCGAACTGGTCGGTGCCCACGAAGCCGGCCGGCGGCCGGTACCACCACGCCCCCTCGGCGTCGCGCACGATGCGACCGCCGCGCAGCGGCTGGCTCCACGAGGCTCCTGCCGGCACCGCGGCCGCGGCCGCGGCCAGGGCGAGCGGCGTGTCTCGCCGCGCCGCCAGGAGCTGCGCCTCGGCGCCCGGCGCGGCGGTGTCCGGCGCTGCGTGCACCACGCGCAGCGGCTGGCGCGTGCCGTCGGACAGCACGAGCACGAGGTCGATGCTGGCCTCGGCCGCACCGGCCGCCGGCTGCCACAGGCCGTGGTCGCCCTGCAGCGTGAGCTCGGGCGGCCGCGTGCCCGGCCCCGCCTCGACCTCACGCACCGCCAGCGCACGCGGCAGCACGGCGCGCAGACCGTTCGTGTCGAGCCGCCCGTCGGCCGGCCGCATGACGCGCAAAGGCGGGCGGGCGAAGGCCGCGGCCGGGGTGGCCACCACGGCACCGGCATGCACGCTGGCCGGCAGCCCGGCCGCCGCCGCCACCGCTTGTTTCGTGAGGGCCTGCACCAGCTGCGCCACGCTCCACTGCGGCTCGCGCTGGCGCAGCAGCAGCAACGTGCCGCTGGCCACGGCGGCGGCGAACGACGTGCCGTCGCTTCGCTGCATGACGCCGGCCGAGGCACCGACGCGGTCCAGCGCCGGCAGCGCGATGCCCGGTGCGTGCAGCGTCGGGAAGGCCGAGGGCGGCGCGTCGGCCCCGTCGCAGGCCGAAGGGCCGCGGCTGCTCTGGCGCGAGACCCGGCCGTCGGCTTCCAGCGCGCCCACCGAGATGACGCCCGGGTTGTTGGCCGGGCTCATGCTCGTGCGCTCGTGCGGGCCGTCGTTGCCGGCGGCGAAGACCACGGCCACGTCGGCCAGCGCCATGGCCTGCCAGACGCGCGCCAGCATGCGGTTGCAGTGGTCGGTGGTGCCCGCCAGGCCCCACGAGTTGTTGACGACCTGCGGTGCGTCGTTCGTGCGCTCGTCGCCGTCGGGGTCGAGCAGCCACTGGTAGATGCGATGCACGGCCGACAGGCGCCCCTGCCCCGCGTCGTCGAAGAGCCGCGCGGCGATGAAGCGTGCCGCCGGCGCGGTGGCGATGCGCGCGGCACCGTCGGCGGCGCGCCCGGCCAGCAGGCTCGCGACGAGCGTGCCGTGCCCTTGCGCGTCGTGCGGCAGGCGGTGTTGGCCGTAGGGGTCGAGCCAGTCGGCGGCGCCCCCGCGGAAGGCGGCGGCGAGTGCCGGCACGCGCAGGTCGACGCCGCTGTCGACCACGGCCACCGTGGTGCCGCGGCCGTCGAGACCGGCCAGCCAGGCGCGCGGCGCGTCGATGGCGGCGAGGTGCTCGGCCAGCTGCCAGGGCGCCGCATTCGCGGGCTCGCCGGCGTCGGTGTCGGCCGGCACGCGCGCCAGCGCCGCGCGCACCTGGTCGTCCTGCCGCTGCGCCAGGCGCGGATCGCTGCGCCGCGTGGGTGCGGGCCCGCGCAGCGTGACGTCGCTCTGCAGGCGCCGGATGCCGGGCCACGCGGCCACCTCCTTGACGCGCGAGCGTGGCATCTCCACCGCCACCGCGTGCTCGAGCCACAGCGGCTGGAGGTCCTGGGCGCCGATGCCGCGCAGGCGCTCCATGAGGGGCGCGTGCTGCTGCAGGAAAGGGCCGCGCAGCTGGCGCGCCAGGGCGCCCGGCCGCTCCTGGCGGGGTAGCGACTGCAGCGACGCGGCGAGCGCCTCCAGCGAAGGCGGCGCGTCGAGCTGCAGCAGGACGCGGATGGCCCCGGCCGGGCGCATTGCGAGGCTCGCCTGCACGGCGGCGTCGACTTCGGCCGCAGCGAAGGCCGGCGCAGCGGTGAGGGCGCCAAGCGCAGTGAGCGTCGTGAGCGCAGCAAGCGCGGCGAGGGAACGCCGGGCGGGCAGGCGCAGCGCCGCGGCGGCGCGGCGCAGGCCACTCGGGTCGAGCGGGCGGCTCGGGAGGCGGGGCAGGCAGCGCAGCACAGGCACGCGTCGGCTCGGCACGCGGCTACTGCAGGATGCGGAACTCGCCGACGCGCTGGTCGCCCACGAAGAGGGCCAGCGTGTCCCCGCCCTTGAGCACGCGGTCGGGGTTGGCGAACAGCATGAAGTAGGTGCGGCCAGGTTGCGGCGCCTGGGTGCCCCGCGTCGTCTGGCGCAGGGCGCCGACGATGGGCGGTTGCGGCACGTAGTAGCGCCGGCCCGTCTCGGTGTGCACGAGCACCGGGCGCACCTTGCGGTCGAGCAGCGGCGCGGCCTTGTCGGGGTCGAGCACACGGTAGCGCAGGTCCACCAGGCTGCCGGCCGCCGACAGGCGGGTGTCGAGGAACTCGATGCCGAAGGCGGGGACGGCGACACCCGCGCCGGCGGCCACGACGGTGGCGGCGCCCGCGGCGGGCGCCGCGAGCGATGCGCGAGGCGCGCTGGACGCCCCCGCGGCGGTGGGTGCCGCAGGTGCCGCGGTTGCCGTCGCCGCGTCGGGTGGCGTCGGCGCCGAGGCGCAACCGCCCAGCGCCAGGGCCAGGGCCAGCACGCCGCAGGCGGCCGCGGCGTGCCGGCGCGTCGCCACGTGGTTCAGGAATGGCAGTTCGACCACGCTCGTCGCCCTCATTGGATGTTCACCGTCACGCGCACGACGTTGGACCACAGGCCGAAGCTGTCGCGCACCTTGTACGAGAAGCTCTCCGAGCTGCGGACGGCGCCCACGGCGGGCCGGTAGCGCATCACGCACTGCGTGCTCGCCACGGTGCAGGGGTTGCCGGTGGCGGGCTCCACGGCGTTGACCGTGCCGCCCGAGCTGCCGCCCGCGCCGACGCGCGTGAGCGTGCCCGGCACGAGGCTCCAGCCGTCTTCCGCGGTGTCGTTGGAGAGCACCGGGATGTCGATCGGCGGGCGCGCCGCGCTGAAGGGGTAGGCCACCGTCTCGGCGTTGGCCGTCGGCGGCTGGTGGCCGCGCACGACGAACGTCACCGTGCCCGGCAGCGAGGTGAGCAGCGTGTTCGGCGGCACGATGCTCGGGCTCTGCACGGTGTAGGTGAAGGTGAGTGCGCGCGACGAGGTCGGCACGATGCTGCGGAACCAGGCCTGGTTGCGCACGTCCAGGCTCAGGCTGCCGTCGGCATTGAGCGCGAAGGCGTCGACGGGCAGCGCCGGCGCCACCGCCACCTGCGCATTGCCGACGACACCGCCGTCGGGGTCGGCGTCGTTGACGAGCACGCCCTGCGCGGCGGCGATGGCCGCCAGGCCGCCGTTGACGACGTAGGTGTCGGGATTGGCCAGCGCCAGGTCGTCGGCGTTGACGACGGCGACGTTCACCGTGCCCGAGGTGCTGCGCCCGTTGGCCGCCGTCACCAGCACGGTGACGGCGTGCGTCAACGTGGGCTGCGAGGGCTTCTGCGCCTGCGTGTCGCCGGGCGTCCAGCTGACCACGCCGGTGCCGGCATCGATGGCCATGCCGGCCGGGGCCTGCAGCAGCGTGTAGCTGAACGGCGCCGTGCCGGTGGCCGTGGCGGTGGCCGTGTAGGGCGCGCCCTGGTTGGCGACGAGCGGGAAGGTGGTGAGGTCCAGCGTCGGCGCCGTCGCCGCGGTGGCCTGGCGCAGGCGCACGAAGTCGCCGTTCAGGCGGCCGTCGGGCGTGGTCACGAGCCCGGCGCGGCGGTCGTACAGCACGATGTCGCGCTCGCTCGCGTTGGGCGAGGCGGCGGCCTGCGGCGACAGGCTCGGTGAGAACACCGCGTCCATCGACTTGGCCGCCGCCAGCAGCGCCACCGACTGCTCGCGGGCATAGGGGTAGGGCTTGGCATCCTCGGCGACGAAGCTCACGAACCCGTCGCGCAGCGCCGGTGCGCGCGTGGTGAGGCCGGCGTTGACCATGCGCACGAGCTGGCGCTGCGTCGTCTGGATGTTCAGCGTCTGGTTGCTCGTGTTCGGCGCCGTGTGCGACAGGCGCGTCGGCGACACCGGCGCCAGCGGCGTGAGCGCCGGTGGCGCGGCGTAGTAGTGCAGACGGAAGATCGTCGGCTGGTACGACAGTGCGCTGCCCGGCAGGCCGCCTGCGGGCTGCGCGATGAGGGCGTGCATCGCCGGGTCGATCTCGCTGAAGACGAGGCGCGTCTCGTTCTCGAACGGCGCCGTCAGCGCCGCCGCGCTGCCGTAGGCGTAGCGCTGCGTGCCGCTGGTCTGCGCGTCCTTGTTGAGCATGCCGTACAGGCCCATCTGCACCTGCACCTGCTGGTGCGTGCCCGACTGGTACAGGTAGGTGCCGGGCGCGACGTCGTTGAAGGTGTAGGTGCGCTGGCCGCCGTTGGCCGTCTCGGCGGTGAGCGAGCGCAGGCGGCAGGCGCGCTGGTCGGCCAGCGAGCCAGTGCCCGGCGTGCACGGCGTGCCGCTCGCCTCGGCGCTGGTGGCGAACACGGGGTCGGCGCCGTTGACCAGGCCGTGCACGACGAGCGACGTCAGGCGCCCGCCCGGCAGGCCGTTGACGAGGGTGATGACGAGCTGGCTCTCGCCCGGCGGCACGACGAGCGCCGGCCCGGGGGAGGTGAAGCCGGTGGTCGCCGCGGCGAGCGTGGCCAGCTGCGCGGGCGTCGGGTTGGCCGGCGAGGCACGGTAGCCCCACATCGTCACGCTGGTGCCGTCCGGCTGCGTCTCGACGTAGGCGGCGGCCTTCAGCGCGTAGGTGACCGCCTGCGCGGCCGGAGCCAGGCTGGCCGCCGCGGCGGCCAGCAGCGTCAGGCGCGCCAGCGACGCCGCACGCCGGCCGCGGTGGGGGATGCGAATGAGCATGTCGGGACTCCCTCAATCAGTCGTCGATCTGCACCGACCAGTGCTCGATCAGCAGCATCGTCATCATTCCGCCGGGGAAGATGCCGAAGTTGATGATTTCGCGCTCGTTGTGGCTGTGGAACATGTGCCAGATGCCGCCGCCCTGGTTGGCCAGGCCCGCGCCCACCGGGCGCTGCGCGGTCTGGCCGAGGTAGGGGCTGCCGCTGAACATCTCGCCGTAGGTGAGCTCCAGCGCCGCCGGCATGCGCGTGGGCATCGGCTTGTAGAGGTCGGACCAGTCCTGCGTCGTGGTGGCCACGCCGGCTTCGAGCAGCGTGCCGGTGTTGCTGTACTTGCCGTAGGGGCAGTTGCCCTGGCTCACCGGCTGGGCGAGGTTGCAGGTGGCGCCGGTGATGTCCCAGCCCAGGCCCTTGCCCGTCCACGACCAGATGGCGTCGATGGTCTGGCCGGGCACCGAGCGCAGCGTGAAGTCCACCTGCGCGAGGTCGGGGCCGGCGCCCGGTGCGCTGCTGAGCAGACGGCCGTCGCGCGCGAGGGTGACGCTGTGGTTGCCGTGGTGGTGCATCGGGTGCAGGTCGCGCCCGATGTTGAGCACGCGCATCAGCAGGCGGTCGCCGGGATGCAGGCGCGCCAGTGCCGAGTAGGGCTGGTGCGGCAGCGTGTCGGTGCCGGCGGCGGTGAGCGTGTCGGGCGCGTTGCGGCCGTTCACGAACCAGTACTGCGGCTGGAAGAAGGCACCCCAGGTGGCCTCGTTCGGGCGCCAGTTCTGCGGCAGGCCGATGCGGTTGGCCGCGGGTGCGTTGGCGCCGGTGGCGGCGGCGCGCGCGGCGGCCACCTGGCTCTCGAGGTCGAGGTGGCGCGCCGGGTCGAGCTCGCTGATGACGTACAGCGCCTCGCGGTCGAAGGCGGTGGCGGCGTGGCCATAGGCCTGCTTGGGCGCTCCCGCCGGGCGCACGATGAGCGCGCCGGCCAGCCCCATCTCCTGCTGCACGCCGATCTGCGTGCCCGACTGGTAGATGTAGGTGCCGGGCTCGCGGGCCACGAACGTGTAGGTGATCGTGCTGTAGAGGATCGGCCCGGCCGCCGTGGCGCGCCGCGGCGGTGCCACCTCGCGCGCCATCTTCACCGCCGCCGCCCCGGTGGGCTGCGTGCCGCCGCCGTTGGCCGCCGCGCCCGCCAGCACGTCGCGCTGGCCACCGAAGATCATGGAGGTGTGCACCGGCAGCTGGTTCGTCAGGCGCACGCGCACGCAGGCGCCCTGCTCGACGATGAGCGTCGGCGCCGGGTACTGCATGGCCTTGCCCGCCTCGCCGAAGCCCCAGGCGTAGAGGCTGCCGCCGTCGGCGGTGCTGAGGTAGCCCTCGCCGGCGATGAGGTCGAACTGCCTGCCCGGGCCGGTGCCTGCGCCGACGGCGCAGTCCGTGATGGGGGTGCCCGCCAGACCCGGGATGCCGGCCATGGCCGGCAGGGCCGCCAGGCAGGCGCCCAGCGCCAAGGCGGCGGCGCGGGCGGTGCGTTGAATCGCGATTCGCATGTGAACTCCCCGCTCGCGTGCCGTCACTGCACGACGATGTGCGTCATGATTCCCCCGCGGTCCTCGCTGCCGTTGCTGAGGTACTGCAGGTTCGTCGTGTAGAAGGTGTAGGTGCCGGCCGGCACGCGGTCGGTCTCGACGATGACGTCGATCGCCTCGCCGCCGCCCAGCGTCACCGAGTTCGTGCGGTGCGACCAGTCCTTGGTCACCACGCCGGGCAGGCCGCCGGGCAGGCGGGCCGCGTCGGTGCGCGTGTGGCTGGCCCCGGCGCCGACGACGCGGAAGTCCAGGCCGAGCGCGGTGACGGTGAAGTAGTCGACCACCGAGAGGTTGCTCAGGCGCAGCAG
>Ga0268299_1004520_pt1 | contig 10699 bp, 11 predicted proteins | sample NOBtaG_FD_193484 | JGI IMG/M metagenome (GOLD analysis project Ga0268299, IMG submission 193484) | Activated sludge microbial communities from bioreactor in Nijmegen, Gelderland, Netherland - NOB reactor | ecosystem: Engineered > Bioreactor > Aerobic > Activated sludge | place: Netherlands... | reverse complement strand
CTGATGCTCGAGCGCCTCTTCCGCATCCATCACCAGGATGCACACATCCGCGAACCGGATCGCGTTGATCGTCTCCCCGACGCTCAATTGCTCGAGCTTGCCTTGCACCTTCGCCTTGCGCCGCATGCCGGCCGTATCGACCAAACGGAACGCCTGCTCGTTGCCCTGCCGGTCCCGCCACGTCCAATCGACGGAGATCGCGTCGCGCGTGATGCCCGCCTCCGGCCCTGTCAGCACGCGCTCTTCGCCGACAAGCGCGTTCACGAGCGTCGACTTGCCCGCGTTCGGCCGCCCGACGATGGCGATCTTGATAGGCCCCTTCGGCTGCGGCGCGGGCTCTTCCTCTTCGCCTTCGCCAACGATCTCTAGATCGTCGGCGTCTTCGTCCGCGTTCGCGCTCTGCGGCTCATAAGGCAGCAGCGCGGCGTACACATCGCTCATGCCATCGCCGTGCTCACCCGAGATCGGGATCGGATCGCCGAGCCCGAGCGCGTAGGCTTCCATCGCGCCATCATCGCCCGCTTTGCCCTCGCTCTTGTTCGCGAGCAGCACGACGGGCTTATCGGCGCGCCGAAGCAAATCGGCAAAGCGCTCATCGAGCGGCGTCACGCCAACGCGCGCATCGATCGCAAAGAGGATCACGTCCGCTTCCGCGATCGCCGCATCGGTCTGCGCACGCATCCGCGCTTCGAGCGATTCATCGGCGAGGTCTTCAAAGCCCGCCGTGTCGATCACGATGAGATCGAGGTCGCCGAGCCGGCCCTTCGCCTCGCGCCGGTCACGCGTCACGCCAGGCGTATCGTCCACGATCGCGAGCTTCTTGCCCGCCAGCCGATTGAACAGCGTGGATTTGCCGACATTGGGCCGGCCGACGATCGCGACTTTCAGAGACATGGCAGTAAGGCAGTAGGGCAATAAGCAGTAGGGCGACAGGCGCCAAAGCGCGCCCTCCTACTGCCTTACTGCCCTATTGCCTACTGCCTACGCTGCTAACGCAGCGCCGTGATCCGCGCGTCGTCGGTCACGACCAGGATCTGCCCATCGGCCGCCACCGGCGGGATGAAGATCGCCTTATCGAGATCGCGTGTCGCGAGAACTTCGCCGTTCTGCGGCGCAACCGCCAGCACCTCGCCGTTCGAGCCCGCAAGCACGAGGCGCCCGCCAACGAGGATCGGGCCTGACCAGGAAATGCGCCCGCGGCGCTCGTTCTCTTCCTCGAAGCGCGGCAGTTGGCGCGTCCAGTAGATGTTGCCCGTCGCGCGATCGAGCGCGCAGAGCTCGCCGTCCACCGTCACCGCATAAAGCACATCGCCCGCGACCCACGGCGTCTGCGTCGAAGCGAACGCGCGCGACCAGATGCGTTGGCCGGAGCGCAGATCGATCGCCGCAAGCAAGCCCGAATGGCTCGCCGCGTAGACGACGCCGCCATCGACCACCGGCCGGCCCGCAATATCGTTGATCGCCGAGAGCGACGTGAGCCGCCCCGAGCGCGAGAGCGAATCCACCCAGAGCCGGCGCCCGTTCGCCGCCAGCAGCGCCACCACTTCGCCCGAAGCGAACGGCGCGATCACGCTATCGCCTTCAACCGCGGGGCTGGACGCCGCCAAGATCCGCGCCGGTTCAGCGATCGCCTGGTAGGTCCACGACACGGTGCCAGTCGCGGCGTCGAGCGCGACGAGTTCGCTATCGTTCGTCACCGCATAAACGCGCCCGCCCGTCACGGTCGGCGCCGCGTGGAACGGCGCGCCCGCTTGCGTGCGCCACACCTGCGCGCCCGTCGCGCCATCGAGCGCGGCGATGAAGCCAAACCCGGTCGAAACGAACACACGCCCGCCATCGAACGCGATGCCGCCGCCAAGCGCGTTCCGGTCGCGCCCCTCCTCGGGCCGCAAGCGTTGCGACCAGATGCGGCTGCCGCTCGCGGCGTCGATCGCGTGCACTTCGTGCGCCGCATCGATGAAATAGATTTTGCCTTCCGCGATCACCGGGGGCGCGGCTAGGCGCTCGTTGCGCGAAGAGCCCGCGCCTACTTGCTGGCGCCACGCAACATCGAGCGAAGCCGTGCCGCCGACATGCACCGGCGAGTTGTCCGGCGTGCCGCCGGGCTGGGCCCAGGCCGTCATGGGAACCGGCGCAGGCGGCGTGATCGTGCGCGTCGCGAGCTCCGGATCGGGCGTCAATTCCTGCTCGAACGTCAGGATCGAGATGCGCTCGTTCTGCGGCACATCGCTCGCGGCGTTTTGCGGTTCGCTCTCGCCATTGAACGGATTGAGAGCGCTCACCGTGGAGCATGCCGACAACGCGGCGGCGGCGGCCAGAACGGCCAGGGACGCGCTGAAGCGGCTCATTTCGTCTCTCCAGGGGAAGGTTGTGCAGCGCTCGCCGGCGCGGCGCTGGCCGCGGGCGTTGCGCCCGACGCAGCGGGCGCCGGTCCAAGTACATTGATCGCAAGTTGCGCGCGCTGGCGCACCGGCTCGGGCGCATCAAACGCAAGCGTGAGATTTTCCAGCGTCTCGCGTGCGAGCGTGGTTTCGCCCGCCTCCCACGCTTCAACGCCCAACAATTCGCGCGCGAGATACGAGATTGCCCCGCCCTCCGCGATGATCGGATCGAGCCGGCCGCGCACGGCCGCAAAGTCCTGCGTTTCCGCGACGATGTAGGCGGCGCGCAGGCGCGCGCTGTTCTTCATAGTCGGATCGCGCGAGGCTTGGGCGGCCGCGTCAAATTGCGCGAGCGCGCCTTCAAGATCGCCCTGCGCCTCGAGCGCCTGTGCGCGCTCCATCATCGCCATCGCGCGGTAGTTTTGCGGGCCGGTTTTGGAGAGCCGGTCGAACTCATCGCCCGCGGCCTTCGCATCGCCTTCCCGCAGCAATTTCTGCGCGGCGGTGAAGCGCTCGGACATGTCGCGGCTCTGGTCAATGCTCCAGCCCTCGTAGAGCCGCCAGCCGCCGACGGCGAGCAGGATCGCGGCCACCCCACCGACGACCCACACGCCATACTTTCGGACAAACGCAACGTAGCGATCCTGCCGTACGCCCTCTTCGACTTCTTGAAAAAAGCTCTCGTTGCTCTCGTTTGGATTGCTCACGCGCCGTCCCTATCCCCGGGGCGCGCGACGCCCCCTCAAATCGGGGCGCAAGCTAGCCGCGCCCGCGCGCTCGGGCAACGCGCCCACACCGCCGCATCTGGGTAGTGCGCTGTTACGGCGGGAAAACGGCAACACCCCGCCGCGCAAGCCCTTCCCCGGGAGGGAACGTGGCTCGGCGCCGGCGCCGGGACGGACGGGGCGGCGGTGCGATGCTCAAAACGAACCCGGAATCGAAAGGGGGCGTCGCCGCCCCCTTAAGTCACCCCTTGCGTGACAGCTCTCCTCCCGGGGGAGCACGCCTGCCTAACGCTAAGTCCGTTCCGAGAACAGCCAAGCCCCGCCGGCCACGGCCGCGATCATCAGTAGCATGCTGGCGCCGCCGCCCATCACGGGCAGGTTCACCGCCGCCGCCGCGCGGCTGACTTCGGCGAGGATGGTCGTGAAGTTGACGGCGCCGAACAGCGCCGCGCCCGCGCCGGCCGTCCACACCACCGCGCTGAACACCGATTGGCGGCGGCTCTCGCCCGCTTCAACGCGCGCCATCACGCCGGAAACGAACGTCTCGTCTCCCATCGGGGGCCGCGCGCCCTCCGCAAAGAGGGAGCGCATCAGGGCTTCATCATGCTCTTCGCTCATGACGCTTCCTTCTCGCGCAGGACCGCCAGCATCCGCTCGCGTCCTCTTAAAACATGGGACTTAACAGTCCCCAATGGCAAGCCCAGAACCTCGGCTGCTTCAGAGTGGCTCATGCCTTCTCCGTAGCAGAGCGAAACGGCGGCTTTTTGCTCCGGTGTGAGCACTTTCATGGCGCGCTCCACATCCATCTTGGCTTCCATCGCGCTCCCTTCGCTCACCGTCTGGTCCATCTCGGCGAACGCCGCGGTGTCCCGCCGGAGCGCGCTCTGGGAGGAGCGCCGTTGTTGGAGGAATTGGGTGTACGCGATCCGGCATAACCAGCCGCGAAACGAGCCCTTCTCCTCGTAGGAATTGATCTTGCGCCAGGCCATCACGAAGGTTTCCTGAGCGAGATCGTCGGCGGTGGCGGAGTCCGCGGTCATCTTGCGAAGAAAACCGCGTACGAGGCTCTGGTTCCGCCGCACGAGACTGGCGAAGGCCACTTGGGACCCTCGTTTCGCTTCGCGCGCCAGTTCCTCGTCAGGTCCATTCACTCGCCCACCTTGTTAGGCCGGCGCACCAGCGCCGCAACCAATTGTCCGGCCCCGATCGCGCCGATGATGACAGCCGCGATGAAAAAGCCGTTTCCGAAGTGGACTTCCGTGCCCCCGCCCGGCCCCATGAACCCCGCGATCAAGAAGCCCGCCGCGAGGAAGAGGAGAACGATCCCGCCGCGCATGTCCTGCTGCCAGCTGCGCGCCGGTTTGGAGAGCGAGGAGATGGTCTCGGCGTCCAGTTGCTGGCCGCTCTCGATCGCCCGCTTGATCGTGTCGGCCACGGCGCGCTTGTTCTGCACCCCGCCCCACACCGAAGCCGCGACGATGAAGGCGATCATCGCGAAAAACGCCAACGGAACCAGCCACTCTTCCATCACACTCTCCCGCGCCCCAAAGACCTGAAATCTTTGGTCTTTTCTTGTGGTCCTTACGACCGGGTGAAAGCCATGAACGCCAAGGGCCCCGCCACGCTCGCCGCCATCGCCATCACGACCAGATAGCTCAGCATCGCCCGTCTCCCTTCAGCGCCGGGCCGCCATCCGGCCCGTTTCGCTGGAATGATGCGCCCCAAGCGGGAAATGGATGCAGCCGGGTTACAAACCGCCAACCTGCCCTTCCGGGAGGAGGATGCGCGCTGGCGCGCGGCGCATTAGGGTCCGCCCCGAACGAGGGTGAGGATTTCCATGAACGATCTAAGGTTTGACCGGCGAACATTGTTGCTCGGCGGAGCGGCGATGCTTGGGGCATGCGCGACAGCCCAGGCGCCGGCGGCCCAGGAAGAGATCGCCGCCAACATCCTCGACACCACGCCGGAAAATCAGCCGGCCACGTTCCGCAATGTCGACCGCGCCAGCTTCGTGCGTCCCATCCGCCGCGGCGGGCGCGTGCGCCCCCTGCCCGCGCACGCCGTGCAACTCACTGGCGCCATGCCTTACGATTTCGGCGGCGCCGCGCAGACCATCGACAGCTACTTCGCGCGCAACCGCACCAGCGGCCTGATGATCCTCAAGAACGGCCAAACCGTCATCGAGAAATATGCGCTCGGCAACGACTCGCGGTCGCGCTGGACGAGCTTCTCAACCGCAAAATCGATGACCTCCACGCTAGCAGGCGCAGCCCTACACGAAGGCGCGATCGCGAGCCTCGACGACCCAACCGAACGCTACGTCCCCGAACTGCGCGGCAGCGCGTATGAAGGCGTCACAGTGCGCAACGTGCTGCGGATGTGCAGCGGCGTCGCGTGGGACGAAACCTACAGCGCCACCGGCGACAACGACATCGCGCGGATGGGCGCAGCGCTCCAAGCGAACGATCCCGCCGCCTTGCTTGAACTCATGCGCACCCGGCGGCGTGCGCATCCGCAGGGCACGAAGTTCAACTACTCAACCGGTGAAACCTACGTGCTCGGCGCCATCGTCTCCGGCGCAACGGGCAAGCATCTCGCCGACTACTATTCCGAAAAGATCTGGTCGCGCGCCGGCATGGAGACCGATGCGTATTGGCAGCTCGACGCGCAAAACGGCCGCGCCGGCGCCGGCTTCGGCGTCAGCGCCACGCTCCGAGATTACGCACGCTTCGGGCAATTCTTCCTGGAAGACGGCGTCATCGACGGCGTGCGCGTGCTGCCGCAAGGCTGGCGCGATCTCGCCGGCCAGCCGGACAATCCCGTCACTGCGCATGGCGCGTTCGATCCGCAATATCCGCTCGGCTACGGCTACCAATGGTGGTCGTTGCCCACCGGCGCCAACGCGCTACCGAACCACGACGGCGCCTTCACCGCCGAAGGCATTTTCGGCCAGTTCGTCTACGTGAACCCGCGCGAACAGGTCGTCGCCGCCGTGTGGAGCGCCTGGCGCGATTCGTGGTCCACGCCCGCCGAAATGGAAACCTACGCCATGCTCGGCGCCGCGATCGGCCGGCTGCGCTAACTTGCGGCTGCCGCGCGTCTCCAACCGCGTCGGCGGCGCGCTGTTATCGTTATTGGCCGTTACCCTGGTGGCCGTCGGATACTTTTGGCTCAAGCTCGACGCACTGACCGCACTTATATTCGGGCTGTCTGGGATGGTGGTTGTTCAGCTAGGATTTTTTGCGATTTTCAGGCCTGAGACATTTCGGCAGAGGATGCACTTGTTCGGCGGACTACTCGAAAACGCACGTTCGAAGCGACTGAACTCGCCTAACTATTGGAATGGTGTCTTAGCGGTCGCCATTGCTACGGCAATTATGTGGGTAGCGATGACCTACGGACCGCTGCGGTGATGGCGAACGCCAGGGAAGAATTCTACGACGGCCCTGTCGGAACCGAGCGACACCAATCGTCCTTCTCACGTGTTCACTAGGAGTCTGCGTATGAACCGTCTCGTTCTCGCTGCGGCGTTCGCCGCTGGCGCGCTCGCCGCCTGCTCGCCCACGCCGCAGCAGAGCGCCGCCCCCGCCACCGAAGCCGCCGCGCCCGCAACGCCCGCGCCAAGCATCGAGGGCCTCCCCGCCGGCGCCTACACGCTCGATAAGACGCACTCGACGCTCGTCTTCCGCGTGAGCCATCTCGGCTACTCGAACTACACCGCGCAGTTCACGACGTTCGATGCGCAACTCCAACTCGATCCCGCGAACCCGAGCGCCGCGCAACTCAACGTCACCATCGATCCGCGTTCGCTCTCTCTGCCGAACCCGCCCGCCGGCTTTCGCAACGAGCTCCTCGGCGCGACTTGGCTGAACGCGAGCGCGCAGCCGCAATGGACGTTCCGTTCCACCAGAGTCGAAACTACCGGCGCCAACACCGCGCGCATCACCGGCGATCTGTCGATGCGCGGCGTCACCCATCCCGTCACGCTCAATGCGACGTTCAACGGCGGCTACGAGGGCCACCCAATGGATCCGAACGCGCGCATCGGTTTTTCCGCGCACGGCGTGCTGAAGCGCTCAGACTTCGGCCTCACCGTCGGCATCCCCGCGCCGGGCACGACTATGGGCGTCAGCGACGACGTCGAGATCATCATCGAAACCGAATGGTCCGGCCCCGCCTGGACCCCCCCGCCCAGCGCCGGCGCCACGCCCGCCGCGCAGTAACGCCAACATCACCCCTCCCCGCGAGGGGAGGGGGAAGGGGGTGGGGTGAATCCCCACCTCTAGTTTTGGCCGCAACGCACGGCGCAACGTTTTCTAACGCGACGCATCACCCCGCCCCCTGCCCCCTCCCCTCAAGGGGAGGGGGTTTTTGCAGCAGCATGTCGGGAGCGGGCATAGTGCTGCGTCCTTGAACCAGGAACGAGGCCAATGCTGTACGCGCTGCTCTGCTACAATTCCGAAGAGATGACGACCTCCTGGACCAAGGAGGAAGACGACGCCGTCATGGCCAAGCTCGACGTCGTCCATAAGAAGCTCGCCGGCCAACATCGCTTCGGCCCCTCGATCCGCCTGATGCCGACGACCGCCGCCACCACGCTCCGCAAACAAGACGACACCGTGCTCGACGGCCCGTACGCCGAAACCAAAGAGCAGCTGCTCGGCTTCTACATCATCGACGTGCCGGGGCTCGACGATGCCGTCGCTGCCGCGCGCGATCTCGCCAAGGCCAATCCCGGCGGCGCCTACGAAATCCGTCCGGTGATGATGTTCATCCCGGAAGGCGAATAAGCGCGGATGACAGACCTTGGCTGGATCGATGCGGCGCTCACCGGCGCACGCCCGCAAGCGGTCGCGGCCCTCACGCGCTACTTCCGCGACCTCGATACAGCCGAAGAAGCGTTCCAAGACGCATGCCTGCGCGCGCTGAAGAACTGGCCGCAAAACGGCCCGCCACGCGATCCCGCAGCCTGGCTTATCATGGTCGGCAAAAACGCCGCGATCGATCAGAAGCGCCGCGCCAAGCGCCACACCGAACTGCCCGACGAGGCCGCCCTCTCGGACACGGATGACGCTGAAGCAAGCGTCGTCGATCAACTCGACGCCGCCGATTATCGCGACGACGTGCTGCGGCTTCTCTTCATCTGCTGCCACCCCGATCTGCCCGCGACGCAACAGATCGCGCTCGCGCTGCGCATCGTCTCCGGTCTCACCGTGCCGCAAATCGCGCGCGCGTTTTTGGTTGGCGAAAGCGCGATGGAGCAGCGCATCACGCGCGCCAAGGCGAAGGTCGCGCAAGCGCATACGCCGTTCGAAGCGCCCTCCGCGCCCGAGCGCGCCGAACGCCTCGCCGCCGTCGCCGCGATGATCTACCTCGTGTTCAACGAAGGCTATTCCGCGAGTGGCGCGACCGCCGATGCAAAGCGCCCGCTCTGCGACGAAGCCATCCGCCTCGCCCGCCTCCTGCTGCGCCTTTTTCCGAACGAACCCGAAATCACCGGCCTCACCGCGCTCATGCTGCTGCAACACGCCCGCAGCGCCGCGCGCCTCGACGCAAACGGCGAAATCGTGTTGCTCGACGATCAAGACCGCACGCGCTGGAACGGCAACATGATCGCAGAAGGCCTCGCGCTCTTGGACAAAGCGATGTTTCGCCGCCGCCCCGGCCCCTACCAAGTGCAAGCCGCCATCGCCGCGCTGCACGCGCGCGCCGCCACGCCGCAAGACACCGATTGGGCTGAGATCGATACGCTTTACGCCACACTGGAGCGCATGCAGCCCTCGCCCGTCGTCACGCTCAATCGCGCCGTCGCCGTTTCAAAAACACAAGGCGCCGAAGCAGCGCTCGCGCTGATCGAACCGCTCGGCCAGCGCCTCGCGAACTACTTTCATTTCCACGGCCTCAAAGGCGCACTGCTCGATCAACTCGGCCGCACCGGCGAAGCACGCGACAGCTACAACCGCGCCATCGCGCTCGCTAACACCGCGCAAGAAGCCCAGCACATCCGCCAGCACCTCGACCGGCTCGCGAAAGAGGCCGCGGAAAAATAGCATCACGTGTCGGATCGCGCGCGCGCCGTTCGTCTTCAAATCAGACACGAAGGAGACTTGAAATGTCGCAGCATCAACTGGTTCTGAAGCGCATTTTCGATGCGCCGGCCTCGAAGGTCTATCAAGCCTGGGTCGATCCCGAGCTGATGAAGCAATGGTTCGTCCCCAAGCCCTGGACGCTCAGCAAAGTCGAAAGCGATGTGCGCCCCGGCGGCAAAAGCCTCGTTGTGATGAAGGACCCCGAAGGCAATGAATATCCGAACCCGGGCGTCTATCTCGCGGTCGAGCCGAACAAGCGCCTCGTCTTCACCGACGCGTACACCGAAGCGTGGGTCCCGTCGGAGCGCCCGTTCATGACCGCCGAAATTCTTCTCGAAGAAATCGACGGCAAAACGCACTACACCGCGATCGCCCATCACTGGACAGCGGAAGCCAAAGCTGAACACGAGCAAATGGGCTTCCACGAAGGCTGGGGCCAAACTGCCGATCAGCTCGCTGAATTGCTCAAGACGATGAAGTAACAAACCAAACGCGGGCGTGTTCACGCGCGTCCGCGCCTAGGGAGGGAAACATGACTCAACCGCGCTGGATGACCATCACCGGCTGGATCCTCTCCAGCCTCTTCGCGCTTTTCCTGTGCTTCAGCGGTGGCCTCAAGCTCATGGGCCACCCCGAAGTCGCAACAACGATGACGCAACTCGAATGGCCCGTGAAATACGCGCTCACGATCGGCGTCATCGAGATCGGCTGCACGATCCTCTACATGATCCCGCGCACAGCGCTCCTCGGCGCCGTGCTGATGATGGGCGTGCTCGGCGGCGCGATCGCCACACACTGGCGCATCGAAAGCCCGCTCTTCTCGCACACGCTCTTCAGCATCTATCTCGGCGTGTTCCTCTGGGGCGGCCTCATCCTGCGCGACCCCCGCATCCGCGCCCTCTTCCCGATCCGCACCGGAGCGTAAATTTCCGACATTCTGCGCGACGGATCATCCCGCGCCGCCCGTTCAACCTCGCGAAGGGGCGTTTGAGCAGGGATGATCCGTATGAACCGAAAGCTCTTTGGCGCAGCGCTCGCCGTCGTACTCAGCCTCGCCATCGTTGACGCCGCCGATGCTCGTGGCCGGCGCGGAAGCGCCACGATCCACACCCCGCGCGGCGACGCCGTCGCAACCGGCGAAGTAAACCGGGGCCGCGGCGTCCGCACGCGCGAGAGCGCCGTCACCGGCCCCGGCGGGCGCACGCGCAGCGTCGAAGATGCGCGCACATGGGGCGGCGGTGAGCGCAGCCACGATCGCACCACGACCTATCGCGACGGAACGAGCCGCACCGTGGATGCGGACGCCCAGCGCACCGCACCCGGCGGGTGGAGCGCCACGCGCACCGTCACCGGCCGCGACGGTGAAACGCGCACGCAAACCGGCGATTTCTCCGTCACGCGCACCGAAGATGGGCGCAGCGTCACCGGCAACATCGACACGCAGAACCACGGCCAGGTGGATTACACGCGCGATGTCACACACGGCGACGGCGCGCGCAGCGTG
>Ga0268299_1004519_pt1 | contig 10700 bp, 8 predicted proteins | sample NOBtaG_FD_193484 | JGI IMG/M metagenome (GOLD analysis project Ga0268299, IMG submission 193484) | Activated sludge microbial communities from bioreactor in Nijmegen, Gelderland, Netherland - NOB reactor | ecosystem: Engineered > Bioreactor > Aerobic > Activated sludge | place: Netherlands... | reverse complement strand
ATCAGCGCGCAACGAATCACGAGCCCGCGCACACGCGACGCGCCGACCACACGCGCTGGCGCCGCAGGCGACTGGAGCCGTCCCCATACTCCGCGCGCCCCGTACCGCCGCCGCACCTCGAAGTGACTCACCGCCGACGAAACAGGTCGTCTGGCCAGCCCAGGATCGACCTGTTACAAGCCCGCCGATGGAATTCCGGGAGCTCGCGCGCATCAACGGCGGCTATGCCGAAGCGCGGATCCTGCAAGCCGCCGTGACGCTCGGGCTCTTCGACCAGCTCGACGCCGCCGGGCGCCCGGCGACGACGATCGCCGCCGCGGCCGGCACCGACCCGCGCGCGACCGAGCTGCTGCTGAACGCCCTCGTCGCGATGCGCCTCGTCCGCAAAGACGACGACCGTTTCAAGGAAACCGAGGTTTCCAAGGCGTACCTCACGACCGCGTCGCCGACCTCGTACACCGGCTTCGTCGAGTTCGACGCCGCGCTCTGGCCGCTCTGGGGGAACCTCGCCGAGACCGTGCGCACCGGCAAGCCGGCGCGCGATCCCGACATGTTCCAGTCGAGCGCCGAAGACACGGCGCGCTTCATCGACGCGATGGCGAGCGTCGTCCAGGCGCGCGGCGACGCGCGCGTGCTCGCGGAGACGCTCGACCTCGGCGGCGTCCGCCGGCTGCTCGACGTCGGCGCGGGCCCGGGCACCTACGCGATCGAGCTCTGTCGCCGGCATCCCGAGCTCCGCGCCACGATCTTCGACCTGCCCGGCACGCTCGCCGTCACGCGCCGCTACGTCGACGCCAGCGGCGTCGCCGATCGGATCACGCTCGTCCCCGGCGACTACCTGCGCGACCCGCTGCCGGAGGGGAACGACCTCGTGTTCCTCTCGAACATCATCCACGGCGAGAACGAGGACACGAACCGCGCGCTCATGCGGAAGATCCACGGCGCGCTCGCTCCGGGTGGACGCGTGATGATCAAGGACCACGTGACGGACGAATCGGGCACGAGCCCCGCACCGGCCGCGATCTTCTCGATCGCGATGCTGCTGTTCACGCGCGGACGCGATTACGCGTTCGCCGAGATCCGCGAGTGGCTCGTCGCCGCCGGCTTCGCGCGAGTCGAGGCCGACGTCCTGCCGCCGGGACTCATCTCGACGTTGGTGGTCGGGTTCAAATGACGGCGACCGCGAGCAAGGACGGCGGCACGCGCTTCTGTTCCGCGTGCGGCACGAGCCTCCCGGCGGGCGCCCGCTTCTGCGCCGGCTGCGGAGCCGCCGTCGGCACGGCACCGGCCGCGGCGCTCACCTGGCGGGACCAGATGCCGGGGCTCCTCGTGCTCGCGCTCTTCCTCGTGGCCGGGCTCGCGGTCTGGGTCGGCGTGCTCCAACCGGGTGCGCAGACGTCGAGCGCGCCGACGCGCGGTGGCGGCGGTCCGAGCGTCGCCGGCGGCGCGGGCGGTCCGGCGGGCGGCGAGATGCCGAACGATCACCCGCCGGTCGGCTTGCCGGACGAGGCGAAGAAGTTCGTCGCGCAGCTCGCGGAGAAAGCGAAGGCCGCGCCACAAGACGTCGCCGCCTGGAAGAGCCTCGCGCAGGTGCAGCAACGCGCCGGCGAGATGGATCCGAGCTACGGCGCGCAAGCGCTCGAGTCCTGGAAGCACGTGCAGTCGCTGGCGCCCGACGACGACGACGCGATCCGCGGCGTCGGCAACGTCTACTACGACCAGCAGAAGTTCGACCTCGCGGCGGCGGAGTACGAGCGCTACCTCGCGAAGCACCCCGACGACGCGAGCGTCCGCACCGACCTCGCGACCGCGCTGCTGTACCAGCGCCAAATCGACAAGGCGATCGCGACGTATCAGGAAGCGATCAAAGCGCGGCCGAACTTCCTGCAAGCGCACTTCAACCTCGGTCTCGCGTGGGAAGCGAAGGGCGAGCGCGAGAAGGCGACCGCGTCGCTCGACAAGGCGCACGAGCTCGCGACCGACGACGAAACCCGGACGCGGATCGAGCGCGTGAAGGCGCAGCTCGGCTCGATGGCGCCCGGCGCGGCGGCTGCGGGCATCGCCGCCGCCGGGAACCCGCAGGGTCAAGCCGCCCCGCCCGCGGGTGGGATGGCAGGCGCGCCGCCCTCCGGTGGCATGGCCGGCGCGCCGCCGCATGGTCCCGCGACCGGCGGCGCGCCGCCGCCGCAAGGCGCCGACTATCCGAGCCAGGTCGAGGCGCAGCTCCGCGCCCACCAGATCCTCGGTCCCAAGATCCAGAAGGTCGAGTGGCCCGAGCTCGGCCGCGCCCGCGTGCTCGTCGCCGATTTCCCGATGGCGAGCATGCCCGAGTTCGCGCGCAACCTCTTCAAGACGCGGCTCGAGACCATCATCGGCGACGCCAAGCAGAAGTTCGCCGTCAGCGAAGCGCGGACGATCGAGATCGCCGACGCCGCGAACGGCACGACGATGGAGACCGTGACGAAGTAGTCGACGGTCGTCATGCAGCAGGACTTCTACACCGAGTACTCCGAGATCGAGGACACGCACTGGTGGTTCCGCGGCCGGCGCGAGATCTTCACCCGCCTGCTGGCGCCGTTCGAGCACCGCGCGCTTTCCATCCTCGACATCGGCTTCGGCACCGGCGCGATGCTGACGTTCCTCCAGCGCTACGGCCACGTGACCGGCATGGACATGTCGGTCGACGCGATCCGCTTCGCGCGCACGCGCTGCGACGCCCCCATGCTGCTCGGCGACATCACGGCGCTGCCGGTCGAAACGGCGTCGATCGACCTCGTGACCGCGTTCGACATCGTCGAGCACGTCCCCGACGATCGCGCGGCGTTCGCCGAGCTGGCGCGCGTCTGCCGGCCCGGCGGCCACATGCTCGCGACGGTGCCGGCGTTCCAGTTCCTGTGGGGCAATCAGGACGTCGTGAGCCACCACCAGCGGCGCTACACGCTCGGCGAGCTCGAGAAGCACGTGCGCGCCGCCGGCTTCGTGCCGCGCCGCCTCTCCTACTTCAACGCGATCCTCTTTCCGGCCGTCGCGGCCGTGCGGGTCGCCCGCCGACTCCGCGGCGAGCGCCGGCCGCAGGGCGAGGTGAAGTCCGACTTCACGATGACGAAGCCCGGCTTCGTGAACGACACGCTCACGCGCGTCTTCGCGGCCGAAGGACGCTGGCTCGCGCGCTGGCGCCTCCCGGTCGGCGTGTCGATCGTCTGCCTCGCCGAGCGCCGAGCCTGACATGACCTCCGCCGACGCGACGGTGCCGACGCTCTCGGTCGTCGTCCCGATCTTCAACGAAGCCGCCGTCCTCCCGGAGCTCGAAGGGCGGCTCTCGGCGGTGCTCGCCGCGGCATGTCCCGACTTCGAGGTCGTCTTCGTCGACGACGGCTCGAGCGACGCCTCGCCGGCGATCCTGCTCGGCATCGCGGAGCGGAACCCGCGCGTCCGCGTCCTGCGCTTCAGCCGGAACTTCGGGCATCAGGCCGCGGTGACGGCCGGCATCGAGCACGCGCGCGGGCGCGCCGTCGTCGTCATCGACGCCGACCTCCAGGATCCGCCCGAGGTGATCCCCGACCTCCTCGCCAAGTGGCGCGAGGGCTTCGAGGTCGTCTCGGCGGTCCGCGCGGAGCGGCTCGGCGAGCCGCCGCTCCGCCTCTTCCTCATCAAGACCTTCTACCGCGTGATGCAACGGATCGCGTCGGTCGACATGACGCCCGACGTCGGCGACTTCCGACTCATCGATCGCCGCGTGGCGGATGCGTTGAACCGCCTCCCGGAACGGAACCGCTACGTGCGCGGCCTCGTGCGCTGGGTCGGCTTCCGCCACGCCGAGGTGCGGTACACACGCGCGGAACGGTTCGGCGGCGAGACCAAGTATCCGTTCACGAAGCTCGTCCGGCTGGCGCTCGACGGCGTGACCGCGTTCTCGAACCTGCCGCTCCAGCTCGTCGCGTACCTCGGCTTCGCGGTGTTCGGGCTGAGCGTCCTGCTCGTCCTCTACGCCCTCGCCGGCCGCCTCTTCAGCGGCCAGACGCCCGAGGGCTGGACCTCGGTCTTCGTCGCGGTCGCGTTCCTCTCGGGCGTCCAGCTCGTGGCCCTCGGCATCCTCGGCGCGTACGTGAGCCGCATCTTCGAGGAGGTGAAGCAGCGCCCGCTGTACGTGATCGCGTCGGACAGCGCGCGTCCGACGAGCGAGACCCCGCGCTAGGCTACACGGTCGTCGCCGCGAGCCACTCCACGAGGGGCACGGGCTTCCGGGCGTGGGTCGCGATCCAGTCGACGAGCTTCGGGGACGTCAGCAGCGCCCGGTCGAGCGCGGGGAAACCGACGAAGAGACCCTTCCGCTTCAAGAGATCCGCGCGCGGATGGTCGGGGTCGAAGCCCCGCGGCACGCGCTGCGTCTGTTCGTAGGATTCGACGCTGAAGCCGGCCCGGACGAGCGCGGCGAGGAGCTTCGCGAGCTCGGCCCCGCGCTTCGGATCGTCGACGGCGGCGCGGAAGCGCTTCAGCTGATCGCCGTCCATCATGTACTGTCCGGCGCCGACGAAGATCTCGTCCGCACCGACGTGCACGTAGAGCGCGGCGGCGCCGCTCGGGCCGGCGTTGCCGCCCTCGACGCCGAGGTAGCCGCCGATGTGGGTCTTGTACGGCGACTTGTCCTTCGAGAAGCGCACGTCGCGGTGGATGCGGAAGACCTTCGGCGCCGCGATCTCCTCGTGCGCGTAGCGCGGCGCGAGCTTCTCGCGCAGGGCGGCGAGCAACGCTTTCATCGGCGCGAGCCAGCCGGCGTCGTACTCGTCGCGATGCGCGGCGAACCAGTCGCGATCCTGATGCTTGGCGAGCGCCTTGAAGAAGCGCGCGTCGCGGTCGGCGAAGCCCGTGAAGCGGGCCGGCGTCGAGTGGTCGGCTTTCGGCATGCGGTCGCTCTATGCGCGGCACCCGCGTGACACAACGACTACACGTATCCGGTCGGTCCTGCGGTCAGAAGAAGTATTTCGTCTTCGCCGCCCACTCGCTCTTCGGGTACTGGCGGTGCAGCAGCTGATACGCCGCCTTCGACTGCGCCGACGTGCGCGCGTCGGTGCAGCCGAAGCGCGTCGCGCGGACGGCGAGGTGGAGGGCCTCCGCGACCCGCGGGTCCTTGGGATGCGCGCGCCCGTACGCGACGGCCTCGGTCGCGAGTGCCGTCGGCGCGCTCGGGAGCTTGGCGAGGCGCGCCCACTCGTCGTCCGCCTTCTTGCGTTCGGCCGGTGTGAGGAACGCCGGCGCGACGTCGGGGTACCACTCCGGCCGGACGACGCCCGCGTTCGCGGCGTCGCACCACCAGTTGTCGCGGAAGTCGTCGAGGTCGCCCGCCGGCGTCGTGCGTCCGAGGCCGGCGCGCACGAACGGACCGAGTCCCGGTTGCCGGAGCAGCAGCAGGATCGCACTGAATCGGCGCTCGGCGGCCGGCGCTTCGGTGGCGGTCGCGATCGACGCAGCGAGCTCGGGCGCGAGCGCGCCCGCGCGCGCCGCGAACGCGGGCGCGGTCTCGTGGTCGAGCAGCACCGCGCGCACCCAGCCGGCGATCGCGACCCGGCGTTGCAGCTCGGCGTCGAGGCTCGGGTCGTTCGCGAGCGCGAGCCACGTCGCGAGTGGCAACCGGCGATTCAGAATCCACGCCGCGTCGGCGTCGAACGCCGGGCGGCCGGCGGCGTACGCCTGGAGCACCGGATCGTCCGTCACCTCGTCGGGCAGCTCGTTGCCGTCGAAGCCGTACGACACGCCGAGCGGCGTCCGCACCGCGAAGCGCGCGAGCTCGGCCGCGCTCTCCGCGGCCGCCATGCGGAGACCGCGCAAGCGATTGACGGTGCCGCGCGGGAGATCTCGTCGCGCGAGGAGCGCGTCGAGACGGGTCCGCGCTTTCGCGAGCTCCGAGCGCCCGATCTCGAGTCGCGCCGCGTGCGCCGCGATCGTGACGAATCCCGGATGGTCCGGGTCGATCGCGTCGGCCTCCGCGATCATCGCGTCGGCACGCGCATGGGTCGGCGCGACCTTGCCGATCGCGGCGAGCAGCCAGAGGGGCGCGTGCGTTTCCTCCCACGCGTGGACCGCGCGCTCGCGCGCCTGCTCGTCGTCGGCCTGGAACGTGAACATCCAATCCGAGAGCTGATCGCGGGCGGCGTCGGCGATCGCACCCGTCGGCGCGCCCTCGGGCGCGCTCTCGAGGCGGCGGTCGAGGAGTCGGGTGAACGCGACGAGCTTCGGCGCGACGGCCGCCGTCTGCGCGGGGGCGAGCATCTCCGCGGCGAGCGTCCGCACGAGCGCGTCGGGCTCGGCCCGAAAGCGGACGAGATCGCGGAGCCCGCGCGCCGACGCATGCAACGCCGCCGCGCGCGGATCCGCGACGACGCCGTCGAGCTGCTCGACCGCGGCCTTCGAGAGCGCACGGTCGGCGCCGGCGCGCGGCACCGCGAGACTCGCCTTCCGGATCTGCGCGCGCGCCGCGAGGTAGCCACCGAACGGCGCCCACGGCGACGTGGCGTCGGCCGCGATCGCGCGGAAGCTCGCGGCGGCCGCGTCGAAGCGACCCGCATAGAGCTCGGCCGCCGCGATCTGGTACGCACGGTCGGCGCGCGCGGCCGGTGTCGCCGATTCCGGGAGCGCCGGCGGGATCACCGCGGCCGCGCCGTTGCAGTTCTGGAAGACCTGATCCTGCGCGGCGACCCACGCACGCACGCTCGGGTCGTCGCGGCCGGCGCGCGCGGCTCGTGCTTCGAGCGTGCGCGCCGCCGTCACGAACGCGTCGTCGAGGCAGTTCGCATAGTACTGATAGACCTCGCCCGCGACCTCGCGCATCGGATCGATCGGCGGCGGATCGCCGTCGCCGACGACCACCGCCCGCGCCTTCTGCCACACCTCGACCGCCGTCGGCGCCTCGGTGGCCGGCACGCGGCCGAGCCGCTCGTCCCAGAGCACCGTCAGCGCCCGGCGCGCGTCGGCGTCGAAGCTGCCGCCGTGCATCTGCAGATACGCGACGTAGAGATACGAGCGCGCGTACGTCGGCTGGATCACACCGAGCTTGCCGGCCGCGAAGTCGGCGAGCGGCAGGTCGGGGTGCAGCTCGTAGGTGAAGAGCGCCTCCGGTAGATACGGCCCGCACGCGCGCGCCGGCGAGACCACGCCCGCCGCGACGACCGTGCTCAGGACACCGGCGAGCAGCGTCCGGCGACGGATCCCTGCCATTGCCGCACCTCCGCAAGCGCCGCGGCCGCACGCGTCGGCGACCACGGACGGGGATTGAAGAGATACACGCGACGCCCGGCCGGCACCGCGGGCCGCGGCTCGTCGATCGCGAGCCCGACACTCGCGCGCGCGCGCGGCGAGCCGAAGTCGCCACCGTTCGCGAAATGCCGCCGCACCACACGATCGTCCGCGCCCATCCGAAAGAGCATCGGCACCACGTCGTCGACCGGCAGCCCATCGAGCCACCGGTCCCCGAGCGCCCACGACGCCAGCGCCGTCATCTGCAACCCGACCGACGCCGGCAACACCGCACGCAGCTCGACGAGCAGCGTCCGATAGAACTCCCGCTCCGACCGCCCCGCATCGAAATCCACCTGCACGGCAGCTACACGAGGCCGCACGACGGCAGCGATCGCAGCCGCCACTGCTTTCGGATCAGGCAACGACGAAGCCACGCCCCGGCGCAGCGCCGCATGCTCCACCCGCACGACCGCAACGAGATGCGCCCCCGCCGGCACCGCCAACGGCTGCAACCGCGACCGCACCTCGAAGCCCCCATCGCGCAGACGAATGGTACGCGCGAGAAACGCAACACCGACAGTCGCCGTATCGATCGACGAGAGATCCTCCGGCCGCTCCCAAGCCCAGAGCATCACGGGCGGCGCACAAGCCGCCGACGCGACCGCAGCGAACGGCGTGGAGTGCGCGAGCGAAAGCGAGAGCAGGAACACGACGACCCGACCCACGCGCGAGCCATAGCGTGCGCCACGAGGACCGTCCACGCAGCCCGTGACGCTCCGACGACCACCGCCGAGGACGGCGCACGGTGTAGGTGCCGATGGCGGGTCCGATCTCGGCCGGGAGCGCGCCGCCGACCCCCAACCGAGCCAATATGGCTTACGCGCGGCAAGGCTCGCAGGACCCGCCAGCGGCACCTACACCGTGCGCTTTTCACGAAAGCCGCCGTCCCAGAGACCTGATCGCGCCGTTGCATGGCCCCCGAGCCGCCCCTAGTATTCGCCGGACTCGCGATGTCGACCCCGTACTACCTCCCGATCGGCGACGAAGTAGCGGTCTTCAAAGCCGCGTACGAAAAGCGCCTCCCGATCTTGCTGAAAGGCCCGACGGGCTGCGGCAAGACGCGGTTCGTGGAGTACATGGCCTCCCAGCTCCACCCGCAAAAGAGCGAAGGCCCAAGGCTCGTGACGGTCGCCTGCCACGAGGACCTGACGGGTAGCGACCTCGTCGGCCGCTACCTCATCGAAGGCGACGAGACGGTGTGGATCGACGGCCCGCTCACGCAAGCCGTGAAGCACGGCGCCATCTGCTACCTCGACGAGATCGTCGAAGCCCGGAAGGACACGATCGTCCTCATCCATCCGCTGACGGATCACCGCCGCATCCTGCCGATCGACAAGAAGGGCGAGATCCTCGAAGCGCACCCCGACTTCCTCCTCGTCACTTCCTACAACCCCGGCTACCAGAGCGTGCTGAAGGATCTGAAGCAGTCGACGCGCCAGCGCTTCGTCAGCCTCGAGTTCGACTACCCGCCGCGCGACAAGGAAGCGCAGATCGTCGCGCACGAAGGTCAGACCGACATGGAGACGGCGCTCGAGCTCGCGACCCTCGGCGAGAAGATCCGCAACCTCCGCGGCGGCGGGCTCTCGGAGGGCGTGAGCACGCGGCTCCTCATCTACGCCGCCAAGCTGATGGCGAACGGCATCCCGGCGCGCCGCGCCTGCACCGCCGCGATCAGCCGCTCGCTCACCGACGACGCCGAGATGCGGCGCGCGCTCGACGAGATGGTGGCGTCGATCTTTCCGTAGCGGCCGCGGCACCACCCTCATGAGCAGGATCCGCAGTCTCTGGTTCGAGAGCCGCCACCTCGACACCGGCGCTCCCGAGCTGCGGGCGCGGCTCGCGGCGCTGCCCGACGACGAGCGCGCCGTGCTGCTCGGCGTCGGCGACCGGCTCGCGGCGATCTCGCTGACGCTCGCGCAGCAGTACTGCCGCCAGGCGCCCGACGCGTGGGCGCTCGGCGTCGAGGCCTTCACGCGCTGGATCGCGGGCGCGGAGCGGATCGCAGGCGGCGAGCACGGGTCGCGGAACGCGGCCGCGTCGTATTTCACGCTGCCACCCGCGATGCTCGTCGGCCTCGCCCGGCGGGATCTCGACGCGTGGCTCACGCTCGCGCACGACGTGCTCGCGACGTCGCGCCGGCTCGGCGAGGCCTTCGTCGCCGCGAGCGGACCGATCCTCGGTGATCTCGCACCCGGCGACCCGCGGCTCGCGCGCTGGGTCGCGGAAGGACTCTCGCTCGCGCGCCACGGCTTCGACGGCGAGAGCCTGGCCCTCCGCTTCTTCGAAGCGACGGCGCTCGCGATGCCGCTCTTCGCACCCGCCGATTTCCCGCACTTCGCGGCGCTCGGCCAGGCGGCCGCCCGCGCCGGGCGCGCGGACCGCGAGCTCCTCACGAGCGTCCCGCCCGCGCTCCACGAGCTCGACGAGCGCGAGCGCGGCGGCATCCTCCAGCTCGCGCATCTCGTCGCGGAGCGCGCGCCGGTCGTCGCCGTCGAGGCGTACTTCTCGCTCCCGAGCGCGCTCGCGGTGGCACCCGAGTCGCGCGCGGCGCTCCTCGCGAGCCTGACGCCGGTCGCGCACGACGCCCCCGAGACGCTCCCGGATCTGCTGCCGGTGCTGCGCGCGATTCTTCACCGCACCTCGCCGGACGTGCGGCCGCGGCTCGTCGAGCTCGCGGGCCGCGTCGCATCCGTGTTCCCGACGGGCGCCGTGCCCTTCTATCGGATGATCCCGCGGCTCCTCGAGCGCACGGGCGTCGACGGGATCGAGCGTTGGGTCCAGGCGGGCGTCGATCTCGCGGTCGATCATCCCGACGCGGGCGCCGCGTACTTCGGGCTCGACTCGCGGACGAGCCGCGCCGTGCTCGCGGCGGAATCGACGGCGATCGAGCTGCCCGAGGTGCAGGGGCTCCTGAAGCGGTTCCTCCAGATGCTCACCGGCGAGGCGTGGCACGTCGACGGCCGCGCCGACGTCGGCTACCGCCCGCCGTTCGAGGAGCCCGCGGCCGACGACGCGGCGGCGGACGCCGCGCGTCTGGCGCTCTTCCCGGCGCGGCTCGACACCTTCGCCGACACCGAAAGCAACCTCCGGCTCTATCGCCTCGTCGCCGCCCAGCACGCGGGGCGGCGCGAGCTCGGGAGCACCGACCTCGCGCCATCGCTCGCGGAATTCCTCGCCGGCTTCGATCATCCCGGCGTCGCCGGCGAGCTCTTCGCGATCTTCGAGGGCGTCCGCGTCGACGCCGGCATCGCGCGCCGTTATCGCGGCCTCGGCGCGGACCTCGCAGCCGTCGTCGCCGAGCTCGAGCACGGCGGCCGCCGGCTCTCCGGCACGCTGCCGCACCTCGTGCACGTGCTGCGCGAAGCGCGGCTGCCCGAGCTCGCGCGACGGATTCCGACGTTGACGGA
>Ga0268299_1004518_pt1 | contig 10704 bp, 10 predicted proteins | sample NOBtaG_FD_193484 | JGI IMG/M metagenome (GOLD analysis project Ga0268299, IMG submission 193484) | Activated sludge microbial communities from bioreactor in Nijmegen, Gelderland, Netherland - NOB reactor | ecosystem: Engineered > Bioreactor > Aerobic > Activated sludge | place: Netherlands... | reverse complement strand
CAACGCCAGCACGATGCGTTCGGCGCCGCGCGCGCCGGCCGGCAGCGCCAGCACCATGCCCAGCACCGGCAGCATCACCGCCAGCATGGGCAGCGCGCCCCAGGCGGTCACGGCTTGTCGCTCTCGTCGTCCGAAGCGATCCGCAGCAGCAGCGCCACCGCCAGCGTGGTGGCGGCGAAGGCGACGACGATGCCGGTCAGGATGATCGCCTGCGGCACCGGGTCGCCCGCGAACCCCGCACCGGCGCCGCGCCGCGCCACCGCGCCGAACACCAGGAAGATGCCGCCGCCCAGCAGGTTGAAGGCGAGCAGGCGCAACAGCCTCTCCGGCCGCGCCAGCAATCCGAACAGGCCGATGCCGGTCAGCGCCGCGCCGAGCAGGCCATAGAGCGTCGCCGTCATGCGCGCCGCCCCGGCGGGCCCATCACCAGCAGCGCGAGCGCCACGGCGATGGAGGCGGTCAGCGCAACTTCCACCACCATGATGATCGGCAGCGCGAGGCCGGGCGGATAGGCCAGGAAGGCGCCCTCGGTCAGCCAGCCGAGCATTCCGATGGCGATGAACAGCGCCGGCCCCGCGGCCACCACGACGCGCAGCCAGCGCGCCGAGACCTGTGGCGGCGCCACGCGCCCGGCCATCCAGGCCAGCATCCACATCGCCGCGAGGATCGCCGCCGCCTGGAATTTCCCCCCCGGCGCATCCTTGCCGATCCACAGGATGTGCACCGCGGCCAGGATGCCGAGCGGCGGCAGCAGCCGCGCCAGCAGCGCCAGCGGGCCGTCGCGCGACATCGGCTGCGCCACTCCCGACGGCCCGCCCCAGGCTTCGTCTGGTGCGAGCGACCAGGCGGCGATCACCGCCAGCACCAGCACCGCCGATTCCAGCAGCGTGTCCAGGCCGCGGAAGGCCATCAGCACGGCCGCGACGGGGTTGCCGAGGCCGGTCGTCGCCATGTTCGCGGCGACCTGTGGCGCCAGGCTCGGCGCCGGGTCGGGCAGCAGCAGGATGGCGGCGGCCAGCGCCACGGTGACGCCGGTGCAGCCCAGCGCGATCGCCGCGGTCATGGCGCGGCCGGGGGGGCGCTCGGCCGCGCGGCCGGCGCGCGCCGCGGCCCCCAGCAGCAGCGCGCCCGACAGCCCGGCGCCGATCGCGGCTTCGGTCAGCGCGATGTCGGGCGCGCCCAGGCGCACCCACGCGAAGGACAGCAACAGGCCGTAGGCGATGAACAGCGCGACGGCGGTGAAGGCGCCGCGCGCCGCGACGGTGGCCATCGCCACCACCAGGATCGCGGCGGCGATCAGCCCATCGGCGATCATCGCCGGCGCGCCAGGCGTGCGAGCAGCGGGCCGGCGGCCGCACTCGACACCAGCACCAACAGCCAGACCGCGACCAGGCGCGGCGCGCCGCCCACCGCATCGGCGCGCGGCAGCAGGCCGAGCACGATCAGGCCCAGGCCGAGGTGGTCGGCCTTGGTCAGCGCGTGCAGGCGGCTCGACGCATCGGGGAAGCGCAGCAGCCCGGCGGTGCCGGCGGCGAAGAACACCAGCCCCGCGAGGATCGCGGCGATCGAGGCGGCATCGACCAGCAGGCTCACGACGCGTCATCCCCGCGCGGCGCGGCGCGCGCCATCGCGACGGTCGCGAAGGCGGCGAGCAAAGCCAGCACCAGCGCCGCATCGACGAAGGACGGCGTGGCGGTCGCCACCCCCGCCAGCAGCAGCGCCGCGATGCCGCCGGTGCCGAGCAGCTGCGCCGCCATGATGCGGTCCACAACGCCGGGGCCGACGCGCGCCAGGCCGGCGACGACGCTCAGCAGCACCAGCAGCGCGGCGGCCAGCAGCAGGTCAGGCATCGGCGCCGATGGCGCGGGCGAAGCGCGCCTCCGCCGCCGTCATCTCGGCGGCGATGCCGGGAGCGGTGTTGAGCGCGTGGATGATGATGGCGCCGTCCGCGGCTTCGCCGGCGGGCAGCGTGCCGGGCAGCAGACTGGCGTAGGCCAGGAAGGCGTCGCGCGCCGGGCCGGGCGGCAGGCGCGGGGTCCAGGTGATCTCGCCGGGGTTCGGCGTGCGGCGTGGGTCGAGCGCGATGCGCGCGACATCCACGCCGGCGCGCAGCGCCTGCCAGGGAAAGCGCAGCACCAGCAGCGCCAGCGCGGCGGCGTTCGGCCGATGTGGCCCAGGCGGCGCCAGCAGCAGGGAACACCATGCGGCCGCCGCCGCGGTCAGCGCGCCAAGCGCCAGGTCGGACCCGCCCGTGATCGCCGCCCAGGCCAGCAGCAGCAGCGCGAAGCGGATCGCGCCCGCCGCCATGTCAGGCCGCCGCGTCCGGCTTCGGCGGCCGCCCGCCGAACACCGTGACATAGAGCGTCGGCAGGAAGACCAGCGTCAGGAGTGTGGCCACCATCAGCCCGCCCATGATGGCGAAGGCCATCGGGCCCCAGAACACCGTGGGCGCGATCGGGATCAGCCCCAGCACGGTCGAGATCGCGGTCAGCAGCATCGGCCGCAGGCGCGACGACGCCGCAGCGATTACCGCGTTCCAGACATCCTCGCCTTCCTCGCGGTCGGTCTCGATCTGGATGATCAGGATGATGGCGTTCTTCGCAATCATGCCGAGCAGCGACAGGATGCCGAGGATCGCCACGAAGCCGAGCGGCCGGTTGAACACCAGCAACGCCAGCACCACGCCGATGATGCCGAGCGGCAGGAGTGCCAGCACCAGCCCGAGCCGCCGGAACGACTTCAGTTGGAACATCAGCAGCGTCAGCATCAGCAGCAGCATCAGCGGCACCACCGCGATGACGCTGGCCTGGCTATAGGCGCTCTCCTCCGCGATGCCGCCGAGGTCCACGCGATAGGGTGCCTCCAGCCGCGCGTTCAACGCGGCGATGCGCGGTTCCAGCTGCGCCACCACGGTATCCGGCAGCACGCCCGGGTTGACGTCGGCGCGCACGGTCAGCGTCGGCACGCGGTCGCGCCGCCAGACCAGCGGGAATTCCTGCGCGTAGTCGAAGCTGGCGAGCTGCGTCAGCGGCACCGTCCGCCCGCCGGGCAGCGGCACCTGGATGGCGCGCAGCGTATCCAGCGACAGGCGCTGTTCCGCCGTGGCGCGCGCGATCACCGGGATCAGGTAGATGTCGTCGCGCAGCTGCGTGACGGTGGTGCCGGTGACGGCGGCGTTCAGCGCCGCGGCCACCTGCGCGGAGGATAGGCCGAGCAGCCGCGCCTGGTCCTGGTCCACCCGCACGCGCAGCTGGCGCGCCGGTTCCATCCAGTCGAAATGGACGTGCCTCGCGCCGCGTGCCTCGGCCATGATGGTCGCGACCTCGTGCGCGATGTCGCGCACGCGCTCGATGTCCGGACCGTTGACGCGGTATTGCAGCGGCCAGCCGACCGGCGGGCCGAGCTCGAGCGGATAGACGCGCGCGACCGCGGCGGGGAAGTCCTCCGCCAGAAGCGCCTCCAGCCGCCGGTGCAGGCGTTCGCGCCCCGGCAGATCCTTCGCAACGACGACCGCCTGGGAGAAGAAGGGCAGCGCCAGCTGCACGTTCAGCGGCAGGTAGAAGCGGATGGCACCGCGCCCGACATAGGTGGACCAGCGCGCCACATCCGGGTCGGCGGCCAGCGCGGCATCCAGGCGCCGCGCCACCTCCTCGCTGCCGAAGATCGAGGCGTTCTGCGGCAGCGTCACCTCGACCAGCAATTCGGTGCGGTCGGAGGACGGGAAGAACTGCCGCGGCACCAGCGGCATCACCAGGATGGCGACGACGAACATCGCCAACGTCACGCCGATGGTGACCCACTTCGCGCGCATCGCCAGCGACAGGAAGGCCGCATAGCCGCGCAGGATCGGCCCCGGCTTGGCCGGTTCCACCCCGCCCTTGGGCGCCTTCAGGATCGCGAGGCCAAGCAGCGGCGCGAAAAGTACCGCGACGAACCACGACACGATCAGCGCAATGCCCACCACTGCGAAGATCGAGAAGGTGTATTCGCCCGCCGAGGATTTCGCGAAGCCGATCGGCACGAAGCCGGCGATGGTCACCAGCGTGCCGATCAGCATCGACGACGCCAGGGTGGAATAGGCGAAGGTCGCCGCCTTCTCCTTGGTGTCGCCCGCCGCGAGCCGCCGGATCATGGCGTCGATCGTGGTCATCGCGTCATCGACCAGCAGCGTGAGTGCGATGATCAGCGCGCCGAGCGAGATGCGCTGCAGGTCGATCCCCGCCAGCGACATCAGCGGGAAGACGATGGCGAGCGTCAGCGGGATCGACAGCGCGACGATCGACCCGGCGCGCAGGCCGAGTGCGACGAAGGACGCCACCATGATGATGAGGATCGCCTGCCACAGGCTCTCCATGAAGTCGCCGATCGCCTCGTCCACCGTCACGGCCTGGTCGGCGACCAGGATCGGCTCGATGCCGATCGGCAGGCCGGCGCGGATGCGGTTCATCTCGGCCTGGATGTTGCGGCCGAGTGCGAGGATGTCGCCGGACTCGCGCATCGCCACCGCCAGGCCGATGGCCGGCTGGCCGTTCACCCGGAACATCGGCTGCGGCGGGTCGGCGGTGCCGCGGCGCACCTCGGCCAGGTCGCCGAGGCGGAAGATGCGGTCGCCGATGACGAAGTTGACGGCGAGGATGTCGGCCTCGCTCTCGAAGGCGCCGGAGACGCGCACCATGACGCGCTCCTGCCCGGTCTCGATCACGCCGGCCGGGCGCACCAGGTTCTGCGCCTGCAAGGCCGCGACGAGCGCGCCGTAGTTCAGGCCGAGGCCCGCGAGGCGTTCGGTCGAGAACTCGATGAAGATGCGCTCGTCCTGCGCGCCCAGGATCTCGACCTTCGAGACATCGGGCACCAGCAGCAGGCGCGACCGCGCGGCTTCCACGTGGTCGCGCAATTCGCGCTGGGTGAAGCCATCCGCGGTGAAGCCGTAGATGATGCCGAAGGTGTCGCCGAAATCATCGTTGAAGAAGGGGCCGACCACGCCCTGGGGCAGGGTGTGGCGCATGTCGGCGACGCGCCGCCGCACCTGGTACCACATGTCCGGCACCACGGCGGGCGGCGTCGTGCCGCGCAGGTCCACGAAGATCGTGGCCTGCCCGGCCACGGTGTAGGAACGCAGCTTGTCGAGGTTCGGCGTCTCCTGGAGCGCGCGCTCCAGCCGTTCGGTCACCTGGAGGATGGTCTCCTCCACGGTGGCCCCGGGCCAGGCGGCGGAGACGATCATGGTGCGGAAGGTGAAGGCCGGGTCCTCGTTGCGGCCGAGCTTCACGAAGGCGAAGGCGCCGGCGACCAGCGCGACGATCATGAAGTAGACGACGAGCGATCGCCGGTTGATCGCCCATTCCGAGAGGTTGGGACCGATCATCGGGCCGGCACGCCCAGCAGCCGCACCTTCTGCCCCGGTCGCAGCGCCTGCACGCCCGCGGTCACGATGATCTCGCCGGGCTCGAGCCCCTGCCCCACCACGACATGGCCGGCATCGTGGCGCACCAGCTCCACCGGGCGCAGCGCCACCGTCTCGGTGCGCGGGTCGACCACCCAGACCGCCGGCTGGCGTTCGGCGCGCGCCAGCGCCGAGGCCGGGATGGACAGGCCGGCGCTGGCCCCCAGCGTCATCCGCCCGGTCACGGTGGACCCAAGCCGCATTGCCGCCGGCGGGTTGGCCAGCCCGACGCGCACCTGGAAGGTCCCGGTCACGGCGTCGGCGCGCGGCGCGACCTCGCGCACGCGGCCCGTCGCGCGCACGGCGGGGTCGGTGGTCAGCACCACATCGATCACCGGGTTCGCCGGCGCCTGGTCCTTCAGCGTGGGCGGCACATCGAACACCGCGTCGCGGCCCTCGTCGCGCGCCACCTGCACGATCATGCGGCCGGGCTGCACCACCTCGCCGGGCTCGGCGCCACGCTGGGTGACACGGCCATCCACGTCGCTGACCAGTTCCGTGTAGGACAGGCGCGTCTCGGCGATGCCGACCTGGGCGGTGGCGGAATCGACCGCCGCCTGCGCGGTCTGGCGCGCCTGCGCGGCCTGGTCGTAGCGCACCCGGGTGGTCCAGCCGTCGCGCAGCAATTCGGACTGCCGCCAGTAGTTGTTGGCGGCCTCGGTCAGCTGGCCGCGGGCGGCGGTCAGCGCGGCGCGGGCGGCGCGCAGGCCGTTCTCCTCGTTGTCGCGGTTGAGCCGCGCGATGACCTGCCCGGCACGCACCGAATCGCCCACGTTCACCAGCCTCTCGACCAGCCGGCCATCGATGCGGAAGGCCAGGTTCACCTCGGTCTCGGCCTGCACGGTGCCGGTGAGCGACACCACCTCGCCGCCGGCGTTGCGCTCCACGGTGGCGACGCGGACGGGGCGGATCTCGGGCGGCGCGGGGGGCGGGCCGCTGTCGCAGGCGGCCAGCAGGACGAACGCTGCCGCGAGGGCGAGGGTCGCGCGCGGCGGGTTGCGTGGCTGCATCATCGTGTCCGGGCTCGCTCGGTCGGGCATGTTCGCGTGATGATGGCACATGCCGCGCGGCGCGGGGCGCCGCAAGTGCGAAGCGGTGACACCGCGGGCATCAATGGGCCGCGCATCCCGGTGCTGCCCCCGGCGTCCCAGCCTCAGCGCGGCGGCGGCAGCGCCTCGGTCACGCGCGCCAGCAGATACGGGAAAAAGGGGTTGGAGGTGACGCGCGCGAAGCTGTCGAGCCCGATCACCAGCACGCCGCGTTCGCCGCGCAGCGCCAGCGCGCCCAGGCGCAGCCCGAAATCGTCGACCGGGTCGGGCTCGGCGCCATAGAGCCCGTCCTGCGGCGGAAACGGCAGCGCGACATGCGACAGGGAAAAGACATCGCGCGGCCAGGACAGGCCGAGCGGCGTGTCGGTCGCCTCGCGCGCCGCGGCCGGGACGCGCCGCGCGATGGCGGCCCCCCGTGCATCGGTGCCGATCACGGTCAGCGCATAGTGCCGCGGCGCCGGCGCCACGATGCGCTCCAGCGCGGCATCGGCGCCCGGGGCGAAGAGCGGCCCGAACCGGATGCCGCGGTTGAGGTCGAACAGCACCACCTCGTGCCCGCCTTCCGGCAGCCGCGCGTACAGCGCCGAGAGCACCGCCGGGGTCGAGACGGTGGCATCGACCACCGACTGGAAGGTCAGCAGCGGCGGCAGTGCCGCCAGCCGCCCCGCCGCCGCCAGCCGGTCGATCTGCGCCTGCAACGCCGCGGTCAGCCGGTGCGTCTGGCGCGCCGCATTGACCGGGAAGGAATTGTACTTGAACGGGTTGAACTCCGGCTGGATGTCGAGCCAGGCGGTCTTGGCGAAGCGCGGCAGCAGCGCCGGCAGGCCGGCGATGCCGGCGAAGCGCGCGAAGGCCGTCACGCCCACCATGGGCGAGAGCAGCACGATGCGGTCAGCCTGCGACAGGCGCTGGTCCTCGATGGCATCCAGCGCGTGCTTGAGCGCCAGCGCGCCGCCATTGGAATAGCCCACCAGGTGCAGCGGGCCGGCGGGCACGCGGGCACGCGCGGTGCGGACCGCGAGCCGCGTGGCCGCCATCCAGTCCTCCCACACCGCGTCGGTCAGGCCCCCCGGCACGGACCCGTGGCCCGGCATGCGGATGGCGATGGCGAGGAATCCCCGTGCCCGATAGGCCTCGGCCAAATGCCGCAGGCTGAAGGGCGCATCGGTCAGCCCGTGCAGGAACACCGCGACGCCGGCGGGCGCGCCGGCCGGCTCCAGGATGAAGGACCGGTTCCAGTCGCGCGCGAAGCCCGGCGCGTGCACCGGGCTGAAGGCGAAGTAGCGGTTGGCCGGCACGCGCTCGGCGGGGTCCAGCGCCTCGGTCACCTCGCGGCGAACCGTGTCCATCACCGCCTGCTCGGCCGCCATCCAGCCGCGCCAGTCGGCAGTGTCGATCGCATCGCGCGGCATCTCGCCCGGCACCACGGTGTGCCAGGGACCGAGCGGCGGGCCGCGCTGCACGTCGTAGACGCGCAGCATCAGGCCGAGCGCCACCAGCCCCAGCAGCAACCCCGCGCCGCGCAGCAGCCAGGTTCGTGAGAAGGCGACCATCGCGGCGTCCCTGTTCCTGGCCCGTTGTGTCGCACGGAACCGGGTGCCTGCCGAAGCCCTTGCGCGGCGCGGCGGGGCCAACCAGGGTGGCCGCCTGACCCCGAATGGCCTGGACCCGATGACCGTCGACAGCGGAACGCGCATCCTGATCGGCCTGTGCGCCACCGTGCTGGTGGCGGCCGCCCTGCAGGCCGGGCAGGCGATCTTCGCGCCGATCGTCTTCGCGCTGTTCGTCATCGCGCTGGTCTGGCCGGTGCAGAAGGTGGTGCAGTCGCGCATTCCCGCGGGGCTCGCGCTGATCGGCACCATCCTGGTGACCTGCGCGGTGGTGGCGGTGCTGGCGCTGTCGATCGCCTGGGCCTTCGGGCGCGTCGCGCAATGGGTGATCGCCAATGCCGGGCAGTTGCAGGCGCTCTATGCCGCCAAGATCGCCTGGCTGGAATCGCGCGGGGTGGAGGGTGCGGGGCTGCTGGCCGGGCAGTTCGATTCGCGCTGGCTGGTGCGCGTGGCGCAGGGCGTGCTGGCGCAGCTCCAGGGCATCGTCAGCTTCGTGGTGGTGACGGCGGTCTTCGTCATCCTGGGGCTGCTGGAGGTCGGCCAGGTCGCCTCGCAGCTCCAGCGCATGGGCAAGCCGGCGGCGCGGCGCGTGCTGGCGGGGCTGGCCTCCAGTGCCTCCAAGCTGCGGGCCTACATGCTGGTGCGCAGCCTGGCGAGCGTGCTGACCGGCGTGCTGGTCTGGGCCTTCGCGCGCTACATGGGGCTCGACCTCGCGGCCGAATGGGGCGTGATCGCCTTCGTGCTGAACTACATCCCCTTCATCGGGCCGCTGGTGGCAACCGTGTTCCCGACCGCGGTCGGGCTGCTGCAATTCGGGTCCTGGCAGGCGGTGGTGACCATCTTCGCCGTGCTGCAGGTCATCCAGTTCCTGATCGGGTCCTACCTGGAGCCGCGGCTGACCGGGAACTACCTGGCGGTCTCGCCCTTCATGGTGCTGGTGGCGGTGTTCCTCGGCGCCTTCCTGTGGGGCATCCCGGGCGCCTTCATCGGCGTGCCGGTGCTGATCGCCACGCTGACGCTGTGCGAGCAGTTCGAGGGCGGGCGCTGGGTGGCGGACCTGCTCTCCGGCCGTCACGCCCCGGGCGGGTAGCGGCTACGGCCAGGCCACTTCCGGCGGCAGGGACATCAGGATCGCCTCGACATTGCCGCCGGTCCGCAGGCCGAACAGCGTGCCGCGGTCGTGGATCAGGTTGAACTCGACGTAGCGGCCGCGGCGGACCAGCTGGGCCTGGCGCTCCTCCCCGGTCCAGCGTTCATGCATGCGGCGGCGCACGATGGGCGGATAGGCGTCCAGGAAGGCCATGCCGACATCCCTCGTGAAGGCGAAGTCGGCCGCGATGCCATGGCCCGGGGTGCGGTCGCCCAGCCAGTCGTAGAAGATGCCGCCCAGCCCGCGCGGTTCGTTGCGGTGGGGCAGGAAGAAGTACTCGTCGCACCATTGCTTGAAGCGCGGGTAGTAGGTCGGGTCCGCCCTGTCGCAGGCGGCCTTGTAGGCGGCGTGGAAGCCGCGCGCATCCTCGGCGGCCTCGGCGCTGTCGGGGAACATCGGCGTCAGGTCCCCGCCGCCGCCGAACCAGGCATTGGTGGTCGCGATGAAGCGCGTGTTCATGTGCACCGCCGGCACGCGCGGGTTGCGCAGATGCGCCACCAGGGAGATGCCGGTGGCCAGGAAGCGCGGGTCTGCCTCGGCCCCGGGGATCTGCCTGCGGAATTCCGGGCTGAATGCGCCGAACACGGTCGAGACGTTGACGCCGACCTTCTCGAAGACCCGCCCGCGCATCACGGACATCACGCCGCCGCCGCCCTCCGGACGGTCCCAGGCGGTGCGGACGAAGCGGCCCGCGGGCAGGTCGCGGTGCGGGCCGGCGGCGAGTTCATCCTCGATCATCTCGAAGGCGGCGCAAATCCGGTCGCGCAGCGTTTCGAACCAGGCGCGCGCGGGTGCCGTCATGGGGTGGTCGGCCGGGGCGGCGCCCTGCGGGGCGTCGATTGTCTCGTCCTTCATGCACCACTCCCGAAATTGGCGGCCCGGTGCCATGGACACCCCGCGCGACGCCCCCTTATAACCAGCGCCGCGCAGGACAGGCACCAGGCGGATCAGCACGCCTCCGGTCCACCTGGCGGGTGCCTCGGGCGGCACCGGGTTGTGTTCGATACGGTCGGCGGCGTCCCTTCATCGCGGGGCGGCCCGGCGAAAGGGATGGTGTGGAATGGCGGAAGGGGCAGGCGCGGCCGCGTCCGACGGGACGCCGCGGCGGGACTTTCTCACCCTGGTGACGACGGCCTTCGTGGGCGTGGGCGTGGGCGCCATCGCCTGGCCCTTCATCGCCTCGATGCAGCCCGCGCGCGACGTGCTCGCGATGTCGAGCACGGATGTTGACATCGCCCCGGTGGCCGAGGGCATGGCCATCACGGTGATGTGGCGCGGCAAGCCGGTCTTCGTGCGCAACCGCACCGCGGCCGAGATCCAGGAAGCCCGCGCCGTGCCGCTGTCCCAGCTGCCCGACCCGGCGACCGACCAGTCCCGCGTCGAGAAGGACAAGTGGCTGGTGGTGATCGGCATATGCACCCACCTGGGCTGCGTGCCGCTCGGCCAGAAGCC
>Ga0268299_1004517_pt1 | contig 10708 bp, 17 predicted proteins | sample NOBtaG_FD_193484 | JGI IMG/M metagenome (GOLD analysis project Ga0268299, IMG submission 193484) | Activated sludge microbial communities from bioreactor in Nijmegen, Gelderland, Netherland - NOB reactor | ecosystem: Engineered > Bioreactor > Aerobic > Activated sludge | place: Netherlands... | reverse complement strand
ATACGCGGATCACGTCGTTTTCCTGAATCGGCACTCATCCCGCACAGCAACAACTGCTGTGCGAGGTGAACGCTCTAGCGCCACGCCATCCATTTCCCCTCCGCGGAATCAGATCTGCTACTATCCGCCACCAGTGACAAGGCGACAGCTGAGCTGCTTTCAACAGCACGGCTGTTCGTTCCCTGAGAATCAGACCAGCAGCGGAGTGCGAGTTCGTGGACGACAATGCCCTAGAGAACACAGCCATCGTCACCCCTCACACAGGCCTGGTTGCACGATGGCAGCAGATCCCGCTGTATGGACGCATCGTCATCGGCGTGGTACTGGGCGTGGCGGCAGGGCTGGCGTTGGGAAGCCAGGCCACCTTCTTGGCGACGCCCGGCAAACTGGTGCTTCGCCTTTTGGGCGCGCTCGCGCCTCCGCTGATCCTTGCCGCGATTGTGCACACCTTCATGACGACACATCTCGGCGGGCCACTGGCCGCACGCCTGCCACGCCTGTTGCTGATGAACACATTGGTGGCGATCACCGTTGGACTGACCGTTGCCAACGTCATCCAGCCAGGACGAGGTGCGGGGCTCGCGCCCTCAGAGCCCGCCGTCGAAACCACGCATACGGCAAATCCGCTCACGGCGTTTATTGAGAATGTACCCAAGAGCCTGCTGGGGCCGCTGGGTGACGATGGAAAGGTGATCGGGGTCATCTTCGTCGCGGTAGCCTTCGGTATGGCCCTGCGCAAGGAACGTCACCGCCCACTTGGAACGGTCGAGCACCTCGTCGAACTTGTCTTGGACTCGCTGATCAAGATTTTGCACTGGATCATTGCGGTGGTGCCCCTGGCCGTTTTCGGCATCGTGGCGAGCATCGTAGGCACGGAAGGCTTCGCGCAGTTCCAGGCGCTGGGCGTCTTTGTCCTCAGCGTGCTGCTCGCGCTCGCGATCCAGGCCGCCTATTATCTGATCCGCATCCGCTTCGGGTCGTGGGTACGCCCTGGCGAGTTGCTTCGCGGCGGACGTGACGCGCTGGTCATGGCGTTCTCCACGGCGAGTTCGACCGCTACGATGCCGGTGACCTACGCGGCGCTCAAAGATCGCATAGGCCTGCGCGACCAGTCCGCCAGCATGGGCGCATTGGTCGGGGCGAATTTTAACAACGACGGCACTGCGCTCTACGAAGCCATGGCGGCCCTGTTCATCGCGCAAATGATCGGAATGGATCTGAGCATGCACCAACAATTGATGATCGTCCTGACAAGCATCATTGCCTCCGTCGGTGCAGCCGGCATTCCCGAGGCCGGTCTTGTCACGATGACCATGGTCTTCACGGCCGTCGGCCTCCCCCTGCAGTTCATCCCCGTTCTGCTCACGGTGGATTGGTTTCTCGATCGCTGCCGGACGGCCATCAATGTCATGGGCGACATGAATGTCAGTTGCCTGCTGGATGGAAAGCAGAAGGGATGAACTGGGGTGTCGTCTCAAACCGGCTGCAACACGATGTCCATCGAGCGAATGGTGACAGCCTTCCTGCGGGAAACGACGGATCGCGATGGTTGGCTCGGGTGGGGTGCCTCATGTGCCGATGTGACAGTCGCCTCGTTCGTTGCGGCGAGTAGAGGAGCCTATCCCCTTCCCCGACACTCCAGTCTTTCCGACGGGCAGTTGTATCGCCTCTCGATCGGGCGCCTGCAGTTGCTTTCCCTCACCGGCCTCGCTGCTCTACTCTCCTGGAGAAAACGCTACGGCCCATGCTGTTGCTTGACGGAAGACCCGACAGCGGGCCGAGACACATGAGAGCAAGCATCATGCGGACATACTTTCGGGAGTCTCGAACAGTATGGAAACATTCGCGCAGATTGAAACGGCCGGGGCCACTAGGCACGCGTCAGGAAAAACGGAAGTCAGGCGTAGGAGGTCGCTCGTTTTTCACTTGATGACGCGGATCGTACCCGCTGCAGGTCCCGTTCCCTGCGTGCACGGTTCAACGAGGGGAAGAGACTCTGTCCGCAGCGTGACTTCGTAGGCCTCGCCTCTCCAGTAGCGGTGTCCTACGTGAAGGCGGTTTCGGCATCAGGGAAGTCGCTGCCATTCGTGTACGACCGCAAGGAGGACCAGTCCCAAGGAAATCGACAGACTGATCACAATCGACATCTCGTCCCGCATCCGCTCAGCTCCTTCCTGCAAGCCAAATTAGCGCCCTCTACAATCTGCGACTCGTTTGACTCCCCCCGTTTGGTTCTCATGGGGCATGCTGAGCCTGTGACCCGTGATCGGAAAACTGCAGGCGCCGCAGGTTACGGTTGCACCGCTACGGATGAGTATGACCTGACGGCACAGCGGACACGCTCGAATTTTCATAGGTTGTCTCCTTCGGTGTCAGTGTGTCTGGTGTGTATCCGCGAGCATCTGCGTTCCATGCCTCTCAATGGCCGTGTCCGCTAACCTCGCCACGTTGCGGGCGAACCTGATAAACTCTGCATACTTGAAGGCCACGGTGACCGGGCCATACGTGAGATAGATTCGTCCGCACGCACACATCTCGAGCACGGGGGAATCATGAGCATGAACACAAGACATGAGATCCCTCCTTCCTCCGCGTTGAGCCCTGATACCCCCCAGAGGTATTCGATGTCGTCCGCAGGGCATTGCGCAGGATCTCGCAGTCTCTACCATCGAGTGCCTTATCGAATGCGAATCGGAGGATCCGGTCGGGATCGACGAGGAAGGTGGTAAGGTCCGAGAACGGAGAATGGCGGTGAACCCCATACCATCGGTGAAGCCGTCGTAACGGATCCGTCAAGATCGGTGCGGTGATGTGCGAGAGATCCTGACGCTGGGACAATCGGAACAGCCGGGCATCCGTCAGAACGACCACCATCGCGACTCCCTCTCGAGCCAACACCTCGGCTTGCCGATTCACGCTCGAGACGATTCCGGAATGGAGCGAGCCCGGAAAACACAAGGCGACCCATCCGTGGGAGAACGACGAGACACCCCGCGGCATGAGGCGGCCTCGCACCAAAACGACTGGGTTCATTCGTGGGACTGGACCCCCCAGCGCGGCCTTGCGAGAGCTCTCCTGCGATCGAGCTTCCGGAGACCGCTCCGGTGCGGGCGGGGCTGCACTACTGGTCCCTGTGGAATCTTGCAGCGTCATTGAATACTCCTTCCTAGTCATCGCACGTTCGACATGGCGCACGCGGTTGATTTCAATTCTCAAAATCAACTTAGTCGATACGCCCGTTTCTGTCAAGCGTTTATTTGACTCCTTCGCGACGCACAGGTTTACGGGGTTTCCATCGACCCTTTGGCAATTCGGATCGGCAGAACGATGTTCAACCACCACAGCCGGCCGGCCACCGGAGCGGCGTTGAGACAAGGAAACCACGCATGGCGGACGATAGGACCGGATCGAGTCGCGCGTCGTTGCATCGAACAGGGTCAGGCGCGATACCGCCGATCGCCATGTTTGAGCGGCTAGTCATCCTCAACACGTTGCAACTAGCAAGAGAGGGTTTTCGCAAAACGATGGGCCGACGACGTGGACTCGGCACACACTGAGCCACATCCGAACATCACACAGTCCATGCGCCACCAGGATTGCAGGTCACGGTCCCGACAGACGACGAGTGCGGCAGGCGGCTGGAAGCCCACCGGACTCGTTCTCTCTTCATCAGTCGGACGATTCCCCACCCCCTCGCTCCCCAACCACGCGGAGGCCTCCGGCCCGGGAGGCGCGGCGGTCATCGCCACGTTATCCGAAGCATTGTTCGTGGAAACGTTGCAGCGCTCTCTCGCGCAACTGCCGCACACCCACACCGGATGGCATCCCGTGAGCACGATCTAAACGCAGGCAACGCGCTGGCGCTCCTGCAGCGAGAACCGGCGCGACGCTGGCCACCGAAGTCGGAATCTCCCGCTCAGTGCTCGCCGAACGATTCCAACACTTCTTGGCGGACACGTCGATCGGCAACCTCACCCGGTGGCGGTTGCGCCTCTCAACGCGACTGTTGACCTCCATGCCGAAGAGCGTGGTCGAAGTCGCAGGCCATTCGGCTACGAGTCCGAGCCGTCCTTCAACCGCACGTTCACACGCGACTTCGGCCTCCCCCGGCCCGCTTCCGAAGCCAGGGCAAATCGTCCTCGCAGTCGCTGATCGGTCGCGCACACCCGACTGCGCCGCCGACCTCCACACCGAAGGCCTGACGCATGGTGTTCAGGCGACGCGGCGGAAGAAGATCGTTGACGCGCCGGAAGCATGGAACACGCCGCTCCGGTCTGTTAGAGTACCGACAGATCCACCGGCGCCGGTCGGCACGTTGTCTTCCGTCCTGTCGACCGGCCGCATCAACCGCTCAGACAAGGATGGCACCATGAACTGTTCGAGTCCGCTTCGCATTCCCGGCGTCCTTTCGCTCTCGCTGACCTCGGCCCTGTTGCTCGTCGGCCTGGCCGGAGCCGGCTGCCAAACCGCCTATTATGAAACGATGGAAAAGCTCGGGTATCACAAGCGCGACCTGATGGTAAGCGACGTGAAGAAGGCCCGGGATGCGCAACAGGAGGCAAAGGAACAATTTAAGTCCGCGCTCGACCGCTTCACCAAAACCCTCAATATCCAGGGCGGCGAGTTACAGGAGAAATACGAGGTCTTGAACGGCGAATACGAACGAAGCGAAAAGCGTGCACAAGCCGTGCGGGATCGCATTGCGTCGGTGGAGAACGTATCCGACGCACTCTTCGATGAATGGACGGCCGAACTGAAGCAGTATTCCAACGCCGCGCTTCGCCAGAAGAGTCAAAAACAACTCACCCAGACGCGGGGGCAATACGCACAGTTGATCAAGGCGATGAAACGGGCGGAAGCGAAAATGGACCCGGTGTTGGCGAAGCTCAAGGATCATGTCCTGTTCCTCAAGCATAACTTGAACGCGCAGGCGATCGCCTCGCTCAAGAGCGAATTGGTCACCGTCGAAGGCAACGTCGACGCATTGATCAAGGATCTCAACGCCTCGATTCAGGAAGCGGATTCCTTTATCGCCTCGATGGAAAAAGAGAACGCCTAAACGTTCGTACGTCCTGCGTCTGCTCAGTGATGAGCGTGGCCGCGGCCGCGCCGACCGGCTGCCCACAGCGCAGCCAGCAAGATGACGCCGGTACCGAACAAGAAGACAGTCGGTGGGACAGGCACAAGGGAGAGCGACGTGAACCTGCCGTTCACCGAACCGAAGCCCAACACATTTCCCAGGGCATCTCGATTGGTGAAGGCAAAATTCGCCGACCGTTCTGCGAATGCACTGAGACTCGGGGGCGTGCTCGGCAAAGCGTCATCGCTAAAGACGCTCTGAGACGGGTCTACCAACAACACGTTCATTTGCCGGAACCGCCAACCCGCAACTTCTGGCCCTGTTCCAAGTCCCGACACTGAATACCGGTCCTGGATCGCCGCTTCGTTATTGAAGACAAATATTCCATCGCTTAGACCGGTCGGCTGCTGAGGAGGTACGATAGCTTGCCCCGCGATGGTCACACTGAAGGATGTGAGCCCACGATAGATGCCGGTGCTCGGTGAGGACGCCACATCCGGCGTTGCCGCGTCGAAGGTGTAGGCCCCGAAGAAGGGTTGACCGGGGTTGAAGCCTCGTGCGGTCCCGAGCGTCGCGGTGACAGTGGTGATTTCGCCGGAAAAATAGAATGTCACAGGAGCCGCCCTTACGGGCACAACACCCGATTCCAACCACAGCACGGCACAGACCATGCCCACGACGATTCTGAGCAACATGCGGTGCGTCATGTTCGACGAATTCCTTTGAGAGATCGATACGAAGGGTCCGTGCGCTTGCTCTCGCCACGCAGTTCAACGTGGGCACCCTTGTACCACGTACTACGTAACGGCACAAGAGATTGTCGCTGCCCCGATCCGGCACCCCTTCCATTCAACGCTGTGGCCGCAGAAATTGAGCACGGTTTCCGTCCAATCTTCCCAGTAAGCATTTACAATCACATCCCGCCTCGCGTATCGTGTCGCTCCCAGGCCACATTCCTCACGGCCTGGTCACGGCTGAGTACGTACTTTCTCTTTATCCACAGAGTACTGCGCGTTAGGAGGGGCCGATGAACAGCTTCGACCAGACTATCATCAGCCTCTTCAATCGATTCGCCCAGCACTCATGGACGGTCGACACTCTGATCATGACCATCAGCGACAGCGACCTGCTGAAGGGCTATCTCAGCCTGCCGCTGCTCTGGTGGGCCTGGTTTCGTGGGGCCCGGCAGGACGAGGATCGACGAACGGTCTTACTCACCATCGTGGGTGCCCTGTCGGCAGTGGCGGTGGCCCGCCTGCTTCAACTCACTCTGCCCTTTCGATCCAGGCCGATTCACACTGCCGGCCTGCAGTTCACCATCCCCTATTCGATGCCGCCCGATTTCCTGGATGGGTGGAGTTCGTTCCCCAGCGACCATGCCTCCCTGTTTTTTGCGCTCGCCGCGGGACTGTGGCTCGTCTCTCCGCTTCTCGGACTGTTCGGGTTTCTCCACGCGACCGTGCTGGTTTCCTTTCCGCGCATCTATGTCGGGCTCCACTTCCCGACCGACATCCTATCGGGAGCGCTGCTGGGGGTGACCGCGGTGGTCATCGTCTGGAAGAGCCGCGGCCTGGCCCGACCGTTACTTGACGGCATCCTGAAGTGGAGCCATTCCAGTCCTCACCTGTTCTATCCCGCATTATTCATATTGACCTCTGAATTGGCGCACCTGTTCAAGGACTCACGGTGGCTTGCCGAGAGTCTCTGGCACCTCGTGAAAGCCGCCGCCGCTCACTGATCATCGCTGCCCCCGCTTCCTCCCTTTGCGCACCAATTTTTTCTTCTCCCGCGGAAGATGGACGTCACGCATCAAGCGGCAAAAGACGTCTGCGCGATCCACTGCGCCGGCTTATCGAACCAGAACATGGGTGAGGGATCAAACAGGAATAGCCAGGCCGCATCCACGCCCTGCATTTCACTGAGAGACCTGCAATCAGACTGGGCTTTAAGTATCTTGTGGCCCCCGACCGAATGGGTTTCTGTTTTGTTACGTATTTTAGCGTGACCAACGGCACTGTAGTCGCCGTGATGTGCGGATGAACAGTTCCGGCAGCCTCTTCTCTCACAGGCATCGCTCAGTCAGGCCAGCGGCCTTGGACCATGGGCACACCGCTCCCGGAGATCAGCGGCGGCTGATTACTCTCTCTCCCCGCTTCAGAGCAAGCTCCGGGCCTTTCCGGTCAGGCTTTCGACCGGCACGAGCACTTCCTCACGAACCTTCTTGACGTGACGCCGCTGTCTACGCCGTGGCCGAGGCTCTCGGGAATAGCCGGTGGCATGGCGCGGTCAACCCGACTCCCGACAATATCCGATCGAAGCGCAGGACGGATCAACAACCAAGCAATGGGTCAGCGATCAACCCATTTCCTGGCGGATGGTCTACAACGCGGGGGAGGCTCGCAGACGATCTCGTTAGATGAACAGGTCAAAGACGACCAGATCGTTCAGTTTCTATTGCGTGAATACAAACCGGGAACAGAAGGCGATGCGAAAACGCTACAGGAACATCGGCCGGGCTTCACCTCCGAGATCACCTTAACGCTGGATGGAGGACTCGACCTGACCAAAGAACAGGACGTGAAGAAAAAAAGCGCGAAATCTTTCAAGGTCAGGGCACTCGAATTCTGGGTCTTTTTCAAGCGGCAATAACTATGATTCCACACATCATGCTGACGGCAGTTGGCACATTGGCGCTCCTGCTCTCATTCGGGTCCGGGCGAGCTCAAGACGTGCCTGCCGAACCGGATGTCAAGCCGCCCTTCACCGTACGATCCTTTTCATCCGTTCACGGAAGCGACGCGTTACCAAGGCCGCTTGGCGGTGGCACGGTCAGCTTGATCGGCGAAGCGGATTCAAAGACCTTCGGCGTCTCATTCAATGGGACCTTGACCTTTTCCGCGAGCCTGACCGGCAAAGAGAAGCTCGTGGCTTCGCTGTACATCAAATGCGACGGCCAGGAACCCGGACGTCGCATCACTGTTGGCACAGTAGACCTGGGTGCGCTCAAACCTGCACAGCCCGCTCCCGCGGTGATGGCGACCGGAGAGGCCACCGCTTTCGTGCCGCTGGCGAGCATCACATGCGTATCGCTGGCGATCCGAATCGACGAATCCGACAAACCACCATTTATCGTGAAGACCTTTACCGAGAAGGACATCCAGATCGCCAGGGACATCACAGTCCAGGACTCAACGGTCAACTTGATCGGAGAGCCCGACTCCAAGAGTTTTGGCGCCTCATACCGGGGCACGTTCTCGTCGCTGATCGAGTTAAGCGGTGAAACAACACTGGTGGCTCATCTGTATATGAAATGCGATACCAAGCCGCCGAGCGAGACCGGTGCCATCCATGTCGGCACGGCCAAGATGGGCGAGGCCCCGAAAGGTCGAGGCGATTCGCTCCGGATCATGAGCGCGGATGTCACCGCCTTTGTGCGACTCAGAGAAGTCGAGTGCGTCAAGCTTGGACTTCAGTAGCTGTGAGCAGAGACGATCCATCGGACTGAACTGACACGTGTCCACCATCCTCACACAGAAAGGAGCCTGATGTGCCCAATCGATTGACGGTCATCCAACTGAAGCAAGGGACCAGCGCCATTTGTAGCGCAACAGAAGGCGAGGCCAGTACGGATCGGGCCACGGTGAAGCTGACCAAGGGAATCAAATGGACCGTGCCGCAACCGATCGACTGTCTTCAAACGCACGTCACACTGACAGCCGTCATCCATGATGCGGGGGTCCCGGAAAAATCCTTTGCCAAACCGATGTATATCTCCGGCATCACAGGGAATGGCGCCACCGTCAGGCTCACGGATAAGAAAGAAGGATAGATAAGCGTCACGACTGGATGGGCAGCTTCACAAACGTGAGCAGCGCGCCCTCTCAGTCACGCCACACAAGGAGCATCAGGATGCCACTCTCAATCGCAGAGTCCAAGAACAAGACCAAAGTGTTTAATGAGATCAAAACCAATTGGGCCAAACACGCCGCGAGTAAGGGCTGGACGGAGAGCACGTTCAACTTTAGTCCTCCTGCGGACCATTGGCTGCTCACACTCAAAACGCTGTCCAAGGTAACGGTTGATGTGAAATGGGATAGCGGGTTCAAGGTGTATATGCTGGGAACTCTGGAGAAGGGAGGCCAGCAGGCAAAAACTAGTGTGGGCACTTTGCCGGGACTCGGTTAGCTGTTCTCCTGAGCGACGCCGTATGGACGGAGAGCGGGGCGTGAGTGCCAATCCCGCCCCCTCTCCGTCAGCGCGGCGGGATCGCGCTGTTTCTGTCCCTGTCCCCGGGGTACAATCACAGGCCTCCCTGCTCTACCGTTTGCTCCTTTTCCGCACCAGTTCTTTCTTTCCCCGTGGCAGATGATACTCGCCCATCAACCGGCTGAAGAAGTCTGCGCCTTTCAGCCGAACGAGCTCAGCCGGGATCGCGACCTCCTTCAACGATTGCCCCTTCATCGGCTCGATCTGAATGTGCACCGGCTTGCCCTTATGATCTTTGCCGGGAGCAAGAATGCCTCCTCCCACAATTGCGCCCTTCGAATTCGTCAGCACATGCATGATCCGTTTCGCGTTCACGTGCGACCTCCTTCGAAACACTTACACATTTCCGCCACCCTGTATCGTAAAATGTGCCGGCTCCTCGCCGATATTGGTCACCGTCACCGAATAGACGATCAGACTCGGTGAGCCGGGACGCCGGCGAATGGGCTTTTTTTCCTTGGTGTGCTCGCTGACCATCAGCCGTACCGGGTTGATCCCGACACCATCGGCCATGATCCACTGGGCACCGAAATCGTGCCCACCCCACTCCACCTCATTGATCAGACCCCCGAGGGCAAGATGGATCCTGGTGGATTCACCGGGCGCCAGCCAGAAATCTCCGACTTGATTAAATGCCATACGGCACCTCCCCATACACGTTCTGGCGCATTCTAGCGCAGGGCAGGCGCGATGTCATACAGCCGACATCGATTCTCCAGTGGTATTCTTTCCCGCGGCGACTCACAATACCGTTCATGAAAAGGGCAACCAGAGGCAGTCGATGACATCGATCGATCCCAGCACGCATGAATGGGCGAGGCTTGAGCGGGTGATTGTCTTCGACGGCATCTGCAACTGGTGCAATGCCTGGGTCGATTTCACGATGGCCCGCGACCGTGGGCGCTTTCACTTCGCCACACTGCAATCCGACAAGGGGCAGCAGCTGCTCAGACTGCTCGACTTGCCCGCACAGGAATTCGAGACGTTTCTTGTGCTGGAGCGGGGCCATGTGTATACGAAATCCACCGCGGCCTTGAGAATCGCCAGACAACTCTCAGGCTGTTGGCCTCTGCTGTATGGCTGCATTCTCGTGCCCCGCCCGTTGCGGGATATCCTGTACGACTCTGTGGCACGCCACCGATACCGCTTCATGGGCAAGAGCGAGACTTGCCGCATCCCCACCGCAGAGGAACGAAGCCGGTTCGTGTAACGATTCGTCGCATCGAGGGAAATGTCGCGTGGATATTATTTCTCATGGTCTGTGGGGCGCCTTGGCCTTCGGTCGCAGGAGTCGTACGAGTTTCTGGCTGGCGTTCGGAATCGGATTGGCGCCGGATCTGTGTTCGTTCGGCGTCCTGTGGA
>Ga0268299_1004516_pt1 | contig 10714 bp, 10 predicted proteins | sample NOBtaG_FD_193484 | JGI IMG/M metagenome (GOLD analysis project Ga0268299, IMG submission 193484) | Activated sludge microbial communities from bioreactor in Nijmegen, Gelderland, Netherland - NOB reactor | ecosystem: Engineered > Bioreactor > Aerobic > Activated sludge | place: Netherlands... | reverse complement strand
GCCGGCGTCGTCGGTGCCGGCGGTTGGCGACGACTCGGTGAGCTGGCGGGTGACGATCGAGCTGGCCGGGTCGGCCGGGCCGAGCTCGTTCACCGACCAGACCGTCGCCCGCTTCGGTGACGCGCTCATGGTGCTGCAGGCCGGCGCCGCGCCCGTCGCCTCGCCCGACGCGTTCGCCCCGAACTACGTCGCCGTGCTGCGGACCGCCGCCGCCAAGTTCGCCGGGATGGGCACGTCATGACCGCCCGGCGATCCCGTCCGCCCACCAGGGTGGCTGCCCTGGCCGCCGCCGTCGTCCTGCTGGGCGCCGCCGTGCTCCTGGGGCCGCCGGTGCCGGGCGGCGGGGAGGCGGCGTCGGCCCAGACCAGGCCGGTGGTGTACCTCACCTTCGACGGCGGGCCGGGCCCGAGCACCCCGGCCTTCCTCGACCTGCTGGCCCGCTACGGCGTCCCGGCCAGCTTCTTCGTGGTCGGCAACCGGATCGCGGGCCGGGAGGACACGGTCCACCAGATGATCCGGCGGGGTCACGTGATCGGCAACCACACCTGGGACCACCCCCACCTGCCAACGCTCACCACATCGGCCGTCGTGAGCCAGTTCACCCGCGGCACCGATGCAATCTCCGTCGCCACCAACGTGCGGGTGGCGTGCTACCGGCCTCCGTACGGCGAGACGAACGCGCGGGTCCACGATGCGGCGGTGAGCGTCGGCCTGCCCAACGCCGAGTGGGTGGCGGCCGGCACCCACTGGGGCCTGTGGGATGTCGACTCCCGGGACTGGCAGCTCGACGACCCCACCTCGGGGTGGACGGCGGCCGACATGTTGCGCCAGCTCGCCACGGTGGGCGGCGGTGACACGGTGCTGCTGCACGACGGCCCCATCGACCGCAGCAAGGGCTTGGCCGTGCTCGACCAGTGGCTCGCGGCCAACCGGGGTCGGTTCGAGTTCCGGGTGCTGCCGGGATGCGGGGGCGTGCTCCACGAGCCGGCCTTCGACGACAGCCGACCCCAGTACTGGCACCGGTTCCAGATCGCCCGCCTCTACCGGGCGTACTTCGACCGCCCGCCCGACGCTGCCGGCTGGGAGTACTGGAACCGGGTCTACTCGTCGTGGGTGCCCCTGACCGACATCAGCTGGGCGTTCGCCGCCGGGGCCGAGTTCAACCTCGGAGGCGGCAGGACCGACGCTGAGCTCGTGACGTTCGTCTACCGTGAGGTCCTGGACCGGGAACCGGACCCCGACGGGTTCCGCTACTGGGTCGACCAGTTGGGGCGGGGCCTGAGCCGGGGAGCGATGGTGCTGTACTTCTCCGAGAGCGTGGAGTTCATCAACCGCTCGGTGGCGGCCGTCACCGGCGGCTGCTACCTGGGCGGTGTGGAGTCCAGCTACCGCTGCCTGGCCGCCAACCTGCCGCCCCGCCAGGCCTGGCCCCGGTGACAGCCGGCGGGCCGGCGCCCTGGTGGCGGGACGCCGTCGGCTACTCGATCTACCTGCGTTCGTTCGCCGACACCGACGGCGACGGGGTGGGCGATCTCCACGGGGTCCGGGATCACCTCGACCATCTCCAGGAGCTCGGTGTCGACCTGGTGTGGGTGACGCCCTTCTATCCGTCGCCGCTGGTCGACGGCGGCTACGACATCACCGATCACACGGCGGTCGACCCGCTCTACGGCGACCTCGCCGCCTTCGACGAGCTGGTGGCCCAGATCCACCGGCGCCGGATGCGCCTCCTGATCGACCTCGTACCCAACCACACCAGCATCGAGCACCCCTGGTTCCGGCAGGGCCGGACGCAGCCGGCGGGGGAGTACGGGGGCTACCACATCTGGGCCGACCCGGCACCGGGCGGCGGCCCGCCCAACAACTGGGTCAGCTACTTCGGCGGCCCGGCCTGGACCTTCGATCCCGCCCGGGGCCAGTACTACCTCCACCTGTTCCTCCCCGAGCAGCCGGATCTCAACTGGCGCAACCCGGCGGTCCACCGGGAGTTCGACCGGATCCTGCGGTTCTGGCTCGACCGGGGGGTCGACGGGTTCCGCATCGACGTGGCCCAGGGGCTGGTGAAGGACCGGCTGCTGCGCTCCAACCCCCAACGCCGACCGCTGCGCCCGGGCGACGACCGGGTGCGGCAGTGGAACGCGTTCGACCATCGCCACGACGTCACCCAACCCGAGACGCACGAGGTGTTCGCGGCATGGCGCACCCTGTGCGCCGGCTACGACGCCGTGCTCGTGGGCGAGACCTCGGTGGCCGCGCCCGACGGGCTGGCCGAGCTGCTGCCCGGCACCGGCCTCCACGCCGGGTTCTGGCTCCCGCCGGCCCGCCTCGGGTGGGATCCGCCAGCGCTGCGCCGGGCCCTCACCGCCCCACTGGCGGCCGTGGCCGACGCCGAGACCATCGCCTGGGCCACCTCCACCCTCGACGAGCACCGGCCGGCCACCCGGTTCGGCGGCGGTGACCTCGGGCGGCGCCGGGCGCTGGCCCTGTCCACGCTGCTGTTCTTCCTCCCCGGCATCCCCTTCCTGTACCAGGGCGAGGAGCTGGGCCTCGTCGACGGAGCGGTGCCGCCGGAGGCCGAGACGGACCCCGTGGCCCGCGATCCGAACGGCGGCCGGGACGGGGCCCGCACCCCCATGCCGTGGCGCCCGGGGACGGCCCTCGGCTTCTCCGGCACGACCCGCACCTGGCTTCCGCTGGGTGGGCGCACCGCGGCCGACACGGTGGCCGGCCAGCGGGGCCTACCGTCGAGCCCGCTCGAGCGGTACCGGGCCCTGATCCGGCTGCGACGGGAGCTGCGGCCCCTCCGGGTCGGGCCGGTGGAGGTGGCCGACCTCGGTGCCGACGACGTGCTGGCGTTCCGACGCAACGGGCTGGTGGCTGCGGCCAACCTCGGACCGCGCCCGGTCGAGGTCCCGCTCGCCGGCCGGGTGCTCTACGACACCCGCGACGGGGCCGCCTGCGCCGCCGGCCGCCTCCGTCTGCTGGACGCCCAGGCCGTGGTGGTGGACGAGGCGAGGTGAGCGGGCCGGCCCGGGCCCCGGAGGCCGTGCCTACTGGGCCCCGGGCCCCGGAGGCCGTGCCTACTGGGCGGAGCGGAGGGCGGGGACGACCTCGGTGAGATAGGCGTCGAGGGCGTCGGAGTCGAACGGGGCCCGCAGGGCGATGTTGACCATGCCGGCCCCGGCGTCGATGTAGGCCTGGATCTGCTCGGCCGCCTGGGCCGGGGTGCCGGTGAGGGCACCGTTGCGGACGCGGGGTACCATCGGGCCCCACTGCTCCTCGAACCGGGCGGCGGCGGCCGCCGCCGACGCCTCGTCGCTGGCCATGGCGAAGATCAGGTTCACCGAGCGCTCCACCGACGCCGGGTCCCGCCCCTCGGTCTCGCACCACCGGTCGAGCACCCCGTTCAGCCGGCCCAGCTCGGCGGCCGAGATGTAGGCGGCGTTCCAGCCGTCGGCCCACCGGGCCGCGGTGCGCAGCGTCCGCTTCTCGCCCACGCCCCCGATCCAGATCGGCAGCTTGGGCCCCACCGGCGGGGGCAGGCAGCTGGCGTCGGCGGCCCGGAAGTGGGTGCCGTGGAAGGTGGTGCGGTGGATCGAGCCGTCGGCCGGCACCGTGAGCATGGACGAGATCAGCTCCACCGCCTCGTCGAGCATGTCGAGCCGGGTGCCGACGCCAGGGAAGTCGTAGCCGTAGGCCGCCGCCTCCCACTCGTGCCAACCCGCCCCCAGGCCCAGCTCGAACCGGCCGCCCGACAGGTGGTCGAGCGTGACCGCCGCCTTGGCCAGCAGGCCGGGGTTGCGGTAGCCGACGTAGAACACCAGGCACCCCAGGCGGGCCCGGGAGGTCTCCACCGCCATGGCCCCCAGGGTGGCGATGGCCTCGAAGTGGGCCACCGTGCCCCCGGCGGGCGGGGCCTCGTAGAGGTGGTCCCAGGCGGAGATCCAGTCCAGACCGGCCCCGTCGAGCCGGCGCCACAGGGCCCGCATCTCGTCCATCGTCATGTTCTGCTGGCCCACGTGGGCCCCCAACGCCACCGTCATGGTCACCGAGGCTAGCGGCACCCCTGCGGGCTACCCGGCAGCGCCGTCTACGGGTTGGTGAGGAGGTGGATCAGGCTGGAGGTGTCCCACCGGTTGCCGCCCCGGGCCTGCACGTGGGCATAGAACTGGTCGACCAGGGCCGCCACCGGGAGGCGGGCGCCCAGCCGCTGGGCTTCGGCCAGGGCGATCCCCAGGTCCTTGCGCATCCAGTCCACGGCGAACCCGAACTCGAACTCGCCCCGGGCCATGGTGGGCCCCCGGTTGGCCATCTGCCACGAGCCGGCCGCACCCTTGGAGATCACGTCGACCACCTGGTCGATGTCGAGCCCGGCCTTCATGCCCAGGTGGATCCCCTCGGCCAGGCCCTGCACGATCCCGGCGATGCACAGCTGGTTCACCATCTTGGTGAGCTGGCCGCTGCCCGGCCCGCCGAGCAGGGTCACGGCCACGGCATAGCAGTCGGCCACCGCCGCCATCGGCTCGAAGTGCTGGGCCAGGCCACCGCACATGATCGTGAGGGCCCCGTTCTGGGCGCCGGCCTGCCCGCCCGACACGGGGGCGTCGACGAAGCCCACGCCGGCGTCGGCGCACACCCCGTGCAGCTCCCGGGCCAGGTCGGCCGAGGCCGTGGTGTGGTCGACCAGGACCGTGCCGGGCGCCATGGCCCCCAGCGCCCCGTCGGGCCCCAGGACCACCGAGCGGACGTCGTCGTCGTTGCCCACCATCGTGAACACCAGCTCGGCCCCCCGGGCCGCCTCGGCCGGGGTGGGGGCGATGGCCCCGCCGTGCTCGGCCGCCCAGGCCGTAGCCTTGGCCGCCGTGCGGTTGAACACGGTCACCTGGTGGCCGGCCCGAACCAGGTGCCCGGCCATCGGATACCCCATGACGCCCAACCCGATGAATGCCACTGTTGCCACGACTCGTACCTCCGTGGGCAGGATAGGCCCGTGACGAGCGAGGAGCCTGAGATCGTGGGCCGGACACCGTCGTGGGTGCGCCTGCTGGCCCGGGGGGCGCTGCTGCGCTGCCCCGCCTGCGGCAGCGGCCACCTGTTCCGCCACTGGATCACGATGGCCGAGACGTGCCCCCGCTGCGGGCTCCGCTTCGCCCGCATCGAGGGCCACTGGATCGGCGCCATCGGCATCAACACCATCGTGAGCTTCGGCGCGTTCCTGCTCACCACCGTGGTGGGGCTGATCGCCACGTTCCCCGACTTCCCGGTGCTGCCGCTGATCCTGCTCAACGTGGCGGTGGCCGTTATCGTGCCCCTCGTCTTCTATCCCTTCAGCCGCACCCTGTGGACCGGCCTGGACATCGCCATGCGTCCGCTGGAACCGCACGAGGTCGACTGGACGCAAGTGAAGGCCTGAGCAGCACATCTCGACCCGACCCAGACGGGCCACCCAGCGGAGAGCACACCCGTGGACACCTTCGACCTGATCATCATCGGCAGCGGATCGGGCAACTCGATCCCACCCCATCTCGCCGGCTGGAAGATCGCCCTGGTCGAGCGGGGAATCTTCGGGGGCACCTGCCTCAACGTCGGCTGCATCCCGTCGAAGATGTTCGTGCTCCCGGCCGACCTGGCCGAGACGGCCCGCCACGGCAGCCACATCGGGGTGGACAGCCAGGTGAACGGGGTGGACTTCGCCGCCATCCGTGACCGGATCTTCGGCCGGATCGACCCCATCGCCGCCGGGGGCAAGGAGTACCGGGCCAGCGGCACGCCGGGGCTCGAGCTGATCACCGGAACCGCCCGCTTCACCGGCGACCGCACGTTCGACGTCGACGGCCGGGCCATCACCGCCCCCAAGGTGCTGCTGGCGGCGGGGGCCCGCCCCGTGATCCCCGACATCCCGGGCCTGGCCGATGCCCCGTACCACACCTCCGACACGATCATGCGCCTGCCCCGGCTCCCGGCCCGCCTCGGCGTCATCGGGGGCGGCTACATCGCGGTGGAGCTGGGCCACGTGTTCGCCGCCTACGGCTCCCAGGTCACGATGTGGACCCGCTCCCCCCGGATGCTCGGCTTCGAGGACGAAGAGGTGTCGCAGCGCTTCACCGAGGTCTTCGCCCGCCGGGTCGACCACCGGGCCGGTGTGCTGCCCACCCGGGTGGAGACCCGATCAGACGGCACGATCGCCCTGCACGGGGCGGACGGCGACGTCACGGCGGTCGACCAGCTCCTGGTGGCCACCGGCCGCCGCCCCAACAGCGACCTGCTCGACACCGCCGCCGGGGGCGTCCCCACCACCGACGACGGCCGCGTGGTGGTGGACGACACGATGGCCACCCCGGCCGAGGGGGTGTGGGCCCTGGGCGACATCGCCAACGACTATCAGCTCAAGCATCTGGCCAACGCCGAGGCCAAGGTGGCGTTCTGGAACCTGGCCCATCCCGACGACCGGCGCCGGGTGGACTACCGGGCCGTGCCCCATGCCATCTTCGGCCATCCCCAGGTGGCCGGGGTGGGGCTCACCGAGCAGGCTGCCCGGGCCGCCGGGCTCGATTTCGTGGTGGGCCGGCGCGACTACGGTGGCACCGCCTACGGGTGGGCCCTGGAGGACAGCGAGTCGTTCGCCAAGGTCCTGATCGACCGGGCCAGCCGACGGATCCTCGGCGCCCACATCATCGGGCCCCAGGCCGCCACCCTCGTCCAGCCGCTGATCCAGGCCATGCAGTTCGACCAGACGGCCGACCAGGTGGCACACGACGTGTTCTACATCCACCCCGCCCTCACCGAGGTGGTGGAGAACGCCCTGCTCGACGGGCTCGATCAACTGGGGTGAGGGTTTCTCAACCGGGCGGGGGAACCGTCCGATGACTCGGGGTGATGAGGCGCACGACGAGCCACGAACGGGGAGGCCGGGCCGGTGGCCGCCGAGGCTGAGCGGTTCGCCGACCTGGTGCGGCTGACCCCGGGGGCGTGCCTGCTGGTGTCGGGCGGCGTGGTGGAGGCCGTCAATGCCGAGACCGTGGAGGTCACGGGGATCCCCGAGGACCGGCTGGTGGGCGTGTCCCTGACCGAGCTGCTGCTGCCCGAGCTGGAACCGGCGTGGCACGACGGCGTGCGCCGGGCCCAGACCGGCGGGCTGTCGCCGTCGGTGGCCCTGGTCCGCACCCGGCTGGGAGCGACGCTGGAACCGGTGGAGCTGAGCCTGCGCCACCTGGGCGACGACCGCCTGATCGTGGGCCTGCGGGGCACCGCGGCCGAGCACCACTACTCGGCCCTGGCCGGCGCCGAGCTGACGCACGACCCGGTCACCGGGCTGGCCAACCGCCATCACCTCCTCGCCCTGCTCCACCACCGGATCACCTCGGCCGACCGGAACCCCCTGGCCCTGGTCGGGCTGTGGATCGACGAGTTGCCCAAGCTGGCCGGGGTGCGCGGCGACCGGGCGGCCGAGCGGGTGGTACGGGAGGTCGGCCAGCGGATCCAGGCCCGGCTCCGCAGCCCCGATGTGCTCGGCCGGTTCGACGACTCCGGCTTCCTGGCCCTGCTCAGCTCAGAGGCCCCACCGGCTCAGCTCACCGAGATCGCCGAACGCCTCCGCGGTGAGGTGGCCTTCCCGGTGGAGGTCGACAACGGGCTGGCCTCGTTCACTGCCAGCGTGGCCGTGGCGTCGATCACCTCCCGGCGGGCATCGATCCACAAGGCCCTGAGCCAGCTGGAGGCGGCCGCCGCCCGGGCCGCCCAGGGCGGCAACCGCACCGAGATACTGGACGTGTAGGGCGCGATAGCTCCGTTGCCGGCGTGGGGCTAAGGTCGTTGCCCACGAGATGTTCCGCCGCGACGGGAGAGGTCTTGACGTACGACAAGGGGCTGCACGAGGTGGCCGACGGTGTGTTCGCCTACCTCCAGCCGGACGGCGGCTGGGGCTGGAGCAACGCCGGCCTCGTGGTGGGCGACGAAGACAGCCTCCTGGTCGACACCCTGTTCGACCTGAAGCTGACGGCCGAGATGCTGGAGACCATGGCCCCCCACACCGGGCCCCGTCCCATCCGGACCCTGGTCAACACCCACGCCAACGGCGACCACTGCTTCGGCAACCAGCTGGTGACGGGGGCCGAGGTGATCTCCTCGGCCGCCACCGCGGCCGAGATGGCCGAGCTGCCGCCGAGCCGACTGGCCCGGATGATGGAGGTCGACCTGGGTGAGACCACCAACGCCTACCTGCAGGACGCCTTCGGGGCCTTCACCTTCACCGGGATCGACCCGCCCCAGCCGACCCGCACGTTCTCCGGCCGCCTGCCCCTCGACGCTCCCGGTCGAGCCGGCGAGCTGATCGAGGTGGGCCCGGCCCACACCGCCGGCGACGTGCTGGTGCATCTCCCGGCGGCCGGCGTCATCTTCACCGGCGACATCCTGTTCATCGGCGGCACCCCGATCGTTTGGGCCGGCCCGGTGCAGAACTGGATCGACGCCTGCCAGACGATCATCGGCCTCGGCTGCTCGGTCATCGTGCCCGGCCACGGGCCGCTCACCGACGCCGCCGGCGTGCAGGCGGTGGCCGACTACCTCACCTACGTGACGGCCGAAGCCACGGCCCGGTTCCAGGCCGGGATGCGGGCCGGGGAGGCGGCCCGGGACATCGAGCTCGGCCCCTACGGCAGCTGGATCGACTGGGAGAGGATCGTGATCAACGTCGACTCCGTCTACCGGGAGCTCGACCCGAACCACCCCCGGCCCGACGTGATGGACCTGTTCCGCCAGATGGCCGAGCTGAAGCAGCACAAGTAGATGGCTGCCGGCCACCTCAAGGTGGGTTTCGTGGGCTGCGGGCTGATCGGCCGCAGCCACGCCCGGGGGGTGCAGGCGGCCGGCGGGGCCGACATCGTGGCCGTGCACGATCTGGACCCGGCCCGAGCCGCCGCCTTCGCCGCCGAGCACGGCACCGGCACCGGAGCCGTGGCCCCCTCGGCCGAGGCCGTGATCGAGGCCGCCGACGTGGTCTACGTCTGCACCTGGACGTCCGAGCACCCGGCCCTGGTGGCGGCCGTGGCCGCCGCCGGCAAGCCCGTGTTCTGCGAGAAGCCCCTGGCCACCAGCCTGGAGGCGGCCACCGCCATGACCGAAGCCGTCGCCGCGGCCGGCGTCACCAACCAGGTGGGGCTGGTGCTGCGGAACTCCCCCTCGTTCCGGTGGCTCCAGCGCCAGGCGATCGACCCGGCGTCGGGCCCGGTGATGAACATCGTGTTCCGCGACGACCAGTACCTACCGGTCCAGGGCCTCTACGGTTCGACCTGGCGGGCCGACCGCAACAAGGCCGGCGCCGGCACCCTGCTGGAGCACTCGATCCACGATCTCGATCTGCTGCGCTGGATGATGGGCCCGATCCGCTCGGTGTCGGCCCGGATGCGGTGCCTGCACGGCCTCGACGGGATCGACGACCAGGCCTCGGTGCTGCTGGAGGCGAAGTCGGGCGCCCAGGCCACGCTCACCTCGGTGTGGCACGACGTGCTGTCCCGGCCCTCCCAGCGGCGGGTGGAGGTGTTCTGCCAGCGGGCCGTGTTCTCGCTGGAAGGCGACTGGTCGGGGCCGGTCGTCGCCGAGCGCCAACCGGTGGAGGGTCCGGCCGGTGCGCCCCAGCAGCTGCAGGGCCCGGCGCTGGGCGAGGCGGCCGAACGCCTCGACGGATTGGGGCAGAACCCCGACGCCGCCTTTCTCGCCGCTGTCCGCCGGGGCGAACCGGCCTACCCCGACTTCGCCGTGGCCCTCGAGGCCCACCGCCTGGCCGACGCCGCCTACCGCTCCGCCGCCGCCGACGGCGCCCCGGTCACCCTCCTCTAGATCGGGAGCGGGACCTCAGCGTTCCAGGAGGGCCCGCGCCACCCGGGGATTGCCGCCGAGGGCGTTCGTGAGCTGCACCGGCAGCTCGTGGGCCAGGATGTCCCACATCCGATCGAGCAGCTCGGCCGACATCACCGCCTCCAGCGTCACCCCCAGCGACGCCTCCCGTCGCAACCGGTCGGCCAGCGTCCGGATGCCCACCAGCGTGGCCGTCACCCCCAGGTCGAGGGGAGCGGCCCCTGCGGCCCGGGCGGCCCGAACCCTGCTCTCGGTGTCTTCCATGAGCCCCTTCACCAGCACCTCCACCAGGGCCTCGTAGTCGGCCCGGGTACCCCGGGGCTGGCGGATCAGCAGGGCCTGGGTGGCGGACCGCCCGGCCAGCCGGGCGATACGGGCGATCTGCCCCTGCACCCCGATGGCCCACGCCCGGCGGCGTGACAGGCGGGTCTGGGGAGCGGGCTGGGGCGTGGCCACCGGCTCCCGGGTCACGCGCAGCGGGCCGGCCGCCCCCAGATGCTCGTCGTAGCGGGCCCGCAGCCCGGCGTCCGACAGCACCCGCCACGCCTCGTTGATGCGGGCCATGCTGGCCTGGGCCGTCGCCAGCTCGGCCGGACCGAGGCCGGCCTGGGCCACCACGTCGGGGTGGTAGCGCAGGGCCAGCCGACGGTAGGCGGAGCGGAGCTCGTGCAGGCTGCAGCCCGGCTCCACCCCGAACAGCTCGTAGTGGCTGGCGTTCGGCCCCCCGGTCCTCAACAGCCCCCGCCTCCGCCCTCGTAGCGGTACACCCGAACCCAGTCGACCTCCATCGACACCGGATCGCCCATCTGGTCGGCCCAGGCGTCGAGCTGGACGGTGAGGTGATGGGGCACGTGGGGGATGG
>Ga0268299_1004515_pt1 | contig 10714 bp, 10 predicted proteins | sample NOBtaG_FD_193484 | JGI IMG/M metagenome (GOLD analysis project Ga0268299, IMG submission 193484) | Activated sludge microbial communities from bioreactor in Nijmegen, Gelderland, Netherland - NOB reactor | ecosystem: Engineered > Bioreactor > Aerobic > Activated sludge | place: Netherlands... | reverse complement strand
AAAAGAAGGTTTCTTTTCGAAATAACCCTTGCCGAGAATCCAGAGATTGCCTGTAAACATGCCGAGGCTGGTCAATGTCAGAAACTTAGTGAACTGCCTGCGGTTTACGAGCGCTTCATGAGCCGAACTGATTGAAAATTCTTCTTTGTAGAGAGGCTCGTTATCATCCTTATGCAATTGCTTCATGGTCTGCGCCCCTCTCCCAGATGTAATCGACGACATCAATGGAAATCTCATCTACTGTTTCCGGAACCATCATGAATACCTTTGTTTTCACTTCTTGATTGCCGAAGCGAAAAACATTCGTTGGTGTCAATTTACGCTCTCTTTTTATTTGTTCGATCGGTACGAATGCCAGAGCCTGGCTTGGGCAAACAGTCGCACACATTGGTCGTTTGCCTGCTGAAGTGCGGTCGTAGCACATGTCGCATTTCATCATCTGGTCGATACTGCTCATCATTTTCGGAACTCCGAAAGGACAGCCCACAACACAGTTCGAGCAAGCGACACAGCGCGGTTTGAGCGATGATTGCACAACACCGTCTTCGGTTTTCTTAATGGCGTCTGCAGGACAGACTTGCGCGCAGGTTGGATTTTCGCAATGCATGCAGACAGTAGGCACCGTAGCAATCGAGTTGGCCCGGTCGATAAAGTCCACCTGTATCATCGGGTAGCCTCTGTGCGTTTCGCATTCTGCGCAGGCATTTTCGCAAGATTTGCAGCCAATGCAGCGTGAGGGATCTATGAAAAAGCCATACTCTGTCATTTTGCGGCTCCTTTTTTTGAAGACCATGCCGGAGCCTGACCTTTTTCAATTCGGCAGGCGGATACTTTATATTCCGGAATTTTGCTTCTTGGATCGATGGTACGGTGCGTCAATTGATTGATACTCTTGGGACCTGCCCAGTGATACGGCACGAACACCGTATCAGGACGTATTGTTTTAACGACCATCGCCTGGAAAGTAGCATCGCCGCGACGAGTAGTGACATGCACCCAGTCACCATCAGCGATACCATGAGATTTTGCCAGCCTTGGGTGTATCTCGAGCTTGGGCTCAGGGTACATATCCACCAGAGCCCCTATGCGACGCGTTTGCGTGCCTGACAGATACTGGCTCACCACTCTGCCTGTGGTCAGATAGACAGGAAAATCATTATCGACCGGGTCGCCGCTTTCTCTGTACGGCGTCAGCACAAACCGCGCCTTGCCGTCTTTGTGGAAAAACTTTCCGGACTCGAAAAGCCTCGGTGTGCCTGGGTGATCGAGCGTCGGGCACGGCCACGGAATGCCCATGTGCTTATCTATTTTTTCATAGGTGATGCCGTAGTAATCGGCAACTCCGCCCTTTGACGCTTGACGCAATTCATCGAAAATCTCTCTTGAAGCACCGTATTCAAAGCGCTCGTTTTGCCCCAGGCGTCTGGCCAGGTCGCAAATAATCGTCCAATCGACTCTTGCCTCGCCAGGCGGGTCGACGCACTTTTGAATGTGCAATACACGCCCCTCCACGTTTGCCACAACACCTTCGTCTTCTTCCTGCAGGCTGCCGGGCAGTACCACATCGGCAAAGTGTGCTGTTTCCGACATAAATGGGTCGATTACACAAACAAATTCAGCTTTCTCCAGGGCTTCTTTGGTGAATTGCACATGAGGCAATGAAACCATCGGATTGAAGCAGATAGAAACCAGCGCTTTGATTTCGCCTGAATGCAAGGCGCCCATGATTTCCATTGCCGAGTAACCGGCTCTGGGGATGGCATCAGGCTCTACTTTCCAGACAGATGCAACATGCTTGCGCCCTTCTTCGTCATCTATCGACCTTTGTCCCGGCAGTTGGTCGCACTTTTGACCATGTTCTCTGCCGCCCTGTCCATTGCCCTGCCCTGTAATCATCACGCAACCGGCCCCTTCGCGCCCTATGTTGCCGGTTGCAAGGCAGATATTTATCAAGGCCGAGCAGTTTTCGACGCCTTTCGATTGGTGTTCGACCCCGCGAGCATGCATGATCATCGCCGCTTTAGCCTCACCCAACCAGTGAGCGGCTTTTTCAATCGCTTGAGGCGGAACGCCTGTGATATCGGCTGCGAATTCAGGAGTGTACTGTTTCACTGATTCTGCAACATCATCGAAGCCGGTGGTATGAGCTTCGATAAAGTCTGATTTCTGCAAGTTATCGCGCAGGATGACATGCAAAATGCTCATGTACAAAATCACATCGGTGCCCGGTCTTACAGGCAAATACAGATCGTTGTTCCTGCTGATGGGAGTCATGCGGGGGTCGACAACAATCAGCCTTCCGCCGTTGTCTTTCATCCTCCAGATGTAGTCTGTTGTAATGGGAGAACATTCAGCAGTGTTCGATCCGGCGATCATTATCACGTCTGCTTTCGGTATGTCCTCCCAGGGGTTGGGAGATCTATCCACACCAAAAGCAAGTTTGTAAGCGGTTCCGGCAGAGACCATGCATAGCCTGCCGTTATAGTCGATATGCCGCGTTCCGACGGCAACGCGTGCAAATTTGCCGAGCAAATAGCTTTTTTCCGTCGTTAATGAAGCCCCGCCATATACAGCCACACTGTCTTTGCCGTATTTTTCCTGGATTTCTTTTATACGCCTGGCAATAAAATCGAGAGCTTCTTCCCAGTTGCTGGTTTTAAACCCATCATCAGACCGCATGAGCGGGTTTAAGAGGCGATCTGAATGATTGCTCTGCATGTAGCGCTTCACACCTTTGGGACAGAGCATTCCTTTGTTGAAAGGAAAGTCCTCCCAGGGCTCAAAGCCGATCACCTGATTGTCGCGCACCTTCAGTTGAATGCCGCATTGCTGCCCGCAAAAACAGCAGTGTGTTTTGACCAGCTTTTGCGCCGGATTTCTCGATTCATCTTGCCAGCCGCCGGGCGGCTCGTAGTCCAGATGCGGTCCGTAAAGCTCGGTCAATTTTTCAATCGGCAAAGGAGGCTTAGCCATCAGTTTTCCCCTTGAGTCTCAATTGTGCTAAACCCAGCGATTTCCGCTTGCATGCAGGGCAGACATCCTGCCAAGTGTGCGTTCCATCGCCAAGAGAATAGTCAAATCCCAGTTGCGGCAATACCGTATTCAGATCGTCGATGTGCATGCGCGATGCAAAACGCTGGGAACAACTTATGCATATTGCTCCATCATCCCTTTCACCTACGTCGTGATACAGTTTCACACCCAGTTGCGCCGGGCGTTGAAAGATGTGGAAGAACTTGCCGAAAGGCAGGTATATCAGTGCCGCAACTACCGTTATGGCATGAATGATAGACAGAAAGTCATAAAAGACTCCATCGAAATATAAATTGGCAACCGTAAGCGCGATGCCGGTTATAGATATTGAAAAGAGCATGATCAAAGGCACGAAATCCATGGCAAATGACTGCACTGCCTGGGCGCCCTCATCGCGCATGCGCCGAAACAGTGAGAGCACCACTCCGGCAATTACCATCACTGCGGCAATGTCGAGAACATGAAAGACAATCCAGCCAAACAGGCTGTATACAGCGAAAGGCAATGTGGGAAAGCCGAAAATGTGAGGGACGTATTGAGTCTGGTCGTTGGGCGCGCTGGCAAAATGTATCCAGCCGAATACCAGAGGAAAAGTCACTGCCGCAGCCAGCATGCAGCCCCAGGAAAGAAAGATATGGGTAAACCAGCGCAGCTTGGAGCGGCGCAATATGAATGTCTGGGCGACAAGGTGCGTCAAAGAAACCGTCGAAAGCTTGGCAATGGACTGGGGAAACTCTTTGAAAAACAGTTGCCATCCCCGTCTCCAATACATTCTGGTGGGCGGTTTTTGCAGCCAGACATAATAGTGATATGTAACTCCCCAGGTGGCGAATATGGTGGCAAAGGTATAAATAATCAAAGCCGGATCGAAGTTTTGCAGTTTCCTCGAGCCTATTACAATCGCCGCCACCAGCAATCCGGCTGCAATGGTTGCCACGAAACCGGCTTTCACCTGCTCGGCCTTTCGCACTAAATGTGGTGGCAAAACAATATCGCGTGTTTCCTGCCTTGACACAAACACTTTTTCGTTTGCATAGAACAGTACAAGCGAGAGCAAAGAAAGCAGAACAAAACACGGCCACATCACATGCAAATATTGCCGGCTGACGCCCAGGAGCAAAGGAGGGAAAAATCCTCCCAGCCCGCCGAAGGCTCCGACAAGTCCGCTCACAGTAGCGACCTGCCCTGGAAATATTTCCGGCACGAGCTTGAATACAGCTCCATTGCCGAGCCCCATAAATACCGCACAGCCAAGCGCACCTACTGTAAAAGGGATAATGTTCAGCCAGGCAAGCAACGGTGCAAAAATTGCAATGCCGAGAAAAACCGCAGACAGCACTTTGGCACCGCCGATTTTGTCCGACAGCCATCCGCCCAGAGGTCTAACCAGAGTAGTAAGTATGACAAAGCCTGCCGCTCTCAACCCCGCATCAGTAGCGCTCAATTTAAACTCTTCTATCAAAAGAGCCGGCAGGTAGACGGCAAAAGCGATAAATCCCCCGAAAGTCAAAAAATAAAATAGAGCCAAAAGCCATGACAACCGTTCTTTTGCAAGAGGCTGAAGCATCTGAGAGAGACTCGAGGCTTGCTTTTCTCCCGGGGCATCGCGAGCAACAATGCCGAAGACGACTCCCCAAACGCAGAGCAGAATTGCAGTTGCATAAAAAACATTAGGCCAGCCGAAGCGGGCTGCAACAATTGGCGATAAGAAAACGGCAAGAGACTGGCCGATATTTCCCAGACCATAAAGACCGAGAATGCTGCCCTGTCTTTCTGCCGGAGTCCAGCGAGCCACATAGCCTACTCCGCAAGCAAAGCTAGATCCGGCAAGACCAAGAATGAAAGCCGCTACAAGAATAAGCGGCCAGTTGCTCATTGAAGGCACGGCCGCCGACACACCGGCAGAAACCAGCATCAAGACTGTAAAAACGGCTCTTCCGCCAAATCTGTCAGTGAGCAGACCGACAGGTATTCTAGCCAGTGAACCTAGTAAAGCAGGCACTGCAACAAGCGTTGCGACCTGCGAGCTTGACAAATTCAGCAGTGTTTTGAAAGTTCCTGCCAGCCCGCTTATCAATCCCCATGCCATGAAACATAGGCCAAATGACACGGTGGCGATCGCCAAATGTAACGTGTGAGACTGCAATCATTGCTCCACAAACGGAAAGCAATGATTTTCGCACATATCTCAAGCGTTATTTGTGAATATCTTTGTCCGCTTACCGCCTGTCATCACGCGGCAATAGAGATTAGCTACCTCGTTAGTGTGGGGTCTAAATATGCTTTTCCATGTCGCGTATCGCCTGGTGGAGATGGTTCAAACGAGCCGAAACTGCATCGAGCTGCCTGTGCTTTTGATCCAATCTTTGCTGCAGATCGAAAATGTCATGCTGGATCTCGCTCTTTTTTTTGCTTTAACTTTGTCTCTTCGTTAATCATTGCCGTATGTGAATCTCTGGCATATCGATAGTTGTGGTGGTGGTACTCCCAAACGGCAGGGACCGAAAGGAAAAGTGCACTACTAAAGAAAATCAGCACATTGCGCATCTGCATAGAATTCATAACGCCTCGTTTTTCCGGCAATATGTTGACTGATAGCGGCTTGCGCAGTATCGGCCATGGGGATGACCCGGACCGGTTTTTCAGATGTGCCTGCCGCGTGCTCTATCAAGATATGATTTCCATTTGACAAAACAAGTGGAAATCAAAAATGCCTGAAGAAACCTCGCCTCAAATAGCAGATGTTCCGTGGCGCTTTGCAGCATCGGCACAAGAATCCGAGCGCAAAAGAATAGCTCGCGATCTGCATGATGTGCTGGGACAAAATGTCGTGGCGATGCTCCTGGGGCTTAACAGAATACGCAGTCTTGTTGCCGGCAATGAGCCTGCTCTTGCATCGATCAGGGAGCTTGAACTGATTGCCACTGAAATGAGCGACAGAGTGCATTATTTGACCCTTGAGCTTAGACCGTCATCGCTCGATGAATTGGGACTTGTTCCATCAATAGAGGCATTTGTAGAACACTGGACCCAGCGCTTTGCAATCGCGGCTGACTTTCACAGTACGGTCGGCGAACCTCTTAAACTGGACAAACTTGTGCAGAGTATGGTGTATCGCATCGCTCAAGAAGCGCTCACCAACGTTGCAAAGCATTCCAAGGCAACGCATGTAGATGTAATTATCGAAATGCACGAGGGTGAATTCGTCCTTTTAGTTGAGGACAATGGCGTCGGCTTTGACGTAGAGTCGGTGATGAGCGACCTCGACCCGGAAAAGCGCCTGGGCATACTCGGCATGACAGAAAGAGCGAATATGGCTGGAGGCTTTTTGAAACTCGATTCTGAGAAAAGCGAGGGAACAACAGTAATACTTCGCATTCCAAAAAGGACACATGAATGACTTCCAGAATCAAAGTCTTTCTTGCTGACGATCATGTCTGCGTGCGCGATGGAATAAAAGCTCTAATCAATGAACAGCCGGATATGGACGTGATTGCCGAGGCTGAAGACGGCGCGAGCGCAATAAGTCTGTGCAAAAAACTCCACCCCGACGTAATCGTTCTGGATATTTCAATGCCCGGCATGAACGGCGTCAAAGTTGCCAGTCAGTTAAAACAGGTCAGCCCGAGAAGCAGAACGCTTATTTTGACCATTCATGATTCAACTGCTTATTTGCGGCAGATGCTAGAAGCGGGCGCGGCCGGCTATCTTGTCAAACGCGCAACCACAGAAGAGCTAATACATGCCATAAGAAGTGTGGCTAAGGGTGGAACTTATATCGATCCTATGCTGGCGGAAAAACTCGCTGCTCCCTTGAGAAAGAAAGGTGCTGACAGGGATGCAAAGATTGCCGATTCTGAATTGAGTGAAAGGGAAGAGGAAGTTCTCAGGCTGACAGCGCAGGGTTACAGCAGCAAGGAAATTGCCGAGCAATTGAATGTCGGGCGCAAGTCCGTAGAAACGTACAAATTGCGCGCTATGGAGAAGCTCGGTTTAGAATCCAGAACAGAGATCGTGCGCCACGCTGTTGCACGAGGCTGGCTGCACGACATTTAGTAAAAACGCTCTGTCAGGAAAATCCTGACAACAGAATTCCGTAAAAGCGATAGTCTAATTTGCTGCGAACCCGTATCATCGCTTACCAGATTCAAATTTCGGGATTCTGGCGCTGACATGGACATGATCGAAGGGAGACTGGAAATCGAGCCGTTTCTTATTGAGGGCGCCTTTGTTTTTTTCATTGCCGCAAACCGTTCTTTCGGTTTGCCCGTATCATCGATTTATGGAACCAACTGGCAAGAAGAATTCGAATCGGATTTCGGATTTGTCTGGACCAATGAAAACCGTAGCTCGGCCCATACTCTACTCGTCGCCATCACATCTTCCGTTTACTCGAAATGGCTCAAGAGAGCAAGGTGCAAACTGAGTGAAAATGCCGGTTAATTCCATGGTTTTGCGGCGAAAGCTATTATTTGCCTCTCTTTGGGCGCTGTTGCTATTCGGCTCTACAGCCTTCGCTTTTCCTGAGCTTCCCAGATCGATCGAGCCGCTTCACGAAAAACCTGATTATCAAAACCAGTGCCCTGGGACAATGAACCGTTATCACTTTCGGCCTATCGGCTACAAGGCGAAAAAGCCGTCGAAAAGCAGCCAGGCAGGTGAAGCTCTTTACTCTCGTCTCGCTTGCGCGCAATGCCATGCGATTTCCGCTCAAGGGGGCGAATTGGGACCGGCTTTAGACGGCGTAGGCGCCTATAGAGGACGTACATGGCTAGTCCGTCATTTGACCGATGCCCAGAGCTTAAAAGATGCTTTTCCTTCAATGTTGAAAGAGAGAAGCAACATCATGCCTCACTCCGGAATAAACGTCACTGAAGCAGAACAGCTAGCCGATTATCTGCTTACTCTAAAAGAACCGAAAGGCGGATTTTCAGTTACGTATCACAAGGTCAAATCGCACAAGAAACAGGTTGCAAAAGAATGGAAACCGAAACCGTCGGATCAACGGTCTCAAATAGGAAGGGAGTTGTTTTTCGGTTTGCGCTGCGCGGCTTGCCATTCTCTTGACGGTTCGAAAGACAGATTCGGTCCGGACCTTGCAGGCATCGGCGCACGAATTTCTGAAGCCGACTTGCATGAGATTTTAAACGGCTCAGTAAAATCTTCTGTCATGAAAGTGCAGGCAAAGAATCTTTCACCTGAAGAAATCGACCTGATACAGTCGTTTTTGTTGACTTTGCCTTCAAAAGGAAAGGGTTGAATTTTTCAACTCAACCCTTTCGACCTCTCCCGCTAGTTGTTATGCGTCGTCAGCATTTCTCACTGCTCTCAAGGCAGCACGTTCACGCAGAGTCAATTTGTGATCGTGGTTGACCGGCTTGCTCAATTCTATATGCACTCCGTTTTCTCGGTCTAAGACAAGCTCTGCAAGCCTGTTTCCTTCCAATTTAATCGGTTTAGATATTTCCACTGCTCGATCTTTCTTGTCGAACTCTACTGTAAATCCACGATCTTCCAGAACTTGCATGAGTTTTTGACCAGGGCGGGCAGGATCAAAATCAATCTCACAGGGCGGCAGAAGAGGGCTTTTTTGATCACAGCGTAGCATCTTGTTCAGAAAAGCCATGTCGTCTTTGTATGCATCGGCTAGATTCACCAGAGGGTGCGGATCTCTCAAGTCGAATTTTTTCTCTAAGTTGACTGTAGGATTGTCGAATGTGGCCATTTTGGTGGGCTCCTTGTAGGGTTGGTTCACTTCTAGTTGAAAATGCTGTCCGGATACTCTTTCTGCCAGCTTGAGCCCGTGTATGACACAAATTCACCATTGGCATCGCGTTGCTGGCTAAATCCATCGCCTTCTGCTATCGCTCTCAAGACGACTCTTTCGCGGCCGCTCTCGTCTACAGAGAAGACATGCAAGAACTGTCTATCGGAGCCTTCGGCAACCGGTTGCATGTCGAATCTTAGCGTGAGGGTATTGCCTGACGCGTCAGTGATGGTGGCAGTCGATTGTCCCGCCTCGAAGAGCGATTTGACCGCACCGAGCTGTTCTTCAATCGATGACGCTTCGCTGCCCAAAATCGCCAGAGAGCGGGCGCCGGCATATGATTCTTCGGTTGCAGCAGCGCCTTCAGTTTCACTTCCTTCATCTGCAGCGACTGCCTCGGCTGCAGCGGCTGCATCGGCAATTTCGGGATCGTCAGCACTATCAGAAGAATCACCAGGCACAGAGAAATCTTCATATGGCATTTCGTTGCCTTTGGCTGCCAGATCCATTGCCGAGATTCCGCCGTCCCAGCCATCATCGTCCACCATCGACTCAAGCTCTTCGGCATTCATGCGCAATGCGGCGAGCGACATTTCTTCCCTGGCTGAGAGATCACCTCCGTGTTCGCGCAAAACTTCCGTTAACTCGTCAGCCGTAATCTCAAGATCTCCATCTCTGTCGAGAGTCGAGAAGTTGTTTTGAGCAAACTGGATATGAGCAGCCGTGAGTTCAGTGTGTCCACCCTTTTTCAGCAAGTCATTGCGAGAATAGCCGTTATTTTCATCAAAATTCTCATCGTCATATCCTTCCTCAAGATCTGCTGATTGTTCTTGCAGTATGCGAAGATACGGCATTTCCTCTTCCCTTGCCGTTCCGCTCGTACGGAAAGTTTCGATTTCTTCTGCCGCGACGTGGCCGTCACCGTCTGCATCCATGTCGTCGAACCGTGTCTGGGCGTAAGCAAGCATGCCTGCCTCGCTTGGAGCAGCGCTGTCATAGAGGGTAAGATTGGCAAGGATGCTTTCATCCGAAATCGTTCCTGAAAGGTCGCCCGCTTTCATATTGCCTGATTGCCAGGCCAGCAGCACTTCATCTTGAACATGCAGGATGTCCGGCTTGCGTCCGGCTACGGCAGATTCGGCAGATACATCAGAGTGGAATTCGACCATGTCAACCTCCGGGTAAAATCTGTGCGTTGGCACGCCAACTTCAGGCGGTGCAAAGCATTGTTTAGTAAGAGTTTTGGGGTTTAGCGCCGGGCAACTTGCCCGGCTCGTGAATGCAATGTACAGGACCGAAATTACGGGTCCATAACCGCGGTGTTACGGCCGCATAACTAAAACGATTTTTTTTCCAGAGGCAAAGTAAATGCAAAGGTGGTGCCCTGTCCAAGGACGCTTTCCGCCCAAATTTTGCAGCCGTGCATTTCCACTATCGCCTTGCAAATAGTCAGCCCCAGGCCAGCCATCTAATGAATAACCTGGTCTAAGGCGGCAATTTCGTCACTTCCTTCCAGCCTGGCAAGCAGAGGCTTTCCTGCTGCCAGCCTGACTGTGTTTTCACTCAGCCTGCCCAATCTTGAAGTTATGCCTCTTGTAAGAGAAAGGGCCAATGCAATGCCTAGAGCAACATGAGTGCGCAACGCCGCTTCCGATTGTTGATGCAAATTGACAAGCGCGCCTATCAAATCCAGTTGAATAAAAGCGGCACGGAAACGAAAAGAGGAACTTTTTTTGTCAGTGAAAGACGCAGAAGCATATTTCGCCATATACCTAATGCGGTATATTCTAGGAGCTTGAGTTAAAACCCTTGAGGAGCGAGTTTTCATGAGGTTTTCGTTCTGCAAAGTTGGAGCAGGATGAAGGTGTGATGGTACTCTTTTGATTGGAGCTGTGGTGCTGGGCTAAAGTAGGC
>Ga0268299_1004514_pt1 | contig 10716 bp, 6 predicted proteins | sample NOBtaG_FD_193484 | JGI IMG/M metagenome (GOLD analysis project Ga0268299, IMG submission 193484) | Activated sludge microbial communities from bioreactor in Nijmegen, Gelderland, Netherland - NOB reactor | ecosystem: Engineered > Bioreactor > Aerobic > Activated sludge | place: Netherlands... | reverse complement strand
CCGTCGACCATCTCATCGCGCAGCCCGCTATAGCAGTGCGTATAGAGGTCGCCCGGGCGCAGCTTCTCGGTGAAGAGCGTGCCAATGGGCCGCTCGGGGTGATTCGTGCCGAAGTCCACCATGACCGGAACGTCGAGCCCGGCGGCGGCCTTCACGGCGCGCTCGACGGCGGTCCAATCCTTGTGCGAATAGTGGGCGGTTTTGATTCCGACTACAAAATTCTTGTTTGCCTTGCCTACCCGGATCGTGTCGTCAACGTCCATGCCGTTGACGTCGCTTTCAGGAAGCTTGCCCATACCGGTGCCGACGATGTTCAGCATCGCGAGAACGCGCGTTCTGGCGCGCACGATAACGCGTTCGCGGAAATCCTCGAAATTCCGCGACCCGGACGTGCCCACATCGACCAGGGTGGTGACGCCGGTGCGAAAGCTGAAACCATCCGGGTACACGCTCTGGTCGCCGGCAAGCACCTTGTCGCCAGTACCCGTATAGACGTGGGCGTGGATGTCGAGGAGCCCAGGCGTGACGTAGTATCCCTGCGCGTTGGCCACGCGCCGCGCCTCGGCGGCCGGAATATTGGCGGCGACCCGCGCGACTTTTCCGCCGGCGATGGCGACGTCCAGTTGCGCATTGCGGTTGTTCTTGGGATCGATGACGGTCCCGCCCTTGATCAGGAGGTCGTAGACGGGAGTCTGGGCTGGGACGAGGGCGATAAGGCCGAGCGCGGCCGCGGCGAGACGGAGTGCGTGCATACGGTGAGTGTAAAACGGATCGCGGAGTGTGGGGGATTCGCCGCGTCGATTCGGCGGAACTTTCGGCGGCCCCGTTCGTACTCTCTAGTCGTGAGACTGCATATCGAGAGAGTGTCTTTCGCGTTGGCCGCCTTGGCGGTCGCGAGCGGCGTCCTGTGCGGAGCCTCGGATTCCTCCACCTGCCGCGATGGGTTCGAGGTGAACGCCGTTGGTATGCGTGAGTTGTTTCTCAAAATCAACCCGTCCCAGGTGCGCATTGTCGGCACGCAAGACAAGAAGGTCCGCGTGCGGTGCGAATTGCGCGACGAGGATCCCTCGCGCGTAAAGATTCAATGGTCGGGCGGCGTTAGTTCGGCCCGGCTCACCGTGTCCGGCGGGCGCGCCCAGAATCAGAAGTTCCGCATCGAGGTGCCCGAGCATTCCGACCTGACCGTGCGCGTAACCGCGGGAGACGTGAGCATCCGCGGCGTCGAGGGCAGTAAGGATGTCGAGATGACCGCGGGAGATCTGAAGATTGAAGTGGGACGGCCGGGCGATTACTCGATGGTCGACACATCGGTGCGCGTGGGCGATCTGGACGCCATCGCCTTCGGCCAAAAGAAGGGCGGGCTCTTCCGGTCCTTCAACCGGCGAAATTCCTATGGCAAATACACGCTGCACGCCTCCCTGGGAGCCGGGAATCTGACGCTCGAGTAGACTTTCGTCCTGAACTGATACCCCGGCCGGCGCGACGCGGCGGCGACACCCGAAAAGCAAAGAGCCTCGCCCGTAGGCGAGGCTCTTTGCGCACTTCCCGATTCAGCGTGGATCAGAAGTAATACTTCAGCCCGAACTGCATATTGCGGGGGCCGACGCCATTGCGAAGGCCGCCGATCTGGCCGAAGTTCACCGCGCCGAAGGCCGTGGCCGGGTCGCCGAACATCGGCGTATTCGTGAAGTTGGTCGCTTCGAGGCGGATCTCCACGCGGTGGCCTTCCCGAACGTAGACGCTCTTCAACAGGGCCGCATCCAGGGTTGTGATGCCGGGTCCGCGGTAGTTCAAGTTCCTCGGAGCGGTGCCGGGCACATCGGCGGCGGGCTGTGAGAAGGCCGCGCGGTTGAAATAGCCGTTGAGCCGGTCTTGGACGCGCCCGGACGTGCTCGGGTCGGAAAGCAGGTTGGGACGCTGCGTGCCGTCCCAGATGGCGCCGCCGGACTGCGTGACTTGCAGGGGCATGCCGCTCTGCATCAGGAATACGCCACTGAGATCCCATCCGCCGACGAACCAGTTGAGGACGCGGTTCATGCTGGATCCGATCGGGCGACGGTGCCCGAACGGAAGCTCGTAGGAGCCGGTCATCACGAATCGGCCGGCGATGTCGTGCGAGGAGAGAGAGCGCTCGCCGCGGAGGTCCCAGATGTTCTGCAACGAGGTGGAACCGCCCAACCAGGAGACGTTTCCCGAGCTGTGCGACACGTTGTCGATCATCTTCGACCAGGTGAAGTGGGACAGCATCGTCAGGCCTTGGCTGAATCGTTTTTCCCACTTGATTTGAAGGGCGTGATAGTTCGAGTCGCCACGGGCGGGTTCGGCCTGGCCGACACTCGTGCCGTCGAAGTGAGGCATGGGCCGGAGCGTGCGAACGCGCGTGACGTTAGGTTGGCTGAGAGGCGAGCGCGAGTCCGTGATCTGGCCAAAGAACGGATTGGGAACGAGCGCGTTGAGCGCCGTCCGGCCGAGCCCCCAATGCTGCGGAGAGAGCGGAGACAGCGTGGTGATCGGCATGAAGAGGTGGGTTCCGCGGCTGCCGGTGTAATTCACCTCGATCACGGACTGCAGAGGCAGTTCCCGCTGTATCGACAGGTTCCAGGAGTGATACTCCGGGTTCCGGTTGTTGTCGCGAACGATGGTCCCGGTGCCGAAACCGATCAGGGTGTCGTCTCCCTGGCTGCGGCCCGGCGGACGCAGAACGCCGTTCGGAAACGGATTGTTCAACTGCGTATTCAGCGTCGCGTTGGAGTCGATCGACCAGATGGCCGGCGAATTGATGGTAAACCCGGTGCCCGGACGGCCGAATACCGTGGCGCGGGACAGCGTGTAGAACAGGCCATATCCCCCGCGAATCGCGGTCTTCGAGTTAGCGGCGTAGGCAAAGCCAATGCGAGGCTGCCAGTTGTTCCGGTCCGCGTCGAACGGCGAGCGTGTGTTGTCGTCGACGAACTTGATGACGCCGCGGGTGTCGTAGCCTTGAGCACGGACCGAAGACTGCGCGTTCAGATCCCAGTAGCTGTAGCGATTCTGCACTTCCCAGCGCGGCACGTCGAAGTCGTAGCGCAAGCCGAGGTTGATGGTGAGCTTGCTGGTGACCTTCCAATCGTCCTGCGCGTAGAAGCCCCAGTACGCGGACCGGGAGAATGCCTTGGGTTCGATGTGGTAGTTGCTTCCCGTGGTCCAGCCGAGCAGCATCGAGGCCAAGCCGTTGCCCTGGTTGCCGGGGCAGGTGAAGCGGTCCGCGCAGGTGACGCTGCGGGCGAAGCTGAAGTTGCCCGACGGGTGGCCGGGCTGCAAGTAGTCGAGCCGGTTGTAACGGCGCTCTCCGCCAACCTTCAGGTTGTGGCCGCCGATCAATTTGGTCATCGATCCCGACCAGTGGTGCACGCCTTCCTGGCGGTCCATGATCCAGTAACCTTCGGTGCCGAACTCACGGAAGTCCGCGGGGCCGAAACGCGGGAACACGAGATTGGTCGCGTTCTCCTTGATATTCGAAGCAAAGCCGAGCGTGGTCGGGTCAAACGTATCGAAGAACGGATTGCGGCCGAAATTCGAGTAGGTGTACCCGTAGCGAGCCACGAACAGCGTTGTCGCGCTGGCAACATGCGTAAAGTCGAAGACCATCGACTGGGTCCGGGTGAAGCTCGGGCCGCCGGTGAAGTAGGCCGGGTTGCCGTCCCCGAACAGGTTCGGGTTCATCCCGTTGTTCCGCTGGTTGCTCCAGCGTCCGCTGATGCGGTTGGACTGGTTAAAGTTGTGATCGGCCTTCGCCGTGATCTGATGCGAAGTGCTTGTGTTGATGCCCTGATTGAACCAGTTGTTGACATTGGTGAAGGCGGCGCCCTGCTGGTTGGCCGCCGGCAGGAACGAAAGCGCCTTGACGGCTACTGGATTCATCCGCGACGCCGGGATCAGGTTGCCCGCCAGCGGTTGGCGCACGATGGCGCCCGCGGCGTTGGTGCTGGTGTTGAACGGATCGTAGACCTGCATCAACTGGCCGGAAGCGTTAAAGGTTTGCGAGAAATTGCCTGCCCGTTGTTCCGCGGTCGGCAGACTGGCCTGTTGGCTGGTCGGACTCTCCTGGGTCGTGTACTCGTAGGCGCCGAAGAAGAACGTCTTGTTTTGAACGACGGGACCGCCGAGAACACCGCCGATCTGGTCGCGGTGGAAGGCGGGAATCGCCCGGCCCGCGCGATTGGAGAACCAGTCGTTGGCGTTCAACTTGGCGTCGCGCATGAAGTAGTAGCCCGTACCGTGAAAGTCGTTCGTGCCCGAGCGCGTAACCATGTTCACCACGGCGCCGCCGGTTTGGCCGTACTCGGCGGAGAAGAAGTTCGTCTGCATCTTGAACTCCTGCACGACGTCGACGGACGGCGAGAACTTGAGGTCCGTGATGCCGGAGTTTTGCTCCACGGTGGCCACGGTGGCTCCATCGATGAGGACGTCGGAGGTCGAGTTTCGCGAACCGTTCGCGCTGAAGTTGGTGTTACTGTCGCCGCGGCGGCCGCCCGAGCCCACAACGCCCGGCGTCAGGTAAGCCAGGCTCATGGAGTTCCGAGCCAAATTGGGCAGTTGGAGGATGTACTTGTTGTCGATCACCTGCCCAAGGTTCGAGATAGTGGTGTTCACGAGGGCGGCCGAGCCCTCGACTTCCACCGTGGTAGTGACATCGCCGACCTCCAGTTGGGCCGACAGAGTCCGTTGCTCCTGCACGGCGACGCTAAAGGCGCTACTGGCAAACTTCTTGAAGCCGGGAGCTTCGACTGTAAGTATGTAATTCCCCGGAGGCAGTGCCGTTACCACGAAACGGCCGGAGCTATCGGCCACACTCCGGAAAGAAGTGCCGCGATCCCGGTCGGTCACCACGACACTGGCTCCACTGATCGCGGCGCCGGTTCCGTCCGAGACGCTACCGTTCACGCTTCCCGTAAACGACTGAGCAAAAAGGTTTGACGTGAGCCACAGGGCGCACGTCGCCATCAAGGCAACTTCGCTGATTCTCAAAAGACCCTCCCCACTTGGATTAAATCCGTGCAATCCAAGGCGGGATCATATAACAGCTAACTTGACTCGTAAAGCGAAATGAAGACGGTTACATCAACTTTCGGCGCGGTATTAAATTAATTTTGATTCATCACCCTACCGAACGACAGGAGCGACCATGCGAGGTTGAGTCAACTTCGTGGAGCGTAGGAGCGAGCGCGAAGGGTAATCTGGGCCGAGTACTCCTCCACGAAAAGTGATCGGTTGGAACGGCTGTGTACGTTGAGCGGGTTGGATGGGTAGCACCCTCGCTCACCAGCCCGGATCGATTGGTCTGGACAAGTCAGGCAGATCCATGTCGCAACCGGATAGCCGGTCAGCGGCGAAGTAAGCGTTCGAAGAGTCGGTTGCGGCGATGACGCAGCGGCGACCAGGTGTGGACGAGAGATCGAAGCCGTCATGCCAGGTGAATTTGCAGTAATGGACGCCGTTAGGCCCCGCTATTCCCCAGGGTGGTTTCACGCGCGCCGCGATCGTCGCGGGCCTTCCGACTGTGGGATGCCCTCTCGTCCGATCACTCGCCCAGCAGGTGCAGCACAACACCGCGTTTATGGGCCCCGCGGCGGTGCTCAAACACATAGATCCCTTGCCATGTCCCGAGCGCCGGGCGGCCGCCGATTACAGGGATGGACAACGAAGTCTGCGTGAGGGTTGTGCGGATATGAGCGGGCATGTCGTCGGATCCCTCGGTGGTGTGGATATAGAGCGGATCGTTCTCCGGCACGAGGCGCTCGAAGTAGGCTTCGAGGTCGCGCGTAACGTCGGGATCGGCGTTTTCCTGGATGGTGAGCGAGGCCGAAGTATGGCGGATGAAAAGCGTGAGCATGCCATTCGAGATGGACTGCTCGATCACCCACGCTTGCGCCTGCGCGGTGATCTCGTAGAATCCCTTGCCCCGCGTGGCAACGGAGAGTTGCGTGAAAGCCTGGCGCACGGATTCGCTTACTCGACCGTCACCGACTTCGCCAGATTGCGCGGCTGATCGACGTCGCAGCCCCTGCGCACCGCGATGTGATAGGCAAGCAGTTGCAGCGGCACGATCTCCAGTAACGGCAGCAGAAGCTCGTGCGTTGTCGGCACGAAGATCCGGTGATCGGCCACCTTTGCGACCTCCTCCATATCGGCGGAACAGCAGACGGCCACGACAATGCCGCCGCGCGCCTTCACTTCCTGAATGTTGGAGAAGGTCTTTTCGAAGCGCAGGCGCGAGGCTTCGCTGTCGGGATCGCGCGTGGCGAGAACAACCACCGGCAGTTTTTCGTCGATCAGCGCGTTCGGTCCATGCTTCATTTCGCCGGCCGGATAGCCTTCGGCGTGGATGTAGGAGATCTCCTTGAGCTTGAGGGCGCCTTCGAGCGCGATCGGATAGTGAATGCCTCTGCCGAGGAACAGGAAATCCGAAGCGCGGAATAGATTGCGCGATAAGTCTTCGTAGTAGCTGTCGTTGGATAGGACAGCTTCCATCTTGCCCGGGACTTTGAGCAGTTCCTGCGTGAGATTGTAAAGCTCAGGGTCTTCCTCGCCGCGGCGGATCTGGCCCATGTGAAGAGCGAGCAGAAACATCGCGGTCAACTGGGCCGTAAACGCCTTCGTGGAAGCGACGCCAATCTCCGGCCCGGCATGAGTGAGCAGGTTGCCGACGGCCTCGCGCGTGATCATCGATCCGACCACGTTGCAGATGGAGAGCGTCTTCGAACCTTTCGCCTTGGCCTCGCGCTGGGCGGCCAACGTGTCGGCTGTTTCGCCGGATTGCGAAATGACAACGGTGAGCGTATCGGGCGTGACGATCGGGTCGCGGTAGCGGAACTCGCTACCGTAATCGACCTCCACCGGTATGCGCGCCAGCCGCTCGATCATGAACTTGCCCGCCAGGGCCGCGTGCCAGGAGGTGCCGCAGGCAACGATTTTCACCTGCGAGAAGCGCGCCAACTCGTCGTGTGTGAGGTTCACCTCGTCGAGGAAGATCTTTCCGGTGTCCTGCGAGACACGGCCGAGCATGGTGTCGCGGATGGCTCGCGGCTGCTCAAAGATCTCTTTGAGCATGAAATGTTTGTAGCCGCCCTTTTCGGCCATGATCGGGTCCCACATGATGTGCGAGACCTGGCGCTTCAGCACCTTGCCGTCTAGGTCCATCAACTGCACGCCTTCGGGCGTAATCACGGCGATGTCGCCATCGTCAAGAAAGATCATGTCGCGTGTGTGCGAAAGGATCGCCGGCACGTCGGAGGCGAGGAAGTATTCGTTGTCTCCCAGACCGACTACCACCGGAGGCCCGCTGCGGGCGCCGACAATCTTTCCGGGCTCGTTGCGCGACATGATGCCCAGGGCGAACACGCCCGTGATGCGCTTCAAGGCCTTGCGGACGGCGTCTTCGAGGTTTCCTTCGTAGTAGGTCTCGATCAGGTGGGCGATGATTTCGGTGTCGGTTTCGGACTTGAACCTATGGCCCGCCTCCTGCAACTCGTGCTTCAGCACGAGATAGTTTTCCACGATGCCGTTGTGGACAACCACGATGTCGCCCTTGGAATCGACATGCGGGTGAGCGTTCTCCTCGGTCGGACGGCCGTGCGTGGCCCAGCGGGTGTGGCCGACACCGAATACTCCCTCAACCGGCTGATCGCGGATATTCTCTTCGAGGTTGCGAAGCTTGCCCGAGGCGCGGCGCACGACCAACCGCTTGCCTTCGTCCACTACCGCGAGGCCCGCCGAATCGTAGCCGCGGTATTCGAGCCTCTTCAGGCCATCCAGAATGATAGGAACGGCCTGGCGATTTCCGATGTATCCAACAATTCCGCACATGTCTTTAGCTGATCGGACCTTCCGGTTGTTTTTTGTAGCGCCTAATCCAAGAATTCCACCCGGTACTCCTCGATGACCGGGTTGGCCAGCACCTCGTGGGCGATGGTCTCGATTTCGCGCTCGGCCGCGGAGCGGGATTTCGCGGAAGTGAAGTCAATTTCAAATATCTTGCCCTGCCGGACGTCGCGAATCTCCGGGTGGCCATGCCCGCGCAACGATTGGGCGATAGCCTGGCCTTGCGGATCCAACACGGATGGCTTGGGGTAAACGGTGACTCGCGCTTTCATGGGGTACTCTTATTCTACTCATGCGCCCCGCTTCGTCGTGCGCGTTCCCGTGGTTCGCTCAGACGCACGATCCGATTGAGCCGCTTGCGGACGGGCATTCATTCTCGTGAGACGAGAATCGTTACAATAATTGGTTTATGTTCACCCGTGTCTCGCTTTCATTGACCTTATTGTTCGTTTTGCACGGTTGCTCGCCGGCGCCGAAGGTTGCCGAGAAGCAGGCTCCGCCCGCAGCCAAGCCGGCAGGCGCGGTCGTCGAAATCAAAGCGCCGCTCGGTTTGCCTCCCGTGCCGGTTCCGGCGGACAACCCACCCACGGCGGAAACGATCGCGCTGGGGCGCAAGCTCTACTACGACGCCCGCCTGTCGGTGGACAACACGGTTTCTTGCGCCAGTTGCCACCACCCGCTGCTGGGCTTCGGCGATGGCAAGCGGGTAAGCGATGGAGTGAAGGGCGGCAAGGGCACGCGCAACGCTCCGGTGGTGATGAACGCAGCCTACTCGACGCTTCAATTCTGGGACGGCCGCGCGCCGAGTTTGGAAGTACAGGCCGAGGGTCCCGTGGCCAATCCCATCGAAATGGGCATGACGCACGAAGGAGTGGTCGCGCGCCTGACGGCCGACGCCGCCTACAAGGCCGAGTTCGAAAAAGCGTTCGGTCCGGGGCCGATCACCTACGACATGGTGGCTAAGGCCATCGCGACGTTCGAGCGCACGGTGATCAGCGGCAATTCGCCGTTCGACCGCTACCAGTACGGCGGCGACAAGAAGGCGCTGAGCGCAGCCGCCATCCGCGGGCTTGAGGTGTTCAAGAATCCCGCCAAGGGCAACTGTGCCGTTTGCCACACGATCGAGGAGAAGTACGCGCTGTTCACCGACAACAAGTTCCATAACCTCGGCGTGGGCATGAACTCTAAAGGCGAACTCAGCGACCTCGGCCGTTTCGACCAGACCAAGGCCGACGCCGACCGTGGCGCGTTCAAGACGCCCACCCTGCGCAACGTAGCGCTCAGCGCGCCCTACATGCACGACGGCAGCCACAAAACTCTGAAAGAAGTGGTCGACTTCTACATCGGAGGAGGGAATTCGAACGAGCATCTCGACAAGGAGATCAAGGCCCTACAATTGTCCAAGCAGGAGCGGGACGATCTGATCACGTTCATGGAGGCTCTTACGGGCATAATTCCACCGGGAATCGACGATCCCAACGTGAAGAAGGCGGAGGCGCGCTAATGAGCGGCAACAGACGGCAGTTTCTGGCAGCGGGAGCGGGCGCGGCGCTGGCGGCATGCGGCGGCGCGGGCGAGGGCGGCAAGGATGCGGCCAAGGCGCCGACCGGCGGAGCAGCCTCCTATACGAAGGTGGACCCGGCGACTGCCGCGAAGGTGAAGGGCAAGGTGCTGTTCGCCGGCCCGAAACCCGCGCAAAGGGTCATCGACATGTCGAGCGAAGAGACGGAGTGCCGCCGCTCGCACAAGGGGCCCGTGTATTCCGAAGAGGTTGTCCTGAACGGCGACGGCACCCTCGCCAACGTGTTCGTGTACGTGAGCGCCGGGCTGGAAGGCAAGCAGTTCGAGCCGCCCAAGACGCCCGTCCGATTGAACCAGACGGGATGCATGTTCCGGCCCCATGTCGTCGGCGTGATGACCGGGCAGCCGATCGTCGTGGCCAATAGCGACCCGGTGACGCACAACGTCCACCCGATGCCGGAGAAGAACCGCGAATGGAACCAGGGCCAACCGCCCGGCGCCCCGGAGATCGAGCGCACGTTCCGCTTCGAGGAGGTCATGATTCCGGTCAAGTGCAACGTGCACTCGTGGATGAAGAGCTACATCGGCGTGGTGGCGCATCCGTTTTTCGCCGTGACGGGTGAGACGGGCACGTTTGAGCTGGCCGGGCTGCCGCCAGGAACCTACACGGTGACGGCGTGGCACGAGAAGTACGGAACGCAAACAGCGCAGGTGACGCTGGCCGCCAGCGGCGCGGGAACGGCGGAGTTTACGTTTAAGGGGTAGTGGCGGGGGGTGGAACTACCCAACTACTTCTTCAACATCCCCGGATACTGCTTCTTCGTCTTATCTACCTTCGGCATCGCAATCGCTTCGACGTAGCGGTTCTTCGGGTTGCGCGAGCAGAAATTCTGGTGGTAGCCCTCGGCCTCGTAAAAGGCTTTGAATGGCGCCACTTCGGTAACGATGGGCTTGTCGTAGGACTTCGCCTTCGTCATCGCCGCGATGTAGGACTCCGTCGCTTTCTTCTGCTCATCGCCGATGTAGAAGACCGCCGAACGGTACTGCGGGCCATGGTCCGGCCCCTGGCGGTTCAACTGCGTCGGGTCGTGGGCCACGCTGAAGAAGAGCTTCAACAACTGGCCGTAGGTGACCTTCGTCGAATCGAACGTGATCTCGACGGCCTCGGCGTGCGCGGTGCGCCCCGTACCCACCTGTTCGTAAGTGGCGGTGGCCTTGTCCCCGCCGGAGTAGCCGGACACGACGTCGGTGACCCCCGCGATCTGCTCGAAGACGGCCTCGGTGCACCAGAAGCAACCGCCCGCGAAGACGGCCTTTTGCGGTTTCCCCGGCGTC
>Ga0268299_1004513_pt1 | contig 10720 bp, 8 predicted proteins | sample NOBtaG_FD_193484 | JGI IMG/M metagenome (GOLD analysis project Ga0268299, IMG submission 193484) | Activated sludge microbial communities from bioreactor in Nijmegen, Gelderland, Netherland - NOB reactor | ecosystem: Engineered > Bioreactor > Aerobic > Activated sludge | place: Netherlands... | reverse complement strand
ATCGGCCGGTTTGACACCGTGAGCGGTCTCGAAGGGCTCCGGGGCGTTTCCCTGATCGACCAGACCCCGCTCGCCCGGTCATCCCGCTCGAACCCCGTCACCTACATGAAGGCCTTTGACGAGATCCGCGGCCTGTTTGCGCAGCTCCCCGATTCCCGGCGGTCCGGTTTCAAGCCGGCATCGTTTTCCTTCAACGTGGAGGGAGGCCGCTGCGAAGTCTGTGCGGGCGAAGGTGTCCAGACCATCGATCTCCAGTTTCTCGCCGATGTGGAGGTCCCGTGCGAGGCTTGCAACGGCAAGCGGTACAAGCCGGAAGTCCTCCGGGCCCGGTACAAGGGGTATAATATCGCCGACGTGCTGAGCTTGACCGTCACCGAGGCGATCAACCTGTTTCCTGCCCTCCAGCAGACACGTGCCAAGCTGATCCTGCTCGAAAATGTCGGCCTCGGTTACCTGCGGCTCGGACAGTCTTCGTCCACGCTGTCGGGCGGCGAGGCCCAGCGGCTCAAGATCGCGGGGGAACTGGCGGCGGCGCCCAAGGGGAAGCTATTGTACATCCTAGACGAGCCGACGACCGGCCTTCACGGGGTTGATGTCGCGAAACTCCTCCGGGTGCTCCAGCGGCTCGTGGACGATGGCCATACGGTCGTCGTCATCGAGCACAATCTGGACGTGATCTCCCGGGCCGACTGGGTGGTCGATCTGGGGCCCGAGGGCGGCTCCGACGGCGGCCGGATCGTCGCCGAAGGGACGCCGGAGCAGATCGCCCGGGTTTCCGAATCGCTGACCGGCCGGTACCTGAAACCGCTGTTTCCGGAAGCCCGGCAGGAACGGAGGCGGCAGTGATCGTCGATATCCTGGCCGTCCTGATTGCGCTGGCGTTCGCCGTATTCGGCTATCAGCGTGGGTTCGTCTTCCAGATCGTGAAGCTGCTCGGTATCGCCCTCGCATTCTTCGGGTGCTACCGGGCGGGGCGCGCGGCGGCGAGGATTTTCCCGGCGTGGGAGGGCGTCGCGCCTGTGGTCCGGGTCTACGGGCTCACGATCCTCAGTTTCTTCTTCATTATCCTCACGATGAATCTCATCGGCATCCTGATCCGGGAAATGATCTTCCACGGCCGGGAACCCGGGCACCGGAAGCGTGACAAGGTCCGCGGGCTCGCCCTCGGTTTACTGGATGGCGCCTTCTGGTCGGTCATGTTCCTGTTCGTCGTGGCGGCGCTTCCCCGGAGCCTCCAGCGCGTCGTTCCGTTTGTCGAGCACCAGGTGAACGGATCGTTTCTCGTGGCGGTGACCCGGCCGCTGAACTTCCTCGCCGATCCGGACATTCTGGTGACGGACGCCGGGCGCGAGGTGGCCGCGCTTGCCTCGATGCTCGAATTCCTTTCCGACACGGCAAAGGTCCAGCAGCTCCGCCGGGCCGGATTTGACGACCCGCTCTGGAACGACAGCCGCCTGCTTCAGCTCTCAAGGGATGCCCAGGCGCGGCAGATTCTCGCCCAAGGCGAACGGCGGAAGGCCATGCTGCACCCCCAGCTTGCCGAGGTCCTGACCGACCGTACGCTGATGGACCTTCTGCTCCAGTTCGAGCCTCCGGCGGCTCCGCCCGATACGGTCCCGGCTCCGGTGCCGGAAGAACCGGCTGACGCCGAGCCGCCAGCGGAGGAGCCGTGAAGCCGCTTCCGGAAACCCTGGGACGTAGCCTGCCCTTTGTGGAGTCCCTGCGGGCGGCGGGCGGGCGCGTGTACCTGGTCGGCGGCCCGGTGCGCGATCTGCTGCTTTCCCGCCCGGTCAGGGACCTGGACCTTCTGGTCGCTGGCCTCCCGCCGGACACGCTCGAAAAGCTTCTCGCGCCGTTCGGGTCCGTCAACGAGGTGGGAAAATCGTTCGGCATCATTAAGCTGTCGACCGGGCGGGAGGTCATCGACTTCGCGCTTCCCCGCAAGGAACGGTCCACGGGCCCGGGCCACAAGGACTTCTGGGTTCATGCGGACCCGTTCCTGCCGGTGGAGGAAGATCTCGGCCGCCGGGATTTCACAGTAAATGCCTTCGCCTGCGAACTGCTCGATGGCGGCGGCCGCCTCGGGTCCCTGATCGACGTTCATGGCGGTGCGAAGGATCTGGACCGTCGCGAACTCCGGCTGCTTCACGACAGGTCGTTCCAGGACGACCCGCTCCGGCTCATCCGGGCGGCGCAGTTCGCCGCGCGGCTCGGCTTCACGATCGAGGCGTCCACGATGGAGCTCATGAAGCGGGATGCGCCGCTGGCCCGGCATCTGCCCGCCGAACGGATCAGTACCGAGATCGACAAGTTTCTGGGCTGCGAGCGCCCGGGGCAGGGCTTTGACTGGCTGGAGCGGGGCGGGCTGATCCCGGAAGTCCTTCCGGAGCTGAAAAGCCACTGGGACGAGAAAATCCCGGCGCAGTTCCTCTCCCGCGGCCGGTGCATCAAGGGCTGGATGAGCTTCACACCCCGGCTCGAGGGCCGTCCATCACTGCTCCGGTGGGGAGTGCTGGCGGCCTGTATCTCGCCTGGCCCGGAGCTGATTGCGGATGCCGGCGGAAAAGCGGCGGCCGCCTTCCTGAAGCGCATCAGGGCCTCCGTCGCCGGAGCGGATCCGGACCGGCTGGCCGGCTGGACCCGTGCCTTGAAAGCCGCCGAAACCTGGCCCGGTGCCGGCGAGAAAAGCGGAGCGCCGGTTCGGCGCTGGATGTCGCTCGCCGGACGGAACGAGCTGCCCGAGCTTCTGGAACTGGTCGCTGCACGGGCGGAAGCCGTTCTTCCTTACGAAGACGCCAACGCCGGGGACGAGGGGAACCGGGCGTCACCGCTCGGCGAGCGATGGGTCCGGCGCGTTCGCGCCGAGATGGAGCGGAATGTCCCGCTCTCGGTGCAGGACCTTGCGGTGAAGGGTGAGGATCTGAAGGCCGCAGGTGTCGAGGCGGGGCCGCGGCTGGGGCAGATCCTGAAAGCCCTGCTTGCCGAAGTGCTCGACGATCCGGACAGGAACCGGCGCGATTACCTGCTGTCCCGGGCCGCTTCGCTGTAGAGCCAGATCTGGATTCCGGACGGCAGTGTTTCCGCCAGCCGGTAGTGGCGGGACCTGAACCCGAGGAATTCCGGCGCATAGTCCTCCGGCCGGGCCGGATGGCCGATGGGTACGAATCCCTGGGTATCCACGACCGGCGGGAAACCGTTTTTCTCCAGATCGGCGGCGAGTTCCCGCTGGATTTCCGGCGAGGAGCGCCAGGGATTCACGAAGTAGCGGCGGCTCGCGGGCTTCCGGTCCGCCGCCAGATAGAGGTAAGGCTCGGCCGGAAACACCAGCATCCGGCTGGCGGAAGGATCGAGCGCGTCGAGTCGCAGGGCAGCTGCCCGCACCGCCTCCAGGCTCCGGTCCAGACGGCCGGAATAACCCGATGCGAGTCTCATGCCGAGGGTCAGCAGAATCAGGATGAATCCGGCGGCGGCCGCCTGCCGGTAATGGGCGGGCCGTTCGGGGGCGAGTTCCGCAAATGCGAGAACCGCCAGTACCGCCACCGGAAGGCAGCGCATGATATCGAGGCGCGGAACTGCGGAAAGGCCCGCCCCGGCGAGAAGGAGCAGGAGAAAGGTGATCCGTTCGTCCTTTCCGAACCGGGCAACCCCGTGCCAGACGGCATAGCCGCCAGCGAGCAGCACCGGCAGATACAGAAACGGACTGTCGAGCGAGAAGGCATATGAACCTAGAGCGCCGCTCAGCCGGAAGTTCTCGATGACCGTGATCCTGAACGCCTCGGCGAGGACTCCGATGGCGGCCAGATAGATCAGAACGGCGGCGGCGAATCCCGCGAATCCGGCCGCAAAGCAGGCGAACCGTTCGCGCCGCGATTGCGGGAACGGGCGGATCCATGCACAGGCCGCCGCTGCGAGGATGAGCGGAAGGTTCTGGAACCGGATCAGAATCAGGAATCCGCACAGAAGGCCCGCACAGGTCCAGCCCGTGCGGCGGCCGGGCGCCGCGCCCGCCGCGAGGAGCCCCGGGAGCGCCATGGCGGCGAGCGCGATGAAGCTGTTCGGAGACCACTGGAAACCGGAATGGAGGGCGAAGACCAGCAGGATGGCGATCCCGGTCGCGGCACCCCTCATTACCTTGCCGGAGCCGGCCAGCCGCCAGGCAGCGAGGGCCGCGCCGGTGCCCGCGGCCAGCGTCACCGCGAAGCGGAACCAGACGAGATGGGGAAGCGGGTTATCGCCCATGAACAGCGACGAGAAGAGGAACAGTGCCGGGGGTTTTTCGTTGACGATATCCGTATAGATCCGTCCGCCCTCCGCGATCCGGTGCCCGACGAGCAGGAGAGAGCCTTCGTCCGTGAACAGCGAACCGCCCCGTCCAGTCAGGAGAAACAGGAGCGGAGCGGCGGCGAATGCCGCGAAAGCGGCGGCAATCCGGCCGCGCCTCGATATCGGGTTTTCCTGCACCGGGCCAGTTTACGCCGCTCCAGAGGCGGCCCGCAACGGAGACTTCAGAGTGCCCTGCAGATGGCGTCCGTGTACTGGTCTGTTGTCGCCGTGCCGCCCAGGTCACCCGTCCGGACCTTTCCATCTGCGAGGACTTTCGTGACGGCAACACGGACCTTTCCGGCGGCAGTGGATTCGCCGAGGTGATCCAGCATCATCGCGGCGGAGAGGATCATGGCCGTGGGGTTCGCCTTCCCCTGTCCGGCAATGTCCGGCGCGGTTCCGTGGACCGGTTCGAAGACGGCGGCCTTCTCGCCGATGTTCCCGGCGGGGCAGACCCCGAGGCCGCCGACGAGGCCCGCACAGAGGTCCGAGAGAATGTCTCCGAACAGGTTTTCCATCACGAGAACGTCATATGCCTGCGGGCTGGAGACAAGATCGGTGCAGGCGTGATCGACGAGGACCTCATCCGCCTGGATGCCGGGGTAGTCCTTCGCTACGGCGCGGAAGCAGTCGAGAAAAAGGCCATCGGACAGCTTCATGATGTTCGCCTTGTGGATGGCGGAGACGCGCTTTCGGCCCAGCTTCTTCGCGGTCTCGAAGGCGAACTTCGCTATCCGGGTGCTGGCCTTCTCGGTGATGACCTTGATCGATTCGACGACGCCCGGCGCAACCTCGTGCTCAAGGCCCGAATAAAGATCTTCGGTGTTCTCGCGGATGATGATGAGATCCACGTTCTCGAAAGGGGTCTTGATGCCGGGCAGGTTCCTGCACGGACGGAAGTTCGCATAAAGGTCGCCGGCCTTCCGGAGGGCGACATTCGCCGACGGGAGGCCTTTGGCGACCGGCGTGCCGATGGGTCCCTTGAGACCGAGCCCCGTGCGCCGGAGCGCCTCGACCACATGGTCCGGGAGCAGGGTGCCGTATTTTTCGGCGACCTGCTGGCCGCAGAGGTGCTCCTCGAACTCGAACTTGACGCCCGTGGCTTCGAGAATTCGCCGCGTGGCGGCGGTGATTTCGGGGCCGATGCCGTCGCCGGGAAGCAATACGACCTTGTGAGCCATGCCGGGGTACCTCGTCTCGTGAACAGGATTGTATCCAACGGCGGGAAAAGAGCCCAACGGCGCGCTGCATTGTCACCAGAAAAGGAAAACCCCGCCGGAGGGGCGGGGTTTTCAGGGGAACCGGTGCCGGGCGGACCGTTACATGCGGTTCGGTCCGAACGGGCGGAACAGCCACTGACCGCCGTCGGCGACGATGATGGCGCCGGTGATGTAGCTGGCGGCGTCCGAGGCGAGGAACAGGGAGATATTCGCCATCTCCTGGATCGTGCCCTGGCGGCCCAGCGGGACGCCCCGGTTGATCACTTCTTCCGGCATGCCCATGCCGAGTCGCTTCATGCCTTCGGTGTCTCCGATGGGGCCGGGGGCGATGCCGTTCACGCGGATGCCGAGCGGTCCCCATTCCACCGCGAGCACGCGGGTCTGGGCGTCGATGCCGGCCTTGGCCGAAGCGGCGTGGATCTGGAACGGCGTGCCCACGTAGCCGAGGGTTGCCGTGATGTTGATGATGGACGCCTTCTTCGTCTTCGACAGGGCTTCGAAGGAAGCCTTGCAGACGTTGAAAGTACCGATCTGGTCGATTTCGACGACGGTCTTGTAGCCGTTGTAGGAGAGCTGGGCGGCCGAGCAGATGAAATTGCCGGCAGCGCCGTTCACGAGGATATCCAGCTTGCCGAATTTGTCGACGGTGGCTTTCACCGCCGCTTCCACCTGGTCCGTGTTGCGGACGTCGGCGGAGGCGCAGAGCGGCTCCACGCCAGTTTTTTTCTTGATGTCGGCGGCGGCTTCCTGGAGCTTGTCCAGCTTGCGGCCAACGATCGTCACGTTCGCACCGTGGGCGGCGAACGATTCGGCGATTCCCTTACAGATGCCCGAGCCGCCGCCGGTGACGAGGGCCACGCGGCCTTTCAGCAGATCCTTGTTGAAGAAACTCATGCCTGTTCACTCCTTGGGGTTGAAAGGTCCGGGCCCACAGGGCGGGTCCCGCGCTTTTCACCGGACGGATAGATAGCAGCCCCCGGCCCCCGGATGAAATAGTTAACTCATTAATTAAAACATTCGTGTTACCGGGGTCCGGCGGCGAAGGCCCGGAAGGCGGGAAGCGTCTCGATCAGGTCCGCGAGCGCCCTGCCGATGGCGCGGTGTCCTTCCGTATCGGGATGGACGGGTTCCTCCATCAGGTCCCATTTCCCGTATTCATAGACCGGGCTCGTGTAGGTTCCCACCGGATCGCAGGCCCGGTGATAGCGGGCAAGGTCTTCCGGCCAGGTATGGAGGAACCGGGCGGCCCAGGTGTCGTGGCCGAGCCGTCGTTCCGGCGTCAGCGGGGCGTTCCGGCCGGGGACGAAATAGAACTGGAGCGTTTCTCCCACGGGAATACGGAAGCTGGCGGAAAGGATCCCGTCGCCGGCCTTTTCGTCGCCGTCCCGGCCGCTGTCGTTCAGCGGCACCGGAGGCAGCGGCCATGGTGCGCTCAATCCGGGTTTGAGCTGGTCGCTGCCCAGCCGGTGGATCATCACGGAGTAGCCGTCCGCGGGATCGAATCCCGGCGGCGAGATCATTCGGACATGCCACAGGACGGATTTCCCTTCAGGAGCCCGGGCTTCGAACGGGCAGGAGGCTGCTGCGGGGTCCCGTTCCAGTGACTTTTCAAGGCCGCCGTCCAGAAGCACGGCCCGGGTATCAAGAATACCCAGGCCGAGATCCGTCTGAAGGCGGGCGATGACCGGCGCGTAGTAGCGGCGGGCCTGTTCCAGATGCATGAAGAGGGGCGTCTGATGGCGTTCGCGTATGTCCCGGGTGAGCCCCTCGAGTTCATCGGCAAACTCCTGGCGGGTCTTTTGAGGAGTCCATTTCCAGGGGCCGAATACGCGCCAGGTCCGTTCGATGTCTTCAGCCGGGGGCTGCGGGACCGTCTCCTGGCTTTCGGGAAGAATAGCCCACCGGTGGGACGGAACCGGAAGCGGATCGTCCAGCGGGATGCGGTCCGGATGAGGCTCGACTCCGTAGTCGTTGAAGGCCGAACCGAACAGGATCACGTCGGCCTCGAGCCGGTCCAGCCCCCGGTAGAGATTCCGGATCCGTTCCAGCGTGAAACCGGGTACTCCGAGTCCGATGAATTCGAAACGGAGGCCCGGGTAGCGGGATGCGAGTTCCCGTTCGGCGGTTTCCATGAAGCTGTCTTTCAGGGGCACCGGCAGGCCGAAGACGGTGGAATCGCCGAAAGCCGCCACCCGGAAGGTCCCCTCCGGTTTTTTCCACTCGAACGGGTCCGTGCGGAATCCTCTGCTGTTGGTGCTGATTTCGAAGCGGCGCGGCTGCCGGCCGGGGACCGCCTCCAGACGTTCGATGCCGCCAAAGAAGGCCTCGTCCGTATAATCGACGTTCTCCTTGAGCGGAGAGGCGTCGGGAGGCCAGAACGGCTTGAAGAGCCCCCGGGAGGAAAGGGCATCGGCAAGGCGTGGAGCCTTGAGCAGAAAGCGCCCGTCCGTTTTCCGGCTGAGCGGGAGCTCCCCGCCGGACGAACAGCTCCACCCGGCGGCGGCCAGCAGGAAAACAAGGAGAGATCTTTTCACGGCTCGTCCCCGGGGCTCGCGGCCAGCACATAGCGGAGCATGCCGTCCGCAGGCGGCGGAGCGCCGCCCGCCTCGAGCCGTTTCCGCAGTCCGGGTACCCGTGGCAGGATATCCATGAGCGCCCACGCGGCCCGGTACCGGAGTTTTTCGTTGTCGTCCGCCAGGCATTTCACCAGCTCGGTTACGGTTTCCGTGACGGGCCCCTGATCGCCCGTCACGGCGAGCCCGCCGGCGGCTTCGATCCGTGCTTCGGCGGTTTTCGCCGCTTTCAGTCTTTCGAGCCATTCGGCGGCGATGAGTCCCCGGTAGCTGGCCTGATAGGGGGCGGAGATCCGTTCGCTGGCCTCTGCGGCCTTCTCGCGTACTTCAGGATCGGGATCGTCCAGCAGTCTCCGGACCTTGTCCAGATAGGGCTGCGAACGGCTCCGGAAGTCGGCGAGCGCCAGCGCGGCGGTCGCCCGGACTGCAGGGTTCGGATGGCTCAGGAGGGGAACAAGGAAGGGGGCTTCCTCGAACTGCCGGGTTTTGAGTTTCGGCCGGAACTCGACCGCCGCCTGCCGCACCGCCGGATCCGGGTCGGCGAGGGCGCGAATCAGGACCGAGGAGGCTTCGGGCGGAGGCGGATTGGGCCGGGAGAGCGTTTCGATCGCAGCGGCACGGACACGGGGATCCGGGTCCGAGATGGCCATCCTGCCGAGCAGGGGCGCCGCGCGGCCGGCAAATATGACGTCTGCCTCCCGCACGGCGGCGAGCCGGGTATCGCCGTCCGCCGCCTTGAGTCCGTTGCGCATCTTCCACGGGATCTCCGGCTCGGGCTGGCAGGCGGTGGCCAGAACGACGATCAGTACGGCCGCGGCCGGTGCGAGGCTTCTGTTTATCATGCGAATCCTTTAAATTGTTGCTGTTCCCTCGAGTGGGCGGCAACCGGGCTGGCTGGAGGAATTCCGATGACGATACAGGCATGGGCCGCGATGAAGCCCAAGGGGAAGCTCGAGCCGTTCAGCTACGAGGAAGGCCCGCTCGGTCCGCAGGAGATCGAGATCGAGGTCACACACTGCGGAATCTGCCACAGCGACGTCCATCTCGTGGACAACAACTGGGGCACGGACCGGTACCCGCTCGTCCCGGGGCACGAAGTGATCGGCAAGGTTAAGGCCATAGGGTCCGCTGTCGCCGGCCTCGAGAAAGGCATGCGGGTGGGCGTCGGCTGGCAGTGCGGCTCGTGTATGCGATGCGAGTGGTGCGTCTCGGGCGAGGAAAACCTCTGCGAGGCGAGTCAGGCGACCGCCGCCGGGCATTTCGGCGGCTTCGCCGACCGGATGCGGTGCGACCACCGGTTCGCCTTCGCCATCCCCGCGAAACTGAAACCGGAGAACGCCGCCCCGCTCCTTTGCGGCGGCGTCACGGTCTATTCGCCGCTCCGGCGGCTCGCTCGCGGGCCCAACACGAAGGTCGGTGTCATCGGCATCGGCGGACTCGGCCATCTGGCGCTTCAGTTCGCCGGAGACATGGGTTTCGAGGTGACGGCGTTCTCCACGTCCAAGGATAAAGAACCGGAGGCGAGGGCGTTCGGTGCGAAACGGTTCATCAGCACATCCGAGCCCGGGGCCCTCAGGGCCTGCACGGGACAGTTCGATCTCATCCTCAATACCGTCCACCACACGCTCGACTGGACGGGGTATATCGATGCGCTCCGGCCCAACGGGCGGCTCGTCATCCTGGGTTCTCCGAGGGAAGACCTGAAGTTCCCCGGAAGTTCTCTGCTCGGGGGCCAGAAGGGCGTCGTGGGAAGCGTGATCGGCAGCCGGGCGATGATCCGGGAAATGCTCGAGTTTGCCGCCCGGCACGGCATCAAGGCGAAGACTGAATCTTTCCCCATGAGCCAGGCGAACGAAGCACTGGACCATGTACGGAAGAACAAGGCCCGCTACCGGGCCGTTCTGGTGAAATAGTCAGCCGCTCGCGGGCTGTACGGACCGGATGTTCTGCGCGGCATCGCCGTAGCTCTCGAAGCTGACGGTTTCTTTTTCCTGGTCCGGGTTCTGCTCGAACGACGTGTAGAAGGCGAGCAGCCGCCTTGGGTCCATGCGGGTGAGGTCGTGCGGCGTGCTGAGAGCGTTGACGAGGCCCCTGCGCCCGGGGCCCACCCGGCCCAGATAGAAGAGCGGCGAACCGCCGCCGTCCGGCTGGTAGCTGAAGTAGCAGAGAGTCTCCTCCGGCAGGCTCACCTCGGTGATGGGGCCGGTGGTTTCGCCCGGCTCGTCCGCGGCGGTCTCGGGTTCGTCTTCCGCTTTCGCCGAACCGAGCACGAGGTCGTGCAGATTGCCCCGGACGCGGGGTTTCAGGATCTCATAGGCCTGTCCCGCGTGCTCGGGTTCGAGCGAAGCCATCTCGGCCACCGGCATTGGTTCGAGTCCCTTGAGGCGGGCGACTCCGGCGAACCGGAACACCTGGTGGCGGTTGATGTCGGCCGCCTTGTAACCGGTCCATTCGAGGCCGCCGTAGCGCACCGAGAGGAGCGGCATCCGCGATACTTCCTGGGCGAGCCTGTCGAGGAAGCCGGTGGTGAGGGCGATGCCCTCGTTCCGGAGCTCGCCTTTCGGCGTCACCTCGACCCAGTAGTCCCGCGCCGTCCCGGCCGGA
>Ga0268299_1004512_pt1 | contig 10720 bp, 9 predicted proteins | sample NOBtaG_FD_193484 | JGI IMG/M metagenome (GOLD analysis project Ga0268299, IMG submission 193484) | Activated sludge microbial communities from bioreactor in Nijmegen, Gelderland, Netherland - NOB reactor | ecosystem: Engineered > Bioreactor > Aerobic > Activated sludge | place: Netherlands... | reverse complement strand
GCGCGTGCAGCGCTCGCCCAGAATCATGAAGGTCGCGTGCTTCTGGCTCCAGCACTCCCCAATGTTCGGGCAGGCGGCCTCTTCGCAGACGGTCACAAGGTTCAGATCGCGGACGATCTGCTTGGTCGCCAGGTACGCGGGGCTCGTCGGCGCGCGCACGCGGATCCAGTCCGGTTTTCGTTGCGGAGGCGAATCGGGCCTTGCCTGCTTTTCGGGGTGGCGCGGCCGCGCAGCGGCCTTGTCGGCCCCCTCGGCGGGTCCTTCACCGCGATTGTCGATCAGCGTAGGCATGGTCTGAAAATGGGCCGAACCGGGAGCCCTTACAATCGCCGCAGCGTTATACGTCCCCTGCTTGCCAAAGCTGCGAGCCGGGCTAGGCTTGTTACAAGCGTGAAACAATAATCACGCGCGGGGACAAACCGGAGGTCGCATACCCCTATGGTTCAGCACCAGTTCGAGGCAGCCCGCACGCGCCTCACGCTGTTCGACGCCCTGTTGCGCGCCCGCGCGGCCAAGGGCGGCGGCACTCCGATTCTCGAAGACCAAGACCGCAACGTCCTCACCTATGATGGCGTGATCCGCGCGGCATTCGCGCTCGGCGGCAAGATCAAAGCGCTGACGAGCCCGAAGGAAACGGTCGGCGTGCTGCTGCCCACGGGCGTGGGCGCGACGGTCACGTTCTTCGCTCTGCACGCGATTGGCCGCACGCCCGCGATGCTCAACTTCACCGCCGGGGCGATGAACCTGAAATCGGGTTGCGCGGCAGCTGGCGTGAAGCGCGTGCTGACCGCGCGCCGGTTCGTCGAGATGGGCAACCTTCAGGGCCTCGTTGACGAGATTTCGAAGTTCGCGGCCGTCACGTACCTCGAAGACGTGCGCGAGAAAGTCGGGCTTGCCGATAAGCTCGGCGCACTCGTCAAAGGCTTCTTCCCGAAGGCGTTCCGCGCACCCGGCAATCCGGACGACGCGGCCGTCATTCTCTTCACGTCCGGCAGCTTTGGCGCGCCGCGCGGCGTGGTGCTCAGCCACGCAAATCTCGTGGCGAATGTTGAGCAGTGCTACGCGCACGTGCCGTTCGATCCGTCGTGGGTGTTCTTCAACCCGCTGCCGATGTTCCATTGCTTCGGGTTGACGGGCGGCGCGCTGCTGCCGCTGCTCACCGGCCACAAGACGTTCCTTTATCCCTCGCCGCTGCACTTCAAAGACATCCCGCCGCTGGTGCGCGAAGTCGGCGCCAACGTGCTGTTCGCGACGGATACGTTCGCGGCGCAATACGCACGCAGCGCCAAGCAAGGCGAGCTCTCGTGCCTGAAATTCCTCGTGCTGGGCGCCGAGCGCGTGAAGGATGAAACGCGCGACCTCTACCGGAAGAAATTCAACGTCGAGCTGCTCGAAGGCTACGGCGCCACCGAAGCCTCACCGGTTGTTGCGGTGAACGAGCCCGCCACGAACAAGCACGGCACCGTCGGCCGACTCCTGCCGGGTATGGAGTGGAAGCTCGAAGAGGTCCCAGGGATCGAGCGCGGCAAGAAACTGCTCATCAAGGGTCCGAACGTGATGCGCGGCTATCTCAGCCCAGAGGGCGCGCTCGAGCCGCCGCCTGGCGGCTGGCACGATACGGGCGATGTGGTTGAGATCGACGCCGAGGGCTTCTGCAGCATCATCGGCCGCGTGAAGCGCTTTGCGAAAATTGGTGGCGAAACCGTCTCGCTCAACGCCGTCGAAGGTTACGCAGCCGCCGTATGGCCCAAGCACAATCACGCCGCCGTCTCGCTCCGCGATCCGCGCAAGGGAGAGCGCGTCGTCTTGTTCAGCGACAATCCGGATGCGCAAACCGGCGAATTGCTCGCCTGGGCGCAATCGAACGGCGCGCCGGAAATCGCGGTGCCAAAGAAGATCATCCCGCTGCCGGAGATCCCCGTGCTTGGCACCGGCAAGACCGATTACCAATCGCTGCAGCGCATGGCCGAAGAGCGCGCGGATTCGGCCGAAGCAGCCTAGGGCTAACCGGCGCACAAAATGAAAGCGGCCCCGTCACCGGGGCCGCTTTTGTTTGTGCTGGCGCTGGCGCTCAGTCGTTGGTCAAGAACGCAGGGGCTGCTTCGCCGAAGCCGCCGGATTCCGGCGCGCCTTCGCCGCCGTCGCCGTCCGGGCGCGGGCCGCCTTCGCGATATCGGTTGCGCCGGCCGCGGCGATTGCGGCGGCCTTCGCCATCCTGCGCCTCGGCGCGCGGCTCGCCGCCGCCCGCATAAGCTTGTTCGCCTTCGCCGCCGTCACGCGGCTCGCGCGGCGCCTGATCGCGATTTTCCGCTCGATGCTCTTGGCGCTCGCGGTTGTCCGGCCGGTCGCGGTTGTCCTGGCGGTCGCCACGATACTCGCCACGCTCGCGATATTCGCCGTTGTTGCGCTCACGGTACTCGCCGCGCTGCTGATCGCGGTCGCGGTACTCGCCCCGGTCGCGCTGCTGATAATCGCCGCGATGTTCGCGGGGCTGTTGCTGGTAGTCGCGGCGCTGATCGCGATCTCGGTACTCGCCGCGCTGCTGGTGCGCGTGCTGTTCCTGGCGCGCCTCGCCTTCCGCGCCCTCGTCGCCTTCGGCGGTGTTTTCGTCGCCGTCAAAGTCGATGTCGTCGCCGTAGCGCTCTGTCAGTTGCGGCGGCGGGGCCACCGGCTGCATCGCGCGGAAGACGCGATAATAGTGCTCGGCGTGCTGCAGGAAATTTTCGGCCTGAATGCGATCGCCCGCGGAGTTCGCATCGCGCGCGAGTTGCATATAGCGCTCGTAAATATGCGACGCCGGCCCGCGTACTTTTACGTCCGGCCCGTTGCTGTCGAACGACCGGTTGGAATTGTTGCCACCCTGGCCGGGCCTACGTTGGCCGCCACCCTGGCCGCCACGACCGCGCTGACGCTTCATTCGAGGTTCACCTTAAGCTCCGCCACACGCCGCCCCTGGCGTTGGCCCAATGCGCCGCTCGCTGGCGGCCGGCTTGTCCAAAAGGACGCTCGTCTAACGACGGAGCAGCGCGGCCAGTTCGTTCGGCTGTTTCGCTCGCCGCGCCGCCTACCGAAACCCGGATGGCTTCCTGCGCGGGGGCGGCGTTTCTGGAGCGCTCCGCCCGGGAGCCGCCAAGCCCTCCTCGGGCCGCGACTCCGAGGAGGATGCTATCTGGTTCGGCCTTGCGTTCCAAGGGCTATTTCAGCGCAGGCGCCCTGCCTCAGGCCCGCACCGTCCATGCACGCGGGACGCCGCTGAGGTCGAGGTAAAGCTTCTCTGGTTTGAGGCCGGACTCCGCGAGCACGCCGCGCACAGCGCCCTCCTGCCCCGCCCCAAACTCGAATACGGCGATCCCGCCCGGCGCCATCAACGGCGCGATCTGAGGCGCGATCGCGCGGTAGGCGTCGAGCCCATCGGCCCCGCCATCGAGCGCCAAGCGCGGCTCATGAACGGACACCTCCGGCATCAAGCCGGCGATGTCGGCGCTCGGAATGTAAGGGGGGTTCGCGACGATCACGTCGAACTGACCCGCGACGCCGGCCCCCCAGTCGCCGCGCACGATCTCGCTTCGCGCGTCGAGCTCGAGCGCTTCCATGTTGGACTGCGCAACCAGCACCGCCGCTTCGCTGATGTCGACGCCAACGCCGGTCGCGAGCGGGCGCTCGATCAGGATGGCGGCCAAGATCGCGCCGGAGCCGACGCCGAAGTCGAGCACGCGCAGCGGCTTGTCTTCGGCCATGTTCTGAAGCGCGAGATGCACCAGGAGTTCGGTCTCCGGGCGCGGCGTCAGCACGTCGCGCGTCACCTTCAGCACGATCGAGCGAAAGCCCTTTTCGCCGAGGATGTGGCTCATCGGTTCGCGCTGCACGCGGCGCGCCACAAGCTGCGCGATGGCCTGCACATCAGCGTCGCTGAGTTCGCGCCGTGGATCGGTCAGAATATCATGCCGCTTCACGCCCGCGCCGAGTTCGACCAAGAGGCGCGCGTCGAATGTCGGCTCCTCGATGCCCGCGCCTTCGAGCGCGGCGCGCGCCTGGCTCCAAGCAGAGACGAGCGTTTCCGTCATTCCTGCTCCAGCGCCGCCAGCTTCACGGCCTGATCTTCCGTGATAAGCGCCTCCACGATCGGCTCGAGGCCGGCGCCGTTCAGCACTTCGGGAAGGTTGTAGACCGTGAGATTGATCCGGTGGTCGGTCACGCGCCCTTGCGGGAAATTGTACGTGCGGATGCGCTCGCTTCGGTCGCCTGAGCCGACCTGTCCTTTGCGTTCCGCCGCGCGCGCGGCATCGCGCTTTTCGCGCTCCATCTCGTAGAGGCGCGCGCGCAGAATCTTCATCGCGTTGGCGCGGTTCTGGTGCTGCGATTTTTCCTGCAGCACCACCACGATGCCGGAGGGGATGTGCGTCACGCGCACGGCGCTATCGGTTTTGTTGACGTGCTGGCCCCCGGCGCCCGAGGCGCGCATCGTATCGATCCGCACGTCTTTCTCGTCGATCACGATATCGACGTCGTCCACCAGCGGCAGAACCGCGACCGTTGCGGCGGATGTGTGGATACGCCCGCCCGCCTCCGTTTCCGGCACGCGCTGCACGCGGTGCACGCCGCTTTCGAATCGGAGCCGCCCGAACACGCCTGTCCCGCTAATGCTCGCGGTGATTTCCTTGACGCCGCCGAGCCCGGTTTCCGAGGCGCCTTCTACTTCCATGCGCCACCCGCGCTGCTGGGCGTATTTCTGATACATGCGGAAAAGGTCGCCAGCGAAGAGCGCGGCCTCCTCGCCGCCTGTGCCGGCGCGAACTTCCAGGATCGCGGCGGCGTCATCGTCCTTGTCTTTCGGGATCAGCAGGACTTTCGCCCGCGCTTCGAGATCGACGAGCAGCTTTTGCACGCGCTCCATATCGTCCCGCGCCATCGCGGCCATGTCCGGATCGGCGAGCATGTCTTTCAGGTCGGTCTCTTCCTTGCGCGCGCGCTGGAGCGCCTCAACGACCTCGGCGATCGGCTTAAGGTCCGCGTGCTCCTTCGAGAGACGTACGATCTCGCTCCCGTCGGCCACGGCCATCCGGGATTCCACGTAGGCGAAGCGATCGAGCGCTTGCGAGAGGCGGCCTTCGAGCCGCGCGAGAGACATGGCGGCTTAGGTAACGTCTGGACCGACGTCCGTGAAGATTTCCGGCTGAACCGGCGTCACCACCGGTTCGGCAAAATCCACGATCTGATCGAAGCGGCGCTCATAGGCCACCAGCACCTGCACGGCGTGCCCGTTGGCGACTTCGATATGGAAACACAGCGCCCGCGCGTGTTGTTCGCCGCTCTCGGTCATCTGGCCATCGAACACGAGGCCCGCGGCGATAAGGCCGTTCTCCTTATCGTCGGCGCGAAAGCCGGCGATCAGGCCCGAGATATGATCATTTGGCGTGGAGGTTTCGACGTTGAGATCGACGGCGGTGTGGATCTGCTCGCCCGTCTTGCGGATGCCGGCGCCGAAGGGCGCAAAGCTCGTTCCGCCCTCAAGCGCGCGGTGCGCGGTGTCGAAGAGGTAGCGGTAGGTGTCTTGAAGATGTTCTTGCAGCATTCGCACGGCTTCCAAAGTTCACTTCGCCGCGCGCGATCCGGCCGCGCCGTTTCCGGCGCGGCCGGAGACAGTGCTTAAGCGCGCTTGCCCGTAAGCGGCGAAGAACCGAACGCGCCAGCTTTGACGCTGCCCGTCATGTCATCGCCAGCGATCTTCACGGTGAATTCCAGCGTGAGCGGCATCGGCTGGGTGATCGAGGTCGACCACGTCAGCGTGTCGCCTTCCACCTTGCCGCTGATTTCTTGCGTGCCCATACGGCCCGCCATCGTACCGGTGAACGTGCCGCCCGACGTCTTGATGTCGAGATCGCTTTGTTGAGCGCCCATCGGCGAATTCACGGTCACATTCCACTTGCCATCGGCAGACATCGGGCTCTCCCTGGTTTGAGCCTTGGCGCCATATCAACCGGGCCCTTGCCGCGCAAGGACTTTACGCTCCGGCGCCGGTCTTCGCCTTTGCTTCCGCAGCGGCCATTTCAGCGGCGCGCGCCTCGACCAAACCAACGATGTGGTCGATCATTTTATCGTTGTCCATTTTGTGATCGGGCTTGCCGCCGACATAGACCATGCCCGCGCCTTTGCCCCCGCCGGTGAAGCCGATGTCCGTCATCAAAGCTTCGCCAGGGCCATTCACGACGCAGCCGATGATCGAAAGCGAAATCGGCTGTGAGATGTGCGCGAGGCGGCTTTCGATCTCCTCGACCGTGTTGATCACGTTGAAGCCCTGACGCGCGCAGGACGGGCACGCGATCACCGTGACGCCGCGCGAACGAAGGCCGAGAGACTTCAGAAGATCGTGACCGACCTTCACTTCTTCGACCGGATCGGCCGCGAGCGAAACGCGGATCGTGTCGCCAATGCCGGCCCATAGCAGAGACCCCATCCCCACCGCGGACTTCACCGTGCCTGCGCGCAACGCGCCGGCCTCGGTGACGCCAAGGTGCAGCGGCGCGTCCGTAGCGTCCGCTAGCGCTTGGTAGGCCGCAGCCGTTAGAAACACGTCCGAGGCTTTCACGCTGATCTTGTACTCGCGGAAGTCATGCTCTTCGAGAATTGCCGTGTGGAAGAGCGCGCTCTCGACCATCGCCTCAGGGCACGGCTCGCCGTACTTCTCCAAGAGATGCGGCTCCAGCGACCCGGCGTTGACGCCGATGCGGATCGCGCAGCCATGATCCTTCGCGGCTTGCACCACGTCGCGCACGCGATCCTTCGAACCGATGTTGCCGGGGTTGATCCGCAGGCACGCGGCGCCGCCAATCGCTGCTTCGATGGCGCGTTTGTAGTGAAAGTGGATGTCCGCCACGATCGGGACCGTCGCAGCCTTCACGATCTTCGGGAACGCCGCGGTGGATTCCTCATCTGGGCAGGACACGCGGATGATGTCCGCGCCCGCTTCTTCCATCCGCCGCACCTGATCGATCGTCGCGGCCGCATCGGACGTTTTGGTGTTCGTCATCGACTGGACGGTGATTGGCGCATCGCCGCCGACCTCGACCGAGCCGACGCGAATTTTCCGCGACGCGCGGCGCACGATGCGCCGCCACGGGCGGATGTGGTGAAGATCGCGCGAACCTGAATCCATGCGCCATTGTACCTGTGGGCGGCTGTGGGCGCGAGGGCGCGCCTGCGCGGCGATTAGCCTGCGGGCTGCGCTGGCGCGGGCTCTTGGGGGGCGGCGGGCTCAGCCGCCGCCGCGGGCGCAGCCGTGGCGGCCGCCGCAGGCGCTGCCTGTGGCGCAGGTTGCCGCGCGGCCGGCGTTGCCGAGGCAGCAGGCGCAGCGGGGCGGATCACGATCGGCGGCGCGGGCAGCGGGCGGATGTCATCGAGCTGGCGGCCGAGCACCGGCTGGCCCGCCACGCCCATGAGCCCGGCAGGCTGGCCATCCACCGTTAGTTCGAACGCGCCGCCATCCCGGGCGTGCATCGTCCAGCCGGCGCTGGCGTCCGGCGAATAGGTGTCACCCGGCTGCATGTCCCGCGAGAGGAACACGGTTCCGTCCGGGCCCCGGATTTCGAGCCACGAGGGCGCGATGGCGCGGATTTCGATCTGGCGCTGGCGTGCGGCGGCGCCCGCCTCTGCGGGGGCGTTGGCGCCCAGCGACGCAGATTCCTCAACCGGGGCCGGCGTTTGGGTGTCCTGCCACGCGCGCAGACCGACGAAGCCGGCCGCGATCGCGACAAGGGCGACGGCAAAGAGCCAGGGCCGCTCACGATGCGGGCGCGATTCGGGCGAACGAATCTGCGGCAGCGCGTCTTCGCGCGACAGCGCCACTTCATCCTGGAACTGCTCGACGATGGCTTGCTCATCGAGGCCCAGGAGGCGCGCATAGCTGCGCAGGTACGCCAATGCGTACGCTTTGCCCGGCAGCAGCTTGGCGTTCATGGTTTCGAGCGCTTCGAGGAACTCGCGGCGAACCTTGATGCGCGCGGAAATCTGCTCGTAGGTCAGCCCGAGCTGACGGCGCGCTTCTTCAAGCTTGCGCCCCGCCTTCCAAGACGGGTCGATCTCCAACGGCCGAGGCGCCGGGCGCGCACGGGGTGCGCCCTCTTCGCTCGGCTGTGGCGTTTCGGCGCCATTCGGGTTCAGCATTTTGCTCTTGGCCCTCGCGCCAGGATCGCTTCTGCTTACAAGGCAAATCTTACGCCAGAGGTAAAGGATAGTCGCGAATCACGCGCATCTCAACGAAGCACCGCGCGCGATTACAGCTCGACGCTAGCGCCTCGCGCGAAAGCGGTTAACGCCTCGCGCAGCGGCGCTTCTTCATGCGCAAGCCGCTCGGCAACAAACGCGCGCGCGTCGCCTGCGTGGAGCGAGCGAAGCATGCGCTTCACCGGCCCGATGCCCGACGCGGGCATCGACAAGCGATCGAAGCCGAGCGCCGCAAGCGCCATCGCCTCGAGCGGACGGCCTGCGGCTTCGCCGCAGATCGACAGTGGAAGCTCAGCCTCCGCCGCCGCATCGCGGATCATCTTCAAAAAACGCAACGCCGGCGGCGACAACAGATCGTAGCGCTCCGCGACGCGCGGATTTCCGCGATCCGCCGCGAAGAAATACTGCATCAAGTCGTTGGTGCCGATCGAAAGAAAATCGGCCCGCCCGCGCAGAGACGGGATCGACCACGCGAGCGCCGGCGCCTCCAACATCACGCCGACTTCGAGCTTCGCCGGCGGCGCGCGCCCGCGCTTCTCGCCCCAATCGACCTCACGCTTCAGCAATGCGACCGCCGCGTCGAATTCCGAAACCGTCGTGACGAGCGGAAACATCACGCGCAACCGGCGGCCTTCGGCGGCGTCCACAAGCGCGCGCAGCTGGTAGCGCAAGAGCGCGGGCCGATCGAGACCGATGCGGATCGCACGCCAACCGAGCGCCGGGTTCTCTTCGCGCTCGGCCGTCATGTACGGCAGCACTTTATCGCCGCCGAGATCGAGCGTTCGGAACGTGACCGGCTTATCGCCTGCCGCATCCATCACGTCGGCGTAGAGCTTGGTCTGCGCTTTTAGGCGCGGCAGCGTCTCAGAGACCATGAACTGGAACTCTGTGCGAAAGAGCCCGACGCCCTCCGCGCCGGTGTCGTCGAGATGCTGCACGTCGAGCGCGAGCCCCGCGTTCATCAGCAACGTAACGCGCCGCCCGTCTTTGGTCACGGCGGGCTCATCCTTCAGCCGTGCGAACTCGCGCGCGCGTTCCGAGCGCATCGCAACGCGCTGACGGTAGGCGCGCTCAAGCTCGGGCTCGGGGCGCAAATGCGCGCGCCCCTGTTCGCCATCGAGAATAATCGCGTCGCCCGCTTCCACACGCGAAACGAGGTGCGGCAAAAGCCCCACCATCGGGATGCCCAGGGCTTTGGCGACGATCGCTGCGTGCCCCGTCGGCGCGCCCTCTTCGAGCGCAACGCCCACGAGCTTTTCCGCGCCATATTCCAGCAATTCGGCCGGGCCGAGGTCGCGCGCGATCAAGACGGCGTTGGCTGGCGCGGCGGCCGGGCGCGCTTCGCCCGCGAGCACGCGCAGCAACCGGTTATCGAGATCCTCAAAATCGCTCATCCGCTCACGGATCAACGCATCCTTGGCTGCGTTGAGGCGCCCGCGGTGCTCCATCCGCACCCGCTCGACCGAAGCATCCGCCGAGAGCCCAGCCTTCACGCCCGCGCGCAGCCGCGTCTCCCAACTCGGGTCATGCGACATCAGCACTGCCGTCTCGAGCACGTCCCTGCTCTCGCCCGAGAGCCGGCCCTGATCGCCGTGCAACATTTTCTCGAGCTGCGCCCGCACCTCGATCAGCGCCGCTTCGAGGCGCTTCTCTTCCTGTACCGGATCGTCCGCGATCACGCGGCCAAGCGGCGCATGCGGCTCATGCAGGACGGCCACGCCAATCGCGAGCCCCTCCGAGAAGCTCCGTCCGCGGAGAACCTCAGCACCGCTCGGGCGCACTTCGACGCCCTTCAGCGCTTCGGGATCACCGAACGCGCCGGACGCGACGATCTCCGCGAGCACCGTCGCGATCGTCTGCAGCGCCTCGACTTCGTCATCGCCATAAACGCGCGCGACGCGGTTCTGCACGACGAGCACGCCGAACACGCGCTCGGAGCGCACGATCGGCACCCCGAGGAACGACATGTACGGGTCTTCGCCCGTCTCGGGCCGGTAGGAGAACCGCGTGTGGTGCGGCGCGTCGGCGAGATTGAGCGGCGTGCCCGTCTCATCGACGAGGCCGACGAGCCCCTCCCCAGACTTCAACCGCGTGCGGTGGACGGCCTCTGGTTTGAGGCCCTCGGTGGCGAAGAGTTCGTTGAACCCGGCGCGCTTCAGGTAAATCGAGCAGACGTCCGCCACCATCGTGGCCGCTATCATGGAGACGAGCCTGTTCAGGCGGTCCTGGGCGGAACCGCCTGCCTCCATGATCTCCCGCAGCTTGCGCAACAGGACTCTGGAACCGGGGACATTCGCCGCCGGGCTCACCGCCGCCTGACCCTCCGCCTGTTGAGTTACGCCGCGTCGAGCCCATAAGCGGTGTGGAGCGCGCGCACCGCAAGCTCTGTGTACTGCGCGTCGATCAGGACGCTGATTTTGATCTCCGAGGTGGCGATCGCCTCGATATTGATGCCCTTCTGGGCGAGCGCTGCAAACATTGTCCGCGCCACCCCAGCCTG
>Ga0268299_1004511_pt1 | contig 10723 bp, 12 predicted proteins | sample NOBtaG_FD_193484 | JGI IMG/M metagenome (GOLD analysis project Ga0268299, IMG submission 193484) | Activated sludge microbial communities from bioreactor in Nijmegen, Gelderland, Netherland - NOB reactor | ecosystem: Engineered > Bioreactor > Aerobic > Activated sludge | place: Netherlands... | reverse complement strand
TGCCTGCCAATTGGCGTCGTTATTGTATTGATCTGGGTAGTAATAGCGCTCCGGATCCTCGGCAAAAATTTGGCGGCAGCGGCGAATCGCACCGTCGGAGCCTTCGGTCGGGTCAGTGAGCACCAGCTCTGCCCCATAGGCTTTCAGAATGCGTTTCCGTTCCGGCGAAGCGTTCAACGGGAGGCAGAGTTTGACCTTGTACCCCTTCGCCGCGCCGACCATCGCGTAGGCAATCCCCGTGTTGCCGCTGGTCGCGTCCAGAACCACCTTGCCGGGCGTTAGCGCTCCGCTGCGTTCGCCTTCGAGAATCATGTTCAGGGCCGGACGGTCTTTCACGGAGCCGCCAGGGTTGAAGTACTCGCCCTTCGCGTAGATCTCTACACCGGGGAACTCACTGGAAACATGGGGCAAATGGATCAGCGGCGTGTTACCGATCTGAGCCAGCAGATGGGTCGGGGATGTCGTGAACAGCTTGGGAACAGCAACCGCCATGGGGATCGGGGTTCAGTCTGATTGTATCGGAATCACCCTATTTCCTGTCAAGAATGGGGGATTCGGGCATGGCCATCACCATTGCGGGCAATGAGCCGCCTAGCGCCCGAACACCTCGCCTGGGTATAGGATGTGCAAAGCCATCGAAAAGATGGGTACATAAAGGTAGTCGAAAATCTTCCAGGCGACCAACAGCCCCAGCATCAGGTAAGGGCCCAACGAATCCCGCAGGTTCATGAGTTGCTGCGCGCTGCTTTCGGGAAGCACGATGTTCAGGACGCTGAACCCATCGAGCGGAGGGAAGGGAATGAGGTTGAAAGTTCCCAGCAAGAGATTGAGCGAGAAGAGGATACTAAAGAACGTGGCGAATCCGCCCGCCACTCCCCCCGAGGCCTCCACCAGCCGCGACATACCGAGCGAGCCAGGCAGCAGGAAGGTCCCGGTCCGAATTCCCACCTGGATCACGATACCCGAGAGGATCACCAGAATAAAGTTTGCGGCGGGACCCGCCAGCGCCATCCAGCCCGACCGCCGCGGATGCCTTCTTGCCCAATACGGATCGTACGGCGCGCTGGCCCAGCCCATCATCCATCCTCCGAGCAGGAAGCTAAGCCACGGCATGATTACCATGCCGAAGGGCTCACGTTGGATATGCGGCGCCGGATTCAGCGACACTTGTCCGAACGAGTACGCGGTGAGGTCGCCGCCCCACTTTGCCGCCAGGGCATGACCGGCTTCGTGGCACGTAGCGGACAACAGGAAGGCTACATACCACAGCAGCCCAAGGGCAATCGTTTCTGATAGTTCCATGCGTGTGACCTAATACTGAACCAGAACTTGCGAGAGCGGCTTCTTTTCGATTGCAGGCACAAGCGCACCTTCGGCCGGGTAGCCAACCGGAATCAACAGGTACGGACGTTCGTTAGCCGGACGGCCCAGAATCTTTCCGAGAAACCCCATCGGGCTCGGCGTGTGCGTGAGAGTAGCCAGGCCGGCCATGTGCAAGGCGGCCAACAAGAAGCCAGTGGCTATGCCCACCGACTCGTTCACGTAGTAGTGCTTGATCTTCGACTCGCCCTCGATACCGTAATCGACGCGGAAGACGGCGATGAGATACGGCGCGGTCTCGAGGAAGGGTTTATGCCAGTCGGTGCCAAAGGGTTCGAGCGCCTGGAGCCACTCATCTGGAAATCTACGCTCGTAGTTTTCACGCTCTTCCGCTTCGGCTGCCTCTCGGATCCGACGCTTCAGCGCTTTATCTCCGACAACTGTAAATACCCAGGGCTGTTGGTTGGCCCCGGACGGAGCGGAGGCTGCAACCGCGATGGCCTGTTCAACCAACTCGTAGGGAACCGGCTCGCTGGAAAAGTCGCGCACCGTACGCCGGGTTCGCATCGACTCGGCGAACCCCTGGAGGCGGCGGCACTGCTCGGCCGGTTCCAGGCGTTCAAACTCGAGGCGGACGAAGGGATATCTTGACACCAGGCGCTCGGTCCCCTTCGCCAGAATACCGCACGGGGATGCCGGCGCGGGTCTACTCGGGCGGGTTTTGTGGGGGAGCGCCCCCTTTGCGTGCGCCAGGCGTGCGGCGTGCGGGTCCAGTGCCGCCCGGGTTTGCGTTGGGTCCGGCGGGCCTCGCGCCAGGCCCACCTACGCCCATGCCCCGGCGCATGTTTTCGAAACGGCTTCGGCGGCTCTGCAGGTCTTTCCACTGCTCGTTCGTCAGAATGCGCCGCATCTGAAGGCTCATTAACGTGAAGTGGCGAGTCATATTGTCGCGCGCCGCGACCATGCGGTCCACTACCTCGTTGGCCCGGCGCTGGTCGGCGGTGCTGTCCTCGAACAGATCCTCCACCTCGCCTTCGGCCTTCTCGAGGGCGGCCCGCAGGTCGATCATCTTCGACCGGTTCTCGCGCAGAATCTCGCGAATCTGCTGCTGCTGTTGTTCGTTCAGGTTCAAATCCCGCGTGAAGCCCATCTCCCACCAGGGGAAGAAGCTGCGTGAAACCTGTGCCTGGCTAACGCCGGCCGCCAGGGCCAAGGCGGCCACCATCAATCGCATCGCCTTCGTGATCATGGTTGCTACTCCTCAAACAAAGCGTGCATCGGGGCCAGCGCCCGCGGTTCTTCGGTGGATATGGTCTGGTAGATTTCCAGGTACATTCCCGCGTCCGGCGGCGCTCCCTTGCCTCCGGCGACCAATCGCTCCGCGGGCGGCGTCGGCCAGGAGAGTCCGACGGCCAGCGCCACCATCAGCGCCGCCCAGGCCGGCGCGCTCCACCACGCGCCCGCCAAACCGGCGCCGTGCGAGACGCGCATGCGAACGGCCTCGCGTTGCGATTGCAGGAACTCTTCCGGTACCCACGGCTCCACGTGCCGCGCCTTGCGCAGCGCCTGCAGGGCATCGATTCTTTCCCGGCATTCCGGGCAATCGCGGTCGTGCCCGTCTTCGGGGCCCACCCCGTAGATGTGATCCAGGATCTCGTCGTTGGTCCAGTGCCGCTGATTCATTTCAATTCCCCATAGAGGTCTCGCAAGAGCACCCGCAGTTTGGCCACGGCGCGAGCCATGTGCGCCTTCACCGTGCCCACATCGAGACCGAGTATTTCCGCGATCTCGTCCAGCTTCCGGTCTTCAAAGTGGCGGAGCAGAAACACCGCCCGTTGCCGTTCGCTCAACTCGCCGATGGCGGCTTGCAGCCTGCCGGAAATTTGGGTGGCGAAGGCCCGCGACTCGGCCGACGGCGACACTTCAGGCGCGTTCGCCAGGATGACCGATTCGTCTTCCTGCGCGGGACGGCGCCGCCAGAGCTTCCAGCTCCGGCTGCGCAGCCGGTCCAGGCAGGTGTTCACGGCGATCCGCGTGATCCACTTCGACGGGTCGTCCAACTCCATCTGGCCGCTGCTTTTCAGCGCGCGGTGAGCCTTGACGAAGCAGTCCTGCGTGGCCATGTCGGCGTCGTCGCGGTCCTGCAACATGCGCAGACAGAGCAGGAAGATGCGCCGCTGTTCGCGGCCGACCCAGGCGTCGAATTCAAGCAGGAGCTGGTTGGATGCGCGCGCCGTCGCGGCCTCGCCACTCAGCAGGCCACGGTGCGCCAGGGGCTCCGCCATCACGCCCATCTTACTCGGGAATGACGGTGGCGGCCTAGGCAGGGATTACATTCAGCCCTTCAACATCCGATGGTGCGCGAGTTCGCCGCTCCCGGGAAGGGCGGCTTTGGCGCTCTTGTCTCCACCGAGCGCTCGCGCAGTGAAGATGGACGCGGCCTTGGCCAGATTGCCGATGTCGCCGCCCTCTTCCACGGTCAATTCGTGCTCCACCCAGTTCGATAAAGGGATGTTGCGGAAGTAGAGCCGTTCCTGCAAAACCATGGATTTCTTGTTCAGGAACAGGGACTTGCTTTCGCGCATGTAGTGGCGTTCCTCGACCCGGAAATCGCCCAGGAAGTCGTCCATCGACCGGCGCCGCGCCTCTTCTTCGGTGGCCTTCAGCCGCGCCTCAGTCTCTTTCTCCACGTTCTTCAAATCGGACCGCGCCTCCACCAGCGCCTCACGTTCCTTGGCCAGGGCAACTTCCAAACGCGCTTGCATGATGTAAAACGAGAGCAGCGCGCTCCCTGCGGCCGTGAACAACGGGAGAAACATCCAGAGCATCGCGTCCATGGTTCGACTCCTTCCGCATCCATCGGCCAATCCGTAGCCGCTCTTTAGTCAAATTGCTCGGTTCCGTCCACCTTCTGGCTGGACAACATCCGGCTGAAGGCGCCGAACCCGCCGGGGCTACCCAGGGCTCCGAATAACTGACTCAGATATAAGCCGATCTGCGCTCCGAAGCCATGGTGCTTTCCGGCAAACGCCACGGCTCCAAGCCTGCGATCAGCCTCTAGCGCGGCGATCCAATTGGCGCTGGGAACGGGTCGGCCCTCATCGCGTACGGACAAGTCCGAGAAGACCAGAACATTCTTGCCCCCTCGGCGGACCCGATAACACATTTCGACGTCGGACCAATATTCCCCAAACCGCTCGTCGAAATAGTTCATTCCTACAATTGTCTGTCTTCGCACGATCAATGCCCGGATAGACAGGCATTCAGCCGGAATCGCGCCTTCGCCGGACGCAGCCCTCCACGGTACGCCACTTTTTGCCCACGCCCCCAAATCCGCCTTGCCGGGGAACCCCGACATCTGTGGCGCAGGGTTGCCCGAAGAGTCGAGGAGCATTGGCGCGGCGAGGCCGATCGAGGGGTCGGCCTGCATTCTCTGGGCGAGGGTCATCGCGGTTTCGGGTTTGACCGTCACTTCCGGAGACAAGAAGAGCAAATACTCTCCTTTCGCCGTTCGTACGCCGATGTTACGCGCCTTCGTCATCCCGAAGTGCTTCGGCAGCCGGAGCGGGGTGATGGCCGGGAACTCGGCGTCCACGTTGGCCGACCCGTCGCGCGAGCCCTGATCCACGACGAGAATTTCCAGCCGGTCGCGGCCGTGCGAAGCTTCGAGCGCGGTCAAGCAGCGGTGAAGCGCCTCCCCTGAATTGTGAGAAACGATGAGGGCCGTGACCAGCGGACCTTCCAGACCATCCGTCTGCGGCTGTGCGGAAGAGGATTCCTCCATGAGCCCATGAGAATAGCGCAATGTGGCAACATGGACAAGGTCCCATGCGCGCGCTCATACTTGCATTCCTGCTTGCCGCCACGTTGGCCGCTCAGTCTCCCACGCTGCTCGTTCTGGAGAAAGGAACGGGCGCTCTCGGCTATTACACGATGGAGGGCCAGCGGGTGGGCGAGGTGAAGGTTGGCCAGCATCCTCACGAGATGGTGGTTTCGCCCGATGGCCGGTTTGCCTACATCACCGACAACGGCACGATGCGGATCGAAGATGCCGGCACCGGCGGCAACACCGTTTCCATCGTCGACGTTCCCGGCCGGCGGCGGGTAAACACGATCAAGCTCGACCAGTTTTTCCGGCCCCACGGCATCGACCTCGACCCAACCACCAACCGCCTGGCGATCACGGTCGAGAACCCCGACCAGTTTCTGCTGCTCGACATCCGCGACCGCCGCATCCTGCGAGCGTACGACACCAAGGGAAAGACGCCGCACATGGTCCGCTTCGGTCCCACCAAGGGCGGGGCCAAGTACGCCTACGTGAGTAACGCGGGATCGGGCACCGTCAGCGCGATTCAACTGGCGACCGGCGGCGAAATGAAGGTGATGCCCACGGGCGAGCGTCCTGAGGGCAGCGTACTTTCGGCCGACCATTCCGAGCTGTACGTGACCAACCGCGAATCGGGCGCGATCACCGTGATCGACACGACGCGGCACGCACAGGTCGGCGAGATCAAGACGGGCGGCAAGGGACCCGTGCGGATTGACGTGACGCCCGACGGCCGGTATCTTGTCTATGCTTTGATGCACGATCACGCAATCGAAATCGCCGACGTAGAGACGCGCATGCCCGTGGCCCGTATTCCCGTGGAAGGCGAGCCTATTTCGCTCTCGGTCTCCGCGGACGGAAAGTACGCTCTGGCTGCGTCCGAAGAGATCGATACTGTCCACATCCTCTCGCTGACGGACCGCAAGCTGGTCCGCAGTTTCAAAACGCCGAAGGGCGCGGCGCCCGATCCGGTGATCATGGTGAACGCAAAGTGAACCGGCGGCGGATAGTTCAATCGCTGGGAGCGGCGGCGCTGACGTCCGCGTGTTCCAAGTCGTCCAAGCCGGACCGGCCAAACATCCTCTTCATCCTCGCCGACGATCAGTCGTGGCTGCATACGGCGGCGAACGGAACCAAGGCGCTCAATACGCCCGCGCAGGACCGCATCGCCCGCGAGGGCGTCCGCTTCACTCACTCCTTCTGCGCATCGCCTTCCTGCACTCCGTCGCGCACGGCCATACTGAGCGGCCGCCACATTTGGCAGACGGGCGAAGCGGGCCAACTCTACGGCGCCATGCCGAAAGACCTGCCGCTTTACACCCAACTTCTCAAGAAGGGCGGTTATTGGGTAGGGTTCACGGGCAAGGGGTGGGGACCCGGCGATTGGCGGGCGCTCGGCCTCGACCGCAATCCCTGTGGACGCCAGTTTAACGACAACCAACGCTCTCCGAAGCCCGCTCCCGGCCTCGACGCCCGCGACTACGCCGCCAATTTCCAGGCCTTTCTCAAGGAACGGCCCAACGGCGATCCTTTCTGCTTCTGGTTCGGCTCCACCGAACCGCACCGGCTCTACGACACTGGCTGCGGCGTCCGCGCGGGCAAGAAGTTGGAGGATGTGGCGCTGCCTCCCTTCCTGCCCGACACGCCCGAGGTGCGGTCGGACATCCTCGACTACTACATGGAGATCGAGTGGTTCGACGCCCAGATCGCGAAGTTTCTCAAGATCCTTGAGGACATGGGCGAGCTCGACAACACCCTGATCGTCGTTACGAGCGACAACGGCATGCCCTTCCCCCGCGCCAAGGCGAATCTCTACGATTGGGGCACGCGCATGCCCTTGGCTATCCGTTGGGGCGCGAAAATGAAGGGCGGCCGCACGGTGGACGATCTCGTGAGCCATGTCGACTTCGCGCCTACGTTCCTGGAGATCGCCGGCGTGAAGGCGCCGGAGGGAATCGCGGGCAAGAGCCTCGTGCCGCTGCTGTTCTCCGATAAGTCCGGCGTCGTCGACCCAACGCGCGATCACGCGGTGACGGCGATGGAGCGTCACGTGGTCGCCCGGCCCGAGTATTCCGGCTATCCGATGCGCGCGCTCCGCCGGCGGCAGCATCTTTACATCCGCAACTTCGCGCAGGACCAGTGGCCCACCGGCGGCGACTTTCTCAGTTCCAACAAGACCACTCACGGCGACATCGACGGCGGTCCATCAAAGGATTCGTTGCTGCTTCCGGCTACGCGCGTGCGATACCGGCGGGAAGTAGAGCTGTGCTTGAATAAGCGGCCGGCCGAGGAATTGTACGACGTGGCCGCCGATCCCGGCCAGACGAACAACCTCGCCGCCGGCGAACTCCATTCCGCGCTGAAACTGGACATGAGCCGCCAGTTGGATGAGTACCTGCGCGCGACAAAAGACCCTCGCATGGAGGGCCAGGACCCGTGGCGCGCCTATCCGTACCGGCAGACCGGCGGCTACGGCGCTTCCTACAACACGACGCTCCCCGAGGAAGTGCGCGCCAAGGCGCGCGGCAACGCGACCCACAAGCCGGAATAGGCGCTATTCCGGTTTCTCGACAATCGCCTTGAGCCTGTCCAGGCGTTCATCCCATTCGCGTTCGATCGCTTTCAGCCAGCGCCGCACTTGCTTCATTTTGCCGGGAGCCACTTCCCACACCTGTTCGCGGCCCTGCCTGCTGGCCGTCACCAACCCGGCCTCCGACAACACGTGAAGATGTTTCGTGACGGCCTGGCGCGTGATGGGCTGCCGTTCGCTCAATTGGGTGATGGAAAGGCGTCCGCCGGAGCACAGTTTCAGCACGAGCCGCAACCGCGTCTCATCTCCCAACGCGGCGAAGACCGGCGCCGCCGTGCGCACTTCCGAACTAAGCATGCTCTCCAAGATAGCGTTCCAGGTTCGCCATCTGATCGCGCCAGCCGTCCGTGTTCTCCTGGAAGGCTTTCGCGCGTTTCTCGATCGAGACCCCTTCGAACCCGGTTTCGAGCACCGTGACGCGCGTTCCGCCCGTAACCTCTATCAGCGTGAACGTGACCAGCGTCGTCTTCGAGTCCTTGTCGTCGATCACGGCGCCCGGCAGCCAGCGGTAAGAGAAGCGCTCCGGGGGCGTCATCTCCATGATCTCGAACCAGAACTTCACCCCCTCCCAGCCGGGAACCTTGGCGATCATGTCCATGCGCTTGCCGGGCGCAAATTCTCCTTCGACCGTTACCTGGAACCACGCCGAGAACTCTTCGGCTGTAGTGAGCGCGCGCCAAACGCGTTCGCGCGCCGCCTTCACCGTGATGCTGCGCTCGATCGAGTTCGTATCCAGAATACTCATATGCAACCTTATAGTTGCATAGTAAGCCAAGGCGTCTATCAAATGCAACTAAAACGTTGCAGTTTGTTGGCGTGCTCTTTCCAGCGAATTGACGAGCGCCCGCACGTCGGCCTCGGTAGTGGCGTAGTTCGTGATGCAGGCGCGAAGGACCTGGTCGCGGTTGTTAAGCAGCGTCGTGGAGCACCAGGCTTCACCCGACGCCAACACACGGTTAACGATCGCTTGCGGGCCGGCGCCACCTTGGTCGGCGAAACAGGCAATGGGGAGCGGGGTTTCGTTGACCACGCGCCAACGGGAGGCGCGGAGTTCTTCCTTGAGGAGCGTGCCCATGCGGATCATGTGTTCGATCGCTTCTTCGTATCCGCTCCAACCGGCGGCAGCAAGCGAGAGGAATACTTTGAGGCCGGTGAACCGGCGCGACCATTGCATCGAATGCAGGTGCGGGTCGGCGATTTCGAAGCCGGCAGCCTCTTTGGGCATGTATGCGGTCACCATCGAGAAGGTGCGAGACAGGATGGAGCGATGGCGAGTAAGAAAGATGCCCGCGCCCATGGGGACGCTGAGCCACTTGTGAGCGTCGAACGTGATGGAGTTGGCCTTTTCGACGCCTGTCAGCACGTGGCGGACAGAGGGAGCGAGAGCGGCTGCGCCGCCCCAAGCGGCATCGACGTGCAGCCAGAGGCGCTCAGCCTGGGCGACCTTGGCGATAGCGGGAATGGGATCGCAGGCGCCGGAATTCGTGGTGCCAGCCGTGGCCACAATCAGGAACGGAGCGAGACCCGCCCAGCGGTCGGCGGCAATCATTTCGGAGAGGGCGCCGGGGATCATACGAAGTTGGGCGTCGACAGGAACGGGGCGGAGGGCGTCGAGACCGATGCCGCAGAGGCGGGCAGCCTTGTGAAAACTGTGGTGCGCTTCGGTGGATACGTAAAAGACCGGCTGGGCCGCCAGCCCTCGCGCGCCGCGGTCGCCGAAGTAGGGGAACTCGTTTGTCAGCGCCGTGAGTAGTGCGGTGTGATTCGCTTCGGCGCCGCCCGAGCAGAATGTGCCATCGGCGGATTCCGGATCGTAGCCGAAGCGTTCGCCGAAGGAGCGCACCAAATGCGCCTCGACCTCGCAGGCGAATGGTGAATGGCTCCAGGCCGCCATTTGCGGATTGAATCCCGCAACAAGCGCGTCGGCGTAGACGCCCATCGCCGTTGGATTGGGATTGAACAATCCGAAATAACGCGGGTGCGGTGTGTGGACCTGGAACTCGGTCAACTGTCGCGCCGCGAACTCAACGGCTTCTTCGGGCGGAACGGGCCGTTCGAACCGGAACTCCTCCAGGCGCGAACGAATTTCTTCCGGATCGAGCCTAGGAGAAACAGGCAGCGCACCCACGCGCGCCCCGTAGGACTCGACTAACTCTTCGACTCTCTTCCACAACGCCGCACGTTGGTCACGATCGAGTTGCAGCCCCATTTCGCTTGGCCTCCACCGTCGTTCGATAGCAGTCCACCAATGCCCGCGTTCGCACGGCCATGTCCCATTTGATTTCCATCTCGCGCCGCGCGCGCGCGGCCATCGCCGCCGCCGCCGTTGGATCCGCGAACAGCGCCAGAATTCTCTGGCCGAATTCACGCGGATCGTCGGCGAGCATGCAGATATCTCCGTCGGTCTGGGTAATGCCCTCGGCTCCGATTCGCGTGGAGACGACCGGGATGCCGCTGGCGAACGACTCCAACAGTTTTACCCGCACGCCCGAACCGCTGCGTATCGGACAGAGAAAGACCGAGGCCTCGCGCATCGGAGCGTGAATGTCGTCTACATATCCGCGCAGTTCGATCGCGTCTCCCAAATCGGGTAGCGAGTAGCGCGGCGGGGGATCGCTCCCAATGACGATCAGCTTCGCGCCGGGTTCGCGCTCCAAGACGATGGGCATAACGCGATTCACGAGCCATTCCAGCGCCTCGACGTTCGGCGCATGCCGGAAGCTGCCCAGGAAAAGCATCGTTTTCGGAGTGCGCGGTCCGGTAAAGGCCTCGTATTGCCCTATGTCGATGCCGGCGCGGTAGCCGGGATCGAGGCGGGCTCCGCCATCCAGCATGAACTCCTTCACGAAGGCTTCGTTGTCGGTGCTGCACACTTGCACACGGTCGAAGTGGCGCAACAGTTTCAGTTCAAAGCGCAGGCCGCGCAAGTACTCGTACATCGCCGCCGTCCGCTTGACCAGGCCGGGCATGAACTCAAGTTGGCGTCC
>Ga0268299_1004510_pt1 | contig 10726 bp, 10 predicted proteins | sample NOBtaG_FD_193484 | JGI IMG/M metagenome (GOLD analysis project Ga0268299, IMG submission 193484) | Activated sludge microbial communities from bioreactor in Nijmegen, Gelderland, Netherland - NOB reactor | ecosystem: Engineered > Bioreactor > Aerobic > Activated sludge | place: Netherlands... | reverse complement strand
GTCGTAGCCGAGCTGCTCCAGCGCCACGGCCACCGCCGTGCTCTTGGAGCTGGTCATCTGCTCCAGGTTCGCCCTGCGGTTCTCGTCGGGAGAGCGGTCCTGGAGGATGACCTCCTCGGGCACGATCTCCACGTCGTCGGCCAGGGTGTCGAGCCACAGGTACTGCCACAGGTTGGGGCGGGTCTGCACCCGGACCGTGGTGAACAGCAGCTCGCCGTCGCTCGGGTAGGCCGCCACCCCTTCGACCTCCACCAGGCCCTCGGTGTCGCGGGCGCTCCCCGGGGTGAGGGCGACGTAGGGCACCTTGATCAGCAGGCCGCCGACGACCACCGCCGTCACGATCAGCGCCAGCACCGACCCTGCGCTCTGCCAGAGACGCCAGCGCCGAGGAGCGGCCGAAGGCTCGAAGGGGGCGACCGCCGGCGGCGGGAGCGGGGGCTCGGCGGCTACGCTGGGGACTTCGTCCATCGTCTTCCCTGTCGGACGGATCCAAGGATTGCACAGCACCACTGGTGCGATCCGAGGATCGCACAGCACGCGCGGTGGTGCTAGGTCACCACCGAACCTACTGGCAGCCGCCGAAAGGTCGTGGAAAATCGATGCTCCACCGGATCGAGGCCTCCACCGGGGCACGAGAGGCGATGCACAGCGGCCGCAGGGGCCGGACCAGGCAAGACGCCCACATCCCGCTGTGGCGGCGGATCACCGCCCTGTTCATGTTGGCCTCGCTGGTGATCCTGATCGCGGTGGTGCTGGCCACCGCCTTCGCCGCCACCGCCCTTCTGGCCCTGTTCGTGCTGGAACGGGCGATCGCCGGCTGACCACCCCGGGTCGTCGCCGGCAAAACGGCCGTGAGCCACAGGAACGATCCTGCGGCTCACGAAGACGGGAAGTGTGGAGACGGGAGAGGTTGCGAAGGTGGGATCAGCGACCGAACAGGCCGCGGCGGGCACCGTTGCCTGCCACCGTCTCCCCGTCGGGGTCGTCGATGTTGATCGTGGTCGACTCGACCACGGAGAACGGCTCGTCGAGCGAGGCGACCACCGGCTCGGGCGACGACTCGCTGGGCAGGCCCACCATCATGGGGGCGGCGCCGTTGCCATTGGGAAGGCTGGCGGCCATCCCGTTGGACGACTGCGGCAGGGCGCCGCCGTTGGTGTTCAGCCCGGCCAGCTCCACCCGGTAGTAGGGGCGGTACTCGAACACGACCTCCTCCAACCGGAAGATCCGGGCGTGTTCCACCCCCTCCTCGTTGCGCATCTGCTCGACGAAGGTGACAGCATCGTGGATGTCTTCAGCCTGCTGGTAGCCGGGCTTACCATCAGCTCCTCGGTAGATGACCATGTGTGACACTTGCAGGCTCCCTATTCTTGGGCCATCACGGCGGCTTCTCGTCAGAAACGACGGGCGATCCCGTTCCCTCGACAACAGCATTCCAGATTAAAGGCCAGATTCCAAAAGTAATTGTCTTGAAACATTCTTCTAGAAGCATCATCGAGGCTGGACATTCAGGGGATGGGCAGCTGGCGATAACCGCACTGGCGAGCGGAAATCCGAAACAGAAAAGCGCGGCACTGGGTGCCCTGCACCGGCTGAATATTTTGGACTTCGCCAGCCTCCGAGGGGCGCTGGGCGACCCCGCGATCGAGGTGCGGCGCCGGGCGCTGGCTCTGGCTCCGCGGTGGGCCGGGAGCCACCCCGAAGCTGACCGGGAGGACCTGGCGCGGGCGGTGGCCGCCCTCCTGCACGACGACGGGTGCGCCGAGCCGGCGGCCTTCGCCCTGGGCGAGCTGGAGGTGGACGATCCGGAGGTGGTGGCCGCCCTGGAGCAGCAGGCCCGCCACCACGCCGATCCGCTGTGCCGGGAGTCGGCGGTGGCGGCTCTGGGTGCGCTGGGGGCGGGCCGGGAGACCGTGCTGGCCGCCACCGCCGATGTCGCCACCGTGCGGCGCCGGGCCGTCATCGCCCTGGCCGCCTTCGACGGGCCCGAGGTCGATCAGGCGCTGCGCGACGCCCTGGAGGACCGGGACTGGCAGGTCCGCCAGGCGGCCGAGGATCTGCTGGCCGAGTAGGTGTTCGCTTCGGGAACCCGGAGTTCGCCTGCGGCGAAACGTCCGGGCCCGATGCGGGCTCAGCGCACGTCGGTGATGTGCTGGGGTTCGAGGCCCCAGCTCGACCCCTCGGACCAGTCTTCCCGCTTCCAGATCGGCACCGTCTCTTTCAGGGTGTCGATGCAGTAGCGGGCGGCCTCGAACGCGTCGGCCCGGTGAGGCGACGACACCGCCACCACCACCGCCGACTCGGTGATCGGCACCACACCCATCCGGTGGATCAGGGCGATCCGCCCCAGCCCGGGCCAGCGTTGCCGGGCGGCGGCGGCGATCTCGTCGAGCCGGGGCACCACCTGGGTCTCGTAGGCCTCGTACTCCAGACGGGACACGCCCTCCCGGCCGACCGAGTGGTCCCGGGCCGTGCCGTTGAAGGTCACCACGGCGCCGCACGACGGCAGCACGGCCCAGGTCGACGCCGCCTCCACGGGGAGCGGACCGTCATGGAGCGCGGTCCACGTGTCGCCCTCGGGCGCAGTGAGCGCCTCGCCGGCGGACGGGATGACGGTGTCGCCCTCGGAGGGGGCGGGGTTCGCGCTCACGCTGGTGATTCTACCCCCTTGTCGGGGCCACCCCCGATACCCGGCCCCCGGCGAGGCCGGGTACTGTGAAGCTTCGTGCGGTTCGATGACGACGATGACGAGGAGGGTTTCGGCCCTCCCCCCGATCCGTCGGTACGGGCCTGGCGCCATCCGTCCGAGATCGCATCGGCCGAGGCCGCCGCCGCCCGGTTCGCCCAGGACGACGAGCGCCGGACGGCGTGGGCCGGCCTGGCCTCGCCCGCCCCGGCCCGCGGCGCCACCTCACACCCGCTGGCCGGCCTCGTGCTCGTCACCTCGGCCCTGGCTCTGGCCGCGGTCGCCGCCGGCGCCCTGGCCGTCACCTCGATCGGAGCCGGCCTGTCGGCCGGCGACGCCGGATCGGTGGCGGCGGCGAACCTGGAGCCCAGCGAGAGCTCGATCCACCTGCTGAACCCCGACAACCTGACCTCGGCCATCCCCCCGCTGCCCGGCGCGTCCAGCACCACCATCAGCTCCGGGGTTCCCCTGACCGCCGTCACCGCGGTGGTGCTGCCCACGTCCACTACCGCGACAGCCCGTTCCGTTCCGCCGGCGGCCACCGGGATGGCGGTCGAGCAGGCGGTGTACGTGGCGGTCGAAGGCCGGCGGGAGCGGGTGGCAGCCTTCACCGTGGACGGGCCGTATGCCTTCGCTCCGGCGACGGCCGTGGCCGGCCACGCCGAGGTGCTGATGGCCTACGGGGGCGTGTTGGCGCCCGCCACCGTGCTCCAGGTCGACGAGTTGACCGGTGTGGCCATGCTGGTGCCGAACGATCCGGCGGCCGTGGAGCTGATCGCCCGTGTCGCCCAGGCCGAGCCGGCGAGGACGGCCCTGACCGGCGAGGTGATGGACGAGGCGTTCACCGCCACCGCCCGCGACGACTCGCTGGTCTACGGCGCGCTGCTCACCACCACCGACTGCCCCGAGGGGGCGGGGGGCGCTCCCCTGGTCGACCCGTCGGGCAACCTCATGGGGATGGTGATCGACTCGCCCAGCCCGCTGATCGCGGCCGTTCCGCTGGCCGACATACGGGCCTTCGTCACCCGCATCGCCCAGCCAGACAAGGCCACCTCCACCTGGTTGGGCGTGGAGCTCGACCCGTCGGGCAAGCAGCCGCTGGCCGTCACCGCGGTCGTCACCGGCGGCCCGGCGGCGTTGGCCGGGCTGCGGCCGGGCGACCTGATCGAGGAGTTCGACGGCACGCGGGTCCAGAGCCCCCGGCACCTCGAACACCTTGCCCGCCACGCCGTCGCAGGCGCCACAGCCGCCGTGACCCTCGTGCGCGACGGCAAGAAGCAGGTGATCGACGTGACCATCGGCGCCGCCAGCGTCCACACGATGAGCGGCTCGATCTAGGCGTCCCCTTCGGGGACGGGCGCGCTCAGCGGCGCAGGAACCGGCGGCCCACCAGGCCGGCAGTGGCCACGGCGGCCGCCGCCGCGGTGCCGGTGGCGCCGAGCAGCAGCTCCTGGCGGTGGCGCTGGGCGACGGTGCGCCACATCGGGGCCGGCGTGCCCAGCACGTACGCCTCCTCGTTGGTGAACGCGGGCTCCCAGCCGGTGGCCCGGAGCCGGTCGTTGGCCACCACCCAGGGGTGGGCCACGTAGGCGTCGAGACCCGGCTCCACCGCCCCCGAGCGCAGACGGCGGGCCACCCGGACCCAGGCGTCGTTGATCGGCTCGGGCATCCGCAGCTCGGCCTCGGCCTGCAGGGCGCGGAAGGCCTCGGAGCCGATCCAGCCGTCGGGGGCCACGTTGTACGCCCCGGACCGCCGCTGGGCCGTCACCTGGGCCACGGCCGAGGCCAGGTCGTCGTGGTGGAGGAACTGGACCGGCGGGTCGAGCTGCTCGGGCCGCAGTGAGGTGGCGGCCCGCAGGGCGCCGGCGATCCAGCTCACGCCCCGCTCCGACAACGTGGTGGTGGGGCGCAGGACCGCCAGCTCGGCACCGGCCCCGGCGGCCCAGCGTTCGGCCGCCTGCTCCAGCCCGGCCTTGGTGCGGGCGTAGGCCAGCTCGGGCAGGGGACGGCGGGGATAGGCCTCGGTGATCGGCACCGGGTTGTCGGGCCGGGCCCCGTACACCAGGGCCGACGACAGCAGCACCACGTGGCGGCAACCGGCGTGCTCGGCCGCCGCCAGCACCCGGCCCAGGATGCGTTGGGCCAGCTCGGCGTCGCTGCGGCGGCCGGGCTCGTCGGCCAGGTGGACGACCGAGTCGCAGCCGTCGAGCACGTCGAGCAGGGCGGTGGAGGCCACGTCGAGCTGGTGGCAGGTGACCTTCCGTTCGCCTCCGACCTGGAGGGGCAACAGCCGCACCCGGTCGATCGCCTCGATGGCCTTCACATCGGGCCGCTCGGCCAGCAGCCGGGTGACCCGCCGGCCCACCGAACCTGCCGCCCCGGTGACCGCGACCGTGCTCACCGACGTACGCTTTCAGAGTGACCTCTGGTGACAACCCGGGCGGAAACGATGTTCCCGACGACGGCCGCCCCGGTGGAGGCATGCCGTTCGGCGGCATCCCCGGCATGCCGTTCTTCGACCTCGGCGGCCTGCTGGGAGGGGCCCGGGCCGGCGACCCGTGGGCCGGTGCGGCCGACCTGGCGGCGGCCATCGCGTCTGAGGGCGGAGCCGAGCCCAACCTCGATCCTCTGGTGCGCATCCGCATCGAGGAGCTGGTCCGGGTGGCCGAGCTTCACGTTGCCCAAGCTAGGGGCATCGCGCTTCCATCCAACACGACCGTCACCCCGGTGACCCGGGGCGAGTGGACCCGGCGCAGCCTCGCCGCCTACCGGCCGTTCTTCGAACGCTTCGGCGAGGCGCTGGGCTCGGCGGCCCCGGCCGCACCCGCCGGCGATCCGCTGGGCATGATGCTCGGCCAGCTCTTCCAGGCGCTGGGGCCGGCTCTGGTGTCGGCCAGCGCCGGCTCGCTCATCGGCCACCTGGGCCAGCGGGCCCTGGGCCAGTACGACCTGCCCGTCCCCCGGTCGGGCTCGCACGAGGTGCTGGTGGTGCCGGCCACGATCGACGAGACGGCCGGCCAGTGGGGGGTCCCGGTCGACGAGCTGCGCCTGTGGGTGCTGGTGCAGGAGCTCACCACCCACGCCGTGCTGTCCCGGCCCCACGTCGGGCGGCGGTTGGAGAGCCTGCTGATCGACTTCGCCGCCGCCTTCCGCCCCAACCCCGAGGCGATCGCCGAGCGGTTCGCCTCGTTCGAGTCGCTCACCGACCTGTCGCAGCTCCAGGAGATGAGCGAGCAGTTCGCAGACCCCGACACGGTGCTCACGCTCATGCGGTCGCCGGCCCATGACCTGCTGGCCCCCCAGTTCGAGGCGCTGGTGGCCGCAGTGATGGGGTTCGTGTCGCACACGGTCGACGGCATCTGCCGCCGCCTGGTGGGGTCGCACGACCAGATCCGGGCCCGGCTGCGCCAGCGGGTGATCGACGTGGCCCCGGCCGACCGGTTCATGGAGCGCCTGCTCGGCGTGGAGATCAACGAGCGGACGCTGGGCCGGGGCGACCGGTTCATCGACGGCATCGTCACCCGGGCCGGCGACGAGGGGCTGGAGCGCCTGTGGGCCGACGAGCTCGACCTGCCCACGGCGGCCGAGATCGACGCCCCGGGCCTGTGGCTGGCCCGGATCGGCTTCGACGCCGACCCGGGCGCAGTGGACATCGAGATCCCCGACGACCTGTCGGGCCTCGACGACGAGGGCTGAGGCCAGCCCCCGCCGTCGCCCCGACCCCCTTTGGCGGGGATCAGTGGTGGTGGTGGCGGCCGTCCACGGTCAACTCGATCATCCGATCGTTGCCGCTCGCCGGGTGCTGGATGTTCACCCAGGCCCGGTTCTCGTTGAACGGATCGAAGTAGAGCCCGGTGAGCTCCGAGCCGACGGTGCCGTTGGAGGCCCAGCGGCCGATGCCCTCGCCGGCGTCGAGGAGATCGCCGTCGTTGTTGCGGTCCTTGGCCAGCCAGATGTCGTCGTCGACGCCCCCGTTGCGGTCCTCGATGATGTAGATGTTGCCGTCGTGGTCGAGGGCCAGGTTGTCGGGGCTGGTGAGCCCGACGTCCACCGCAGCACCGGTGGCGAGGTCGACGGTGGCCCGGTTGGCGTAGACCGAGATGGTCTGGGCCTTCAGGTCCATGCGGTAGACCTCGTTGGTGGTCGTGGTGGCCACGTAGAGGACCTCGCGGCCCTTCTCCTTGGCGATCTGCAGATCCTCCGGGCGCTGGTAGTCGGTGCCCTTGAAGGCGGCGACGTCGGTGGTGTTGCGGGCGTCGACCGAGGTGACGCCGTTGCCGTCGGTGATCGAGATGGCGCCCGGCAGCGGGGCGCCCATGGCGTCGGTGATCGGGACCCAGGTGTAGGCGCCGGTGGCGTTGGGGGTGGCGCCGTCGCCCACCCGCAGCACCGAGGTCTGCCCGGCAGCGAAGTAGTCGGCCCTGCCGTCGAGCACCTTCGACATGCGGGCCGCCGGGGTGTAGCGGTAGATGGAGCCGCCGTTCAGCTCGTCGATGAAGTACATGTTGCCGGCCTTGTCGAACTGGATGCCCTCGTGCGAGGTGCGGGGCACCACGTTGCGGTGCACGAAGTCGGCCCCGGCATTGGCCGCCTCCGACGGCGCTCCGGTGATGCCGGGAGCGGCCAGCGGGTTGCGCAGCTCGTACAGGCGGCCGTAGTTGCTGGTGCAGCCGGCGGGGTTGGTGCACCACGACTCCTCGGCCGTGATGAACGTGCCCCAGGGGGTCCAGTAGGAGGCGTCGAACGCCACGTGCCCACCGGGGGCGGGCGAGTACCAGACGGTCTCGGTCTGGCCGGTCTTCAGGTTCGTGCGCTGCACCCCGGCCTGGCCGGTCTCGAACACGGTGAACAGGAACTGGCCTTTGCGCCGGCCCGTCTCGTTGAGGGTCAGCATGTCCCAGTTGCCGCTGTTGGGGATGCCGGCGGCGAGCTGGGTGTTCCGGTCGGCGATCGACCGTTGGGCCATGTCCGGGTTGCCCAGCGTCAGCGGGATCGCTTCGTCGGCGGTCGGGCCGGCCGAGGCGGCCAGCGGGGTGAAGTCGGCGAAGTCGGCATCGTCGCCGGCCGAGGCGGGGCCGGCGCCCCAGGCGGCGGACAGCAGCAGGCCGCCAGCGGCGGCGAAGGGTGCCAGGCGGCGCATACGGTGAGCCATGAAGGTCTCTCTCTCCTTGATCAACGATGGTTGTGCGGCTCCATCGCCATCAGCTCCGCTGGCCGGTCGGTTGACGTCGGGTGATGCTGGGGCCAACACTCGGTGGCAGATGAGCGGCGACGACACCGGGGACGACCCCACCGACGACAGCGGGATCGTGCTGGCGGAAGCGCGGTCGGGGCTCACCTATCGCCGCATCCGGGAGGAGTGGGCCGACCGGCTGGAGGCGCTGGAGCGGGACGTGTTCGTCGACACCGACCCCGGCCACCTGTGCCGGGCCGACGAGTTCGCCGCCCTGGCTCGACTGTTCCCGGAAGGGAACTTCGCCGGGTTCGACGGGGACCGGATCGTGGCCCTCGGCATCGGGATCCGCCGGCGGTTCGACTTCGACGATCCGGTGCACCGCCAGAGCGACGTGGCCGCCGATCTGGGGGCGGCCCATGCCCCCGACGGGCCGTGGTACTACGGCACCACGATCGGGGTGCTCCCCACCTACCGAGGGCGGGGCATCGGCGACGAGCTGTACCAGCTGCGCAAGGGGGTGTGCCGCGACCTCGGCCTCGAAGGGATCGTGGCCGGCGGCATGATCCCCGGCTACGCCGGCCACCGCCACACCCTGTCGGCCCCCGACTACATCGAGGCGGTGGTGCGGGGCGAGCTGAGCGACCCCACCCTCACGTTCCAGCTCAACCAGGGCTTCGAGGTGGTGTGCCCCCTCCCCGATTACCTCCACAATCCCGAGGTCGACAACTGGGCCGTGCTCATCCGCTGGCGCAACCCGGATCGGTGAGCTGTGAGACAACGCCCGCTCCTGGAGGCTCCGGCCGGATGAGGCTCTACCTGAGCTCGTATCGTCTGGCCGACGACACCTCGGTGCTCGAGGAGTGGGCGTCGTCGGGCGCCGCCCGCGCCGGGATCGTGTTCAATGCTTGCGACCTGTGGGCCGACAGCCGCCTGGCCAACTGGAGCCGGGAGGCAGACGACCTCGCCTCACTCGGCTACACGGTGGAGGAGTTGGATCTCCGTGCCTACTTCGGGCGCCCTCCGCAGCTCCTCGATCGGCTCTCCGATCTCGACCTCGTGTGGGTGGTCGGCGGCAACTCGTTCGTGCTGGCCCGAGCGATGACGGCCAGCGGCTTCGATCAGGTCGCCGTGCCCCTCATCCGGGCCGGCCGTTTGGCCTACGCCGGCTACAGCGCCGGGAGTTGCGTGGCCGGCCCCGACCTCAGCGGCATCGATCTGATGGACGATCCCGGGCCGCTCCCCGACGGCTACCCCCTGGTCGATCCCACCTGCCTCGGGCTCGTGCCCTTCCGCATCGTGCCGCACTGGCGATCGGACCATCCTGAGGCGCCGGCGGCGGAGATCGCCGCCGCCCACCTCGCCGGGCGAGGGCTGGCCTTCATGACGCTGGCAGACGGCGAGGCCATCGTCGTCGACGAGCACCCGGATCGCTGACCCCGTGGCCGAGGGCGGAGCGTTCCGCTAGCGTCTCGGTCCCGCGGGAACGGGTGATGCGGAAGCGGCGGGCGCCGCCCTCGGAGGCGAGGAGCCGCTCCCGGACCCGGTCATGTGGCCATCGGCCTGGATCGTGTCAGGAAGGCGAAGGGTGGGGGGCGCCCTGCGAACTCTCGGACGACCGGACAAGTCGGTCGAGGTGATGGCGCCAACCGTGGCTATGCGAGTCGAGATTCGCTCGATCGCCGGTTGCCCTTGCCAGGCCGGTCTCGACGACCGTGATGAGTGACCCGGCTCCGTTGGCCACGATCTGGATCGCCACCGTCGAGTAGCCGTTTGGCCAGTCGGGCTGCGTCCACCGAAACGTGAGTTGAGCGGGCGGTTCAGCGGTCACCACGAACCCCGTCGCCTCGGCCGTGGCTCCACCTTCGTCCCAAGTCTCGCGCAACAGGGCACCCGGGCAGGGTTCGAACGCCATTTCTGGCCACCATACGGCCCGCCTGTCTGTGAGGGCTTGCCACACGACGTCGGGAGAAGCGCTCGATCGCCGGTTCACCTGGAGCCGGTCGGAGTCGTTCAGCGTCACACGAGAATGCTATGAGGTCCATCCCGAGGATCACGCCGCAGACATCGACGGCCTCGTCGAACTCCGCTCCGACCCGATCCGAGCACTCGTGCTCGCCGCCCAGCGATGCGCCGCTCAGAGGCGGGCCGATCAGAGTATAGTTATCCATTGACTATTGGGTCTGGAGGATCAGGGCCCCCTTGCTGAGAAGCAGGCACCATCGGCGCGCGTCGCCGTTTTCCTTGATTTTTCTTCGTCAGCGGGGCCCTGATTCGGGGTTCAGTGTCACACCCCCTGCGTACTGTGGACCCATGGAATCGGCGGCGGCACCCGAATTCGAGGACGGCGAGATCGCCACCTCGTTCGCTGCTGTTCGCTCCGCTGTCCAGGCTGCGCTCGCCGCCACGGCGCAGACGCTCACAGCTCGGGACGCGCTGGCGGTGGAGAAGGAATGGGAACAGCTGCACCGCCTGATCGGCGCTGCCCAGCTCGACAACATGGCCCACATAGCCGCCGAACGGCTGCACCGGATCGACGGGCACCGATCGGTCAAGGCCCACGCCCGCCACGTGCTGAAGATCTCTCCGGAGGAGGCGTCCCGGCGGGCCAGGGCGGAGCGGGCCCTGCGGGATCTACCCGACATCGCGGCGGCACTGCGGTCGGGCCGGATCGGGATCGACCATGTGCAGGTCCTGGCCCGGGTGCACGCCAATCCCCGGATCAACGACAAGGTCCCCGCCCGGCAGGAGAAGTTCCTCCGCTGGGCCGATGAGGAATCGTTCGACGACTTCAAGGCCAAGGTCCTCGACTGGGAACGCGCCACCGACCTCGACGGCGGCCACCGCGACAATGAGCGCAACCACGA
>Ga0268299_1004509_pt1 | contig 10726 bp, 8 predicted proteins | sample NOBtaG_FD_193484 | JGI IMG/M metagenome (GOLD analysis project Ga0268299, IMG submission 193484) | Activated sludge microbial communities from bioreactor in Nijmegen, Gelderland, Netherland - NOB reactor | ecosystem: Engineered > Bioreactor > Aerobic > Activated sludge | place: Netherlands... | reverse complement strand
CTTCGGCGAGCACCGCGGGCGCCTGGTCGTCGCCGTGGTAGCCCGGCACCACCGGCACGCCGTGGTCGACGGCGATGCGCTTGGATTCGATCTTCGAGCCCATGCGGCGGATCGCCTCGCGCGAGGGGCCGACGAAGACGATGCCCGCGGCCTCGCAGGCCTCGATCAGCGCCGGGCTTTCGGACAGGAAGCCGTAGCCCGGATGCACCGCCTCCGCGCCGCTGGCCTTGGCGGCGGCGACGATGGCCGCGGCGTCGAGGTAGCTGCGCGCGGCCTCGGGCGGGCCGATGCGCAGCGCGGCATCGCATTCGGCCACGTGGCGCGCGCCGCGGTCGGCGTCGGAGTAGACGGCGACGCTGCGCAAGCCCAGGCGGCGCGCCGTGCGGGCGATGCGGCAGGCAATCTCGCCGCGATTCGCGATGAGCAGGGTGTCGAACATGCCAGCGCCCCCGCTCAAGCCTGCCGCCACGGAGGGGGGCGGCGGGGGAGTGTCGAGCGCGCGTCGACCGCGAGCAGCAGCGTCTCGAAGGCGGGAGCGGTGATGGCTGTGGACATGGCGCGGCCGGTCTCACATGCGGTAGACAGGCGTGGCCGTGCGCGGCGGCACGCGCCGCGTGCACAGCGCCAGCGCGAGCGCGAGCACGTCGCGCGACGACGAAGGCGCGATCAGGCCGTCGTCCCACAGCCGCGAGGTGGCGTAGTACGGGTCGGTCTGGCGCTGGTACTGCTCGCGCACCGCGCGTTCGGTCTCGGCCATGCGGGCCTCGTCGGCCGGGCCGCGCAGGTTGGAGCGCGCGAGTTCGAGCATCACGTTGCTCGCGATGTCGGCGCTCATGGTCGCCACCTGCGCGCTCGGCCAGGTGAACAGGAACTCCGGCTCGAAGCCGCGGCCGCACATGCCGTAGTTGCCGGCGCCGTAGGAGCCGCCGACGATGAGCGTGAGCTTGGGCACGCGCGTGCAGCTCACAGCGTAGACCAGGTTGGCGCTGTGCTTGGAGATGCCGCCGCGCTCGGCTTCGCTGCCGACCATGAAGCCGGCGATGTTCTGCAGGAAGAGCAGCGGCACGCCGCGCTGGTTGGCCAACTCGATGAAATGCGTGCCCTTGAGCGCCGCCTCGGCCACCAGCGCGCCGTTGTTGCCCAGGATGCCGACCGGCTGCCCATGGATCGCGCCGAAGCCGGTGACGAGCTGCGCACCCCAGTCGGGCTTGAACTCGTGCAAGTCGCTGCCGTCGACCAGGCGCGCGACGATCTCGCGCACGTCGTAGGGCTGCTTGGGATCGGCGGGCACGAGCGCGTCCAGCTCGGCGGGGTCGTGGCGCGGCGGCCGCGGCACGAGGGGCGGCACCGGCAGCGGCGCCGGCGGCAGGCTGGCGACGATCTCGCGCAGCCGCGCGAGCGCCTGCGGCTCGTCCTCGGCCAGGTGGTCGTTGACGCCGGAGACGCGGGTGTGCATCTCGGCGCCGCCGAGCGTCTCGCCGTCGACCGTCTCGTTGATCGCGATCTTCACGATCGACGGGCCGCCGAGGTGGATGCGGGCGTTGCCGCGCACCATGATCACCTCGTCGGACAGCGCCGGGATGTAGGCGCCGCCGGCCGTGCAGCCGCCGAACACCGCCGAGAGCTGCGGTATGCCGTCCTGCGACATGCGGCACTGCTGGAAGAAGTTGTTGCCGAAGTGATCGCGGTCCGGGAACACGCGGTCCTGCTCGGGGAGAAAGGCGCCGCCGCAGTCCACCAGGTAGAGCACCGGCAGGCGCAGCCGCCATGCGATCTCCTGCGCGCGGCGGTGCTTCTTGACCGTCTCGTGGAAGAACGAACCGCCCTTCACGGTGGCGTCGTTGGCGATGAACATGCACGGCTGGCCGGCGACGATGCCGATGCCGGTGACCACGCCCGCCGAGGGCACCTCGTTGCCGTACTGCCCCCAGGCCGCGAGCGGCGAAAGTTCGAGGAAGGCCGCGCCGTCGTCGACCACGAGGTCGATGCGCTCGCGCGCGAGCAGCTTGCCGCGTTCGCGGTGGCGGCGGATGTGCGCATCGCGGCCACCGCCGGCGACGAGCAAGAGGCGCTCGTTCAGCAGCGCCAGCTGACGCCGCCAGTGTTCGCCGCTTGCTCGGTCGGCGCCGGGTACCAAACGAGTCGATATCAGGGACACGATGCCATTCCGAGGCATTCAAGAGTCAAGCCGCGGCCGGACAGCCCGCGGCGCAAAGCCACGCTGCTCCGGTTCCGCGGGTGCGGCGGGCGAACTGCCGCGCCCACGGGACGGTGAGGGCAAGCGAACGTCGCGGCACGCCTAGAAGTTGTGCCTGATGCCGAACCCGAGCGCGCTCGGATCGGCGCCGGCCCCGCCTGCGGCCAGCGCGAAGTCGCTCGACGTGACGCCGAAGGCGCCGGTCGCGTTGTTGTTCGTCTGACCATAGGAAGCGTAGAGCGCTGTTCGCCTGGAGAGCGTGTAGGTGTACGCAAGGGCCAGCACCGTGCCCCGCCGGGCTTCGCCGGCCGGGTTGTCCTGCCTCAGGCGCTGCACCTGCACGAAGAAGGTGTTCAAGCCGAACGCGGCCGATGCGCCCAGCCAGGTGTCTGTCACCGACTGCGGCGACCCCATCTTCCAGTAGCCCGTGCCGACGGCGTAGTTGCCGAAGGAATACTTGGCCGCGACCAGCGCGTCCTTGCGATCGGCCGTTGCCCCGGTGAAGGCGGCGCCGGCCACGACCGGGAAGGCCAACTGCTGGTACGAAGCCGTGACGAACAGACTGCCAGAGGCGTAGTCAGCCTCGACACCGAAGAAGCGGTTCGCGTCTTTCGGCAGCGCGCCAGGTCCCCCTGAGCCCTCGGAGCCCAGGCTGTAGAAGGCGCGACCGACGACGCCGGCCACGCGCGGCGAGTTGTAGAAGATCGCGTTGCTCGCGCGCGCGAAGCGCTCGGATCCCCCTCCGGGCGCGATGATCTGCTGCAGGTTGCCGAACATGCCGAGCCGCATCACGTCGGCATCGACCAGCGAGTAGTAGATGGCGGTGTAGTCACGGCCAAGGCGGAGCCCGCCCCATGACTTCGACTCCAAGCCGACGTACGAACGTCGGTTGAAGCCGGTCCCGGTGGTCCCGTTGGGCAGCGTCGGTGTTGCGGTGCCCGGGTTGCCGGCGAAGGGCTTGGCCGCGCCGACGTCGAGGTCGATGCCGGCCTCGATCTGGAAGATGGCACTCAGCCCGCCGCCCAGGTCCTCGCTGCCGCGCATCCCCCACCGCGACGCGCTGTTCATGCCCGAGGCCAGTGCCTTGAGGGTGCCGCCGCCCGGCGCATCGTTGCGCAGCACTGCCACGCCCGCGTCCACGTTGCCATAGAGCACCACGGCGTTCTGCGCGCCGGCCACCGGCGCCAGCGACATCCCTGCGGCGACCACCCACCCGCAGCGCAGCAGCGCTCGGCTCCGCGAAGCCTCGGCCTCCAACTGCCGCTGCGCCCATGGTGGGTTGCAACCCAGGTGCCGCAGCCTCCTCGAGCGCCCGAAAGTCTCCTTCTGCATCGTCGTTCTCCTCTAGTCCGTCGACATGCCGCCGGCCTCGGCTTCACACCGGGCGATGGCCGTCGCCCGCGCGTGCCGGAACTACCAAACGATCGTTAGATCCTGGATAATAGAGGCATTGCGTGGCTCGCGCCAACTCGACCTGCCGATCCAAACCTGCCTGCTTGAACCTGCCGAGTCCGACCTGCCCGGCCTGCAAGTGGCCGATCCATGGCGTCGAAGCTGCAGGCCGGGCACCTCTAACAAGCGTTTGGCCCTATGCTCGCACCGCCATGCGCCCCGTCGGGAGTGGACCGCCTCCCGCAGAGCGGGCGTCATGCCTTGCCACCGCGCCGGCCGCGACCGGCCTTCGAAGGAGACGTCACGATGCGAACCCTCACCAGGCTGCTGCGCGCGCATGGCGCATGGGCGGCTGTGCTGCCCACAGTGCTGGCCGCCCTGCTGGCCGCCCTTCTGGCGGCCCGGGTCGCGCAAGCCGAGGAACCGTACCCGAAGGACAGGCCCGTCACCATCGTCGTGCCCTTCGCGGCCGGCAGTTCGACGGACACCATCGCCCGCATCCTGGCAGCGGAGTTGCAGTCGTCGATGGGCGGCACGTTCCTGGTCGACAACCGGCCCGGGCGCGTCGGCATCATCGGCACCACGTCGGTCGCCAAGGCCAAGGCGGACGGCTACACGCTGATGCTCTCGTCCGGAGCGCAGAACTCCGTGGCGCATTGGCTCTTCACCAACGTGACCTACGATTCGGTGAAGGACTTCGAGCACATCGCCAACGTGGTCGAGGCGGGCTTCGTGCTGGTCGTCAACAACGACTTGCCGGTCCGCTCGGTGCCCGAGCTGATCGCCTACGCGAAGAAGAGCCCGGGCAAGCTCAGCTACGGCTACGGCACCGCATCGGCGCAGCTCTCGGCGGCGTTGCTCAATTCGCTGGCCGGCATCCAGACGGTCGGGGTGCCGTACAAAGGCCAGCCGTTGGCCATGAACGACCTGATCGGCGGCCAGCTGCAGTTCATGGTCGCCGACGTTGCGCTGGTCAAGCCCTTGATCGCGACGCAAAGGGTCCGTGCCCTCGCGGTCACGACTTCGACGAGGCTGCCCGCGTGGCCGGATCTACCGACCGTGGCCGAGTTCGGAATGCAGAGCTACTCGTACTCGACCTGGGTCGGGCTGGCCGGCCCCAAAGGCGTGCCCGAGGCCGTGGTCGGCCAACTCGCCCAGGAGCTGCGCAAGGCCCTCGGTCAGCCGGCGGTGGTCGAGAAGCTGCGCACGCTCGGCCTGGAGCCTCTGTACCGGACCACCGAACAGCAGCAGGCCTTCGTGCGCGACGAGCTGGAGAAGCAGCGCAAGGTCGTCCAGGCCGCGGGCATCAAGCCGGAGTGACCATGCTGCCGCGCGCACATTCACCCAAGCGGTCGTTCGCGTCATGAGCGGACCGCTGCACAACGTCCGGGTCATCGACCTGACCACCATCGGGATGGGTCCCTATGCGACGCAGACGCTGGGCAACCTGGGGGCCGATGTCATCAAGGTCGAGGCGCCTCCCGCCGGCGACCTCATTCGCGGGCAGGCGCCGGGCCGGCATCCCGACATGTCGCCGCTCTATCTGAACCTGAATCGCAACAAGCGCAGCATCGTCCTCGACCTGAAGATCCCGCAGGCCCGGGACGTGCTGACGAAGCTGATCGACGGCGCGGACGTCTTCGTCTCGAATGTGCGCATGAAGTCGATGGAACGCCTGGGGCTGGGCTACGGGAAGCTTGCCGCGCGCAACCCGCGCTTGATCTACTGCTCGCTGGTGGGCGCCTCGCAGCGCGGCCCCTACGCCGCGCGGGCGGCGTTCGACGACCTGATCCAGGGCGCATCCGGACTGGCTTACCTCGAAGGCCGGATGGCGGGCGAGCCTCACTACACGCCGGCGTGGATCGCCGACCAGACCGTCGGCCTGGTCGCCGTCTACGCCATCACCGCGGCGCTGTACCAGCGTGAACGAACGGGCAAGGGCGAGTGCATCGAAGTGCCGATGCTCGAGTCGATGGTCGAGTTCGTGATGACGCCGCACCTGGCGGCGCACACCTTCCAGCCGCCGCAGGCGGCCGCCGGCTACACGCGGCTGTTCCATCGCAAGCCCTACAAGACACTCGACGGCCATCTCTGCGGCGGCCCATATTCGGTCGAGCAGTGGAAGCGCTTCTTCGACATCGCAGGTCTGGCGCATCTGAAAGGCTCCACCAAGTACGCGACGCGCGAAGCCGTTGCCGCGCACGTGGCCGAGTTGTACGCGCTGTTCGCCGACGTGCTGAGGTCGCGAACCACCGCCGAGTGGGTGGGCGTCCTCGAGCAGGCCGACATCCCGGTGATGCCGATGCACACGCTCGAGTCGGTGCAGGACGATCCGCACCTGAAGGCGGTGGGCTTCTTCAGGGATGTCGATCACCCCTCTGAAGGCCGCATCCGCACGATGGCCAACCCGACCCGGTGGGCCAGCGTGGAAGAGCACCCTGCCCGGCCGGCCCCGCGGCTGGGAGAGCACGGACACGAGATCCTGCGTGAACTGGCCTATTCCGAGGCGGAGATCGACGCCCTGGTCGCGTGCCGCGCCACCGCGCCGGCATGACGCCGCCACCCCGTCCCTTGACTGCCCCCGACCGCACCGCCCCACCATGAACGCTTCCCGCTTCCAGACCATCCGGCTCGATATCGACCCCGTCGGTGTCGCGCGCATCACGCTGTCCCGACCCGACGTTCACAACGCGTTGAACCCGACGATGTTCGAGGAGGTGGGCGCCGCGCTCGACGCGATCGAAGCCGACCCGCACGCGCGTGTCGTCGTGCTGACGGGCGACGGCGACACCTTCTGCGCCGGCGGCGACTTCCGCTGGCAGCAGAGCCAGCGCGAACAGGACCGCGCCAGCCGGATCCGCAGCGGCGTGCCGCTGGCCCGGCTGCTGGCGCGGCTGGACACCTTCGGCCGGCCCGTCATCGGCCGCATCAACGGCTCGGCCTTCGGCGGCGGCGTCGGGCTGATCGCGGTGTGCGATGTCGTGGTCGCGGTCGACCGCGCGCGCATCTCGTTGAGCGAGGTGCGCCTGGGCCTCGTGCCCGCCACCATTTCCCCCTACGTGGCCGCCAAGCTGGGGCCGAGCTACGCGCGCCGGGTGTTCCTTAACGGAAAAATCATGACAGCAGCCGAGGCGCAGCGCTACGGCCTCGTCCACGAGGTGGTCGCCGCCGCCGATCTGGATGCCGCGGTGAATGCGGAGATCGACCTCGCGCTGAGCTGTGCGCCCGGAGCGGTCCAGACCACCAAGAAGCTGGTGCACTTTGTGCTCGGGCACGATCCGGCGGACAACCTCATCTACACCGTCGACAGGCTGGCTGACTTCTGGGAGACGGACGAGGCGCGCGAAGGCCTGTCGAGCTTCTTCGACAAGCGCGCCCCGAGCTGGCATCCGAAGCGCGGCGAGGGCGCGCGGTGAATCCGCACACCTCCGTGGTCACCGAGGCCGGCGTCACGACCGTCACGCTGAACCGGCCGGAGCGAATGAACGCGCTCACGCCCACGATGGTGGCCGAGATCCTGGCGCTGCTGGACGCTGCACGGTCCGGCAACGACACGCGGGTCATCGTCATCACCGGGGCCGGGCGCGGCTTCTGTGCCGGCGCTGACCTCAAGGAGCTGGGCGGGCCCGCCGGCGTGCTTCCGCACGACGGCCCCGAATCGAAGCGGCAGGGGCTGCGCTTCGGGGTGCATCCGCTGATCAGGGGCCTGCGTGACTGCGAGGTGCCGGTGATCGCGATGGTGAACGGCGACGCCGCCGCGGGCGGCTGCGACCTGGCCCTGGCGTGCGACATCCGCATCGGCTGCGAGCGCACGCGCTTCATGGAGGCCTTCACGCGCATCGGGCTGTTCCCCGGCTCCGGCGGCTGCTGGTTGCTGCCGCGCATGGTCGGTCTCTCGAAGGCCGCCGAGATGCTGTTCACCGGCGATCCGATCGGTGCGCAGGAAGCCTATCAATGGGGCTTGATCAGCCGCTTGGTGCCGCACGAGGAACTGCAAGAGCAGACCGTGGCGCTGGCCCACCGCATCGCCGCGGGCCCGCCGATCGCGCTGCGCCTGGCCAAGATGGTGATGCACAAGGGCGTCGACATGAGCCTGGCGACCTCGCTCGAGCTGGCTGCCGCCAGCGAGTCCATCACCCTCACGTCCGAGGATCATCGAGAGGGGCTCGCGGCATTCCTCGAGAAGCGCCAACCACGGTTCCAGGGACGTTAGTCGCGATCGGGCCCGGCGCCGGCGAGTCGAGCCTCCAGGCCGGCGCCACCCTCGTCGGCACGCCCGGCCGACCCCCACGCATCAGCCTGGGCGCCCGATGCGACCGAGCGGGATCAAGGCGGCGAAGGTCACCACGGCCGTCACCGCCAAGGCCGTTCGGAAGCTGGCGCCCAGCGTCAGGATCAGGCCGACCACCGCCGGGCCGAGCACGTAGGCGCCGAGCAGAACGAGCGTGGCGCCGGCCATCGCCTCGTTGAGCCTTTCGCGGGGAGCCAAGCGTGCCACCTCGGCAAACTGCACGCCGTTCCAGCTCGCCACCGTGAGGCCGCCGAAGACCGCGAGCACGACGATGCTCCAGGTCGGCCAGGCCGGCGTCGACAGCGCCAGCACCATCGTCGCGACACCCGAGCCGGACGCGGTCCACCGCAGCACGCGCACACCGTCACCCAGGCGATCGGAAACGAACCCGGCCAGCGGACGGCCCAGGGCACTCAGCGCCTGCATCAGCGCGAACAACGCACCAGCCGACGTGAGCGACCAATCCAGCCCGGTCACCAGGTAGGTCACGAGGAACGCGAACCACGCGCTCTGGCCGGCACCGAGGCAGCCGCCGGCGATGCCCATGCGGCGCAGGTTCGGCAGCGCGCTCAGCGAGGCGAGCGGCTGGCGCAGGTTGTCGATCGACGCGAACAGGCGCCAGTTCAGCCGCAGCGCACGGTCGCGACCGGCATCGACCGCGCGGCGCAGCGGCTGCACTGCCACGAGCGTGGCCGCGCCGAGCGTGGCTGCGAGCGCGAACGCCGGCACGATGCCCAGGGTCTCGGCCACGAGGGGCATCGCCAGGCCGGCCAGCACGCCGCCCAGCGGCACCCCCGCCTGCTTCACGGAGAACAGCAGGTTGCGGTGGTGCGGCGGCGAGAAGCGCTGCAGAACGTCCATGCCCGCCGACGACGGCGGGCCGATCGACAGGCCAATCAGCAGCGAGCCGATCACGAGCGCGGCGGCCGACGGCAGCGCGCTGAGCAGCGTGCCGAGGACGCCGAGCGCCAGCCCGATCTGCAGCATGCGCATCGCGCCCAGGCGCCGCTGAAACGGCATGCCGATCAGCAGCACGAGCATCGAGCCTCCAGTGATCAGCGAGGACAGGTAGCCCACGCTCTCGGCCGAGCCGCCCACGCGGGGCATCAGCGTCGGGGCGAGCGTCGGCGCGAGGCGCGACAGGAACGACACGGCCGTCTGCACCGCCAGCATCGCGACGAGCGGCCGGACCCACGCGACCGGCGCTGGCTCGGCCCCCGACGCCGAGCCCTCAGCCATGGCCGGCCTCGACCTCCCGCGCCAGCGCGGCCGCATCGAGCACCTGCACGCCGCCGTACTGCACGCGGACGAGGCCGCGCTCCTGGAGTTGCGCGAGCGAGCGGTTGACGCACTGGCGGGACAGTCCGGCCAGGTCGGCCAACTCCTGCTGGCGCAGCTTCACGAGGGTGCCGGCGCGCGGATTGAGCACCGCGTTGTGGAGTTGCGTCAACTGGCACGCGACCCGCAGGTCGGGGCGCCGCAGCCGCTCCCACTCGCGCGCGCCGATGAATTGACTCAGGCGCTCGTTGAGCTGGTCCATCACGAAACGGTTGAAGCGCAGCGAGCTGGCCAGCAGTGCGTCGAACCCCTCCGCGGGCAGGATGGCGAGCCGGCACCGGCACAGCGCCTGGGCATGGTAGCGGCAGGGTTCGCGCTTGAGCACCGTGCCTTCGCCGAACCAGCCTCCCGCCAGGACCCCGGTGATGGTCGTGGTGCAGCCGGACTCGTCGGTGCTGGCCACGCGGACGAGCCCTTCCAGCACGCCCACCCAGCCGGCGATGCGTTCGCCCTGGCGGCACACGAACGCCCCGGCATCGGCACGCGCGAACCTGAGCGAGTTCCAGGCTCGGTCGCGCTCCCCGCCGGTCAGGACGTCGAGCCAGCGGATGTCCGCCGCCAGAGTGCGCGCATCGCTCGGGTCGCTCGTCATCGGGATCGACCGCGCGAATCGGCCCCGGCGCCCGAGCCCTACCGACCCATCGCGGCGAGCGTGCCGCTGCGCATCAGCCGCCCGTTCAGCGGGCGGCCGATGATGCGTTCGGCCAGGCGCGCGGCCTCGACCAGCTGCTCGAGGTCGAGGCCGGTCTCGATGCCCATTTCCTCGCACATGAAGGCGATGTCCTCGGTGCAGACGTTGCCGGCCGCGCCGCCGTGCTTGTGGCCGGCGAAGGGGCAGCCGCCGAGGCCCGCCACCGAGCTGTCGAACAGCTCGACGCCCATCTGCAGCGCCGCGTACACGTTGGCCGCGCCGAGACCGCGGGTGTCGTGCAGGTGCAGGCCGATGCGCGCCTGGGGCACGATCTCGCGCACCGCGCCGACCCGGCGCTTGATCTCCTCGGGGTTGGCCCAGCCCATCGTGTCGGCGAGGTAGAACGCCGGGAACGGGATGCGCCGGTCGGCGCAGGCGTCGGCCAGCCAGCGCACGTTGTCGGTCACCGCCGACACCGGCACCGGCCCGCCGAGGTTGCAGCCGAAGGCGGTGACGACGTAGGCCTGCTCGAGCGGGATGCCGAGCGCGGCGTAGCGGTCGATCCAGGCCAGCTGGCGGTCGCGGTTCTCGGCCACGCTGCAGTTGTTGTTGCGCTGCGAAAACGGCTCGGTGACGTAGAAGATGATCTTGCCGTCGACATCGACGTTGTCGCAGGCGCGCGCGCGGTCGAAGCCGTTCTCGTTCAGCCACAGCGCGGTGTAGCGCGTGCCGGGGCGCTTCTTCAGGTTTGCGAACAGCTCGGGCGAATCGGCCATCTGCGGCACGGCGCGCGGGCTCACGAACGAGGCGCACTGCACCTGCTGCAGGCCCGACGCGGCCAGCGCGTCGATCAGCGCAAGGCGGTCGGCCAGCGGGT
>Ga0268299_1004508_pt1 | contig 10734 bp, 7 predicted proteins | sample NOBtaG_FD_193484 | JGI IMG/M metagenome (GOLD analysis project Ga0268299, IMG submission 193484) | Activated sludge microbial communities from bioreactor in Nijmegen, Gelderland, Netherland - NOB reactor | ecosystem: Engineered > Bioreactor > Aerobic > Activated sludge | place: Netherlands... | reverse complement strand
CGACCGGTGCGTCGGTGACGGCCCGCACGTCGGCCAGCGTCACGCCCTCGGCCAGCTCCACCACCCGGAACCCGGCGCCGGTGGGCACGAACGTGCCGAGCTCGGTGACGATCACGTCGGCCGGGCGGTCGACGCCCAACGGCAGGGTCAGCGTCGCCACCAGCTTGGGGCGGCCTTCGGGGTCGGTGTGCTCGGTGGCGATCACCACCCGGCCGGCGGCCCCGGTCAGCTCGGGCGATCCGCCGGGGCAGCCCGACGCCATGGCCTCGCTGGCGTGGCTGACGAACCGCCCGTCGGCCGCCACCTGGAACGCCCCCAGCACCGTGGTGTGGATCCGGCCCGAGCGGATCAGGGCGAACGACCGGGAGTGATCGCAGCAGAACCCGCCGGGGCGGAGCCGGTAGGTGGTGCCGAAGAAGGCCAGCTCGGGCCCGTCGGTGGGGCCGAACCGGTCCGACCCGAACCCGATCACGCCGTGCTCGGCATGAAAGACCACACCCCGCTCGTCGGGCACGTGATGGGGCACCAGGCCCGGGATACCGATGCCGACGTTCACGAACGTGCCGTCCACCAGCTGGGCGGCCGCCGCCGCCGCTATCCGCTCCCGGGACGAAGACGATGGAGCCACGTGGCGCATGGCCGGGAAGGGTACTGCGGGCAGCCGCGCGGCCGCGAAGCGGACGCCGCGGCGGGGTAGGGGCCCCGACGCAGATGGGGAGGCCCGAAGGGCCGGGGGCGCAGCCCCCAAAAGGAGGCCCGAGGCGGGTCAGATAGGCCGATCTCACCGAGCGCAACTAGCGTGCGGCTCATGCATCTCAACGAGTTCGCCGAGACAGGAGCTCCCCTCGACATGTCTCACAGCGCCGAGCTGGCGAGCCTCATGGCCAGCGCGGCCGACCTCGGCATCGCGCATCCGCCCTCGGTGCGCTACCGGTCGAACAACGTGGTGATGCGCCACCAGCGGTTCCACTACCTGGAGTGGGGCGAGCCCGGCATGCCCGAGCTGCTGTTCCTCCACGGGTCGAACCAGTCGGCCCACTCCTTCGACCTGGTGAGCCTGCACCTGGCCGACCGGTTCCACATCTACGCCCTGGACCAGCGGGGCCACGGCGACAGCGAGTGGGCCAAGGACAGCGACTACTCGTCGGCCGCCATGGGCCTCGACGCCGCCGCCTTCATCGACGCCATGGGCCTCGACCACCTGATCGTGATCGGCCACTCCATGGGCGGCCAGAACGCCATGCGCCTCTCGCTCAGCCACCCCGAGCGGGTGCGCAAGCTCGTGCTGGTGGACATCGGGCCCGAGGTGTCGCAGGAGGGGGCGCAGGTGATCCGCCGCTTCGTCACCGAGACCCGCGAGTTCGACGACATCGACCACTTCGTGACCCGGGTGCAGGAGTACGACCCGTACCGCAGCCGGGAGCACATCGAGCGCACCGTCCGCTACAACCTGCTCCAGCGGGCCGACGGCAAGTACATCTCCAAGCACGACCACGGCCCCCGCCTGGCCGCCACCGGCGAGCACCGCAGCCGGGGCGACCGCTTCACCCTCGACGACGTGCGCCACCTCCCGATGCCGCTGCTGATCATCCGGGGGGCCGACTCGCAGATCTTCACCGCCGAGGCGGCCCAGCGCTTCGCCGACGCCGTGCCCGACGGGCGCCTCGTCACCGTGCCCAAGTGCGGCCACAACGTGCACGGCCAGAACACCCCGGGCTTCATCGACGCCATGGAGCCCTTCATCACCGCACCGTGACGGCGACGGAGGCGTCGATCTCCCGGAGCATGCCGGCCCGGTCGACGGTGGGACGGTTGCGGGTGAAGCCGGCCACGGCGGCGCTGATCGAGCGGGCGTCGTCGAGGCCGGATCCCACGATGGCCTCGGCCCGTTCGAACAGGGCGACGAAGAACCCGGCGCCGGTGGTGCGGGTGGCCTCCACCCGGCTGCTCCCGATCACGGCGTACAGGGTCTGCAGGCTCCGCGTCAGCTCGGCCACCAGGTCACCGGCGGCGGTGAGGTTGGCGTCGATCGCCTGGAGGGCGTCGACCACGGTGTCGAGGTCGGCGCGGAGGCAGTCGGCCATCAGGGCGCCGCTCTCCCGGGCCTCGGGATGGTCGTCGGTCGACTCGGCGGCGAAGGTGCCGGCCATGTCGTTCTGCAGCGACGCCACGGCGATCGAGAACCCGACCCGCTCCAGCGCCGAGCGGGTCGAGTCCAGCCGCACCCGCAGGGCCCGGGAGCATTCGACGAGCTCCAGCCCGACCTCCTGCATGATGCCGGCCAGGGCCTGGAGAGGGGCGCCGTCGCCGCCCAGCCGGCTGGCCGCCACCTTCACGTTGAAGCCCAGCAGCGACGCCTCCCCCGTGAGCGTCACCAGGTTGGCGCTGCGCTCGGTGAGCTGGCGGTTGAGGGCCAGATAGGCCTCGATCGATCCCAGCTCGCCGTCGAGGAAGTCGGCCAGCACATGCCGGCTGGAGGCGAGCCGGCCGGCGGCCACGGCTCCGTCGACCCGCAGCGCCGTGCGGCGGGCCGTCACCTCGGCTGCCGTTGCCACCCGCATGAACGTGTCGTAGCTGTCGAAGCCGGCCTCGGCCATGCGCTCGGCCAGCAACGCGGCCGACGCCTCCATGGCCTCGCTGTGGTGCCGGCCGCCCTGCTCCACGCTGGCCTCGACCGAGCGCAGCTCCTCGTAGAGCGACACCACCACCGGGAACAGGGGGGTGGTGGGTTTGAGGCGTACCGACAGGTGCCCGCCGGCCACGGGCCGGGCCACGGCGAACACCCAGTACGGGCTCCCGTCCTTCGCCCGGTTGACCACGTAGGCGCCGATCCCCTCACCGGCCTGCAGGTGGTCCCACAGCTCGCGGAACACGATCCGGGGCATGGCCGGGTTACGCACGATGTTGTGGGGCTGGCCCAGCAGCTCGTCCCGCTGGTACCGGCTCACCCGCACGAACACGTCGTTGCTGGAGCGGATGAAGCCCCGCTCGTCGGTGGTGGAGAAGAACAGCTCGTCCAACCCGAACGCGTCGGTACCGTGGATGGGCTCCGGTTCAGCCATCGTGCCTCCGATCGATCGACGTCCTGTCGGCCGGTGCCGCGGTCGGCTGAAGAGGTCGAACGGCCTATGCAGAGCGGGCGGGGTGCCGCCGATCCATTGTTGGCCAGCCATGTGACTGGTGGACGACGAATGCACACGATCGGAGCCTGATGAGCACCATCAAGACCAAGCTGTACGCCGCTTCCACGGCGGTCACCTTCAGCGGCCTGATCCTGGCCATGGGCGCCCCGGTGAAGTGGGGCCTCATCACCAAACTCCCCTGGTTCTGACCTACCCGAACACGGCCCGCTGCCCGGCCAGGGTGAGCGCGGCGGCCAGCAGGGCCGGACCGGCCACCGGCAGGGTGAGCGCGATGTAGCGCCGCCACCCGGGATCCAGCCCCTCGGCCCGCAGGATCCGGAGCCACAGCAGGTTGGCCAGGGCACCGATCGGGAGCAGCGCCGCGCCCGTGGTGACACCGAGCAGCCACGACCACACCGGCCAGCTGATACGGGGCTCAGCGTCGAGCACCAGCAGCAGGCCGGGAAGGTTGTTGACGACGTTCGCCGCCACCGCCCCGGCCACCACCGTGACTCCTACTCCGGCGACGGTGCCGGCCCCCGGTAGTCGCCCCACCGGCAGGGTCGGCACCATGGCCAGGATCGACGCCACGGCCGCCACACCGGCGGCCGTGGACAGCGGCACGTGGCGCCACGGCACGAACCGGGTCACGGCCATCAGCACCACGTCCGCCACCATCGCCGTCATCCATGGCGCCACCCCCGCCTGGGGCCCCACCACGAACCCCACCAGCAGCCCGGCGACCACCAGCCCGCCCACTCCCAGGGCCCGCCGATCGGGCGGCCCCGACGGCTCGGCTTCGAGCACCGTGGGGTGCCGGCGCCGGTAGGCCAGCCAACCCGCCCCGGTGGCGACGAGCCCGGGCAGGGCCAGATGCGTCGCCACCTCGGCCACGCCCAGCCCGAAGTGCTCGGCCGCCAGCAGCGTCGTCAGGTTCGACACCGGCAGCACCGACGACGACAGGCTGGCCAGCAACAGCGGGACCAGGGCCAGCGGCACCGGATCGACCCCGGACCGGCGGGCCAGCTCCAGGTAGAGCGGGGTCAGCAGCACCACCGTGGTGTCGAGGTTGAGGACCACGGTGGTGACGGCCCCCAGCAGCCAGAGGGCCCCGACCGGCACCGGGCCGGGCCGGCCCGCTAGCACGTCGGCCGCGGCCCGGAAGAAGCCGAGCCGGTCCAGCAGCGCGGCCAGGGGCACCCCGGCGAGCAGGAAGGCGAGGGCCGGCCACAGGGTGGCCATCTGGTCGGCGACCCGTGACACGGCCCCTGGTGTGCCCGAAAGGCTCAGCCGCTGAACTGCTCGCGCAGGTGGAACTTCTGGATCTTGCCCGAGGGGGTCTTGGGCATCTCGGCCACCACCTCGAGGCGTTCGGGCCAGAACTGCTTGGCCATGCCCGCCTCGTCGAGGAAGGCGGTGAGGTCGGCCAGGGTGGGAGCGACGTCGCCCTCGGGCACCACCACGGCACAGGCCCGCTCCCCCAGGCGGTCGTCGGGGTAGCCGATCACGGCCACCTCCTTCACCCGGGGGTGGCCGAACAGCACGGCCTCCACCTCCACCACCGGCACGTTCTCCCCGCCCCGGATCACCAGATCCTTGGTGCGCCCGGCGATGCGGATGCCGCCGTCGGCCCGGCGGCGGGCCAGGTCGCCGGTGTCGAACCACGGGCCGAGGCCGTCGTCGCCCCCGCTGAGCTGGGCCCGGTACAGGTCGGGGCGCTTGAAGTAGCCGGCGGTCTGGCTGGCCCCCCGCACCAGCAGCCGGCCGACGCCGCCCACCGGCACCTCGGTGGCGGGGTCGTCCTGGGCCACGATGCGGGTCTCCATCCACGGCACGGGCAGGCCGTCGGAGTCGGCCACCACCTCGGTGGGGCTGCCGGGCACGGTGGAGGTGACGCCGCCGTTCTCGGTCATGCCCCACACCGCGATCAGCTCGCCGATGGCGTCGGCCTTGGTCGCCTCCACCAGGGGCGACGGGATCGGGGCGCCGGCGCACACGTAGCTGTGCATCGACTGGAGGCGCCGGCCCCGGCGCTGGCACTCGGCCACGATGTCGGTGAGGAACGGGGTGGCCCCCGCGCTGAACGTGACCTGCTCGTCGTCGGCCAGCCGGCAGAACAGCTCGGCGTTCCACAGGTCCTGGTACACCACCTTCATCCCGGTGGAGAGGGGCATCACGATCCCGATGAGGAAGCCGGTCTGGTGGGCCAGGGTGGACGGCATGAGCACCGAATCGTCGGGGGTGAGCCCGCCGATCTCGGCGAAGGCCCGGGTGCCGGCGTAGATCGTGTTAGGGGTGTGCATCACGCCCTTGGGCTCGCCGGTGGTGCCCGAGGTGAACTGGAGCTCGGCCAGGTCGTCGGGACCGAGGGCCCGAGCGGCCAGGGCGGCCCGGTCGAGCGTGTCCTCCCAGCGGCGGTCCACGAAGTGGGGGCCGAACGGCTCGACCCGGCCGGCGGCCGCCTCCAGCCCGACGGCGAAGCCCCGGACGCCGAGGTCGGGCCGGTCGGCGGCCAGGCCGGTGAGCACCCGGTCGAGCATGGCGGCGTGGTCGTAGCCCCGGTAGCGGTCGGCCACGATCACCACCGGCGACTCGGTGCGCCCGAGCATGAAGGCGATCTCCCGGTCCCGCAGGATCGGCACCAGCGGGTTGGCCACGGCCCCGATGCGGCCGCAGGCCAGCACGAGGGCGGCGAACACCCAGTCGTTGGGGAGCTGGATCGACACGATCTCGCCCTTGGCCACGCCCAGGTCGAGCAGGGCGCCAGCGAAGCGGTCGACCATCTGGCCGAGCTGGCGGTAGCTGAGGGTGGTGACCGAGGCGGCGGGGTCGGCCCGGTGGCCGACGATGGCCACCTTGTCGGGCTGGGCGGCCACCACGGCCAGGAAGTCGTCGATGTAGGTGGTGTCACGCCACCAGCCTTCCCGCCGGTAGCGGTCGTCCTGACCGTGGGGAACGGCCCCCAGGGCCTCCAGCGCCACCGTCGACCCACCCGATCCCTGTGCCATCCCGTCCTCCTGTCGAGCGCCGCTCCTCTCGCGACACGGTTCCAACTGTGTATGCGATCGGAGCGCTGAACGCACGATCTGCGCCCCGGTTGGAACCGGGGCGCGGATCGTGCGTGGCTGGTCAGCGCTGGGGCCGGGTCAGCTCAGCGGCTGGGTGAGGTCGTAGAGCGTGGTGCCGCCGACCTCGACCGCCTCGAAGTTGGCCGCCACCCACTCGGCGATCGCGGCCGGGCCGTCGCTACCTCCGTTGCTGGGGCCGATGCGGCCGCCCTCGATGAACCAGTGGATCTCACCCGCCGCCACCATGGCCTGGAACTCCTCCACGGTGGGCGACGGATCGCTGCCGTTGAACCCGCCGAGCGGCATCACCGGCTCCTCGGTGGCCAGCTGGTAGCCGGCGGCGTTGTTGGCGCCGACGGTGGCCGCCACCCAGGTGTACCGGTCGGCGTCCTCCAGCAGGGTGGCCGTCAGCTCGGCGCCGGGCTCGGTGCTGCCGAGCAGCCCGCCCGCCCCGCCCCCCGTGCCGCCGCCGGGGAACCCGCCGGGGCCACCGGTCGGCATCTGGCCGCCACCGGCGAACCTGCCCTGCCCGCCGGGGCCGCCGCCGGGGAACCCGCCGGGGCCACCGGGGCCGAAGCCGCCGCCGGGGCCGCCCCGGGCGCCGGCCACAGTGGGGCCGGCGGTGACGATGGAGCCGTTGTGGGGGGTGGCCGCCGTCTGCAGCGACCAGGCGGCGGGGCCGGTGAGGAGCACGGCCCCGCCCAGCAGGGAGGCGGTGAGCGCCAGGGCCGAGCGGCGGTGCCACAGGGCGGCGATGGCCGCCGCCGCCCCGACGCCGCCCACCAGCACCAGCGGCCGGAGCCAGCCGTTCCAGTCGGCGGCCCGGCCCAGGAGGTCGGCGGCCCACAGGCCCGAGGCGACCACCGCGCCGGCGGTGGCGAGGCGGACGGCGAGCTGGTGGCGGTGGCGCCAGGCCAGGTCGGCCCCGATGCCCACGAGGGCGGCGATGGGCGGGGCCAGCGCCACCGTGTAGTACTCGTGGAAGATGCCGGCCATGAAGCTGAACACCAGGGCCGTCACCACCAGCCACCCGCCCCACACCAGCAGGCCGGCCCGGCGAAGGTCGGTGCGGGGGGCCCGGCGGGTGAGCCAGAACCCGGCCACCAGGGCGGCCAGGGCGGCGGGCAGCAGCCAGGCGATCTGACCGCCCATCGCGCCGTCGATCATCCGGGTGATCCCGGTCTCACCCCACATGCCACCGCCGTTGCCGCCGCCGGGGCCGCCCTGGCCCCCGCCTCCGGTGACGCTGCCGACCTCGTTGCCGGTGAGGCGGCCGAGGCCGTTGTAACCCAGGGTCAGCTCCAGGATGCTGTTGGTCTGCGACCCGCCGATCCAGGGGCGGGACGACGCCGGCCACAGCTCCACCAGCGCCACCCACCAGCCGGCCGAGGCCAGCATGGCGGCCCCGGCGGCCAGCAGGTCGGTCACCCGGCGGGCGATCGAGCCCCGGGCCGCCCACAGATGGGCCAGGGCGAACGGCGGGACGATCAGCATCACCTGGAGCTGCTTGGTGAGGAAGCCGAGGCCGACGAGGGCCCCGGTGGCCACCGCCCAGCGGCGTCGCCCGTCCTCGATGCCCCGAAGGGTGGTGATGGCGGCCAGCGTCATCAGCAGCACCAGCAGGGCGTCGGGGTTGTTGAAGCGGAACATCAGCACCGCCACCGGGGTGACGGCCATGGCGATCGAGGCGAACAGGGCGGCCCCGGCCGAGAACCAGCGGCGCACGGCGTACCACACGGCGGCCACCGTGCCCACGCCCATCAGGGCCTGGGGCACCAGGATCGACCACGAGTTGAGGCCGAACAGCCGGACCGACAGCGCCATCACCCACAGCGAGGCCGGGGGCTTGTCGACCGTGATCGAGTTGGCGGCGTCGGACGAGCCGAACAGGAACGCCTTCCAGCTCACCGACCCGGCCTGGACGGCGGCCGAGTAGAAGCTGTTGGCCCAGCCGGAGGCGCCGAGGCCCCACAGGTAGAGCACGGCCGTGGCCACCAGCACGGCCGCCAGCGCCGGCCGCTCCCACGGGGCCCGGGCGGCGGGGGCGACCTCGTCGGCCTCGACCGGCGAGGCGTCGCCCGACCGGGCGGCGCCGTCGCCGTCACGGCCGGAGCCGGTGGGGGGATGGGTGGGCGGGCCGGCGGGCGCCGGCCCGAAGAGGTCGGTGTCGTCGGTGAGGGTGGTCATCGGAGGGCTCCGTTCGAGGAGTCGGTGGACAGGGCTGACAGCGAGTTGGCGGCGGGGGCGGGAGCGGGGGCGGCCCGGTGGCGGGCGAAGACCCAGGCCCGGAGGGCCACGAAGCGCACGACGGTGGCGGCCACGTTCGCCGTCACCAGCACGGCCACCTCCACCGCCCGGGCGGCATCGGGGGCGAGGCGGTGGAGGGCGGCCAGCGAGCCCGCCGTGAGCCCGAGGCCGAGGGCGAACACGGCCAGGCCCTGCAGGTGGTGGCGGCCCAGCCCCTCCCGGCCCCGCACCCCGAAGGTGAAGCGCCGGTTGGCCGCCGTGTTGCCCACGGCGGTGACGGCCAGGGCCACCAGGTTCGACGCCTGCGACGACAGCCCGGTCCGCAGGCCCAGGTAGAGCAGGAGGTAGGCCAGGGTGGAGGCGACGCCGATGGCGGCGAAGCGGCCCACCTGGGCGGCGAACGGCACCGCGTCAGCGGCGACGGGTCCGCCGCCGGCGGCGCCGACCCGCACGTCGACCACGAGGCGGCGGCGGATCTCGCCGGTGGGGATGCGGCCCCGGGCCAGGTCCCGCAGGAGGCGGGCCACACCCTTCAGGTCGGCGGTGGCGGTGGCCACGATGTCGACCCGGGAGTCGGGGTCGTCCACCCAGTCCACCGGGACCTCGTGGACCCGCAGCCCGCTGCGCTCGGCCAGCACCAGCAGCTCGGTGTCGAAGAACCAGCCGGTGTCCTGCACCAGGGGGACGAGCTCGCGGGCGACGTCGGCCCGGATGGCCTTGAACCCGCACTGGGCGTCGCTGAAGCGAGCGGCCAAGGTGCCCTTGAGGATCAGGTTGTAGCAGCGGGAGATGGCCTCCCGCTTGGGGCCCCGCACCACCCGGGCCCCCCGGGCCAGGCGGCTGCCGATGGCGAGGTGGGAGTGGCCCGAGATCAGCGGGGCGACCAGGGGGAGGAGGGCGTCGAGGTCGGTGGAGAGGTCGACGTCCATGTAGGCCAGGACCTCGGCGTCCGACGCCAGCCAGGTGGTGGCGAGGGCCCGACCCCGGCCCTTCTGCTCCAGGCGGCGGTAGGTCACGTGGTCGAGGCGCTGCACCAGCCGCTCGGCCACCCGGGGGGTGGCGTCGGTGCTGGCGTTGTCGGCGATCGTGATCCGGAACGGGTAGGGGAACCGGCGGCTCAGGTAGGCGTGGAGGCGCTCCACCGAGGGGCCGAGGTCGGTCTGCTCGTTGTAGACCGGCACCACCACGTCCAGCACCGGGCCGGTCGGAGCCGGTGGGGAGGGGGTGGCTGCCTGGTCGGAGGGTGACGGGCCGGCGTCGCCCCGGAGATCAGCGAGGGTCGTGGTGGTCATGCCCCCACTGTCGACCACCCACCTCCGAGCCCCCTGGGGCCCGGCTCAGAGTTGGCTGAGAGCCGGTGCCGGTGCGGCGACAGCCGTCGCCACGCCGGTGGGCATGGCGACGGGCGGGGTGGCCGTGCCCGTGACCGGGAGCGTGATCGACACCGTGGTGCCCCGCTCGGGGGCCGAGTCGACGGCCACGGTGCCGGCGTGGGCGGCCACGATGCCCTCCACGATGGCCATGCCCAAGCCGCTGCCGCCGTTGCTGCGGGCCCGGGCCGGGTCGGCCCGGTAGAACCGCTCGGTCACCCGGGCCGCCACGTCGGGCGGCATGCCGGGGCCCTGGTCGGCCACGGTGACGAGGACCCGGTCGCCGGGGAGGCGGCTGGCGGCGATGGTGACGGCGCTGGTGGCCGGGGTGTGGGTGAGGGCGTTGCCAATCACGTTGGCCAGGACCTGGCGCAGCCGGTCGGTGTCTCCCGTGATCGTCAGGTCCACCCCCGACTCGACGGTGGTCGTGACCGAGCGGTCGGGGGCGGCGGCCGCCGCGTCCCGGCCGGCGTCGGTGGCCAGCTGGCCCAGGTCCACCGCCACCCGGTCGAGCGGGCGGTGCTGGTCGAGCTTGGCCAGGGTCAGCATGTCCTCCACCAGGCGGCCCATGCGCTGGGCCTCCTGCTCGGTGCGGCGCATGGCGTCGGTCAGGTCGTCGGGCTGGGCCAGGCCGCCGTGGCGGTACAGCTCGGCGTAGCCCCGGATGGTGGTGACGGGGGTGCGCAGCTCGTGGGAGGCGTCGGCCACGAACTGGCGGAGGCGGTCTTCGGAGCGGGCCCGCTCGCCCACCGCCGTCTCGATGCGGTCGAGCATGGCGTTGATGGCGCCGGCCAGGGCCCCAGCCTCGGTGTGGGGCGGCGCTTCGGGCACCCGGCGAGCCAGCTCGGAGGCGGAGGCGGCCGAGATCTCCGAGGCGGTGGCCGTCATCTGCTTGATGGGCCGGATGCCGAGCCGGATCACCCAGAA
>Ga0268299_1004507_pt1 | contig 10738 bp, 8 predicted proteins | sample NOBtaG_FD_193484 | JGI IMG/M metagenome (GOLD analysis project Ga0268299, IMG submission 193484) | Activated sludge microbial communities from bioreactor in Nijmegen, Gelderland, Netherland - NOB reactor | ecosystem: Engineered > Bioreactor > Aerobic > Activated sludge | place: Netherlands... | reverse complement strand
GCGCCGACCGGACTCTGGGCGAAGGGGTTGAAGCTGGACTCGATCGCCATGATCGCGAGGATCAGCGTCGGGTCGAGCCGTGCGCGCTGACCGACTTGCCAGGCCTCCTGCACCAGACGGCTGACGGGCTCGGGCGCGACCCGATAGCGACGTGCCAGCCACGAGGCCACGGCAGCCTGCTGGCGGTCGAGGTCACGCGGGTCGACGGCCGTTGCGCGGCCGACAGCTTCGCGGTCGCCCAGCGCCACGGCCAGGGCCGCGCCCGACGACGTGTCGACCTCGACGCGCGCTTCCTGGCGCGATTGCAGCCAATCGAGCGCGCGCTCCTCGAGCGAGTGCCTCAGATCGGCCCGGGTCGCGAAAAACATGGAAAGCGCAACCACGGCCAGGCCGACCAGGGCCAATGAGTTGTGGCAGACCTCGAGCAGGCCATGCCCGGCATCCTTGAGGAAGACCGCGAGCGGTCGGCCCAATGAAGCGGCCGATCGGGCGAGCGACCGTTGTACTGACTGGAACGCTGTCATGCCTCTCCTTTCGACGAGCGCGGAACGGACCGGTCGGGTCCTGGATCCCGCGGAGATAATCCGCCCGTTACATGTGGCCGGACTGGTGGCAGAGCCGGCGAGGGCTGGATGATCTGCAGCGTGGCGCCGTTTGATCGGCGCGGGTTATCCCTAGCGGGGCGGAGTGTAGGTAGCCCTGTAATAACCAGTCAAGACTATCAAACAAGCTCTTTATTCTTCCAGAGAATGAAATACCGCGATCTGCGTGAGTTCCTCGCCGGCCTCGAGCAGCTGGGGGATCTGCGGCGCGTCGCAGAGCCAGTGTCGGCGCGGCTCGAGATGACAGCGCTCAGTGACCGGGTGCTGCGGGCCGGGGGGCCGGCCCTGCTTTTCGGATGCCCGACTCAAGGGGGCATTGGTTACAAATTTCCCGTGCTGACCAACCTCTTCGGGACCCCTCGGCGCGTCGCCCAGGGCATGGGCGCAGATGACGTCGGCCAGTTGCGCGAGGTCGGCCGGGTGCTGGCCAGCCTCAAGGAACCCGACCCGCCGCGCAGTCTGAAGGACGGCGGCCGGTTGCTGCAGATGCTGAAGGCGCTCTGGGACATGAAACCGGCCACCGTGCGCCACCCGGCGTGCCAGCAGGTGGCCTGGGAGGGGAGGGACGTCGACCTGGGCCGGCTACCGGTGCAGACCTGCTGGCCAGGGGACGCCGGACCGCTGATCACCTGGGGCCTGGTGATCACGCGCGGCCCCCAGGTGGGGCCTGCGCCGCGGCTGCGGCAGAACCTGGGCATCTATCGCCAGCAGGTGATCGGCCCGCGCCAGACCATCATGCGATGGCTGGCTCATCGGGGTGGCGCCCTGGATTTTCGCGATTTCGCGTTGGCCTATCCGGGCCGGCCCTTCCCGATGGCGGTCGCGCTGGGTGCCGATCCGGCCACGATCCTGGGGGCGGTCACGCCGGTGCCGGACAGCCTGAGCGAGTACCAGTTCGCCGGCCTGCTGCGCGGCAGCCGGACCGAACTGGCGAACTCGGGCGTCGGCGAAGGCGATCTCAAGCTCCAGGTCCCGGCGAGTGCGGAGTTCGTGCTCGAGGGGCACATCCCGCCGGCCGATGCAGGCTACGTCGGACGGAGCGAACACGGGATCCCGCTGAAGGAGAAAGGCGGCTACCTGCACGCCCTGGAAGGCCCGTTCGGCGACCACACCGGCTACTACAACGAGCAGGACTGGTTCCCGGTCTTCCAGATCGACCGCATCACCCATCGCGACGACCCGATCTACCACTCCACCTACACCGGCAAGCCGCCCGACGAGCCGGCCGTGCTGGGGGTCGCGCTCAACGAAGTGTTCGTGCCGATCCTGCAGAAGCAGTTTCCGGAGATCGTCGACTTCTACCTGCCGCCCGAGGGCTGCAGCTACCGGATGGCGATCATCAGCATCCGCAAGGCCTATCCGGGCCATGCAAAGCGGGTGATGTTCGGGCTGTGGAGCTTCCTGCGCCAGTTCATGTACACGAAGTTCATCGTCGTGACTGACGAGGACGTCGACATCCGCAGCTGGCCGGACGTCGTCTGGGCGATCACGACGAGGATGGATCCGGTGCGCGACACGACCCTGGTCGAGCAGACGCCGATCGACTACCTGGATTTCGCCTCGCCGGTGTCCGGGCTGGGCGGCAAGATGGGGCTGGACGCAACGAACAAGTGGCCCGGCGAAACGACGCGGGAGTGGGGGCGTGCGATCGCGCTGGACGCCGCCGTCGAGCAGCGCGTCGATGCGATCTTCACCTCGCTGATGCGCGACCGTCCCACAGCCTAGGCGGAGACTCCCCGATCGCAATCGCGTGCACGCGCTCCATAGGCGCAAAGGCTTTGCAATGGGGCGCTTCGCCGCCTAGTCTTGCGAGGCTTGCAACGCAAGCATTCCCAAGGACGCAGTCTCTGCGCGCCAGGGGCCCTGGACCGAATACCTCCAGAGCTCCGAAGGTGGTCACGCCACCTCGCCCCTCCTGCCGTGACGGCAAGAGGGGTTTCTGCTTTCTGGGGCCCACGAATCGCGGTCAACGCTCGACGCGCAGCGCCAGCCGTTCGCGCAGCACCAGCCGGACCTGCTCGAAGCCGCGGCTGCTGGGCAGCCAGTCCAGCAGCGCGCGGTCGGCCGGCACGAAGTAGCCCATCGGCGCGGCGACCAGCTCGACCGATCCACCGCCGATGCGCTCGAAGGCACGCAGCGTGCGCGGCATGTGCCAGGCATGCGTCACCAGCACGATGCGCTGGATGCCGGCGGCCTTGAGCAGCCGGATGCTGAAGATGGCGTTCTCGACCGTGTCGCGCGAGTCGGGCTCGATCCACTTGAGCGGCTTCAGGAAGTCCCGTTCGGCGACGCGCTGGGCGATCTCGGCCTCCGCGGATCCGACGTCACGGCGCTGCGACCAGCCGACGCCGCCGCTGAAGGCGATCGGCAGGCCGGTGGCGCGGGCCAGGTGCACGCCGAAGCGCAGCCGCTCGAGCGAGTCCGGGCCCAGGTCGGCCACGCCGAACTCGGGGGCCCGCGGCACCCGGCCGCCGCCCAGGACCAGGATGGCGGTCGTCGGGCTCGGTTCGGCCTTGGGCGGTTTCAATGCGGCGATCCGCGCCTCGTCCAGCGGGGCCGGCGGTGGCAGGGCGGTCGCTTGCAGCCAGCGACCCAGGCCCTGACAGCAGCTCAGCCAGATCAGTGCGATCCCCAGAAGCAGCAGCGCCCGGCCGACCCAGCGTCGCCACGCCAGCAGGCGGGCGCCGATCAGGACGATCACCAGGAGGGGCACCGGGGGCAGCAGCAGTGCGACGAGCACGGGCTTGAGGACGTCGATCTCGGGCATGTAAGCAATGGGCGCGCAGGGCGACCGATTGTGATGTCAGGCCGGCGGGTGCCGGCTGCGGCATGATCGCCCCGACTCATTGATCGCTGCCAGCAACGATGAACACGCATGCAAGTTCCGAAGTCGCCACGCTCGGTGGCGGCTGCTTCTGGTGCACCGAGGCGGTGTTCCTCGACGTCGACGGCGTGCTCGCCGTCGAGTCGGGTTACTGCAACGGCCACGTGCTGAACCCGAGCTACGAGCAGGTCTGCAGCGGCGACACCGGCCATGCCGAGGTCGTACGCGTCAGCTTCGATCCGCAGCGCATCACGTTCCGCGAGCTGCTCGAGATCTTCTTCGTCGTGCACGACCCGACGACGCTCAACCGCCAGGGCAACGATGTCGGTACCCAGTACCGGTCGGGCATCTACACGCACGGCGACGAGCAGGACCGCATCGCGCGCGAGGTGATCGCCGAACTGCAGTCCAGCGGCGCGGTCCGCGGCCAGGTCGTGACCGAGGTGACGCCGGAGCGCAACTACTGGCGCGCCGAGGCTTACCACCAGAACTACTTCGCGCAGCATCCAGGTCAGGGCTACTGCGCCTTCGTCGTGGCGCCCAAGGTCGAGAAGTTCCGCAAGACCTTCGCGGCGCGCCGGCGGCGCTGAGGGCTTGACGCCGTGCGTATGCTGTCGGCATGAGTGTCGCCCCGTCTCGCCGGCCATGAGGACTCCGATGCGTCCGCGCGTCGATCGGCGCCTGGCGGCGCTGCTGCTGGTCGCGTTGTTGTGGGCCCAGGCCCTCGGGCTGGCTCACCGCGCGACGCACGGCCTGCCCTCGCCGGCCCACGCCGGTGAACCGGTCGCCGTCGCCCACGCGAGCGACGGCCCGTTCGGTCACGACGAGAGCCAGGCCGCCGAGTGCCGGCTCTTCGACCAGCTGGCGCTGGGCGAACCGCTGGCAGCGTCCAGCAACCCGCAGGCGGCACTGCCCGCCGCTCGATGCGAGACGGCGTCCGTTGTCCGCGTCGCAGCGGCTGGCTCACCCGCCGCCTACCTGGCGCGGGCTCCACCGGCGATCGGCTGAGCCTCCTGTCGATCGGCGCCGCAGCGCCCGTCGATCCGCCATCGCCGTCGCCTCCGGGCATCGTCCGGGGACGACGCGCACCTGCCTCCCTTCGAAGGAGCCCGCTCGTGCGGGCCTGAACCCATGCGCTCGATCCTGAATCCCCTCGCGGCGGCCTGGCCCGTCGTCGCCCTGACTTGCCTCGGTGCTGCACCGCCGGCCCAGGCGCAATCCGCGCCGGCACCGTCCGGCACGCTGCCGCCGGTGGTCGTGACCGGCAATCCGCTGGGCAGCGACGGCATCGCCACGCCGAGCGACGTGCTCGCCGGCCCGGGCCTGGTGATCCGCCGCGGTAGCAGCCTCGGCGACACGCTGTCCGGCCTGCCCGGCGTGTCCTCGACCTACTTCGGCCCCAATGCCAATCGGCCGGTGATCCGCGGCCAGGACGGCGATCGCATCCGCGTCCTCAGCAACGCGGGTGCGACGCTGGATGCGTCCGCGCTGAGCTTCGATCACGCCGTGCCGATCGATCCACTGGTGGTCGAGCGCATCGAAGTGCTGCGCGGGCCGGCGGCGCTGCTGTACGGCGGCAGCGCGGTCGGCGGAGTCGTCAACGCGATCGACAACCGCATCCCCAAGGCGGCGGTCGACGGCGTCGATGGCGCGATCGAGCTGCGCGGCGGTGGTGCCGACCGGCAGCGCGCCGCGTCGGCGCTGGTCGAGACCGGCGACTCGGGCTTCGCGATCCACGCCGACGGCTTCAAGCGCCGCACCGACGACCTGCGCGTGCCGGACTTCGACCGCCCCGTCGACGGTGGCAGCGAGCGCCGCGACCGCATCGTCAACTCGGCCAGCGACGCCCGCGGCGGCGCGCTCGGCGCCTCGCTGCTGTGGGACCACGGCTACCTCGGCGCATCGTTCGACACCTACCGCAACGACTACGGCATCGTCGCCGAGGACGACGTGCTGATCCGCATGAAGCGCGACAAGTTCGCGCTGGCCGGCGAGTGGCGCGACCTGGGCGGGCCGATCCGCACCGTCAGGGCACGCCTGCAGTCGACCGACTACCGCCACCAGGAGGTCGAAGGGACCGGCGAGATCGGCACCACCTTCGAGAACGAAGGCCAGGACCTGCGCATCGAAGTCGAGCACGCGCCGCTCGGTGCCCTGCGCGGCGTCGTCGGTCTGCAGGCCGAGAGCGCCCGCTTCTCGGCGCTCGGCGAGGAGGCCTTCGTGCCGAACACGCGAACGCGCCAGGCCGCGCTCTTTGCCTACGAGGAGCTGTCGCTGAGCGGCGCCTCACGGCTGAGCTTCGGCGGCCGCGTCGAGCGCCATGCGGTCGACTCGGCGGGCGACGACGCCGGCGCCGACCCGCGCTTCGGCGCGGCCCAGCAGCGCCGCTTCACGGCGGGCAGCGCGGCCGTGGGGGCGATCCGCGACCTCGCCGGTCTGCTGGGCAAGGGCTGGCAACTGAGCGGCAACCTGGCCTACACCCAGCGCGCGCCGACCAACTACGAGCTCTACGCCGACGGCGTGCACATCGCCACCGCCGCCTACGAGCGCGGCAATGCCGACCTCGGCAAGGAGAAGGGCGCGAACCTCGATGTCGGCCTGGAATGGAAGTCCGGCCACGACCGCGTGCGGGCCGGTGTCTTCACGAGCCGCTACTCGAACTACATCGCGCTGCTGCGCACCGGCGAACCCGACTTCGTCAACGACGAGGGCGAGGCCTTTCCCGTCTACGCCTTCCGCGGCGTGAAGGCGCGCCTCAGCGGCGTCGAGCTCGCGGGGTCCTGGCGGGCGCTCGAGGCGTCGGGCACGCTCGATCTCGACGTCCAGCTGGACGCTGTGCGCGCCACGAACCTGGACACCGGCGAGCCCTTGCCGCGGATCGCGCCGCTGCGGGTGAAGCTGGGCGCCGTCTACGCGCTGGCCGGCTGGCAGCTGCGCGGCGAGGTCGTCCGCGCCAGCCGCCAGGGCCGTGTGCCGGCCGACGACACGCCGACCGCCGGCTACACGCTCGTGAACCTGGCGCTCAGCAAGCCGCTGCAGCTGGCGGGCAGCGACGCGCTGCTGTTCCTGCGGCTCGACAACCTGACCGACGAACTGGCCTTCAACGCCGCGTCGATCGCGACGGTGCGGGAGCTGGCGCCACTGCCGGGCCGCAGCCTCAGCGCCGGCCTGCGGGTCAGCTTCTGAGCGTCGGTGGCGCGGCGCGCCTCGGCACTACGGTGCCAGGCGCTCGCGCAGCCAGCGGCCGTCGTCCTGGCGGAGGTAGCGCAGCCGGTCGTGCAGCCGGCTGCGCCGGCCTTGCCAGAACTCCCAGCGGTCCGGCACCAGCCGGTAGCCGCCCCAGTGCGGCGGGCGCGGCGGGTTCAGGGCGTAGCGGGCGCCGGCCTTGGCGGCGTTGGCGACCAGCACGGCGCGCGAGGCGATCACCTGGCTCTGCGGCGAGGCCCAGGCGCCGAGCCGCGAGTCCAGCGGGCGCGAGCGGTAGTAGGCGTCCGCCTCGGCGTCGTCGGTCTTCTCGACCCGCCCCTCGATGCGCACGACGCGCTCGAGCTCGACCCAGTGGAACTGCAGCGCGGCGAACGGGTTGCCGACCAGCTCGCGGCCCTTGCGACTTTCATAGTTCGTGTACCAGACGATGCCGCGCGCGTCGCAGCCCTTGATCAGAACGACGCGCGTCGACGGCCGGCCGTCGGGGCCGACGGTGGCCAGCGTCATCGCGTTCGGTTCGGGCAACTCGGCCTTCAGCGCCTGGTCCAGCCACAGCTCGAACTGCAGCAGGGGGTCGGCGGCCGACTGCGTTTCGTCGAGCTCGCCATGCTCGTAGCTCTTGCGCAGTGCGGCGATGTCTTTGTCCATCGGCAAAAGTGTAGAGCGCAAGTCACCCGGCGCTTGCCCCCGTCGCCCGCTCGGGATTGGGCGCACTGCGCCTGTGCCGGGCTGCCGCAGGCGCACAGTCCGCGGCTTCGACCTTCTCCAGGAGCTTCGATGAGCACGAGCTTCACCCTCAACGGCAAGACCGTCCGCGTCGACGCCGATCCCTCGACCCCACTGCTGTGGGCCTTGCGTGACAACCTGGCGATGACCGGCACCAAGTTCGGCTGCGGCATCGCCGCCTGCGGCGCCTGCACCGTGCACCTGAACGGCCAGCCGACGCGGTCCTGCGTGCTGCCGGTCTCGTCGGTCGCCGGCCAGAAGGTCACGACCATCGAGGCCGTCGGTGCCGACAAGGTCGGCAAGGCCGTCCAGGCCGCCTGGATCAAGCACGACGTCGCGCAGTGCGGCTACTGCCAGAGCGGCCAGATCATGAGCGCCGCCGGCCTGCTGAAGACCAACAAGAAGCCCAGCGACGCCGACATCGACGCCGCGATGGCGGGCAACGTCTGCCGCTGCGGCACCTACCAGCGCATCCGCGCGGCGATCCACGACGCGGCCAAGAGCCTCGCCTGACAGGAGCCGACCATGCAACACGCCTTGCTCGCCAAGCGCCTGTCGACCGGCGACGAAATGCCGGCCGGCCCCAGCGGCTTCGACCGTCGCGACTTCCTCAAGCTCAGCGCCGTGGCCGGCGGCGGCCTGGCCGTCAGCTGGACGCCGGCGGCGAGCGCCGCCGACGCCGCGCCGGCCGCCCCCAAGCCGCCGGCCGACCCCGCGCCCTTCCTGCGCATCCTGCCCGACAACACCGTCGAGATCCGCGTCAACCGCCTCGACTTCGGCCAGGGTGCGCTGACCGCGCTGCCGATGCTGGTGGCCGAGGAACTGGATGTGGACTGGAAGCAGGTGCGCGCCAGCCTCGCGCCGGCCGGCGACGCCTACAAGGACCCGGTGTTCGGCATCCAGATGACCGGCGGCTCGAGCGCCGTGCCCAACTCCTGGATCCAGTACCGCCAGGTCGGCGCGGCGACGCGGATGATGCTGGTGGCCGCGGCCGCCGAGCAGTGGAAGGTGCCGGCTGCCGAATGCAAGACCGGCAGCGGCACGGTGCGCCACGGCAAGCGCAGCGCGACCTACGCCTCGCTGGCCGCCGCGGCGGCGCGCCAGCCGGTGCCGGCGCAGGTGACGCTGAAGACGCCCGAGCAGTACCGCATCATCGGCAAGAGCCAGGGCCGCATCGACGCGGTGGCCGTCGCCTCTGGCAAGAAGAACTACGGCATCGACCAACGTCTGCCCGGCATGAAGGTCGCCGTGCTGCTGCGCGCGCCCACCTTCGGCGGCCAGGTGGCGAGCTACGATGCCGCGAAGGCCAGGGCCATCGCCGGCGTCGTCGACGTGTTCGAGGTGCCGACCGATCGGGGCGGCACCGGCCTGGCGGTGATCGCCGACGGCTACTGGCCCGCCAAGCAGGCACGCGAGGCGCTGCAGGTCCAATGGAAACCGGGCGTCGGCGGCACGGTCAGCTCGACCGCACTGATGGCGCAGTACCGCGATGAAGCGAAGGCGCCGAAGCTCGTCGCGCTGAAGGGCGATGTCGGCGCGCTGGCAGGGGCGCCGATGAAGATCAGCGCCGAGTACGAGTTCCCCTACCTCGCGCACGCGCCGATGGAGCCGCTGAACGCGACTTTCGAGCTGAAGGGCGACCGCGCGACCGTCTGGGCCGGCACGCAGTTCCAGACCATCGACCAGATGGCGATCGCGCAGACCCTGGGCCTGAAGCCCGAGCAGGTGACGCTGAACACGCTGCCGGCCGGCGGCGGCTTCGGCCGGCGCGCGGTGCCGAGTTCGGACTACCTGCGCGAAGGCGCGGCGATCGCCAAGGCCTGGGCCGCGCGCCCGGGCGGCGGCGCCCCGCTCAAGGTGATGTGGAGCCGCGAGGACGACATCAAGGGCGGCTACTACCGTCCGGCCCACGTGCATCGGGTGGACATCGGCCTCGATGCCAAGGGCCAGGTGCTGGCCTGGGATCACGCGATCGTCGGGCAGTCGCTGCTGAAGGGCACACCCTTCGAGCCCTTCCTCGTCAAGGACGGCATCGACGGCACGATGACCGAGGGCGTGGTCGAGAACCGCTACGCGCTGCCGATGCGCCTGCGCATCAGCCATCCCGAGGTGGCGGTGCCGGTGCTGTGGTGGCGCTCGGTCGGCCACACCCACACCGGCTTCGTGATGGAGACGCTGGCCGACGAGGTGGCGCGTGCGGCTGGGCAGGACCCGGTGGCGTGGCGGCTCGCGAAGCTCGATCCCAAGAAGCACGGCCGGCACGTCGCGGCCCTCCAGCTGGCCGTCGACAAGTCCGGCTATGGCAAGGCGCTGCCGGCGGGGCATGCCTGGGGCGTGGCGGTGCACGAGTCCTTCGGCTCCGTGGTGGCCTACGTCGTCGACGTGTCCATCGCCGACGGCCGGCCCAAGGTGCATGCGGTGACGGCCGGGGTGCACGCCAACCAGGTCGTCAACCCGGTGGCGGCCGAGGCGCAGATCCAGGGCGGCGTGGTGTTCGGCATCGGCATGACGCTGCCGGGCTTCGCGATCACGCTGAAGGACGGCGTGGTCGAGCAGAGCCAGTTCAGCGACTACCCGCCGCCGCGCCTGCCCGATGCGCCGCCGGTCGCGGTGCACTTCGTACCCAGCACCGAGCCGCCGACCGGCCTCGGCGAGCCCGGCGTGCCGCCGATCGCACCGGCCATTGCCAATGCGGTGGCTGCGCTGACGGGCAAGCGCCTTCGCAAGCTGCCGTTCGACACGCTGGCCTGAGGCTCACTGCCCCGAAACGCAGCAATCGACCGGGCCTGCCCACCGTTTGTCGGGGCCGGCCCGGCCGTTGCGTGACGGACCGTCGACGCACGGCCCGGCGGGCGCGGGGAAGGCCTTAGGTGAAGCTCCCACTTCCCGCGGGCCGCCTGCCGCGGTCTGATGAGGACGCTCGCGGGGCATGGCGCCTGCGGCTCACGACGATAACGCAGGGAGCGTTCGGTGGTGCAGGAACCGGTATTGGTCGTGTTGGCGGCAGGCCGCGGTTCGCGGTTCGGCGGCGCGACACACAAGCTCGAGCAGCCTTTCGGCTCCTCGACGGTACTCGGCTGCACCCTGTCGAACGCGATGCAGAGCGGCCTGCCGCTCGTCGTCGTCACCACGGCGGCCTTGAACGACTGCGTGGCGTCGGTCGTCGCTGCGCGCGACATCGTGCTGGTGCCCGAGGTCGGCCAGGACGACAGCGGCCTGCCGCTGGGCATGGGCTACTCGATCGCCTGCGGCGTGTCGGCCCGCGCCAATGCGCACGGCTGGCTGGTGCTGCCGGGCGACATGCCGTTGGTCGAGCCGGCGACGCTGCGCGCGGTGGCGGCTGCGATGCCGCAGCATCCCGTCGTCTATGCCCAGTACC
>Ga0268299_1004506_pt1 | contig 10743 bp, 12 predicted proteins | sample NOBtaG_FD_193484 | JGI IMG/M metagenome (GOLD analysis project Ga0268299, IMG submission 193484) | Activated sludge microbial communities from bioreactor in Nijmegen, Gelderland, Netherland - NOB reactor | ecosystem: Engineered > Bioreactor > Aerobic > Activated sludge | place: Netherlands... | reverse complement strand
GTCGTGCCGAACGTCGTGCCCGATGTCGCGCCGCTGCACAACAACCCGGTGTTCCTGTATTACAGCGACGGCTTCCAGAAGCCTTCGCCGTTCCGTCACGACGTCGTCGTCGCCATCGACGACGTGTGGCAGAAGAAGCTGGACGCCTTCGACGCGCACGAGTCGCAGTTCTACGAATGGCTCCCGTGGGTGGATCACCTGCTGCAGGACGTGCCTAAGGACAAGACGGCGCGCCGCAAGTGGCTCGAAGGTTGGATGAACCGTTCCTGGTCGCAGCCGGTGTCGGCGGAGCAACGCGCGGCCCTGGAGAAGCGTTACGGCAAGGAAGCGGCGGCCAAGGTGGTGCGGGCCGAATCGTTCGAGCTGTGCGAGTACGGCCGGCGGCCGAGTCTGGAAGAGCTGTGGAAGATGTTCCCGAAATAAACCGGGCGTTGCGGGGCCTGCCCGCGGTCCACGAGGTGCTGGGCGAGTTGGCCGGGGAGACGGCGCCACGCGCGCTGCTGGTCGCCGAGATCCGCGCGGCGATGGAGCGGGCTCGCCAGAGGCTGCTGCAAGGCGCGAACGAAGTGGACGTGGCGGCGGATGTGCGTGCGGCGCTGGTGGAGTTGCGGAGGCCGTCGCTTCGCCGCGTGATCAATGCAACGGGAGTCGTTCTTCACACGAACCTCGGGCGCGCGCCGCTTCCCGAGGCCGCTCCGGCCGGTTTCTACTCCAATCTCGAATACGATCTGGCGACGGGCAAGCGGGGCAAGCGCGACGAGCACGTTGGCGGCCTGTTGCAGCGGCTGCTCGGCTGCCCGGCCATCCTGGTCAACAACAACGCAGCAGCCGTCTACCTTGCGCTCGCGGCTCTGGCGGCGGGGGGCGAGGCGATCGTTTCGCGCGGCGAACTGATCGAGATCGGCGACGGCTTCCGCATTCCAGACATCATGGCCTGCACGGGCGCGAAGCTGGTCGAGGTGGGAACCACGAACCGCACCCGCATCGAGGACTTCGCCGGCGCCATCACCGAACGAACGCGGCTGCTCATGATCGTGCATCCGAGCAATTTCCGGATGAGCGGTTTTACCGGAAAGGCGTCGAGAGGGGACTTAGTGGGATTGGGACGAGAGCGCGGTCTCCCCGTTTATGAAGATCTTGGCAGCGGGTGTCTGGCCGATTTGAGGGAGCAGGGAATCGACGAACCGCGAGTTCAAGACGCGCTGGCGGCTGGTGTCGGACTGGTGAGCTTCTCCGGAGACAAACTGTTGGGCGGGCCGCAGGCAGGCGTGCTGGCGGGCGATGGGGCGCTGGTGGCGCGGGTCCGCCGCCACCCGATGTACCGGGCGCTACGCGTGGACAAACTCGTCATCGCCGCCATGGAACGAAGCCTGCGCGCAACGCTTCTGGAACAGTGGCGCGAACTGCCCGCGCTTTCCATGATCCGCGCGACGGCCGGCGAAATTCGAGCGCGCGCCGAGCGTGCCGCCGCGCAACTCGGCGCCGACGTGATTCCCGGCGAAAGCGTGATCGGAGGCGGGTCCACTCCGGAACAGGCGCTGCCCACGTGGCTGCTTGCGTTTCACGGCAACGCGCGCACACAGGAAGAGCGGCTGCGCCAAGGCGAGCCGCCCGTGATTGCCCGAATCGAAAAGGACCGCCTCGTGATCGATCTCCGCACGGTGGACCCGAGCGAGGAAGCCGAATTAGTTCGCGCGCTCCAGGTAGCTACCGTCGGCGGTTGAAACGCGGATCACTTCGCCCTCGCTGATGAACGGCGGCACCTGCACCACAAGGCCTGTCTCCATGGTCGCGGGCTTGGTTACGTTCGATACGGTCGCGCCCTTTAAGCTGGGCTCCGTCTCCATGATCTTCATGTCGATCGACGGCGGTAATTCGACCGAAATCGCCGTGCCCTCGTAGAAAACGACCGTCACCTTGAGTTGCGGAATGAGGTAGTCCACGGCGTCGCCCAACATCTCCTTATTGAGATGCATCTGCTCGTACGTCTCCGAATTCATGAAGTGGAACGCTTCGCCGTCGTCGTATAGGAACTCCATGACATGTTCGTCCAGCGAGACCTTCTCGACCTTGTCTTCGGACGAGAAGCGATGCTCGTAAATCGAGCCGTTCGAGAGGCGGCGCAACTTGGCCTGGACGAAGCCTCGAAGGTTGCCAGGGGTGCGGTGTTCTTTCTTGAAAACGGAGTAAAGGTCTCCATTCCATTTGATAACCATGCCCGGGCGTAGCTGGGTTGCAGCGATCATGCAGGGTGAATGCTCCTTGGTGAATCTACAACAGGGGAAACTAATAGTCTAGCAGCATCGCACCCGCGGACCAATCTCCGGCGCCCGAATCACGAGGGCTTCATTCGCACTTCGCGCGCACGTATGGAAAATCCTCGTGGCGCGCCTTGCCTTTGTCCGTGCCCTCGATCCGAGCGGCGAGGTTTGCGCCGTTTTTGCGATAGACGATCCGCTGCGGAAAATCGTGCGAAGGGTTCTCGAACACGACTTCGTCCGGAGTCATTTTCAAGAGCGGAAAGACGGTCACGCCCGTGGTTCCGATCCGCGCCGTGTAGGCGAGCTTTCCGTTCTCGATGGAGATTCGGAGGAACTCGGTGAACACGGTCCGGCCGCCCTTAACGGTGCGGCCCATTCCGAGCATTGTTCCGCCCGCGGGCTTGGTCCACTGTTCTTCAATCGATAGCCCGGGCGCGGGACGCATCTCCCAACATCCGGCAAGCCAGCCGAGGGCGGACACGTCCGATTGCGCGGAAGCGGCGATCGCGGCGGTAAACAGGAAAAGCAGTCGCATGACTCACGATATGGCTTCGGCACGTGCCGCGTCTTGGAAAAAAGGGACATTCGCGAGCCCGTCTAAGAGCGCCGACGGAGGGGCTCCCGCGAACTGGCGAAAGTCGCGGATGAGGTGCGACTGATCGTAGTATCCGCAGTTCGCCGCCAACTCCGCCAGCGGCAGCGAGCCGAGACTGGCAAGCGCCTTTTGAAAGCGGCGGATCCTCTCGAACATTTTCGGCGCGATTCCGACGCTCGCCTCAAAACGCCGCCTGTACTGCCGGATGCCGAGCGCACGCATCGGCTCGACGGGCTCAGGGCGGCACTCCAGCAGCAGACGCTCGACCGCCGCCACGCGGTTGGGCGAATCGACTGCCATATCGCGCCACGATCGCGCGCGCCCGCCCCAGACATCTTCGAGCGGAAGCACCATGCCGCCTATCCGGTCCAGGGGAAATCGCAGGAACGGAGCCGCTCCCATCGGACGAAAGCGGATGCCCAGGACATCCGGCCGCGTTCCGGGCCGCAACGTCAACGGCGTCCAGATCTGCCCAGCCAGCAGCGTAGCGCCTTGCCGTTCCACGCTCCCGTCTTCATGGACACGCTGAAAGGCATCGCCAAAATGGAAGACGATCTCGATCGAGCCGTCCGGAAACACCCGCTGCGCCGCCGGCGGCTCCGGAGAACCGGCTGAAAGCGTCCAAAAGCAGCGGATGAAGGGCCGCAAGCGTTCGCAAGGCTGATATTCGAGGTAGCGCATGTGCAAGTTCGGCGGGCGGCTACTTGTGCTTCGGCGGGAAGTCCTCGAGCGCGCGGACTACGTCATGCTCAAGTTTCTGCGACAGCTTCCCGGCGTTACTCTCGTCGTCCACGTACGTGACACGATAGATCAACTCGTGCGAGACCGCATCGAGCACATCGATCACGAGCGTGCCCTCAGTGAAATGGAAGGCTGCCGCGCGCGACCGCCAGCCGCGCCGCCCGGCCATCGCCCGTTGCGCCTCACGTTTGTCCGCAACTCCGAGCGTCCATCTTACAGCCACGTCCGCCTGCGAAGGCGCTTCCGCCATACCCTTGGCGGCCAACTCCTTCCGAATCGCCACTTCCACCTTTTTGTGAACGAGACTGTTATTGAGTTCGGACTTTTTCGTTTGAATCGTTCCGGAGCGCAGTTGAAAGGTTTTGAACTTAGCGAAGTCGATTGAAGGATCGAAGTCGACATCCACGCGGTCGGCCAACAGCAAACAAGGCGACAGGACGCCCAGTACGAGTCCCAGAGGCAGACGGCGCATGGCGCTATTCTAGCTCCGCCGCAGCTCCAGCACGAGGGCCATTACGCGCGCTTCGATGTCGCGCGCCGCCAGTTCGTACGCTTCCTCATTAAGCCCCATAGGATCGCGCACCGCCCACTGGCGGGCGCGCCGCTCCCATACCGGGGCGGGGAAGTTGCGCGGTAAGGAGTCCCCGCTCATGTTTACGATCAGGTCGAAGGGACCGGGCCCGGCTTCATAGGACGATTTCGAAGAATGCCCGGCAAGGGAAATGCCGCGTTCGCGCAGGATTCGGTGCACAGGTTCCGCGATGAATCCCGCAGGCGCCAGTCCGCAAGAATAGGCCTCGATCACATCGGATCCGTATGACCGTGCGAACGCTTCCGCGAATTGAGAGCGGATGCAGTTGCCGATGCACACAAACAGCACGCGGCGCTTCGCGGGCGCCGCTGTTCGCTTCACCGAACCGGCCGCTGGAGCGCCTTCGGGAGGCTTAAGCCGCGACACGTGACGCCTTCTCGATGAAGTGCCGGTGTAAGCTGCGGTCGCGCGTCATCTCCGGATGAAACGTGGCGACCAGGAACTGTTCCTGCTCGACGAGCACGGGGTTGCCTTCAAACCGAGCCAGCACCCGTACACCCGCGCCGACGCGGCGAATGATAGGAGCGCGAATGAACATTGCTTCCAGATCTTCTCCTGCCTCGGTGCGAATCCGCGCGACCGTGCTGTACACCTGCCGGCCGTAGGCGTTCCGTTCGACTCCGATGTCGACTAAGCCCAGCGAGGCCTGCTCGGGATTGTGCACGTCCTTGGCCAGCAGAATCGCCCCGGCACAGGTGGCAAACACGGGTTTGGCCGCGCAGGCCGCCCGCAGGGGCTCCCAAAGACCTTCTTCGCGGAGCAACTTCAACATGGTCGTGCTCTCGCCGCCGGGCAGCACCAGCGCATCGGCCGCTTCCAGGTCCTCGCGCGTGCGCACTTCAAACACCGAGGCCCCGGCTTCGGCGAATGCTTTGGCGTGGGCCTCGAAGTTTCCCTGTATGGCGAGAATGCCCAGACGCATCGTCTACCAGCCGCGCGTCGCCATCAGGCCGGTCTCTTCCAACTGCCGGATGTCGAGGCCGGGCATGCCGTCGGGAAGCTCCTCGGAAGCCTCGAGCACCTTGGCCGGGTCCTTGTAATAAGTGGTCGCCTTCACGATGGCCTTGGCGAAGGCCGCCGGATCGGGGCTCTTGAAGATGCCGGAGCCGACAAACACCGACTCGGCGCCGAGGTGCATGACGAGCGCGGCGTCGGCCGGAGTGGCCACTCCGCCCGCCGAAAAGTTCGGAACCGGCAGCTTGCCGTGCTCGTGAATGTAGAGCATCAGTTCGAGCGGCGCCTGGTGTTTCTTGGACTCCGCCGTCAGCTCGTCCACCGAGTAGGAGCGGATGGCCCGCATCTCCTTCACGATGGTTCGCATGTGCCGCACGGCTTCGACGATGTTGCCCGAACCGGCTTCGCCTTTGGTGCGAATCATCGCCGCGCCCTCGGCGATCCGCCGCAGCGCTTCGCCCAGGTTCCGCGCGCCGCAGACGAACGGCACCTTGAAATCGTGCTTCCAGATGTGGTGCTCGTCGTCGGCCGGAGTGAGCACCTCGCTTTCGTCGATAAAGTCGACTTCAAGGGCTTCGAGGACGCGCGCTTCCATGAAATGTCCGATGCGCGCCTTGGCCATGACGGGAATGGAGACCGTCTTCTGGATTTCGCGGATCTTGCTCACCGGCGACATGCGCGCCACGCCGCCTTCCTTGCGGATATCCGAGGGCACCTTGACGAGCGCCATGACGGCGCACGCGCCTGCTTTTTCTGCGATCAGCGCCTGCTCGGCATTGGTGACGTCCATGATGACGCCCCCCTTGAGCATCTCGGCGAGACCTACCTTGACACGGAACTGATCGGTTAAAAACATTTCCTTACTCCCTTGTTTTCATCACTAGACGATCGCCATGTGCGGCGTTGCATACCGCTCCGGAGCCGCGGCCGCCGCCTGCCGAGCAGCCTCTCCGATAATTCCAACTCCCTTGTGAATGGCCGCCGGACGCAGCCCGGCGAAGCTCAACCGCAACGAATTCGCATGCCGGCGCGAGACGGCGAACGCCGCGCCGGGCAGAAAGCTCACGCGCCCGGCCACCATATCCAAAACACGTTCGGAGTCGATGCCCGCGCGCAGGGTGACCCAAAGGCTCATACCGCCCTCGGGCCGTGTAAAGTGCGCCACCTCGGGCGTGCCTTCGAGAGCCGCCACCGTCGCGGACAGCCGCTGCCGCCCGGCTTCGAGCACCTGCTTACGATGCACGGCCAGCGCGCCCGACCGGGCGAACTCGTGCAAAATGTACTGCGACAGGTGATCCGTATGCAGGTCGCTCCACTGCTTGGCCTCGGCCAACCGTTCAATGGCCTCGCGCGGCGCGCAGACCCAACCGACGCGCAGGCCGGGGAAGGCGATTTTCGAGAAGCTGCCAATGTGGACGACCGCGCCCGTGTGGTCGAGCGAATGCAGGCTCGGAAGATCGCTGCCGGTGTAACGAAGATCGCGGTAGATGGCGATCTCGACGAGCGTGACGTTGTGTTGACGGGCCAGTTCCAGAACCGAACGCCGCGACTCGATCGGAAGGGTCGCGCCGGTCGGATTCTGAAAGTCGGGCGTGACCAGCAATAGCCTGGGCCGCTCCCGGCGCAAGGCCAAATCGAGCGATCCCACATCCAGGCCAATTTCCGTGACGGGTAGGCCAATCAGCCGCGCACCGGACCGGTGGAACACTTCGCGTAGGCCAGGGTAAACCGGATCTTCGACCATCACCAAGTCGCCCGGCTGGACAAATGCGCGGGCCAACAGATCGAGCGCCTGCTGGCAGCCCGAGGAGATGAGCACGCCCTGATTCTCCGCATGAGGAGCACCGTCGAATCGACTTGCGATATGCTCTATAAGCGGCTGATAACCAAGTGTACTTCCAAGTTGCAGCAGCGTCCGGAGGGTCTCCGGCCTGGCGCTCGCCTCCCGGAGAATCTCCGTCACCGTCGCCATTGGGAATAGCTCATCAGCGGGCCGCGAAGACGCGAATGAGATCAGCTCGCCGCCGTCGCCGGCCGGGCAATTCACGAACGTCCCGCGTCCGACGTGGGCGTTCAGAAGGCCTTCATTCTCCAGCAGTTCGTAGGCTGCCGCCACGGTGGCCCGGTTCACGCCCAGGGAAACCGCCAACTCCCGCGTCGCCGGAAGACGCATGCCATCCGGCATCGCGCCACTGTGGATGTTGGATTTGATGGAGAGGTAGAGCTGGCGGTACAGCGGTTCGCCCGAGTGCGGCGAAAGCGAAATGGCTGGTAGCTCCACCGAGCCATTGTAGCAGATTGGATGGGTTGCGGCGAGGGCTTGATGTCCGCAGCGCCGCGAGATACTCGGTGCTGTGACCTGTCGAACTCGTGAACTTCACGTTGAGAATGAATCCCGTTATGTGCTGTTTGAATTGATCCGCTACTTTGATCGACCCTGTTCCATCGGTGCTGCAGTTTCAAGGGCAAGAATGACCGATCCATAACGAAGTTCCGCTGAGGGGTCCTGGTTCCGTCGCCAAGCAGGTTGGGACAAGTGTTCTTTCAGCCCCTCCTGCGCCCGGTCTCGGGCTAGCCGCCCCTGCCGGTCCTTAATGAGTGAACTAGCACCCAGCGAAAGGAGCCTACCGACCATCCTGGTCTCTCCACGGGAAGCGGCTGACATTAGTGGTGTTGTACCATCATCCGTTTGGGCGTTGAGATTCGCCTTGTTGGCGCTTAGCAAGTCCAGACACCGAATGCGATCTTCCTCCGATGAGGAATGTCCGCTCCAAACAGCCATTCTGAGCGGAGTGACGCCGTTTGGTGTTCTTGCGTCCACTGAAGCACCCAATTCGAGCAGTACACGAATGCCTTCCAAATTGTGGTAGCTCGATTTACTAATCAGCGGTGTGTATCCATCTTTGCGGACGGCATCGACTTCGGCGCCTCGTTTTGCCAGTTCGCGCAATACCGAGGCGTGCGTCGCGTGGTGCATGCAGGTAGCACCATCGTTCGCTTTGGATTGGACATCGGCGCCCAGTTCAATGAGACGAAGCGGCGCAAGCGGGCTTCGAGACGAGCAGGCCAACAAAAGGGCGGTGCGCCCCTGTTTATCTCGGTGGCTCAGGCTCGCACCGGCTGCCACCAACGGAGCGAAACGAGCCTCAACCCCGAATTCAGCCGCGATCAGCAAGTCTACCGAGGGGTTTGACTTCGCCCCGGCTTTCTCCAATTCCGAGACGACCTGTTCCTGGTTGAGGTATCGATGACGAAGGAGGTTGTACCTTGCCCACGACAGCACCGACCATTCATACTTGTCGATGCTGTGAATATCTGCGCGGGCATCCAGAAGAATTCTCAATAGCTCGGGTCGTCTGACATAAGTAATCGCGGTCCGCCCCTCATTGTTTCGATCGTTCACCCTGGCCTTCGCCTTCAGAAGTTCCTTTATAACCTTCTCAGGGGAACCAGAAAATCCTGGTTCATCCATGGCCCTGATAAGCGCCGTATTCCCGTCGATATCCGGCTGGTTGGGATCGGCCCCGCCCTTCAACAACTTACGTACCGCCTGCAGATCATTCTTGTGAGCCGCGTTAATGAGTTGTTGACTCAGAAGCTGTGAGGATGGGAGCAATGATATGAGGCAAACAACGATGCACCTGATACTCATGCGACGGTATTATACACTTCCCGCCCGAGAACTGGTGTGGCGATGGTGCGGATCGTTTGCACGCTTGGACTCGCATGAGGCATTCGATATACTGCCGGACCATGAGAACTCGTAGAGAGGTAATGCTGGGGATGGGCGCGGCGGCGGCGCCCGTGCTGGCGGCGGCAAGGCCCGCGGCGAGGGTGATTGGCGCGAACGACCGGATTCGGGTGGGTTGCATTGGCGTGGGCGGCAACGGCTATGGCACGATGAGCAACCTGCTGAAGTGGGGGCCGGGGGCGGGGAACTATGAGATTGCGGCGGTGAGCGACATCTATACGCGGCGCAAGGAGCGGGCACGGGCGGCGGCGAAGCTGACGGCGAAGGATGTCCACCACGACTATAAGGATTTGTTGGCCCGGCAGGATATCGATGCCGTGTTCGTGAGCGTGCCGGACCACTGGCACGCGCCGATCGCGCTGGAGGCGATGGCGGCGGGCAAGGATGTCTACCTGCAGAAGCCGATGACGCTGACAATCGAGGAAGCAAAGCAGGTGTCGGCGGCGGCGAACAAGTTGGGGCGCGTTTTGCAGGTGGGCAGCCAGCATCTTTCGGACCGGCGATATAAGGTGGCGAAAGAGCTGATCGCGGCGGGTGAGATCGGCACGCTGTTGTGGGCGCAGGGGACGTATAGCCGCAATTCGAAAGAGGGCGAGTGGAATTACCACATCGACGAGGAAGGAAACGAGCAGAACATCGATTGGAAGCGCTGGTTGGGTAGCGCACCGAAGCGGGCGTTCAGCCAGGACCGGTATTTCCGCTGGCGCAAGTATTGGGACTATTCAGGAGGCATCGCGACGGACCTGCTGTATCACCGGCTGGGGCCGTTGCTCTATGCGATGGGTCCGCAGTTTCCGACGAGAGTCAGTGCGCACGGCGGAATCTATATTCAAAAAGACCGCGAAGTGCCGGACACCTACGCGACGGTGATCGAGTATCCGAACTTCTATGTGGACCTGTCGTCGTCGATGGCGAACGAGTCCGCCGATGAGTATCTGAGCGCGACGATATACGGGAACAAGGGGACAATCCGATTCACGAAGGATGGCGTGGAGGTGCATCCGGAGGCGACATACGCGGGCAAGGACGCGGCGGTGAAGGTGGAGAAGGTGGAGGAGACGCGGAACCTGGTGGATCTGCATTCGGAGAACTTCTTCAACTGCATGCGTACGAGGAAGGCGCCGGTTTTGAACGCGGCGTTTGGGCACCAGGTGATGGCGGCGATCCGGCTGGGTGTGGATTCGTATCGCGAGGGCGCGATGAAGCTGTTCGATCCGGCGTCAGAGAAGGTGGTGAAGATGGCGGCGGCGCGGCCGGGGTACGAAGGCGACGGGCTGAACCACGACGGGTCGCGGTACAGGGCGCGTTAAGCGAATCGCCTGCACGCCTGGGCGCGGTTGCGCGTCAGAGCGTGTATGAAAAAGTACGTGGCCGCGGTTGCGCTTGCGCTGGGTCTGGCGGCGTGGGGGCAGCAGCAAAATCAGGACAACTTCTCTTACCCCAGAAGGCTGCAGGTGCCGAAGAAGTACGGTAAGTTTGTGGCCGTGTATGGGGACCAGTTACTTTTTGAAGCCGAGGATGGTACGCTGCGGAGCGTGTATCCGAATGGGGGAAAGGTGATTTTCGAGATTCGGAGGTGAGCGATGGGCACATGGCTTCTCGCGTTCCTGTTCTGGCAGCCGGCGGAGCTGGTGACGGTGGAAGGGCGCGTGGTGAATGCGCTGACGAATCAGCCGGTGGAAAAGGCGCACGTGGTGCTGATGCGGACGGACCGGCGGCATTCCTACGGCATGCACACGTGGAATCTGCCGGCGGGAACGGGCGCGGACGATCCGGCGGCGGGGGAGATGGCCGTGGACACGGCGGCCGATGGCGGGTTCCGGTTCCGGATGGAGAGTCCGGCGAAGTT
>Ga0268299_1004505_pt1 | contig 10744 bp, 10 predicted proteins | sample NOBtaG_FD_193484 | JGI IMG/M metagenome (GOLD analysis project Ga0268299, IMG submission 193484) | Activated sludge microbial communities from bioreactor in Nijmegen, Gelderland, Netherland - NOB reactor | ecosystem: Engineered > Bioreactor > Aerobic > Activated sludge | place: Netherlands... | reverse complement strand
TGCTATTCATGAGTTTGATTTGCAAAAAATGCTCAAGCTATACCCTAATCCTAGTTCTGATAAGTGTACAATTGATTTGTTGGATAATACAGGGATAAAAGCTGTTCGACTGTTTGATATAAGTGGAAAGGAGTATCCTGTTATCATGAATGGCACTACTATTCATCTGCAACATTTAGCCGAAGGTTATTATATTATAGATGTAGAATTGCAAAATAATAAGCATGCAAAAGCAAAATTCATCAAAAAATAATGTTGTTGAATAGGTAAGAATTTAATAAATTGATTTGTTGCACTTAACTAAAAACTAAATCTTTGTTCCGTAATAATTTAAAATTTTAAAAATCATGAAAACGCAATTACAAAATCTAAAAAATAAACTATCAAGCTTTTCAAAAGCAATGGTAGTTGGAGCGCTTATATTTATAAGTGCAAATAGCAATGCACAACCTGCAGGTTCATGCAGTGCTTTGTTTACCCCATTTGATTCATTAGGATATGGTTATTTTTATAATCAATCTAGTCCAATGAATGCTATTAGTTTATGGGACTTTGGTGATGGATCAACTGGTGTAAGCATGGGTGATATTACTCATCCTTACAATGCCATTGGAACATATTATGTTTGTTTAACTATTATTGACTCAGTAAACAGTTGTTCAAGTACATATTGTGATTCAATTCGTATTACTTCTGGAAGTGGTGGAGGTGGAATGTGTCTTGGAGTTGTAAATCCTTATTTTGCTGCAACAGACTCATTAGGTTATGGTGTTTTTTCAAATGTTCCTACTGGAACTGGAGTTGTTTATCATTGGGATTTTGGAGACGGTACAACAAGTAATGTTGTTGGTAGTACAACACATAATTATACAACAAACGGAACTTATTTTGTTTGTTTGAATGTATTTGAAACAGGAGGGTCCTACGATTCTTGCAGCTATTGCAGTTATGTAACCATTGGTAATCCAATGGGCGGAACATGTAGTGCTTATTTTAATTTAGTTCAAGATTCAACAAATTTATACAACTACACTGCGTATAGCTATGCTTCTTCTGGTATGTTGTACTCATATTTTTGGGATTTTGGCGATGGAACTACTTCAAATTTACAATACCCATCACATACTTATTCTGGTAGCGGACCTTATGTTTTATGTTTAACTATTACAGATAATGCAAGTTGCACTGCTACTTATTGCGATTCATTATACGCTGGTAGAGGCGGAAGCGGAATTAATTTAAATGTAGTTCCAGGAACAGTTACAAGTATAAATGAAATTGAACTTATACAATCACTTGAAAATTATCCTAATCCATTCAACTCTTTAACGACTGTTTCTTACACCTTATCAATGGATGCACGTGTAGAGTTATTAGTTGTAAATTTATTAGGAGAGAAAGTAGCATTATTAGAAAGTAATACGAAACAAGCAGGAAATCATAAAATTGATTTTAATGCAGATGGAATTGCCGAAGGAATGTATTTATTGCAATTAAAAGTGGATAATAAAGTATCTACAAAAAAGATTGTAATTAGTAAATAAGAATTAAAGAATATATAAGCCCGATTTGAAAGTTAATTCAGATCGGGTTTTATATTTCTTTGTTTTTCAAATACTTTTTCAATAAAGCATTTCCGAATATAACAGACAGAATAATAAATGTTCCTAAGTAAAACCCTGGTGTCATTTCTTCATCTTTTTTCCATAAAAAGTAAGCGATGATGATTCCATAAATGGTTTCAAGATTTACAGTAAGCGTAACAGTATAAGGACTAATTTTTTTCATCAAGTTTACACTTGCAATAAAAGGAAAGGCTGTTCCTAAAATAGACAAAACGCTTACCCATAATAGCCCCATTGGTTTTACTTCAAAAAATGAAACTGAAAATTCATTTGTAAAAAGTAAATAAATAGTAAGTGCTAAAAAACCTCCTCCTAATTCATAAATTGCAATTACTGATGAAGGAATTCTTTTTACGAGTAGGCCATTAAACACAGTAAAAAAGGAAGAAGTAAGTGCTGCTAATATTCCAAATATTATTCCTAATGTGTATTGTGTTTCTACTTTAAATATCATTGCAATGGCTCCAATGATTACTAATCCAAAAATGATTTCATAACGAATAATTTTTCGCTTATAAAAAATGGGTTCTATCACCGAAGTAAATAATGTTCCTGTTGCAAAAGCAACCAATGTTACTGATACATTGGATACGTTGATTGCATGATAAAAGCAAAACCAATGAAATGCAATGATAGCGCCTATTCCTATTAGCTTAAAAATATCTTGCTGCTGAAGTTTTATGCTTTGTTTAATTATAAAAAGGTATATGCCCACAGTAGCAACTGTAATTAACATTCTGAACCACACTAATTGATAGGCGTAAATTCCTTCAATGTTGATGAGCTTTCCAAGGATAGGTGACCAACCCCAAATGAATACAATTACATGTAATAATAATAAGTGTTTGTTTTTGAATAACATAAATTCAATAATTATTTTTGAAGAATAAATTCAATATTTCTTTTTAGCCCTTTATATTTTGTTCTTTCTACTGCTGAGTTTTTAAATACTTTTTTAAATGTTTCTTCAGTTAATTCAATCCAATCTTTTTTGCTCATTTCAAGTAAGTTTTCTTTTGGCTCAAAAAGGGATTCATTATGAATTTCTGAAAAGCTGTTCCAAGGACAAACATCTTGACAAATATCACAACCAAACATCCAGTTATTGAACTTGCCTTTCATTTCATTTGGGATAGCTTCTTTAAGTTCAATTGTAAAATAAGAAATGCATTTGCTTCCATCTACTACGTATGGTTCTATAATCGCATCTGTAGGGCAAGCATCAATGCATTTAGTACATGTGCCACAATAATCCTTAATTGCTGAGTCATAATCCAATTCTAAATCAATAATTAATTCAGCAATAAAAAAGAAAGAACCATTTTGTTTGTTTATCAAATTTGAATTTTTTCCTATCCATCCTAATCCACTTTTTTTTGCCCATATTTTATCCATAACAGGTGCTGAATCTACAAAAACACGACCCTCAACAGCTCCAATGTTTTCATTTATAAAATGTAAAAGCTCATTCAGTTTTTCTTTGATTACAAAATGATAATCGGTTCCGTAGGCATACTTGCTTATTTTGGGTGCGGTATCATCTTTTTGTTTTTCTGATGGAAAATAATTTAGAAGTAATGATACAACTGATTTGGCTCCAGGAACAAGTATTCGAGGGTCAAGTCGTTTATCAAAATAATTTTGCATGTAACTCATTTGTCCATGCATGTTTTTGTTTAACCAATTTTCTAATCGAGGAGCTTCTTCTTCTAAAAATTCAGCTTTAGAAATACCACAATAATCAAATCCTAAGCGTTTGGATTCGGATTTAATTAATTGGGTATAATTCGTTGATTGTTTCATTTGGTGGTTTGTTCACTGGTTCATTTGCTCACTGGTAAGTTACTAATAGACCAATGAACGAGTTAACCAATTTACTAATCAGTATCAAACAAGCTACCTTTGAATGAGCGTGGAATTTTTCCAAGGTGTTTGTAAGCTAACTCTGTTGCTTCTCTTCCTCGTGGAGTTCGAACCAAATAACCCTCTTGAATTAAAAATGGTTCGTACACTTCTTCAATAGTTCCAGCTTCTTCGCCTACAGCTGTGGAAATAGTGGTTAGGCCAACAGGTCCTCCTTTAAATTTTTCTATCAATGCTGATAAAATGCGGATGTCCATTTCATCTAATCCATTTTTATCAACGTTTAATGCGGCTAATCCAAAATGTGCAATTTCTACATCAATGTTTCCATTGCCTTTTATTTGTGCAAAATCGCGGATTCGTCTTAAAAGGGCATTTGCAATACGTGGTGTTCCTCTGCTTCTGCGTGCAATTTCATGTGCAGCATCGTCAGTAATTGGAACATTTAAAATGCTTGCAGCACGTGTAATAATTTTCTGTAATAGTTTAGCATCGTAGTAGTTTAATCGAGAGTTAATTCCAAAACGAGCACGTAAAGGTGCTGTGAGCAATCCACTACGAGTAGTAGCACCTACCAATGTAAATGGATTTAATTTAATTTGAACACTTCTTGCATTGGGTCCACTATCAATCATGATGTCTATTTTATAATCTTCCATTGCAGAATATAAATACTCTTCTACAATCGGACTTAATCGATGAATTTCATCAATAAATAAAACATCGTATTCTTCTAAGTTGGTAAGTAATCCAGCTAAATCACCAGGTTTATCAAGAACAGGGCCTGAAGTTATTTTAATATTTACTCCTAATTCGGAAGCAACAATGTTTGCTAAAGTTGTTTTTCCAAGTCCTGGAGGTCCGTGTAATAGTATGTGATCAAGCGCTTCACCACGTTGTTTGGCGGCTTGAACAAATATTTTTAAATTTTCAACCACCTCATGCTGTCCTGTAAAGTCAGAAAAATCAGAAGGACGTAAAGCCTTTTCAAATTCTTTTTCGGCAGAACTTAAATTTTCGCTATCGGGGTTAATGTTCGGATTCATTTATAAAAACTGATGTTGTACAAAAATAAGAAAAGCATCCCGATTATGGAATGCTTTTCCTAAATATTATAATTGTTCGTTTTTTTATTTAAGAGTAATGCTTGATTGGCCTATTACTACTTCATCGGCAATAATTTCAATTAGGTATTTTCCTGCTACAAAAGCAGTAGGGTTTGCACAAAACACGTCCACTGAAACTTCTTCATTTTTGTAGTTTATGTCTTGCTTTCCAGCAAAAAAACCACGAGTTCCATTAAATTTCACCATATTCATATCGTCCGGTGATTTGCAAATTTCTTTTCCCTCAGGCGATACAATTCGTACATAAATAGTTTTTGTTCCTGTTTTTGCAATTTTATTTTCACCTATAACACAGGAAACTTTGATGCGTTCAACACGTGATGCCTTCGTTGTTTCTACTTCTTTAGTGCCACCCGACTTAAACTTAATACCTTTAACTGTAGGATTTTCTGCTTTTAAAATAGAACCCAAGTTAACAGTGCTTTGAAGTTTCTCTTTTTCCTTTGTTAATTGAGATGATTTATCTTTTTCAGCACTTAAATCGTTAGATACTTTTTCTTTTTCAGCTAAAATGGTTTTGTTTAGTGTATTTAAAGAGTCGATTTCTACAATATAATGCTTCATTATTTTACGTAATGTTTCTGTTTCTTTACGTAATTTAGAAATAATGTACGAATCATTTTTATGCTTTTCAGCTTGTTCAAGTAATTCAGCTATTTGGGCACGTTTCTCTTCTAACTCTTTTTGTAAGGCAACATCGTTTGTTTGTAATGTAGCATATTCTTGTTGAAGCTCTAGTAAATCTGATTTTACATTGTCTCTTTCTACAATTACTTCTTGCTTTTCTACAATGATTGTTTCTTTTTTGGCTTTTTCCATTAGCCATAATGCAATAAATGCTACATTTCCTAAAAATAAAAGAACAATTAGGATGATAATTTTTTTATTATTTGATTTTTTTTCCTCTTGATTATTTTCCATAATTCGATTGAATGATTATTTTCGTGTTGCAAAGGTATACAATTTAAAGTGTTTAACCATAAAAACTATGTTAAAGGATTTTTTTGCCCTAATCTACCCTAAAATATGTGCTGCATGTGGTAAGAGTCTCTTTAAAAATGAGCAAGATATTTGTACTTTTTGTCATTTTCACTTGCCCAAAACTAATTTTCATTTAGATATCGCTAATCCTATTGAAAAAATTTTTTGGGGACGCATAAATATTTATTCAGCAGCAGCATATTATAAATTTGGGAAAGGTGGGAAGGTTCAACATATAATGCATCAACTTAAGTACAAAGGGCAAAAAGAGTTAGGTATAACAATAGGAAAGTTTTATGGTTATGACTTAAAAAAAAGTGAACGTTTTAATTCCATAGATATTATTTTACCCGTTCCACTTCATCCTAAAAAGATCAAAAAAAGAGGCTATAATCAAAGTGCTCTTTTTGCTCAAGGTTTATCTCAAAGTATGAATGTGCCAGCTAATTTTAATGTTTTGTCCCGTTCTGTAAATTCAGAAACTCAAACAAAAAAATCGAGATTTAGTAGATGGCAAAATGTAGAAACAATATTTGAGTTAACCAATTCAACTGATTTAGAAGGGAAACACATATTATTGGTAGATGATGTAATCACAACAGGCGCAACAATTGAATCTTGTGCTCAAACATTACAACAAATTTCAGATGTGAAAATTAGTGTTGCAACCATTGCTTATGCCAATTATTAATCTTCATTAAAGGATAGTTTTTTTGCTAACTTTGCGCTATGGCAGAATCTTTGGTTATAATAGGTAGTTCTAAAAAAGAAAAATACGAATCTTTACTTCCTCAACTTCATGCATTGGTTCAAGGAGAAAGCGATTATATTGCAAATATTGCAAATATTATGTCTGCTTTAAAATATGGTATGGATTGGTTTTGGGTGGGTGTTTATTTTGTGAAGAAATCTTCTTCGAATATCTCTGAAGACGAAACAAAGCAGGAGTTAGTTCTAGGTCCCTTTCAAGGTCCAATTGCATGTACACGTATTGCTTTTGGAAAAGGTGTTTGCGGAACAGCATGGAAAGAAAAAAGAACAATCATTGTTGAAGATGTAGAACAGTTTCCGGGACACATTGCTTGTAGCAGTTTGTCGAAATCAGAAATTGTTTTGCCTGCATTTGATAAAAATGGAAACGTAATATTAGTGTTGGATGTGGATAGTGAACATCTTTCAACATTTGATGAAATTGATAAAATATATTTAGAACAAGTAATTAAATTAATTGAAAATCTTTAAAAAAAATAGATTAATGCATTGTTGCATTCTTGTTGTAAGTATTATTTTACTTGCTTCTTGTGCGCAGATAGTTTCTCCGGGTGGAGGGAAAAAAGATGTTTTCCCTCCTAAAACTTTAAAGTACTCTCCTGATAGTGCAAAACTGGAATTTAACTCCAAGCAAATTGAAATACAATTTGATGAATATATTCAATTAAGAGATTTAAATAATCAATTAATTATTTCTCCTCCACTGCTTAAACAACCCGAAATAAGTGTTAAAAGCAAATCGCTTTCAGTTATTTTTGATAAAAACGAAGCATTAAAACCCAATACTACATATTGTATAAGTTTTGGAAATGCTATTCAAGATATAAATGAAGGAAATCCGCTTATAAATTTCAAGTATATTTTTTCCACTGGAACCTTTATCGACTCATTAAAAGTGAAAGGAAAAGTTCAAACTGCTTTTGATCATAAAGCGGAAAAAGATATTTTGGTTATGTTGTATGCTAAAAATAGTGATAGTGTGGTTTATCAAATGCTTCCTGATTATTTTTCAAAAACAGATGCAAGTGGAAATTTTGAGATTAACAATGTAAGAGAAGGTGCATACAAAATAGTAGCAATCAAAGATGTAAATGCAAATTATAAGTACGATGGTGATTCAGAAGCGATTGCTTTTTATGATAGTTTGGTGAATCCTTCTTCGGATAAAATAATTGAACTGGAGCTATTTCAGGAACCTGCAAAAAAAGTGTTTTTGAAAAAATACAATCATCCTTCTTATGGTAAATTTGAGTTTGTGTTTAATCAAGGTTCTGATAGTATTCGTATTTTAAATTTAAGTAACGATTTAAAAGGTGCGCAAGAATATTTTGAGTTTTCAAAAAATAAAGATTCACTTACATATTGGATTACAAATTATCAAAAAGATTCTATTAAGTTACAGGTGAGCAATGGTAATAATGTTATTGATACGGTGGAGTTTAAATTTATCAATAAAGATGACGCTTTAAAGTCGAAAAAAAACCCACTTAAATTATCCTTAGTAAGTAGCCCGAATGGGAGCCAAAGTTTTGATTTGAATAAGAATGTAGTAATTGGTTTTTCTAACCCGATTAAAAAGATTACAAAGCCTATAGAAACGTTTTTGAAAATTGATTCAACAAAAATAATTAGTTCAAAAATGGAATTTATTTCTTTTGAGTTAGAAAAAAAGCAGATTCATGTTCTAATAAATGATGAAAATAATAAATCAATGGTATGGAAAGAAGGGGCTACTTGTCAATTATATATTCCTCCTGCAACATTTACAGATATTTTTGATTTAGGTAACGATACCATCAAAATTGATTTTAAAACACGTGAAGCAAAGTATTATGGAAGTTTGAAGTTGAATGTTAAAATTCCTACAGTTAATAAATCATACATTTTTCAATTATTAGATGAAAAAGAAAATGTTTTACAGATAGATTTTATAAAAAAATCACAAGAGTTGAGTTATGAATACCTGCATCCTAAAAAGTATAAATTAAAAATCATTGTGGATGAAAACAGCAATGAAAAATGGGACACAGGAAACTATTTAAAACACCAACAAGCCGAAAAAATATTTTATAATTCAGAATTAATAAATGTTCGTTCAAATTGGGATTTAGAATTAGAATGGGAAATAAAATAATAAAACTCAAATTTTAATTTTTCAATGTCATTAAAAACAGCAGAATTTAAAAAAACAAAAATTGCCTACACTGATATCGGAAAAGGTAGAGTAGTAGTGTTGTTGCATGGTTTTTTAGGTTCACATGAAGTATGGGCAGAAACTGCAAAAAAATTATCAAAACGGTTTAGAGTTGTTTCTATTGATTTGCCAGGGCATGGCAAAACACCATCCATTGGTTATTATCATAGTATGGAGTTGTTAGCACAAAGTGTAAAGGCTGTTTTAGATCATATTGGAGTTAGGCGTTATGTAGTTGTTGGTCATAGCATGGGTGGATATACCGCATTGGCTTTTGCTGAATTATATCCTGAAAATGTTTGCGGTTTATGTTTGTTTAATTCTACCTCCTATGCAGATAGCGAAGAGAAAAAGAAAGAACGCGATAAAGTTATTCGTTTAGTCAAAAAGGAACACAAGCATTATGTTGCCGAAGTAGTAACAGGATTGTTTGCTCCAGAAAATCTTTCAAAAATTCAATCAGAAGTAGAAAAAGTAAAACGTATTGCAGTAGGTACTTCCAAGCAGTCGATTGTTAATAGCTTGGAAGGAATGAAAGAACGAAAAAGAAGAGATTTGATTTTAAAGTTTGCCGAATATCCTGTTTTGTTTGTGGTAGGAAAAAAAGATAGCGTGATAAATTACGAAACAATGTATTCACAAATGGCATTGTGCAAATACCCTTTTGTATTAATGCTCGAACATGCAGGACACATGTGTTTTTATGAAGCTGCAAAAGAAACACAAACAGAATTAATGAATTTTTCAGAACGTTGTTTCCGAAAAAATTATTGATAAGTACCTTTCCCTTTTTATTTTACATTCACTTTCACATCAATTTCAGCTTCCGGTTTTGGAATAAGTTCTGCCACTTTACTTTTATTAAGTGCAGGTATTAGTGTGGGAGCAATTTTTCCTACTGGCTTATAGAGTAATGATTCTTCTTTTGCTTTAAAAGATATAAGAGGATAGCTTTGTTCGATAGCATCCATAACAAAAATTAGTACACTCATAATCATTGCAAATTTTAATGCACCCACAATGGATCCTGCAATTTTATTAATTGCACTTAATGCCATTCCTTCTACCATTCGCTGAACTAATTTTGCGATTAAAAACACACTTGCTATAATAAGAATAAAAGTAAGGGCAAAAGATAAAATAGGAAGATAAGGCGAATGCCAATCAAACCATTCAGTAAATTTATTTGCTATATAATCAGAGAATTTTATTCCCCCCCAAACACCTAAAGCAAAAGCGATGATGGTTGCTGTTTCAATAATTAATCCTTTGGTAAATCCTTTGTAAAGGCCCCAAACAAGAGGAATGCAGATAATGATATCAAGGTAATTCATGTTTTTTAAAAGTTTATGCAACCATTTGTTTTGTAATTACATCTACCTACAAAGAAAGCATGAAACACTTTTGAAAAATTAAATCAATACAAAACTTATTAAAATACAATTGTTGAATCAATATCTACTCTAAAAATGAAAAAAATTACTACAACTTTATTTGCTGTTTTATTCTCCATTGTTGCATTTGCAACAGGTCATGTAGCTACTGCTACTAAAACAGATGTAACCTGTAATGGGCAATGCAATGGTTCTGCAAATGGTTTTGCAACTGGAGGAATTGGTCCTTATGGTTATTCTTGGGCTGGTCCAAGTAGTTATTCAGCATCATCACAAAATATTAGCAATTTATGTGCTGGTACATATACCTTAACCGTAATTGATAGTGCTGATATGAGCTCAGCAATTCATACTGTTGTAATAAACCAACCCAACCCTATTGTAATTACTACCAATAGTCCTTTACAAGCATGTATAGGTTCATGCGCAACACTTATTGCAAATACTGCAGGTGGAACAGCTCCCTATGCTTATATGTGGCTGCCTAATAGTATTACTACTGCTTTTAATTCTGTTTGTCCTGTTCTTTCAAGTGCTACATATACTGTTGTGGTAACGGATGTAAACGGATGTACATCGACATCCACCGCTATACTTATTGCAGATGCGGGGCCGTCAATTAATATTTCAGCAATTAATGCTAATTGCAATAATCAATGTGATGGCTCAATTATTAATAACACAATCGGTGCTGTTACATATATTTGGGATGGACCTGCAGGCTACACATCCTCTATGCAAAATCCGGTTAATCTCTGTGTAGGAAGTTATACATTAGCTGCTACGAAT
>Ga0268299_1004504_pt1 | contig 10744 bp, 6 predicted proteins | sample NOBtaG_FD_193484 | JGI IMG/M metagenome (GOLD analysis project Ga0268299, IMG submission 193484) | Activated sludge microbial communities from bioreactor in Nijmegen, Gelderland, Netherland - NOB reactor | ecosystem: Engineered > Bioreactor > Aerobic > Activated sludge | place: Netherlands... | reverse complement strand
GTCCTCGTGCGCTCCACCGTTGGAAGCCGATTCCCGGCGCAAGCAGGCCATCGCGTCGGCGGGTAGCCACAGCACGCCGCGCCGCGTCTTGGGGTCGATCTCGATCCGATCGATGTAGGCCCGCACGACGCCAACGAGCGAGGCCGTCGCCACGCCGCGATCGGCGGCGCGGGCGAACGCCTCGAAGCGCTCCTTGGCCCAGCGCCGCAGGTCGCCCTCGTCGATCGCGACTTGCTTCGCGCTTGCGAGCCGCGTGGACTCGGCGCGAAGCGCGTCTCTGCGGCGCTTGAGATCGGCAAGCGTCCCCTTGATCTCGTCGAGCCCTTCGAACGACGGGTCGGCCAGCATGGTGACCGTCGCCTTGATGCGCTTGTCGATCGCGGCGAGCTCACGCGTCGGGTCGCGCTGCTCGACGGGCCCGGACGGCGAACGCACGGCCTTGACGAATGACTCGATCGCGGCAGCGATGCTCGCCTTGTCTCCGATCAGCACATCCCGCACCCTGCCGAGCACCCACGCGTCGAGCGCATCGGCAGGAACATTCGTCAGATCGCACACCGCCCGACCGCCCCGGTTGTAGCCGCCGTCGGTGTAGTAGCGGTAGCGCCGCATCTCGCTGCCGCACTTGGCGCGGACCTTCTTCTGGACGAATCCGTGGCCGCAATGGGTGCAGCGGATCAGCCCGGCGAGGAGCGCGTGGCGCTCGGGGCGCACCGCGCATCGTTCGTCGCGGCGACCGGCGACGGCGCGGTTGGCCTTGTCGAACAGTCTCCGGTCGATGAGCTGCTCGTGCGCTTCCTCGACGAGGAACCAGTCGGCCACGGGATTGGTGATCGCCTTCGGCGCCTTCTTCGGTCGCAGCCGCCCGTCTCTGCCGACGCCGTTGATCTTCCCGACGGAGCGGCGGTTCCAGACCACCGTGCCGCGATAGGCGTGGTTGCTGACGACTCGACGGACCTGACCGCTCGTCCACTGACCGCCGTCGGCGCTCGGCACCGCCTCCTCGTTCAGCCGAGCAGCGATCGCGCGGAAGCCGAAGCCGTCGGCGCACGATCGGAAGATGCGCCGCACGATCTCTACGCGCTCCGGCGTGCTCGGCACATAGAGCACGAGATCGCTCTTCGCCTTCTTGACCATCTCGCCCGGCGCGAGCGTCCGCAGCACCGATCCGTCGGGGCCGAGCTCATGCTTGCTGCCATCGGGAAGCCAGCGGAAAGTGCGAAGCACCTGTCCCGCCGCCGATCGGTGCTGCTTGTCGTAGCCGAAGGGCGGCATTCCACCGGGCGCACACCGCTTCTCGGTGATGTGACTGATGGTGCCACGGATCGTGTCTCGCGACAGCTTCACGCTGAACTGTCGCGCCTGCCACGACTTCACGCCTTGGAGCAGTTCGCCTTCGTCGCCTTCGGGAATGCCCTCGGCGCAGAAGAGCGCATCCACGCCCGACCTCTGAAGGCGATGCAGGTAGTAGCCCGTTTCGTTCGTGCCGCCACGGCTGAAGCGGGAGATGTCGTAGCAGAGCACCGCCTTGAACTTCGCACCGCGTTCGGCGTCGGCGATCATGCGCTCGAAGCCGGTGCGGCCCTTCGCGCTCGTGCCGCTGATCGCGTCGTCCACATACTCGGCCGTCACGCGGTAGCCATGCTCGCTCGCCCACCGCGCGATGTAGGCGCGCTGATCAGGGATCGAACGCTCCTGCATGTCGGTCGAGCGCCGCAGGTAGGCGACCGCCGGGATCGCGTCGGCGGCGATCATCGACGCGCACCCTTCTTGGTCACTGGCTTGGCTGTGGGCTTCGCCGCCGCGAACAGGCCGCGCTCGACCTTCACGAAGCGCGATGCCTTCGCATTGGCTGCGATCTCACGGATGATCGCTGCGTAGAGCGTCGCTTCCGGCGTCTTGCCGTTGGGGCTCGTCCACAGGCCGCGCTCGCTGAGCGCGGCGATCATCTCGCGCACCCGCATGGGCTTGCCCCGGTCGGCGAGCAGCATCGCTGCGGCTGTGAGCGCTCCGACGCGCTTCGTGCCGGGCCCGGCATGCTTCGCCTTGGCGGTCGCGGGCTTGGTCGTGCGGGCGTTCTTCGTTGTCTTCTTCATGTTCGTGCTCCTTGTTGTTCGCGGGCCGCACCACGCGGTCCACGAGCGACACAAGGGCGAAAGTCCGCCGACACATCAAGGCCCCCGGCGAGATATCCCCGACCTTCCGCCAGATCCCGAGAGTTCGGACCGGCGAAAGAAAGTCTGTCTGTACTTGCAGGTGTTCCCACGGCGATGCTGAAACGAATTCGTGCGGGAAGGAACCATGACGCGCACCACACCGCACGGCCCCCGACCCCGGGCCGCTTCAGCGGCACCGGGGGGGTGTGGGGGGGGAACGCGCGCATAGCCCCCCTCCCCCCAGCGCGACCTCATGGGATCACCCCGACATCGATCAACGGTTGCTCGACGGTTGCGAATCGAGTCGGCGCATGAGGCCCATCGCTCCATCGGAAGATGCGCTTGCGCTCTTCGGCGATGCGAAGCAGGCCCTTGGCCGTCGCCTGCGACAAGCTCGGTTCCGTCGAGGCCTCAAGCAGGATCTCGTCCCGCAAGCGCGGGCGCTCACTGATGAACCGTTCGACGAACCGCTCGGGTGTCCACGGGTCGGGCTTCGGCGCTGGTGGTGGCTCGATCCGCTTCGCAACACGCTCGCGCCGGGGTGTGGCGCGCTTGAGGTTGGCTGGATCGAGTCCGTCGTCGATCGACCAGAGCGGGAAGTTCCACCGCAGGACGACCGGCTCGATCGGAGGCCACGATCGCACCGCCGCATCGAGGACCACGCACCCGGGCTCTTCGTGCTCGCGAAGAACCAGATGGGTGTCCGTGGCCCGGGACTGCGCACCTGCACCCGCACCGACATCGGTCACGCTCTTGCCGCTCTGATTGCCTTTCGTGCTGTGATGGATGAGGACAAACGAGCAGCCGAGCGTGGCCGCGACCTTGTCGAGCCGGTTGTAGAGATTGGCCATCGTGCCGTTGTCGTTCTCGTCCTTCCCCTCGGGCATGAACCTGTACCAGGCGTCGAGCACGATCACGCGATAGCGCCCGGCTTCGATCGCCTCGAGCACCGGCGTGAGAGTGAACAGGTCGGTCAGGCCGCCGCGCAGGTTCCAGACATCAAGCGTGTCGGCGAAGTCGCCGAGCGGGATACCCATCGTCTTCGCGACCTTGGGAATCCGGTTCGCGCTCGTCTCGCCGTGGAGCTCGTTGTCAATGATGAGGACGCGTCCCTGTTCGGTCGCGTAGCGATCGAGCCAGTCGCGGCCTGCGGCGACGCAGATCGCGAGGTTGTTCACGAGCCACGACTTCCCCGTCTTCGACGGGGCGATGATGTTCATGGTCTCGCCGGCACGTAGCAGCCCGTGGATCACCGATGGCCGAAGCTCGGGGTGATCGGACATCAACTGACGCACCGACCTCCACGGCGGGCTGGTGCAGAGGACTTCAGCAAGGTCGGGTTCGCGCGGCGTCGAGCCCACGAAGCCAGAGAGGTCCACTTCATCTGCCACCCGTTCCAATGCAGCGGCGCGCGCAAGAGCGAGGGTGCGGGCGATGTAGTCGCTGCGCAGCGCCTTGACTGGGTTGTCGCCCGACGCGCGGCGCGCCGACACGATCGTGTCTGCGATCTCCTGATCGGACCACCCGCGCAGCGCCGCGATCGTGGCGAGTGAGAGATCCTGCCCGCTGCGGCTCGCATCGGCGATGTCGTCGAGCGTGCCCCGGAACGCGGCGGCGAAGCGTGGGCTCTCGGCGAGCGCTGCGGCGAGCTTCTCGGCGGGCGGTGAGGCATCGGGCCGCAGCATGAGCCCACAGGCGCGTGCGGCTGACTGCGGCACGCATGTCGGCGCTGCAGCGGTGAAGGATTCGAGGTCGTCGATGTCGTAGCGACGCGATGGGTCGAGTTCGAGCAGACGGACGCCTGTTGGTGCGCCGACCACCTTGCGGTTCACGGTGCCGGGCACGCGGAGCACTCGAGCGAGGTCGCCGAGGTTCTCGACGGCAGTCCAGCCCTTGGCTGACGCCGATGCGCACACGAGCCGGTGCCATCCGCGCGCCAGCGCCGCCGCCCGCTGCCGATCGCGCTCGTCGTCGAATCGCCAGAACTCGCTCAGCAGCCAGTAGGCGTGGAGTCCGTGTCCACTGTCCACGATGGCCGACGGCGCCATCGGCATCGACCGCACGAGCGCGATCGCATCGTCGAGTGTGGGCGGCAGAGCCTTGCCCTCGTGCGCGGAACCCGCAATGTCGAGGTCGGCCCAGAGGCAGCCGATACCCGCCATATCGTTCGCGGTGCCGCGCCCGGACGGATCGCCTGCGACGAGCCCAAGGCCGAAGTAGACATCCGCATCATCGCGCAGAGATGCGGCGTAGCGCTCGCCCTCGGCAACGCTCTCGAAGCGGCGCGTGGCCCGCGACGGCAGCGCGAAGATCGACAGCCGCGCGTCGGGCCCGACGGCGTCACCGAAGATCGCTTCAAGCAGATCGCCAGTCACGCGGCCTCCATGCGCTCACGCTCGTGCGCCCATTCCTCCAGCAGCCAACGCGCGAGCGCATCGGCGCGCTGCGACCGTCGCGCGTCGTCGCACTCGCCACTCGCGAACTCGACCCGCATCGCGATTGCTCCGATGCGTTCTTCCTGATGCATGAGATCCGTGCACTGCATGGACACACCGATCGCGCCGACCGCGCTGTGCGGCCGTTCGCCCCTTGATTGGTCGAGTGAGGAAATGAACCGGCGGGGCGCGAGCCGCCCCGCCGGTCACACGGTCAACTGACGATCACGCCTCGCCCTTCGAACGAACCGCAGCACGCGGATCGCACAGGGCAGCGCCGAAGTCGAAGTACACGCGCCAACTCACCGCAAGGCGGTTCGCGTCTTGATTCAAGCCGAAGTACTCGACCGTGGGCGTCTGCCTGCCGTTCAGGAAGGCGACGATGACCGGGCTCGCAGACGCGGCACCGAAGAGGTACCACGCCTTGAGCGACGCCTTCGAGCCGTACTTCGCCGTGTTGCTCAATCGCGGCTCGACTTCGAGCGCCACCGCCTTGCGGGCACTGTTGCCCGTCGGCGCGTTCGCGGGCGCGGTGATGAACTCGCTCTCGAGGACCGAGCGCGCAATGGATTGGAGTTGCGGCGGCACGACCAGCGTGGCGGGTCGGATGTCGAGATTGTTCCCCTCGGCGTCTCGCTGCGTCAGCATCGCCGCGATGGCGAGTCCGAGCGAGTCCACGCCGAGGTTCGTGTCGGCGCCGGTGAGCAGGTTCGCGTTGCCTGAGGAGAAGAACGAACCTGCGTTCGTCAGAACGGTGTCGTACACAAGGTCGCTGAGCTTCCGCATCGCGGCCTGGCCCATCGCGCGGGCCGCCTCGTCGAACATGCCGAGGTCGTCGTTGATGAGGTCGCGCCGGTCGAGCGAGAGCATCTTGCCGAAGGTGTCGATCGAGAATGGCGTCGTCGTCTCGATCGCGCCACCGTGCTTGAGCTCGCCGCCGTGGGCGACAGGCTCGAGCGGCTGCGTGAACGACGGCTTGATCGCGGTCGCGCCCTTGAAGTCGGGCACGCTCCTCACCGCGCCGAAGGCCCGCCATGTCGCGGGCGTCTCGCCGTAGCCGTCGAGCAGCACACGGTTCGCGGCGCCGCCGAGTGCCTCGGGAAGCGTGATCGTCGAGAGCGCGGCGCGGACCATCTCTTCACGCCCTCGTGGAGCGTCGATGCGCTCGGCCTCGAGCGCCATGCGGCAGAGGTCGAGCATGTGGGCCACGCCGAGCCGGTCGGCCGCTTCCATGACGGCCGCGCCGTGCGCACGCTCGGCGATCGGTGTGAGCCCGGCACGCATCAGGATCGCGGCCTCGATCACCTTCGCCTTGGGTGGCGACGATCGCTCGAACGGTGCGCCGGTGCGAGGACGCGAGTCGCGGATGACCTCGAGCAGACGGGCATGAAGCTCGTCGATCGTGATGTCGCCCTCGATCGCCGACGCACGCAGCGCCTTCACATCCGACTCGCGCGAGCCCCACCCTTGTGGACCCGGTTGGCATGCCGCTTCGATCGAGCGGACACGCTCGCGCTCGTCGGAACGGATGCGCTCCTCGTCGGGCGAGTCGGCGCGGCGATACCCGGAGGCAGCCACGGCGACGCGCGTCGATGGATCGCACGCGAGCGCGACCACCGACACCTCGCGGAGTCGGCCGCGCTTGACCAGCGTCATGCCGCCAGTCGGCGCGGTGAGCGTGCGGCCGTTGACGCCGACCGTCTCGCCCGCGCGGACGCGGACATGCTCGATCGGTTCGACGCCAACCGAGGCTTGAAGGTCGAATCCGCCACGCGCGAGTTCGATCACCTGCCGCGCCACATCGGTCGCCGGTGAAATCGAACCGGCGACAATGAGTGAGTTGTCGCGCACTTCGGCAGTGCCGTGTCCGACGACGCCGCGCAGCGACGCGTCATGATCAGCGAGAATGCCGATCTGTCCCTTCGGGATGTCGAGCCCGGTGAGATCGATCGCGATCGGGCCCCAGCCTGGCACGGTCATCACGCCGCCCGAGTAGGCGAGGATCGAGACGCTCGCGGGCTTCGAGGTGCCATCGCGTGCTTCGACGGTGACGCTCGCGGAAGCGAGCAGGATGTTCTCGGTGGTGACTGCGGTCATCGCAGTTCCTCCGTCGCTTCGGCCTTCGCTTCGGCGTCGAGGAGGCGAATGGCCTCGGCGATGTCCGCCTCGGTCCACTCGAGTGGATCGCGCATGACCTTCGCGGTGCGATCGAACGCGTCCTGAGGAGAGACACCGGCGGCGTCGGCCACGGTCTGGATCTTCGCCTCGCGCCGAGTGGCGATCTCGGCCTCGATGGCCGCGTGCTGCGCGAAGCTCACGCCGCACGCCTTGCGCCACGACGCGTCGGGCGTCATCCGCCCGTGCTCTTCGAGGATCACCGCGAGCAGGTCGATCTCGCTCGGGTAGAGCAGGTAGTTGCGGCCGACTACGCGCAGGTCGAGCCCGGCTGCCTGAGCCGTGTGCACGAGGTGCTCGGGGTCGGTTTCGAGACCGCGCGCACGGAGCTCATCGACGGCATCAGCGAGCGACGCCGGGTAGCGCCGCTCCATGCAGCGCTCGACGCGGTCGGGATTGTCAGGCCACTGGCGTTCGAGGTGTGCGCGGCAGCGGGCCTCGTGCTGGTCGCGGGAGACGATGTGATTCGGAACGGGCATCGAAAGCGTCCTTGCAGATTGTGCGGAACCGGAATCCGATCGCCGAGTCGTTCGGCGGTCGGGGAAACAATGCGCTGCTACTGGATATCTACGCGGTGGCTTGGTGAAGTTGCACGGTCATGGGCTTGTGTCCGACAGGCGTGGCATCTCGCGGGCTCGGCGGCGCATGTCCGCCTATCTGGGATGTACGACGCGGTTCGTGGCGCTGTCCGGCTTCGAGGCCACTTCGCGCCGACAACCGGAGAGCGCCGCTATCGGTTACCTATGCCGCGGCGATTGCCGTCGCTCAGTCGCTGCGGATCTTTCTCAGTCGGGGATCACGATTCGGCGGCGACGAGATGTCCCCGCCACCCATCTACATCTGCAGGCGGGGGCCAACTGTCGCACTGAAGGTGGTGGGATTCAGCGGTGGATGGCGAGGTCGCCGTTCAGGATCGCTGGGGCGATGCTCAACATGACGGCGGGGCGACCGAGCGAGCGCGCGATCACTTGTTCTCGATAGAATCCTGTAGTGAGCACTCCAAATTGGCGGACAGCCAAGGACCCGACAGGCTCCATGCCACGCTAAGTAGCTGTTTCCCCTTGACTTATGGCACGACGACGCCGCGAACATGGTGCAGAAGAGGAGTTCACCCCAGAGCTCTTGGCGGCAATCGACCGCGGCGTGATCGAGATAAAGGAAGGGCGCGTCAAATACAACCTGAAGCAGGCGCGCGAATACGACTGGACTGATCCTGAGGAAAGAGTCCGTGCCCAGACGATCGCTTGGCTCATCGTGAGGAAGAGCTATCCGGCGAACCGCATCCGCACAGAAGTGCTCGTACCCCGCCGGACCCCGGAGGACAAGGCCGACATCGTCGTCTACAAGGACGATCGATGCCAAGAGCCCTATCTCGTGGTTGAGAACAAGGCGCCGCGGATGGCGGAAGCACGAAGGCGGCAGGCAGTCGAGCAGGGATTCGGCAATGCGAATTCATTGCGCGCGGACTTGATGCTCTTCGACGACGGAGACGAATCAAGGTTCTTCCAAGTCGCTGGCCAGCCGCCTATGGAACGGACTCGAAATCGTCTCGGACCGCGCGATGCACTACCCGAGCAGTACGGAAATGTCCCCACCTATCGGTTTGTGGCTGGCGGCGCCGAGGACATCGCGGCAGTTCCTTCATTCACGCTCGAGCAGGCAGTGCGGCGAGCGCACTCTGCGATCTGGGCTGGAGGACGCCGCGATCCACTCACTGCATTCGAGGAGTGGAGCAAACTGCTGTTTGCGAAGGTGATCGACGAGCGAACCACGGCGAACGGCCATCCACGACTGTTTCAGCGGGGCACCAACGAGACCGATGCGGCTTTGGCCGGTCGTGTCCACGAACTCTTTCGGCAGGCCTGCCGGAACGACCCGGCGATTTTCCCGGCTGAGACGCGGATCCGACTCCCAGATCAGAAGGTCGCGGTAGTTGTTGAAATCCTGCAGCACCTGAGTTTCACGCGCACCGATGTGGACAGCATTGGAGCGGCGTTCGAGCACTTCTTCGGTTCGATTTTCAGGGGTGATCTCGGGCAGTATTTCACTCGCCGGGAACTAGCTCGATTCACCGTCGCAATGCTCGGAATCGGGCCGCGCGATTTCGTGATTGACCCCACAGCAGGTAGTGGCGGATTCCTACTGGAGGCACTGCTTCAAACATGGCACAGGATCGACGATGAACACGCGGGACAGCCACAGCGTGAGCGCCTCAAGCTGGACTTCGCTGCTGCCCATGTCTACGGCATCGAGCTTCATTCGACCCTCGCCCGTATCTGCAAGATCAATCTACTCCTCCACCACGATGGCCACACAAACATCGAGGGCGACCGGAGCTGCCTGGATTCAGAGTTCGGCCTTCCACGGTTGAATCCACCCGAAGCGCGATTCACGGTCGTCGTTGGTAACCCACCGTTCGGCGACAGTGTCGAAGCTGGTAGCGAGGATCATCTTGGTGGCAGCGAGCTTGAGTCGTTCGCGATTGCTGCCGGCCGAGGCAATGTCGACAGCGAGCACATCATCACTGAGCGTGCGATCCGGCTGCTAGAGCCCGGAGGACGACTGGGCTTTGTCATTCCGGACGGGATGCTCAACAACCAAGGGTTCCAGTCTAACTGCCCACAAATGAGGCAGCTGCTCGCGAAAAGCGGTCGGATCCTCGCTGTAGTGTCGCTGCCAGACTTCGCATTCCGGAAGTCTGGCGCTCAGAACAAGACATCGATCCTCTTCTTCCAGAAGTTCACGGCAACTGAACGGCGGCAGTTCGAGCGCGCCATTGACCGAGTTGAGGCAGACCACGAGAAGCTCGTTGCAAAGGACGCATCGATCGAGCCACTGTCGGCGTCAGCGACGATCGCGCGCACCTACGCCGCGATGGACTATCAGGTGTTTCTGGCCGAGGCCAACTGGGTCGGCTATAGCCCATCGGGGGTCTCTGGGGGACGAAACGATCTGTTTCGTAGCGACTCCTCGGGTCGCCTCGGAGCAGATCAATCCAACACGATTCTTGGCGAGTACCGCAGCTTCTTGGGCAATCCACAACATTACGGTGGCCGGAGCTCGCCCGACTGCCTCTCGATGAGCTTCGTCGACCTCTGGTCGGCACATGAGAGCAACCGACTTGACCCGAAGTACCACCTGTTCAAGGCGCAGGAGGCGCTCGTCGCGCCGAGGGGGTGGATTCGACGCCCGCTTCGAGATGTCATGCGACGACGATTGGACGAGGTTGACCCATCCACACAGCCAGATCACCGGGTCGTAGTGATGACGCTTTCACAGACGGGTGAGATCCGACCTCGCCCAGCTGGAAAGGGGCGAAATCCGCCAGAGTGGCTGGGCATGTACTTCGCAGACAGCGGATCGACATGGTTTCGCGCACAGCGCGGCGATGTGGTTTACTCATCGATCGACCTTTGGAAGGGTTGCATCGCCGTGGTCCCGGATTCCTTCAACGGGGCGCTCGTGACCAAGGAGTTCCCCATCTACGAGGTGACGGACGATCGCGTAAGCCCTGAGTTTCTTTCGGCTCTCTTGCGCACGAGGTACTACCAGCGCGCGTTCCGCGCGATCACAACGGGACATAGCAACAGGCGACGCACTCAGCAGGAGGATTTCGAGGCTCTTGAGATCTGTTTTCCGAGCGACAAGGCTGAGCAGGCACAGATCATTCGTGGCTTGCAAACAGCGAGAGAGGACCGTCGCTCAGCGACCGAGACCGTTGCGAGGGAGCAGGCGGCGTTCGACAACATTGTTGATGGTCGTGGGGACGAAGCGCTACCCGAGATCGAGGTTGACCCGGAAGCCGACGCTGCGGAGTAGGTGCGTCGCTCGGGGGCTACCTTCGGGATCGCGTAGCCATCTGCGAGCCCGGTCACGCGTTGCTACCGGCGCCCGTCAGGGCTGCTACGCCGCCGTCACCACCCGCCCCAATCGCCACGCGAACGGGAGGCGTTGCAACGGTGACGCGCACCGGTCCTG
>Ga0268299_1004503_pt1 | contig 10748 bp, 7 predicted proteins | sample NOBtaG_FD_193484 | JGI IMG/M metagenome (GOLD analysis project Ga0268299, IMG submission 193484) | Activated sludge microbial communities from bioreactor in Nijmegen, Gelderland, Netherland - NOB reactor | ecosystem: Engineered > Bioreactor > Aerobic > Activated sludge | place: Netherlands... | reverse complement strand
CGCCGCCGCCGCGCTCAACCACCCGAACGTCCTGGTGGTGTTCGAGGTCGGCGCCGGCGACGGCGTGCCGTTCGTCGCCGCCGAGCTGCTCGAGGGGCACACGCTGGCCGCGGAGATGCACCAGCCGCTGCCGGTGCGGCGGGCCGTGGACTACGCGGCGCAGGTGGCGCGGGGGCTGGCCGCCGCCCACGACAAGGGCATCGTCCATCGCGACATCAAGCCGGCGAACCTGTTCGTCACGGGCGACGGCGTCGTGAAGATCCTCGACTTCGGCATCGCCAAAGTGGCCGACGGTGAATCGCGGACCGCGGCCACGATGACCCTCGAGGGCACCGCCATCGGCACCGGCGGCTACATGGCGCCGGAACAGGCGCGCGGCGCCGCGGTGGACGCGCGCGCCGATCTCTTCGCGCTCGGCGCCGTGTGCTACGAGATGCTGACCGGCCGGCGGGCGTTCCCCGGCGAGACCTTCGCCGACAGCCTGGCGGCGGTGCTCCACGTCGATCCGCCGCCGCTCGGCACGGTCGCTCCGGCCGTGCCCGCGGGCCTGGCCCGCGTCGTCCACCGGTGCCTCGAGAAGGCGCCCGAGGCGCGCTTTCAGTCGGCGCGGGATCTCGCGTTCGCGCTCGACTCGGCGGTGCACGAGGACCCGCCGAGGGGAACGGCCGTCGGCACCGCGGCGCCGGCGTGGCGATCGTGGGCGGTGATGGCCGCGGCGGTCGCCGTGCTTGGCGGCGCCTGGGTCGTCTCGAACGTTCTCACCACGGCCGCGCCCGCACCGCGGCGTCTCGCCATTACGCTTCCGGATACCCCGCGGCTGAACGACGACACCTACGTTCCCTGGGCGCTCTCGCCCGACGGGGCCCTGCTCGCTTACACCACGCTGCAGCCCGAGCGGCTGTTCCTGCGGCGCCTCGATGAGTTCACGGTGCGCGAGGTGCCCGGCACCGATGGGGCCTACGACCCGTTCTTCTCACCCGACGGCCAGTGGGTCGGCTTCTGGAGCCACGGCGAGATCAAGAAGGTACCGGTGGCCGGCGGTCCACCAGTCGTGGTCTGCAGGGCACTCGACATGCTCGGCGCCAGTTGGGGCGACGATGGGACGATCGTGTTCGCCGGGGGTCCGGGGCAGCCGTTGTCGGTCGTGTCGGCCGACGGCGGCACGCCGCGGCCGTTGACCACGCTCGCGGCCGCGCGAGGCGAGGTGCAGCACGTCTTTCCGCAGGCGCTCGCCAACGGCCGCGGCGTGGTGTTCACCGTCCAGTCCACGGCCAGGGACGCCCCATACTCGGTGGCCCATTACGACTCGCGCCTCGGCACGCATCGCACGGTGGCGAGCGGCGGACGCTATGGGCGCTGGCTGCCGAGCGGCCATCTCCTTTACCTGCGTGACGACGCGCTGGTGGCGGTGCGGGCTGCCGCCGACCCGATCGACCCCATCGGCACGCCGCGGCCGGTCGTCGCCGACGTCCAGGTCGGGTTGGCCGGCGCGGCCATGATCAGCGTGGGCGGCGACGGAACGCTCGCCTACATGCCGTCCAGACCACTGGCGACGAGCCGCCTGGTGTGGGTCGATCGCGCCGGGGTGGTCACCGACACCGGCCTCCCCTCGCGACCCTATTCCCAGCCCCGGCTGGCGCCAGATGGCCGATCGGCCGCCGTACGCATCGGGCCCGAGTCCAGCGCCGACATCTGGATCGCCAAGTTCGCCGAGGCCACGCTGGAGCGGCTCACCTTCGATCGACGGCTGGAGTACACCTTCTCGGCGCACTCCTTCTCGCCCGACGGTTCCAGCCTGGCGTACTCGGAAGACGCCGACGGTGGCGTGGCCGTAAATGTTCGGCGCCTAGACGGCAGTCCACCCGCCACGGTGCTCGCGTGGCCACGCCGCATCAGCCCGGCGCGCCTGACGAGCCACGGTGTCCTGCTGGTCGAGTTCGGCGAGACGACCGGAGCCGACCTGCTGCTCCTGCCGCCCGGTGCCGAGCGGCCCGTCAGCCTGGTCGCGGATCGCGACAACCAGTGGGGCAACGCGGTGTCCCCGGACGAACGGCTGCTGGTCTACACGAGCAACGAGTCCGGCCGGTACGAACTGTTCGCCCGACCGTTCCCTGGCACCGGTCCCAAGCGTCAGCTGACCACCGACGGCGCCACCGAGGCCGTGTGGAGCCGCGACGGCCGCGAGATCTTTTTCCGTAGCGGCGGGCGCTTGATGGCGCTGCCCATGACGGCCGACGGCCGTTCGCCGTCCGGGCTCCCCCGCCGGTTGTTCGACGACCACCTGGCCCCGGGTTCACCCGGGCAGCCCGGCTACGACGTGGCGCGCGACGGCCGTTTCCTGATGCTGCGCGCCGACGCCCCGGCGGCGCCGCCGGAGGTGCGGATCGTCCTCAACTGGCTCGACGAGGTGAAGCGGCTGGTGCCCTGACGGCGCGCGGCTACCGGCCGGGCGCCGCCGGCAGCACACCGGCCGGCATCTTCCCCTGGCCTTCGACCAGGCGGCGGGCGATGTGGTTGACGACCACCGCGTCCTCGCGGGCGGCGCCGAGGTAGGCGGTGCGCAGCAGCGTTTCCTTCCGGCCGCGCAGCGTGCCGGTGATGCGCTCCTGCACGGCGGGATCCTTCAGCTCGCGCTGGCCGGCCGCCTCCTTGGCGACGAGCAGCACGATGGTGTGGCCTTGCGGCGCGCTGACGACGCTGACGGTGCCGGGCTCGGCCTTGAGCACCGAGTCGCGCAGCGCCGGGGGCGCCTGGCGCAGCGCCGAAATCGGCACGAAGCCGAGATCGCCGCCACGCTGGCCCGACTGCGGGTCCTCGGAGTAGTCGAGGGCGAGCTGGCTGAACGGCTCGCCGCCCTTCAGCCGTTCCATCAGCCGCTGCACCTTGCCCTGCGCTTCCTGGGCGTTGCCGGCGTCGTCGCCGGTGCGGTTCACCGGCTGCGGGGCGCGATCCACGGTGATGACGATCTGCGCGATGTGGTACGACTCCTCGGGGAAGTTGAACTGCTGGCGGTTGGCGGCGTAGAAGTCGGCGATCTCCTGCTCGGAGAGCGCCACCTTCTCGGTCACCTCGCGGTCGATCACCTTCTGCGCCAGCATCTCGCGGCGCAGGCCCTCGCGCATGTCGTCGGCGGTGAGGTTGCGCCGGCTCAGCTCCTGAGTGAACTGATCGTCGGGGATGCCTTTGCGGGCGTCGGCGAACGCCGCCTGCAGCTCGCTGTCGGGCAGCTCGATCTTGAGGGTGGCGGCCTTGGCCACCAGGATGTCGCGCAGGATCAGGTCGTTGAGCAGCGTCAGCTTCGCGGTGAGCTGCTCCTCGTCCGAGGGCCCGGCGCCGCCGGCTCCGACCCGTCGAAAGGCCTTGTCCACGTCGTCCCGCGTGATCGGCCGGCCGTCCACGGTGGCCCAGGTGTCGGCGGAGACGGCGGCAGCAGGCGCGGACCCGGTGCCGGTGCCGCGGCAGGCAGCGGCGAATGCCACCAGGACGACGAGGGCGACGAGGGGCAGACGCGCGGGCTGGGAGCGGTAGGACATCCGTCTAGTATGTGCCGAGATCCGGTCCCGGACACCTCGTCACCGTGGGGCCACACGACGCCGCCCGGCGCCGGCACGAGGCCCCGTGCGAGCCGCGCCCAGCGTGCCCAGGTAGGCGCGGAGGGCATCGACCACCGCGCGCACGCGCGGCAGGCGGGCGGTGCGCGGGAGCACGAGCGCGTCCACGGTCAGCGACGGCAAGGCCCAGTCCGGGCAGACGGGCACGAGGCGGCCGGCGGCGAGGTCGTCGGCGATCTCCGGTTCGACGTGCAGGGACAGGCCGCACCCGGCCAGGGTGAGCTGGCGGATCGTCAGCTGGTTGTTGCAGGTGATGCGCCTCGCCGGCCCCAAGCGCGCCTGCTCGCCGTGCGGGCCGCGGAAGACGTCTGCCGGGTGGTGCCAGGAGGGAAGCGCCAGGAAGTCGTGGGCGCCGAAGTCGGCGGGCGTTCGCGGCGTCCCTCGCGCCGTCAGATAGGACGGGGCCGCGACGAGCAGGTTCGTCCAGTCGGCCAGGTGTCGCCGGACGAACGTCGTGGTGGGAGGGTCGACGCCGATGACGATCGCGACGTCGACGCGTTCACGCCCGACGTCGCGCACCTCGTCGGTCGCGACGATGCCCAACGCGAGCTTCGGATGGGCGGCGAGCAGCGGGGCCAGGGCCGCGGCGAGGTGCGTCGACGCGAACCCGACCGGCGCGCTGATCCGGAGCTCGCCGGCGACCGCCTCGCGCGCGGCCTCCAGCCGTTCGTGGGCGGTGCGGGCAGCGACGACCATGGCCTGGCATCCCGCGACGAAGCTCTCGCCGGCTGGGGTGAGCTGCAAGTGCCGGGTCGAGCGGTTCAGGAGCACCACCCCGGTCTCCCGCTCGAGCTGGCGGATCTGCTGGCTGACGGCCGATGGGGTCAGGCCGAGCGCGCGGGCCGCCGCGCGCATGGACGCGGCGTCGACGACGGCGGCGAAGATCGCCATGCGCCGATAGTCCATTGTGTAGCTGAGCTTAACACTGACCGATGAAGGGCTTGCGCCGCGGCGCCGTCCGCCGTCGTCTACGCTGGTGATGCCAGTGCCCGAGACGGGGGACGCCAGGATGCCAGAGTCGAAGGAACAGGATGTGTCGAATCGCGTCAGCCGGCGGCGGGCGCTCGGGCTGCTGGGGGCCGCCAGTGCGGCGTGGACCGGAGCCTGCAGCGGCGACACGCCGACGAGCGCGACGACGACCACCACTACCACCACGGCCGCGGCCACGCCGGGGGCGGGCGGCACCAACGCGGTGTGTGCGGTGTCGCCGTCGGAAACACTCGGGCCGTTTCCCAATCTCGGCGACTTCGTCCGCACCGACGTCCGCGAGGATCGCCAGGGCCTGCCGCTGCAGTTGACCATCAGCGTCGTGAACGTCAACCAGGCCTGCGCTGCGGTGTCGGGCGCCGCGGTCGAGATCTGGCAGTGCGATGTGGCCGGCGACTACTCCCAGTACGGAAACGCGCAATCGGCGACGTTCCTGCGCGGCCTGCAGACGACCGACAGCGCGGGGCGGGCGGCGTTCACGACGATCTATCCGGGCTGGTATCAGGGCCGCGCCACGCACATCCACGTCGACGTCTCGGTGAACGGCCGATCGGTGAAGGTGACGCAGATCGCCTTTCCCGAGGAGGTGACGGCCGCGGTCTATCGCTCCGGCGTCTACGCCAGCCGCGGGCAGAACACCACCAGCAACGCCCGCGACGGCATCTTCAGCGACAGCCTCGCGCAGCAGTTGATTACCATCACCGGCGGCGACCCAGCCAGCGGCTACACCGGAACGTTCCAGGTCGGCGTCGCGATCTAGCGTCGGCGCTACACTGGCGGGGCGCTGGTGCCGGGCGCACTGCATGCGACAACTCCGCTACTCGGTCGCCGCCAGTCTCGACGGCTGCATCGCCGGGCCGAACGGCGAATTCGACTGGATCCCGATGGATCCCGAGATCGACTTCGCGGCGATGTACGCCGGGTTCAGCGGCCTGGTGATGGGCCGCGTGTCCTACGCGGTGTACGTGGCGACGGGCGGCGGGGTCGGCCCGCCGCTGCCGGTCTACGTCTACTCGCGCACGCTGCCCGAGGGCGCCCGCGACGGCGGCGTCACCGTGGCCCGCAATCCAATCGCCCACGTCCGTGCGCTCAAGGCGGTGGCCGACGGCAAGCCGCTCTGGCTGTGGGGCGGCGGCGAGCTGTTCCGCACGCTGGCCGCCGCCGATCTCGTGGACGGCGTGGACGTGGCGGTGATTCCGATCCTGCTCGGCGGCGGACTGCCGCTCCTGCCGGTGCCCGGCCCGCGGCTGCCGCTGACGCTGCGGGCGCATCGGCTCTACCGCGGCAGCGGCATCATGTTCCTCGAGTACGACGTGCGCCGCGATATCGTGGGCGGATGATCCCGCTGGCGGTCCTCGACCTGGCCCCCATCGTGGCCGGCGGCACTGCCGCCGACGCGTTCGCCCGCTCGCGCGACTTGGCGCAGCACGCCGAGCGCTGGGGCTACACGCGCTTCTGGCTGGCTGAGCACCACAACATGCCGGGTATCGCCAGCGCCGCAACCGCCGTGGTCATCGCGCACGTCGCCGCCGGCACGTCGCGCATCCGCGTCGGCGCCGGCGGCATCATGCTGCCCAACCACGCGCCGATTCAGGTGGCCGAGCAGTTCGGCACGCTCAAGGCGCTGTTCCCGGGCCGCATCGACCTCGGGCTGGGCCGCGCGCCGGGCACCGATCCGGCGGCGGCGATGGCGCTCCGGCGCACGCTGCGGTCCGACCCCGAGGCCTTCCCCGACGACGTGCAGGAGCTGCTCGCCTACCTCGGCGATCCGCAGCCGGGCCAGCGCGTGGTCGCCGTGCCCGGCGCCGGCTCGCGCGTGCCGGTGTGGATCCTCGGCTCGAGCACCTTCGGCGCGCAGGTCGCGGCAGCGCTGGGGCTGCCCTTCGCCTTCGCCTCGCACTTCGCGCCGGCGCTGCTCGACGAGGCGTCTGCCATCTACCGCGAGCGCTTCCAGCCGTCGGCCACGCTGGCGGCGCCGTACCTGATGCTCGGCGTCAACGTCGTGGCCGCCGACACCGACGACGAGGCCCGCTTCCTCGCCTCGTCGGGCCGCCAGTCGTTCGCCAGCCTGCGCGCCGGCCGTCCGATCCCGCTGCCGCCGCCGTCACGCGAGTGGACGCGCGCCGCCGACGAGCCCGAAGGGCCGACCGAACGCAGCCGGGTGTCGTTCGTCGGCAGCCCGCAGACCGTCGCCGCCGGACTGGGCGCCTTCGTCGAACGCACCGGCGCCGACGAGGTGATCGTGGTGGCGCACATCCACGACCACGCCGCGCGGCTGCGCTCCTACGAAATCGCGGCGAGCTGCGTGCGGTAGTCCGCCGCCCGGTCGGGGCGGCCCCAGGCGCGGTAGAGCTCGACGAGGCGGGTGAAGGTGGCCTGCAACGCGTCTCGCGGCGGCGACGGCATGGCCTCGAGATCCCGGCGCGCCTCGATCAGCAGCGCTTCGGCCTCCGGATAGCGGCCTTGGCCCGACAGCGCCGCGCCGAGCGCGCTCCGGGCGGCGCCGACGCTCCAGTCGTCGGCGGCCACGGTACGGCGGCGACTGGGCACCAGGTGCGGCGCCAGCACGCGGATCCGCAGGCCCTCTCGCAAGAGGCTCTCGGCGGCGGCGGGCCGCCGGCGCGCCAGTTCCACCGCCCCGAGGTTCAACGCGTACAGGCCCAGGAGCTGGTGATCGGGCCCCACCGCCGTGCGGACGATGGCCAGCGCTTCCTGCAGCGCCGTCGCCGCGTCGTCGTACTTCCCCTGGGCCGCCGCCACGTGCGACAGGCTGTTCAGCGTCGTCGCCGTCACCGGATGCGCCGCGCCGAGGGCGCTGCGTTGGATGTCGAGGGCCTCGCGAAAGCGCGCCTCGGCCAGCGTCCGATCGCCCTTCGCCGCGGCGATCAACCCGAGGTCGTGCAGCGTGGTGGCGGTATTCGGGTGGCGTTCGCCGCGCAGCTTGCGATTCAACGTCAGGCCCTGCTGCAGCAGCACCTCGGCGCCGTCCAGATCGCCGTTCAGCCGCAGCACCGACGCGACGCCGCTGATGCTGACGACGGTCTCGGCGCCCTCCTCGCCGAGCACCCGCCGCCGGATCGCCAGGGCCTCGCGCTCCAGCGGCTCGGACCGCGGGTTCAGCCCCTGGTCCTGGTAGACGCGGGCGAGTTCGACGAGGGTGACGGCGACGTCGGCGTGCTCGCCGAGCAGGCGGCGGCGCATCGCCAGAGCGCGTTCCAAGGTCCGTTCGGCGGCAGCGTAGTCGCCCTTCTCCGCCAGCAGCGATCCGAGGTCGTTGAGGGTCTGGGCGACGCGCACGTGCTCGGCGCCGTACGCCTGCTGGCCGCCAGTCAACGCCTGCTCGAGCAGCTGTTCGGCCTTGTCGTAGACGCCGAAGCGGCGGTACAGCCGGCCCAGCACCGTGAGGATCTCGGCCTGGGCGTCGGGGTGCCCGGCCAGGTCCGTCTGAAGCCGCCCGGCGCCGGAGTCGAGCAGCCCGCGCACCGTGAGGGCGGCGCCGGTGGCCCGGTTCGAGATCGGGTCGGCGCCGGTCAACAGCCCGGTCAGCGCCTGGCTGACCTGCGCGGCCTTGGTGGCCTCGCGCTGAGCGCGGTCGCGTTCGGCGGCCAGCCGCGTCGTGTAGTAGACCGTCGACCCGGCCAGCACCACCACGGCGGCTGTCGCCATGGCCACGCCGCCGGCGTGGCGGCGGACGAAGGTGGCGGCCCGGTACGACAGCGTATCGGGCCGGGCGGCGATCGGCTCGTGACGCAGCTGTCGCCGCACGTCGTCGGCGAACGCGGCCACCGAGTCGTACCGCTCGGCCGGGTCCTTCTTCAGCGCCTTGGCGAGGATGATGTCGAGATCGCCGGCCAGCTGCTGGCGCAGCCGCGTGGGCGTGGCCGCGCGCGCGGCCGCCAGCGTGTCGGCCGTGGCGTCGGGGGCGAGCGGCGCCCGCAGCACGACGTCCGAGGCCGGCGGCGCCGGCTCCTCGACGATGGCGCGCATCAGCGGCGCCGGCGACAGCGCGCCGCCGCCCGACGGATGCCGCCCGGTGAGCAGCTGGTACAGCAGCACGCCGAGCGCGTAGACATCGGTGCGGGTCGTCACGGGCCCGCCGGTCAGTTGTTCGGGCGCCGCGCAGGCCGGCGTGAGCGCGCCGTCGCGGGTGACGACGGTCGCGGCACCGGCGTGGCCGTCGGGCTGGAGCAGTTTGGCGATGCCGAAGTCGAGCAGCTTCACGTGGCCGTCGCCGGTGACGAGCACGTTCGACGGCTTCAGGTCGCGATGCACGACCAGGTTGGCGTGGGCGTGAGCCACCGGCGCCAGCACGTCGAGGAACAGGCGCAGCCGCGCCCGCACGTCAAGGCGCCGGGCGTCGCAGTGCCGGTCGATGTGCTCGCCGGCGACGTACTCCAGCACCAGGAACGGCGTGCCGGCAGCGGTGAGGCCGGCGTCGAGCAGGTGCGCGATCTGCGGGTGCGACAGCCGGCCCAGGATGCCCGCCTCGCGGGCGAACTGCGCCGACGCGTCGGCGCCGAGCAGCGCCGTATTCAGCAGCTTCACGGCGGCGCGCTGCGCGAAGGCGCCGTCGTGGCGCCGGGCCAGCCACACCGTGCCCATGCCGCCGCGGCCGATCGGCTCCACCAGGCGGAAGGCGCCCACGGCGAGCCCGGCGCCCGGCGTCTCGACCGGGCGCGCCGCCGCGCGTTCCTCGAGAAAGCCGGTGGACTGCATCTCGTCGTACTCGGTGAGCCAAGCCTCCACGGCCTCGACCACGGCAGGACTCACGCCGGTGAGTGCACGGACCCAGGCGGCGCGGTCTGCCGGCGGCAGCTCCATGGCCTCGTCCAGCAAGGCGCTCACCTGGGCCCAGCTGTCACGGGCCGGCCGCCGCGGCGGGCGTTCTCCGTCCACGGCTCACGCCTCCAGGGCGTCGCGGCGCACCGCCCGATGCAGGAACAGCCTGGCCTTCTGCCAGTTGCGCTGCACGGTCCGCTCCGACGACCCCTTCATCGCGGCGATCTCGGCGAACGAGAAGCCGCAGAAGAACTTGAGGTCGACGATATCGGCGAGGACCGGGTCGATCGCCGCCAGCTCGTCGAGCGCGGCGCCGACCTCGGTCAGCTCGTCGGCGTCGGCCACCATGTCCGCCACATCCGTGCTAATCGCAGTCAGCTCGAACTTCCCGCCACGCTTCTGCGCCTGGCGCTGCCGCGCGTAGTCGATGATGAGCCCGCGCATCACCCGGGCGGCATAAGCCATGAAGTGCTGGCGGTCGGGGAACTTGCCGCCGTCCACCTTCTTCAGGTCGAGGTAGGCCTCGTGCAGCAGGTCGGTCGCGCCGAGCGACACGCCCCAGCCCTGCCGCGCCAGCTCGCGCCGGGCGATACGGTGGAGCTGGGTGTACAGCGCGGTGAACAGGGCCTCGGACGCCCCGGGGTCCTGGCGGTCGGCCGCCTCGATGAGCGTGGCCAGTGATCCGTCCACGGCGATTCCGGAGGCCGAGTGTAGCAGTCCGACGCGTCCTGGCGGGATCTCCCGCCGATTCGCGATACCTCCCATGAACGCGTCCGCCCTCGGGCGGCCCGTTCACGGCGGTGGGAGCAGTGCGCGCCCCCCCAGGCCGCCTTCACGCAAGGTTCCGTCAACCACTCAACACAGCAGAGGTGTGCCTTGGTTCGCTCGAGTGTCGTTCTCATCACCACGCTGCTCTTCGCAGCGCCGGCGTTCAGCCAGTCCCTCGGGACGTTCAGGTGGCAGATCCAGCCGTACTGCAATGTCCTGACCCTGACTGTCACCCAGCGTGGCGCCACCTACCAGCTCGAGGGATTCGACGACCAGTGCGGCGCCGGGACGAAGGCGCCGGTCACCGGATCGGCGGTGCCCAACGCCGACGGCACGATCCAGTTCGGTCTCACCATCGTCACGACGCCAGGTGGCAAGCCGGTGCATCTCGCCGTGCCGCTCAGCGTCGCGTCGCTCGGCGGGCCGTGGAAGGACAGCGACGGCAATGCCGGGACGTTCGCGTTCAATCAGAGCACCGGCGGGAATCCGCGCCCGCCGTCCACGGGGGCGTCGGCGATTCCGACCGTGTTCGGTCTGCAGGGCGATGGCGGGTTCCTGGCCGGCGGCACGTTCGACGCCGGCACCATCCCGGCCACCGGCGCC
>Ga0268299_1004502_pt1 | contig 10750 bp, 8 predicted proteins | sample NOBtaG_FD_193484 | JGI IMG/M metagenome (GOLD analysis project Ga0268299, IMG submission 193484) | Activated sludge microbial communities from bioreactor in Nijmegen, Gelderland, Netherland - NOB reactor | ecosystem: Engineered > Bioreactor > Aerobic > Activated sludge | place: Netherlands... | reverse complement strand
ATTTTAACATTGATAGCCCGAATGGTGCGGCTGGCAATGTGGTCTGCTTTAGCAGCCTTGCTTGTTAACTTCTCTACTTCTTTTTCGCGTTGTTCTTTATCAAAAATGTTGACTACATCTGTTATGCGAAGCATTTCTCCTTCAGTAGTGATATGCTTATCTATTAGCTTCTGAACCTGTGGTTCATACTCTTTGTACTCAACATCATCAAAATATCTTCGCTTCACAGAAACTCTAAGGCCAAGGAAGAACTTAGCGTCTTGCTTGTATTTATTGACTTGAGCATCGGGCGTATTATTTATGAAATCAATGCTTGATAAGGCAAGCTGAAGTAACCGGGCAAAGGCAGAAACCTTTTCATAAAAGACATGACGAATTGCTTCATCTTGAAGTAACTCTTCGTAAGCGGCTTCATCATACTTATTCTTAATGGTTTTGAAAATGTCCCACACATTAGAATGTGCCTGAGGGAGCCTCTTTATCTCCTCGCTGATGTTGGTCATTGTGCCCTCCAAGTCTTCCGCGTTGAATGCATCGCTACCTGAATAAGTCTCTAATGCTGTATCGAGGTTTTCAAGGTTGCCATAGTAGTCAATAATAATTCCGTGTTCTTTACCTGGTGCCAATCTATTTACTCGGGCAATTGCTTGTAGTAATGTGTGCTCTTTCAGTTGGCGCGTGAGGTAGAGGACGTAGTTATTCGGTGCGTCAAAACCTGTTAGCAGTTTGTCCACAACAATAATGATTTCGGGTTCGTCTTGCTTTTTAAAGGAATTAATCAAAGAGCGCTCATAGTTTTCTGAATTGCCATATTTATCCAGCATGGCATTCCAGAATTTCAATACTAAGTCATCGCTTTCCTCAAAAGCATCTTCATGGTTTTCACGCACATCAGGAGGGGAGATAAGTACTTCGCAGGAAACTTTGCCTATGTCTTTGATAAATTCCCGGTAGCGAATAGCAGTAGTTTTATTTGGAGCTACTAATTGCCCTTTGGCTCGTAATCCACCAAATTCGATGCCTTGTACGTGTTGTTCAAAGTGGTCGGAAATATCCCATGCACGAGCATAAATGATTTCTTCTGCTTTGTTCAATTGATTTTTTGAACTGAACTTTCTTTTAAGCGCAGCCTTACCGTATGGTGTTAGTGGTTCTGAAATTCTATCAAAGTAATTGTCCAGCGGCTTTTCATTTACATTAATGAGATTATGACGGCCTTCGTATAAAAGAGGTACTACGGCCTTATCGGCCACAGCATCAGTGATTGAATAAACATCAATTAGTCCGCCAAATTTATCGGCAGTGCTTTTTTCTTTCTTCATCAATGGTGTGCCTGTGAATGCTATGAAACAGCCATTGGGAAATACCTTTTGCATTTTGATGTTAAAGTTTCCGTATTGACTGCGATGACCTTCGTCCACCAGAATGAAAATGTTTGGTGAATCGAATGATTCTTTCATGCGGTTTACTGCTGCCTCAAATTTGTGAATGAGGGTAGTAATGACAGTATCGCCAGTACCAGAAAGCAATTCAACCAGGTGTTTACCTGTCTGCGCATTATCTACCGGAATCTGACATTTCTTGAATGTTTCAGTAATCTGATTATCTAAATCAATCCGGTCAGTAACTAACAGTATTTTAGGGTTCTTAATATTTGGATGCGAAGCAATTAATTGAGCCAGCATAACCATTGTTAACGATTTACCGCTGCCTTGCGTGTGCCAGATTACTCCGCCTTGTCTTCGGCCTTTATCATCTGTCTTCACTATTTTTTGCAGTGTACTGTGAACGGCAAAGTATTGTTGATAGCGGGTAATTTTTTTGATGCCATCATCAAACACAATGAAGTTGAACATGATGTCGAGCAGACGCTTGGGCTGGCATAAACTGTATAACAATTTGTCTTGCTCGGTTATGGCTTGAATCTCTTTTTCAAGATTTTGAAAGTGGCTCCACACACTGCGATAACGGTCCTGGAAAAGGGCTGCGGATTCTGTTGCAGGTAATGGCTTGTTTTTTACACCCTGAATGATTTCAAGCCATGCCGATTCTTCTGCTTTGGTTTTAAATGGTTCTTTCCAAACAGACCAAAATTCTTTTGGTGTTGCCGTAGTAGCATACATGGCCTGGTGTGTAGCCAATCCAAAAACAATGTTAGAATACTGATACAATGACCGAATGCCATCTTCGGTTTGGTTTCGCATGTGCTGCTCAATGGATTTATCGAGCGGGTCTTTGATTCGAGGGCTTTTGCATTCAATAACGCCAACCGGAATACCGTTAACAAAGAGTACGATGTCTGGCCGATAGTGTTCGTTGCTGCCCGAACGAACTACACTGTATTCTTCTGTTACATGAAACGCATTGTTTAATGGATTCTTCCAATCGATGTATTGAAAGGAGAAACTTTTCTTGTCGCCTAATACTGTTTGTTCGAAGCTGCGGCCAAGGGTAATGAGTTCGTAAAAGGCTTTATTACTGGCCAGAAAACCATCTTGTACAGGCAAATCACGGATGGCAAGAATAGCATTGTTTACGTTAATTTCTGAAAAAGGAAATTCTTTGCCTTTGTACTCTATGGTATTGATGGCTTGCAATTGCTTTTTCAAGATACCATCCAGCAATACATTGCTGGTTCTGCCGCCACGGGCTTCTAAAGCTTGCTCGGGAGAGAGGTATTTCCAACCCATGTTCATTAGCAGCTTGAGAGCCGGGAGTTGCGAAATGTGGTCTTCTCTGAATGATGGTGTTGCCATTTTATTGAACTTTTAACTGATTTTCAGCGTTTTAGGAGATAATGAAGAGAATATATCAGGATTTACTATTGCAAAATTGATTGGCAATAGTACCTTTGTACCGCTCATTCTGCCACAATAGGAGAAAGGAGTTTCGAAGCTCGATACATCCAGAAATGTACCGAGCTTTGCGCTTTTAATGGACTTCATTTAATTTCTTCTTTAGTTTTTTCTCTATTTGATTCTTGCCTCCGGGCTCATTTAAATGGTAAGCAGTCAGCAGATAGTAGTCGGTTCCGCTGCGCTGTGGTTCAAGGATAATTACATACTCCTGGTCAACGTCATAGATATAGGTTCTAACCACATCTTTACGAGCTTCCTTGTCGCGGTCTATGTAACTGAAAACTTCAACATTTTCTTTCTTCAATTCTTCGATATGATGCCTTATCCAATGCAGGCGAATGGAACGCGCCATTTCAAATGACCTTGTGCCGGTCTTTTTTCCTTTTTCATCTTTGTCTTCGCGGGTTGTTAGGTGGCGAAACAGTATTTGCATGGGTGGCTCGCCCTCATTTTTGGTCGGTCTTATCTGTTTGGTTCTGAACTTAAAGTTTGGGTTGTTGGCAATATGTAAATTGAATACGCCTTGCAATGAGACAATCCTTTCATGTTCATTCAGGTGCAGAATTTCCAGCAACTGAGGATATGTTTTTATAAGATTCAATGGCATAACAACAACTATTTTAAGTCTATGTGAAACAGATTCACCTTGCTTTCATCTTTTGGGGTTGATTGCGTTATTGGATGTTTGCAATGACTCTCTATTTTTTCAATCAACTTATTTTTGGCAGTAACTCTGTTATCACCTCTTAGTTTGTAGTTGATGGCACCCATTAATAAATCCGTTAATTGCATGAGGCTACTTTCATGGGAGTGGATGAATTGGAAATTCCGGATAGAGGCGTTGTATTTCAGAATTTCCTTCAGCTTAGCTAATTTCTTATGACTGATAGTGTCTTTTATGTCGAAGTAGATATTGTAGGTGTACTCCAGATTAATCTTGTGATGAAGCAACTGATAGTACATCTTGAAGTAGAAGTCATTGTACGTAAAGCCCTCGCGTTTTGAATCAATTTGAGATTTCTTTACAATCACTGACCTGAATGCCAGGTCTGATGCAAAAAAATATTCAATCAAATCTGCATAGTACGGATACTGACCACCGGAAACATTTGACCATTTGATTTCTCCTTTTACTTTATATTTTGCCTTGAGCATTTTCAAATGCGCTTTGTGCTGCTCCATCTGATTGTAAGCTGTGCTTACATAGCCTATCATCATAAACGGCATACCATCGTTTTCCAGATGAGTGCTTTCGTCACAATAGAAGTTGAATGTTTTGCTCATGTTTCTATTTTTTCGATTTGTTACTAATAAGTTCTTCTATATCTCTATCCAATACTATTGGAAAGGACTCCATCCAATTCTGTACGGCTTTTTCTAATTCTGCTGTGCTGCCTTCTTTGTCAAGTCTACCTTTTAATTCAGACAGTTTATCACTTGATTGTTTTGCTATTTGGCCACCAATTTCTTTTCCGCACTTCACAGCATGTATTAGTTCTATTTTTCTACGGAGTGTCATATTACTTGCCTTTATCTTTTTCACTTAACCTTATAAATTCTTCCATCGGGATGCAGCAGTCTGTTACTTTTTTACCGCTACCACAAAAGCATGGGTCGTTAGGACCTAAATAGGATTTGTGTACTATAAATTCTTCTGACTCACCTTCTTCAAAACTTACTTGTTCTCCCTCAGAGGCTTTAATGAACTTGTCCATTTGCTTTTTCATGTAATCAAGTTCTTCTGCTGATATGTTTCTTTCGAGGTTGCTACTTTTGGGATAGTCAAAGTATTTTTTCCATAGCTGGAAGGTTAATGACTCTTCCAGAATAGGAGGCTCTGACACAAACTTCTTCTTGGCGGCTTCACCTTCCTTTTCGAGATATTCTACAATTCCTTTAAAATCTTTTTTCAGTTCTTCACCAGTAAAGAATTTCTGGTCAGGTCTTATTAAGAGTGGCGCGAGTTGTTTATGTATTTTGTCGTTCGATGTAAAGACGTTGCAAAATGGCAGGTAATACAAATACTCAAGGTCCACGCGGTTGGTTGGTCGTATGCCAATTATTTCAGATTGCAGCCCCAAGTGAAATAGCAAATCTATTTTCAGGCAGTGGGCGCAATAGGGGATGTAGTCTTTTAACAGTGGACGGCCAGCTTCCAGCCATTTTGCAAATGCAAAACCGCCATCAATTTCTTGCTCGCCATACGTGTCAATAAGATAAATTAATAAAGACTCTTGTCGGTCGAGGTCTGCCAGTACGGATTGAACCTTTGCATGCAGTTCATCTAATGATTTTAGTCTGCCAGGTGTGGCGGCTTTTAAAATCTTTTGCAGATTCTTTAGCAAATCTTCTTGTGTGGTGATGGTGCGCCAAAGTTTTGAAAGCGTGTGGTCTGCTTCTGAAAAGTTACCGTCCTTCCATTTGTAAACAGCTTTTTCGGCATCGGTCTCCTTCATGAGAAAACCTTTACGGCCATCATCTGTTTTCACAATCTTTTCAACATCCAATGTAGGGCGGCCATCCATCTCCACTTTGTTGCCCATTAATTCACCCTTAGCCAAAGTGCGGTAATAGCTGTTTACCACACAACTCATGGGAAACAGTTTAGATGCAAACTCTTTTACCCTTACCTCAGAAGGCTTTGCATCTGGTGCTACTTCTTTTTTAAGGTCGCCTAAGATTTCCATTACCAACACAGGAGCTACATTGTGTCTGTAGTAAGAACTAAGGCGCAATAACTCAGCGTAGCTGAGCATTTGGAATGTTGACTTATCTATGGTAATGGTAATGTGCATGTGTTAAATTTTAACTCTTACTTCTCCCGTTAGTAGTTTTTGCATGAGACCTTTCTTTTGGTCACGAAGAATCTCCAGTTTCTTCCGCTGCATGTTTAGTTCAGCCTCTGAAGTTTCTAATACTTCTGCGATGGCATTTTGCTCCTCTAATTTTGGATAGGGCAATTTCAATGAAGAGAAATCATTATAACTGATTTGCTTACCATCTCTAATCCCGTAAATAATCGTGTTAAGTCTTTTTATGAATGATTCCGTCTTAAAGAATATCCTATAAAATGTTTTAGATATTGGAGTATTGTTTTTGAGAACAGTATAGGCTGGACTAACTATACCTTCATAATTGGAATATTCAATACCTCCCTGAAAGGAACGTAAACTAATTACGAAGTCACCGATTTCAACTTTCTTATAGCTGGTTAAACTTTCTTCATCATATTTAATATCGATGTTATTCATACTTCGCGGAATCACACCTTGCTCTTGTGTTGCAGACAAAACCTCTAATGCACCATTATGACTTTTGTCAACATGGTTTTTGAAAATATTTTCTGCCTTTGTTAAATGCCACTCTCCACCAAACCCCTTCAATCTCTTTTTGCCTGTGAGCAGTTGTTGAGCAAGACCTTTGTTGCGTAGCTCCAGCGCTTTAACTAATTGTTCTGATTTTTGGATGGCTTCATCCCAGGTGCTTAGGATTTCGGCAATTTTTTGTTGGTCAAGCGGTGGGGGTATTGGAATTAATAATTTAGAAATGTTGCCTTTAGATATACCATAAACAGAAATACCCGTTGCGATTTTTCTTAGAGTTCTTTTTACTATTTGGCTATTAAAAATATAGGAACGATACCCTTGAGCGGTGTCTTGATTTTTTGCTCGGAGTACAATTGTATGTAATCCACCAATTACTTTTTCATCTTGTATTCCTTTTAATTCAATACACTCGGCAATTCCTTCATAGTCCTCACTCGCATCTGCAATAACAACATCGCCATTGCGAAGAATAGAAAGTTCTTTATTGGAGGTTGGAACATTTTTTAAGTAGGGTAGTCCTTCTATGGATACATCAACTATTTGCGATTCAAACTTTGAGTGTATATCTCCATAGTGAATGTATTTTATTTGACTGTCACTTTTAGTAGTTAAATCATCACGTGAATATGAATATGAAGGGATAAACTCAAATAAATCGCTGAGTTTTTTATACGACCAGTCTTTTGGTATTGGATAAAGACGATTGAAATTATCTGATTTCATTTGTTGAAATTTTAGTAACCCAATTCTTTTAAATAACCGGCCATCTTATTTTCGACTTCTGTCAATTCCTTTTTCATCGAAGCAATATTTTGCTGAGACTCTTTAATATCGACAGGAGCTTCTTCTTCAAAGGTATCCACATAGCGAGGGATGTTCAGGTTGTACTCGTTTTCTTCTAACTCCTTTAGCGTTGCCCTGTATGCGTACTTGTCTTCAATTACGTCACCTTCTTCTGTGGTTAGTGGTTTCGCTTTTTGGAATGCTTGGTAGGTAGCCACAATTTTTTCAATGTCGGTATCGCGTAAGCGGTTTTGGTTTTTACCGGCTTCATAGCCCTGGCTGGCATCAATGAACAATACATCTTTGTTCTTGCCTTTGGCCCTATTAAAAATTAGAATAACAGCGGGTATGCCAGTGCCAAAGAAGAGGTTGGCGGGTAAGCCAACTACTGCTTCCAGTAAGTTTTCTTCAATCAGCTTCTGTCTTATTTTACCTTCGCTGCTGCTGCGGAACAGCACACCGTGGGGCAGAATTACGCCTACTTTGCCATTGTCTTCGTAGGTACATTCAATCATGTGTGAGATAAATGCATAATCGCCTTTGCTGGCCGGAGGCACGCCCCGGTGGTATCTGCTGAACTGGTCAGTAAGTGCGTTTTCGGCACCCCACTTATCAAGAGAGAATGGGGGATTGGCCACTACCTTATTGCCTTTAAGCAAGGCATCGCCTTCTAATAGTTTCGGGTTGTTAAGAGTATCGCCCCACTCAATGGTAGCATTATCAATTTCGTGCAAGAACATATTCATTCTTGCCAGCGCCCATGTGCTGCCGTTAATTTCCTGCCCGTAGATGGAGAAGTTATTACTGCCTACTTCTTTTGCAGTTTTAATGAGCAATGAGCCTGAACCACAAGTTGGGTCTATAATACGGTCACCCGGTTGTGGGTCAATGAGTTTAGCCAATAGCGTTGATACTTTTGCTGGCGTATAAAATTCGCCAGCTTTCTTGCCGGCATCAGAAGCAAAGCGGTCTATCAGGTATTCATAGGCATCGCCAATCACATCGTTGTTTGCCAGGTGAGAGGGTTGCAGGTCTAATGCAGAGAAATCGACCAACAAGTTTTTCAATCTTCGGTTTCTGTCCTTGGTTTGGCCGAGGTTTGCTTCCGAGTTAAAGTCGATGTTGCGAAATACTCTTTCCAGCTTTGCGCGGTTGGCATCTTCCAAACCTTCTAAGGCAGTGTTGATTAATTCGCCTACGTTCGGTTCATTTCTGCTTTCGAACAGGTAATCGAAGGTACATTTATCAGGTACCTGAAATCGTTCGTTGCGCAATGCTCTTTCTATGCGAACCGTGTCATTGTTGTATTTGGCTGCATAAAAATTCTTTTTATCGCGCCATACATCGGACACATATTTAACAAAGAGCATTGTGAGCACATAGTCTTTGTATTGTGATGGGTCAATAACGCCCCGGAAAGTATCGCATGCTTTCCATACGATGCTGTTGATTTCGTCTTGTGAGATAAGTTTCTGTTCCATATTTGTTTCAATTAACCTTTAGGAGGATGAGGGTCGTTACCGTAAGAATCTTTGCGCTGAATTTTACTATCCTTTCCGTGTATGTACAGTTCAGAGCCTTCCTTTTTGGCAAGTTCGCGGCTGTATTGCTCAGCTTCTTTTTTGGTTTCAAAATGACGAGAGGCTCTTTCTGCGCCACCTTTCTTTGAATCCCAACCACCATCTGAATTGGGAACCACGTGTCTTGTATTTTTACTCATGACTTTTATTGATTAGTTTATTGATTACTGCTTGATACAACTTCTGTTTTTCTGAAAGAATCTTGGTTGATAATTCAATGTCTTTATAGTGAAGCTGCTTGATGCTTACAATCTTTTGTTGCACAGGCAGCGGGGGAAGAGAGAAAGTGAACTCACTGAGTTCTGATTTTCGAATACTTGGAATTGAACTGCCGGCACTAAGCGTTTGAAAGTATGCTTGTGTTTGTTGCATATTGAATAGCGTAGTAAGAAAGTCGGGGAGGACTTTTGTAGTATCGGGCTTGATGACAAAAAAGATAGAAGATGCAATTGCCGGCCCTAATGCTTTTGTATATGTCCAGGCAAAATTTCGCATGCCTTTGGAGACCAATAGCACATCGCCATCATTGAGTACATTGGATTCATTCTTCTGGTCTATCTTTAAGAAGGTATCAATTATGCCTGTAAGGTTGCCGAGTTCATCAAACTGCTTTGCCTGCAGGTAGGAGACATTGCCTTTTTCTTTTGGTTTTGCATAGAAACCAAACTGAATTTCGGCTATTTCCTGAAGTTTTACCTTTCTTGTCATTTTTGTAGAGTTTTACAAATGATATACGAAGGTAAAAATAGTACAATAAAAAGCAAATAAAATATATTGTAGAGTTTTACAAAAAATAAAAGTGGCCATTTTAGCCACTTTTTAAGGACTTGAGGAAGTAGAGGAAATGCGGAAATCAGGATTCAGGTTCCTCAGTTTCCTTTGAATCCTCAAAACTTAGATTCAGGTAGTTGTCATGGTGCTCCCGATGGATAAGGCCTTTTTTAAGGAACTCGGTTATATAGCCTTCGGCAGTCTTATCAGGAATGCCCAGTTTACTTGCTACTTCGAGGTAAGTCTGGCGGTTGAAGGTTTTGGGCAGTGCCTCCAGAAACTTTTCCTTTCTGTTTTTTCTTGTAGCTGGCTTTGGTATATCGGGCAATTCAGAAAAGACTTTGCTGGAGTGTTTTACCAATACTTTAACCATAGCCAGGGCATTTTGAAAGTCACGTTCTTCGCAGACTATTTTGGTGCTGGTGTCGCCATTTTCTAAAATACGCAGGGCTGAAAAAATCATGCTTATCCTGAAAGTAATAAGACCGAGCCGCCTCACGGTTGCCATGTAGTCAATGCCTTGAATAGTAATGTAGGTTTCTTGTATCTGAGCAAAGAGGGAATTGAACTGAGCCTTTTGGTCGGCTGTTAACGTGAATTGAATTTCAGGATTGCTTTGTAGGATTTTATAAAGCTGAAAGAAGCGGAGCCCCAACGCATCGAAGTATTCATCGAGACCCTGACTTGAATTATCAGCAAATACATCTTTCCATTCTGGGCGAATGTTCATGAAATAGAAAATGAAACGACTAAACAAACCATTTTCAGCATTAGGTATAAGTGCTGATACTTGTTTTGGTGTGCCCGAAAGCACAGCCGATAGGCAAGGGTTTTCAATGTCTACATATTCTTTGTCTGTTCTTCGGTAATATGAAATGGTTTCATGGTGAAAAGCCTTACGAAAACCATCGCTGTAATTTCCATAGTCGCTTTTGAATGCCTGGGCCAGCGTGTCGCCTTCGGTTTCGAAAATTAATCCTTTGCCTTCACTGTCTGCCAATAGTTGGAAGACACCGGTGGTGCTGTTGTTTGCCGGAATGATGAGCATTTTTTCAGGAGGACGATTGGGTTTTTCAATTCCTTCTTGCTTGCCTTTATTAGAATTGTATTCCATCATTTCCAATTCGTATTGTTGTTTTAGCAGTTTGGCCTGCTCGCGCAATGCTTTATGCACCGGTAATACAATCTGCTTGCAATGAATCATTCTGCCTTTACCGGCAGATGCCTGAGCTGTAATGAATAGATAAAGGTTTGGAAATACTTTACGACTATCATAGATACCATAAATTTTAGGCAAGCATGAACTAATAGAAACAAGCGAACCTAAAAGAAGTAAGTCTCTTTCTTCATTGGTGGTTGCTGCAGCAACTACTTCTTTAAGAAATTCCGGAAGCTCTGCATAGATGCTATCGGGTAATGTAGGCATTGCGGA
>Ga0268299_1004501_pt1 | contig 10751 bp, 8 predicted proteins | sample NOBtaG_FD_193484 | JGI IMG/M metagenome (GOLD analysis project Ga0268299, IMG submission 193484) | Activated sludge microbial communities from bioreactor in Nijmegen, Gelderland, Netherland - NOB reactor | ecosystem: Engineered > Bioreactor > Aerobic > Activated sludge | place: Netherlands... | reverse complement strand
ACGAAGATCGACATCACCAGCGCCACGATGGCGATCGGGATCACCGTCACCACCATCCACAGCAGGAACAGCGCCGAGCGCAGGCGCGCGAGCAGCCCGCTCACTGTTGCACCCTTCGGCCTGCGGCCTGTCCCGCCAAGCGGGAGCATGAGCCCTGGGGGCGGCCCGGCGTGCTCATAGCTTCCCGGCCCCGCTCTCGGGTGACTCGGCCACGCCGCGCGCCAGGGCGCGGGCCTGGCGGTCGCGCTGCACGATGAACTCGGCCGCGGCGGCCAGGTCGGCGTGCAGGCGCGTGCCCGGCACCTGCGCCAGCAGGTCGGCCACCTGCGCGTCGTCCAGGCCCTCGCACTTGCCGCTGCGCACCAGGTGGGTCTCGCAGCCGACCGCGGCGGCGGCCTGCAGGTCGCGCAGGCTGTCGCCGATGGCCGGCACGCCCTGGAGGTCGATGCCGTAGCGGTCACCGATCTGCTCGAACAGGCCGGGCAAGGGCTTGCGGCAGTGGCAGTTCTCGTCGGGCGCATGCGGGCAGAAGAAGATCGCGTCGATGCGACCGCCGGCCTGGGTCAGCGCCTGGTTCATCTTCAGGTGCATCGCGTTCAGCGCCGCCATGTCGAACAGGCCGCGGCCGAGGCCGGACTGGTTGGTCGCCACCACCACGTGCCAGCCGTCGTGGTTGAGCCGCGCGATGCCCTCCAGTGCGCCAGGCAACGGGCGCCATTCCTCGGGCGACTTGACGTAGTCGTCGCGGTCGGCGTTGATCGTGCCGTCGCGGTCGAGGATCACCAGCTTCAGCGTTTGCATCTCAGCCCCGTACGGCCGCCCGAAGGGCCTGAGACGCCCCCGCGGGGGGCAGCGAGCAAAGCGAGCGTGGGGGTCGTTTCATGTCAGGTGGCCAGCTTGGAGAGGTCGGCGACGCGGTTCATCGCGGCGTGGAGCGTGGCGAGCAGGCCGAGGCGGTTGGCGCGCAACGCGGGGTCTTCGGCGTTGACCATCACGCTGTCGAAGAAGGCGTCAACGGGGGCCTTCAGCGCGGCGAGCGCCTGCAGCGAGGCGGTGTAGTCGCCGCGCTCGAAGGCGGCATCGGCGTTCGGCATGACGGCAGCGAGCTCCTCAGCGAGCGCCTGCTCGGCCGGTTCGCGCAGCAGCGCGACATCAACCTTCGCCTCAACGTCGCCTTCGGCCTTCTTCAGGATGTTGCCAACTCGCTTGTTGGCCGCTGCCAGCGCTGGTGCTTCTGGCAGTGCAGCGAAGGCACGCACCGCATCAAGTCGATTGACAGTTCGGTCGAAACGAGTGTGCTCGACCATCAAGGCGGCCTCGACCTCCGTCCGCGAGAACCCACGGTCGACGAACAGGGTCACTGCGCGCTCGTAGAAGAAGTCCAGCAAGGCGCCTTGGTCGGTTTGCACAGCGGCACCGAACGACTGCGCGGCAACCGGCAGTAACGCCATCAGGTCGAGATCCAGCTTGCGTTCGACCAGTATGCGTATCACCCCCAGCGCATGTCGCCGCAGCGCAAACGGGTCCTTGTCCCCCGTCGGCACCTGGCCGATGCCGAACAAGCCGACCAGCGTCTCGAGCTTGTCGGCCAGCGCCAGCACGATGCCCGTGTGGTTGCGCGGCAGCGCGTCGCCGGCGAAGCGCGGCTTGTAGTGGTCCTCGATCGCGATCGCGACCCCGTCGCGCAGGCCCTCGTGGCGCGCGTAGTAGCCGCCCATCACGCCCTGCAGTTCGGGGAACTCGCCGACCATGTCGGTCAGCAGGTCGGTCTTGGCCAGCCGCGCGGCCTGCTGGACCTTGCTGTCCAGCACGTCGAACTGGTCCTTGGCCTCGACCGTGTAGGGCCGCGTCGCCGTCCGCAGCTGCTCGACGATGGCGTGCGCGATCTGGCGCACCCGCTCCGACCGATCGGCCTGCGTGCCGAGCTTGCCGTGGTAGACCACCTTCGCGAGCCCCGCGACGCGCGACTCGAGCGTCTTCTTGCGATCCTGGTCGAAGAAGAACTTCGCGTCCGCCAACCGCGGCCGGACCACGCGCTCATTGCCTTCGACGACGCGGCTCGTGTCGGCCGGGCTGATGTTGCTGACGATCAGGAACTGGTTCGTCAACCTGCCCGCTGCGTCGAGCAAGGGGAAGTACTTCTGGTTGGCCTTCATCGTCAGGATCAGGCATTCCTGCGGCACCTCGAGGAAGGCCTCCTCGAAGCGACCGACCAGCACCTTGGGCCGCTCGACCAGCGCCGTCACCTCGTCCAGCAGCGCGGCATCCTCGATCGGCGTCAGCCCCTGCTGCGCGGCGGCGTGCTGCAGCTGGCGCGCGATCTCGCCGTGGCGCTGCTCGAAGCTGGCGATCACCGCGCCCTGCTCCAGCAGCTGCTGCGCGTAGTGGTCGGCGTGCTGCAGCACCACCGGATCCATCTGCGCCTCGAAGCGATGACCGCGCGTCTCGCGGCCGGCCTCCAGGCCCAGCGCGCGCACCGGCACGACCTCGGCGCCGTGCAGCGCGACCAGGCCATGAACCGGGCGCACGAAGGACACGCCGGTCCAGCCGTCCTCGAGTTGGTACTGCATCACCTTGGGGATCGGCAGCCGGGCGATGGCCTCGTCCAGCGCCTTCTGCAGGCCGACGGCCAGCATCGCGCCGGGGACGATGCTGTCGAAGAACAGCGCCTCGGCCTTGCCGTCCATGCGGCGCTCCAGCTGCGACACGGCCGAGGCGTCGGCGCCCAGGCCGGCGAGCTTCTTCAGCAGCGCCGGCGTCGCCTGCCCATCGGCGCCGAGCCCGACGCTGGCCGGCATCAGCTTGACCGACTGGGCCTTGTCCGGCGCGGACGGCAGGACCGCACTCACGTGCACGGCCAGCCGCCGCGGGGAGGCGAAGGGCGTGACGGCCGATTGGTCGGACGCCAGCCCCTGGGCCCGCAGCGAGGCCGCCAGTGCCTCGGCGAAGGCCTCGCCCAGCTTCTTCAGCGCCTTGGGCGGCAGCTCCTCGACGAACAGCTCGACCAGCAGGTTCTTCTTGTCGCTCATGCGGCCTTCTTGCTCTGCTTGTCGATCTGCGCCAGCACCTCGTCGGCCCAGGTCTTGGGCGCCATCGGGAAGCCCAGCCTGGCCCGGCTGTCGAAGTAGCTCTGCGCCACGCTGCGCGCCAGGTTGCGGATGCGGCCGATGTAGGCGGCGCGCTCGGTCACGCTGATCGCGCCGCGCGCGTCGAGCAGGTTGAAGGTGTGCGCGGCCTTCAGCACCTGTTCGTAGGCGGGCAAGGCGAGCTGCTGCTCCATCAGCGCCTTGGCGTTGCCCTCGTGCGCGCCGAAGGCCTGCAGCAGGAACTCGACGTTGCTGTGCTCGAAGTTGTAGGCCGACTGCTCCTGCTCGTTCTGCAGGTAGACGTCGCCATAGGTGAGGCCGTCGGTCCACTGCAGCTTGTAGACGTTGTCGACGCCCTGCAGGTACATCGCCAGGCGCTCGAGGCCGTAGGTGATCTCGCCGGTGATCGGCCGGCAGTCGATGCCGCCGACCTGCTGGAAGTAGGTGAACTGCGTCACCTCCATGCCGTTGAGCCAGACCTCCCAGCCCAGGCCCCAGGCACCGAGCGTGGGGTTCTCCCAGTCGTCCTCGACGAAGCGGATGTCGTTGACCTTCAGGTCGAAGCCCAGCGCTTCCAGGCTGCCGAGGTAGAGCTCGAGGATGTTGCCGGGCGCGGGCTTCAACACCACCTGATACTGGTAGTAGTGCTGCAGGCGGTTGGGGTTCTCGCCGTAGCGGCCGTCCTTGGGGCGGCGGCTGGGCTGCACGTAGGCGGCCTTCCAGGGCTCGGGCCCCAGGGCGCGCAGGAAGGTCGCGGTGTGGCTGGTGCCGGCGCCGACCTCCATGTCGTAGGGCTGCAGCAGCGCGCAGCCCTGGTCGGCCCAGTACTGCTGCAGGCGCAGGATGATTTGCTGGAAGCTCAGCATCGTCTGAAATCTCGGGGAGCCGCGGCCTGCGGGCTGGCATGCCGTTGTGGAGCGCGATTCTAGGTGGCCGCTCAGAGCGCGCCATGGGCGACGGGCGACCGGTTCCGTTCATGTCCTCCGGCCAGGGCTGCGCCCGGCCTCCTCCTCGACTTCTCTGCACCAGTCGCCCATCACCCACGGCTGTGCACCCGCTTTGCCTTTCCCCTTACCGAACAGCCATGTCGGTGCCGGCGGCGAAGCGGGGTGTGGTGCTGTACGGAGCGAAGTCAAGGGGGAGAGACGGGCGCAGCCCGTCTCGGAGGACATGAGCGCAGTACAGCGCCGCAACCCGCGTCGTCGCTCCGCGCGACCTCAGTGCAAGGGCCGCTCCGCCAGCCGCATCTTCAGCCCGACCGGGAACATCGTGAAGGCCAGGCGCTCGCGCGGCGTGCCGCCATCGTCCGGGCCGACGTCGAGCAGCTCGAAGTTGCGCGCCAGCATGGACAGCACCATCTTCATTTCCAGCAGCGCGAGGTAGCGGCCCGGGCACAGCCGCGGCCCGGCACCGAAGGGCATGCTGGCCTTCTGCGTCGCCCGCTCGCGACCCTCGGCGCCGCCCTGCCAGCGGCCGGGCCGGAAGTCGGCGATGTCCTCGGCCAGCTTGCGGTCCAGCGCCGCCTTGCGCATCAGGCAGAACAGCGGCCCGCCGCGCGGCACGTCGAAGCCGGCGATGCGGGTCGCTCGGTTGGCCTCGAGGAAGAGCAGCGGCGCCACCGGCTTGAGCCGCATCGCCTCGTTGACGCTGGCCTCGATGCGGCCGAGGCCGCGGGCCACGTCGAAGGCAGGCGGCAGCGGCTCGGCGCCGAGCGCCGCATCGACCTCGGCCACCACGGCCTGCCAGTCGCCGCGATGGACGTGGAGCAGCCACAGTGCCCAGCCCAGGGTGTTGGCGGTGGTGTCCTCGCCGGCCAGCAGCACGGTCAGCACGTTGCCGGCGACCTCTTCCTCGGTCAGCGCGCTGCCGTCGGCGTCGCGTGCGGCCAGCATCGCCTCCAGCAGGTCGGCCGGCTGCTCGCGGCGCATCGGTTCATCCTGCAGGCGCTGCCGCGCGGCGCGGACGAAACCGCGCACCGCCTCGTGCACGTGCACCAGGTGGCGGTCGTACTCGCGGTCGATCGGCAGGCGCAGGACGTGCCAGTACGGGAAGGGCATGTTGATGCGCCGGAACAGCATCGGGAACATCTTGTCCAGGTGCTCCTGCAGCGGGTGCGGCGCATCGATGGTGTTGAGGTCGACACCGAAGGCCAGGCCGGTCGTCACGTCGACCGTGTAGCGCATCAGCGAGGCCTGCAGGTCGATGGCCTCGCCGCGGCGCGCCGCTTCGCGCCAGCGCGCCATGAGCCGCCCGGTCACGCGCAGCAGCGACGGATAGAAGCGCTTCAGGTGCGCCGGGTCGAAGGCGCTCATCACCAGCCGGCGCTGGCGCCGCCAGTCGTCGCCCTCGGCCGAGAACACGCCATGGCCGCCGCTCTCGCGGATCACGGCCTCGATCGGCCGCATGCGCCGCCAGGTGTCGGGGCGATCACGCAGCGCCGCGGCGATGGTCTCGGCGTCGGACACGACCAGCGCGTCGCGCGGACCGACGCGCAGCCGGTAGGTGGGTCCGTAGGCGTCGGCCCAGTCCTCCATCTGCCGGTGCAGGTTGGGCAGGTCGAACTGCAGCAGGTTGCCGACGACCGGCCAGGGGCGCGGCCCGGGCAGGTCGGCGATGCGGCGCGCGGGCGGCGACGCCGTTTCGACGGGCACGGCGGGCACTTCGGGCAGGGTCGACATGCGCGGACCTCCGGTCGGCTGCGGGCGACCCGCATTCTGCGCGCCGCGCGACCCGGCGCGAGCCCTAGAAGGGAATCATGGCCTGCAGGCGCAGCGTCAGCTTCGGCGCCGCGCCGCCGGTGCCGGCCAGCAGGCCGGCTTCGAACTCGCCGTCGTCGTCATCGTCGCCGAGCTTGACGAACAGCGCGGGGCCGAGGATGTGCGACTGCTCGCGCCGCGGCGCCCAGTGGTCCCAGCGCCCGAGCTTGCCGAAGCCCTGGGCGCCCCAGTCGACGCGGCCACCGGCGCGATGGCGCAGCTGCCACTGGTAGCCGAACTCGGCCGGCTCCTGGGGCGCATCGGCCCCGACGCGCCGCTCGAACAGCAGGTTGAGATTGGCCTGCAGCGCGCCCCACTGCCTCTGCAGCAGCGGGCCGTAGCGCAGCTCTTAGCCGTCGGAGGACTCGCGCTCGCGCTCGACCTCGAACAGCAGGCCGATCTCCCAGGGATGCCTGCCGCTCTCGGTGAGCTGGAAGCGGTTCTCCCATTCCAGCGACTGCACGCGCGTCGATTCGCCGGGCTCGCGCCCGAAGTTCACCGTCGCCTCGGCGGCCCACCACGCGGTGAAGCCGTACTCGACGCCGAGCTTGCCGCCCCAGAAGCTGCGGCCGTCGCGGTCGCGGGCGATGCCGGCCTTGCTGTCGATCTCGCGCTCGCCCTGCTCGACGACGGGGCTGAAGATGTAGTCGGCCGGATTGGCGTGCGCCGCCGCACCGCCGGCGGCAAGGATCAGCAGCAGCAGTTTCTTCAAGGGTCCGGATGGGCGTCTCTCCTGTCCGCGGACTCTAGCGGCGGCGCCGCCACGCCGCCGCCATGACGACCGCGAGCGCCAGGCCGATCGCCGGCCACAGGCCCAGGCGCGCGGCCCAGTCGGCATAGGGCGTGTTGCCCTGGCGGCCTTCGACCTCGCCCTCGAGCACGCCGCGGGTGTGTGGCGCCAGCGCCCGCACGACGCGGCCGTGGTGGTCGATCAGGGCCGTGGCCCCGGTGTTGGTGGCGCGGATCATCGGGCGCTGCAATTCGAGCGAACGCATGCGCGAGATCTGCAGGTGCTGCTCGATGGCCACCGATTCGCCGAACCAGGCGATGTTGCTGAGGTTGGCCAGGATCGTCGGCGCACGGGCCGGGTCGGTGAAGCGGGCCGCCAGCTCCTCGCCGAACAGGTCCTCGTAGCAGATGTTGGGGCCGATGCGCTGGCCCTGGGTCTCGAACGACGGCGCGGCCAGCGGCCCGCGGTTGAAGTCGCCGAGCGGGATGTCCATCATCGCGACGAACCAGCGGAAGCCCCAGGGGATGAGCTCGCCGAAGGGCACGAGGTGGTGCTTGTCGTAGCGGTAGTAGCCGCCGGGCAGCGTCGCCGCCTCGCGCGACAGGCCGGCCGCCGAGTTGGTGTAGCCCGCGGCCGGATCGCCCAGCGGCACGCCGACCAGCGCGGCACGGCCGGGGTCGGCGAAGGCGGCTCGCAACTGGTCCCACAGGCCCTCGGGCAGCTGCGAGGGCAGCAGCGGGATCACGGTCTCGGGCGCGACGACGAGCTGGGCGCGCGCGTCGACCATCTGCCGCAGCGCCCAGCCCAGGGCCTCGGGCTGCAGCGCGGTCACGAACTTCTCGTTCTGCGGCACGTTGCCCTGGATCAGCGCGACCGACAGCGCGCCGGCGGGCTCGGTGAAGCGCTGCGGCAGCGCCAGCGGTGCGAACCACAGCAGCAGCGCGGCCGTCACGGGGCTCCAGCGGGCACGGGCGGACGCGGCGGTGGCCGCGCCGGCGACCAGGGCGGCCACGCCCGCCGACACGGCGCCGATGCCGTAGACGCCGATCCAGGCCGCCAGGCCGGCCAGGGGCCCGTCGATGTGGGCGTAGCCGGCCGCGGCCCACGGAAAGCCGGTGAAGATCAGGCCGCGGGCCAGCTCGGCCAGCAGCCACAGCGCCGCGAACAGCAGTGCGTCGCCGGCCGGCCGGCCCGGCCGCCAGCGCGACCAGGCCGCCATCGCCGCGGCCAGGTAGAGCGACAGGAAGGCGCACAGCGCCAGCACCGCCAGGCCGGCCATCCAGGCCGGCAGCCCGCCATAGCGGTGCATGCTGATGAAGAGCCACCAGACGCTGCCGACCAGCCAGGCGGTCGAGAACGCGCCGCCCAGCAGCGCCGCGCGCCAGGCGCCGCCGGCCGCGACGACCCGCCAGGCCAGCACGGCGACGCAGACCATCTGCAGCCATCCGAGCCCCGCCAGCGTGAACGGCAGCGCATGCAGGGCACCGGCCGCCAGCGCGACCGCCAGCTCGATGCCGAGCGGCCCGCCGCCGGCCGGACGCGACCGCCGGGTCAAGCCGCGGGCTCGCCGGCGTCGGCCGGCCCCTCGGCGCGCGTGACCTTGAACCAGCGCACCGCGCCGCCCCGGGCCAGCATCACCGAGAAGCGCAGACCGCCGACGTCGACCGTCTCGCCGCGGCGCATGACGCGCCCGTGCTCGTGCGCGACCAGGCCGCCGATGGTGTCGAAGGCGTCCTCGGGCAGCGCGCTGCCGAAAACCGCATTGACCTCGGCGATCGGTGCGTCGCCGGCGACGCGCTGGCTGCCGTCGGCCAGCGTGAAGACGCCGGACTCGCCGTCCTTGTCGTCGAACTCGTCCTCGATCTCGCCGACGATCTCTTCGAGGACGTCCTCGATGGTCAACAGGCCGGCGGTCTTGCCGAACTCGTCGATGACGATGGCGAGGTGGTTGCGGTTGGAGCGGAAGTCGCGCAGCAGCTCGTTCAGGCCCTTGGTCTCGGGCACGAAGACCGCCGGGCGCAGCAGCGCGCGCAGGTTCAGCTCGGGGGCGCGCTGCAGCTTGAGCAGGTCCTTGGCCATCAGCATGCCGATGACCTGGTCGCGCTCGCCCTCGAAGACCGGGAAGCGCGAGTGGCCGGTGTCGATGACCACCGCCAGCAGCTCGTCGTAGGGGGCGTCGATGTCCAGCAGGTCCATCCGCGGCGCGGCCACCATCACGTCGCCGGCCGTCATGTCGGCCATCCGCAGCACGCCCTCGAGCATGATGCGCGACTCGGGCTCGATCAGCTCCTTGAGCTCGGCATCGGCCAGCGTCTCGATCAGTTCGTCCTTGGAGTCCGGGCCGGGCGAGAGGAACTCGACCACGCGCTCGAACAGGCTGCGCTTGTCGGACGGGAGCGACGCCTTGTCGCCCGCGCGGGCGGGCCGACCTGGTTGAGGCTCGGACACTGGGGCGGTGCCGGTAGTGGGAACGACTCCGAGAATACCCCAGCGTCATGGCGGTCTCCACCGCCCGCTACGATCCGCGCCCCGGTCCGCGGCTTGCTTGACAGTGCCCGGGCCTTGATCGACAGTCGCCCACCCTCAGCTGGGGAGCTTCTGCTGCCCACCGGTCCTGCCCATGTCACTGATCCCCGCCACCATCCTCACCGGCTTCCTCGGTTCCGGGAAGACCACCCTGCTCAAGCGCGTGCTGTCCGAGTCCCACGGCCAGAAGATCGCGGTGATCGAGAACGAGTTCGGCGAGGAGAACATCGACAACGACATCCTGGTCGCCGAGACCAAGGAACAGATCGTCCAGATGAGCAACGGCTGCATCTGCTGCACGATCCGCGAGGACCTGCGGGCCACGCTGTCCGACCTGGCGGCCAGGAAGCGCAAGGGCGAGCTCGACTTCGACCGCATCGTGATCGAGACCACCGGCCTGGCCGACCCCGGCCCGGTAGCCCAGACCTTCTTCATGGACGACGAGATCGCCGAGAGCTATCTGCTCGACTCGATCCTGACCCTGGTCGACGCCAAGCACGCCGACCGGCAGCTGGACGACCGCCAGGAAGCGCGCCGCCAGGTGGGCTTCGCCGACCAGATCTTCCTGTCCAAGACCGACCTGGTCGCCAAGGAAGAGACCGAGGCCCTGATCCACCGGCTCAAGCACATGAACCCGCGCGCGCCGCTGAAGGCGGTCCACTTCGGCGAGGTGCCGATCAAGGACGTCTTCGACCTGCGCGGCTTCAACCTCAACGCCAAGCTCGACATCGATCCCGAGTTCCTGAACGCCGACGCGCACGACCACCACGATCACGACCATGACCACGCGCATGGCGAACACTGCGACCATCCGCACCACCACGCCCACGACGACGACGTGAAGAGCTTCGTGTTCCGCTCCAACCGGCCGTTCAATGCGGCCAAGCTGGAGGACTTCCTGGGCACGATGGTCAACCTCTACGGCCCCAAGATGCTGCGCTACAAGGGCGTGCTGCGGGTCCAGGGCTTCGACAAGAAGGTGATCTTCCAGGGCGTGCACCAACTGATGGGCAGTGACGTCGGGCCGGCCTGGGCCGATGGCGAGACGCGCGGCAGCAAGATGGTCTTCATCGGCATCGACCTGCCCAAGGACCTGTTTCTCCACGGGTTGGAGCAATGCCTGGCCTGAGGGTCGATCCGCCCCGCCAGCCGCGACACAGGTGGCTACAATCCGCCGCTCTCGAATCCGGCATGCGCTTCTGGCCATGCCCGATGGAGCAGGTATAAAGCTGCCGTGAGGAGATTCGCGCCGTGAGCAAGACCCCGGTCAAGGCCGCAGCAAAGAAGTCGGCCAAGGCGCCGCCCAGGAAGGCGGCCGCGAAGGCGCCGGTCAAGGCGGCTGCCAAGAAGCCCGTGGCCAAACCACCCGCCAAGAAGGCCGCCGCGTCGACCAAGAAGCCGGTGGTGGCCCAGAAGGTCGCTGCCAGGCCGACACCGAAGCCGACGCCAAAGCCACCGGCACCGAAGCCCACGGCCAAGGCCGTCGCCAAGCCTGCCGTCAAGGCGAGCGCCCACCCCGCGCCGGCTGCCAAGAAGCCGGCTCCCGCCCCCGTCACGAAGAAAGTGTCCGCCCCGCCCGTGCCCCCGACGACTCCTCCCAAAGCGACCCCCGCACCGGCAGCCACCAAGACGCCGACCCGCCTGCGCAGCGCC
>Ga0268299_1004500_pt1 | contig 10752 bp, 10 predicted proteins | sample NOBtaG_FD_193484 | JGI IMG/M metagenome (GOLD analysis project Ga0268299, IMG submission 193484) | Activated sludge microbial communities from bioreactor in Nijmegen, Gelderland, Netherland - NOB reactor | ecosystem: Engineered > Bioreactor > Aerobic > Activated sludge | place: Netherlands... | reverse complement strand
CGGCGATGTGGCCGGCCGACGCGCAGACGTTCGCGTGGGTCAGCGGCACGATCTTCGGCCGGGACGTGGTGCCCGAGGTGTGCAGCACGAGGGCGACATCGTCCGCCGCGGCGGGACCCGGACGCCGGGCGGCCACCTGCGGGCCGCGCAGTTCGAAACACCCTGCGGCAGCACCGGCCGGGACCAGGAGCTCCGCGACGGGAATGCCGAGCCGGCGGGCGACGGCGACGGCCGGCGAACTGCTGCCCGCCTCGACCACCAGCAGCCGCGCGCCAAGGTCCTGCAGGTAGAACGCGAATTCGTCGGCGGTGTAGCCCGGATTCAGCGGCGCCGTGGTCGCGCCGGCGGCAATGGCGACGAAGGCCGCGGCCATCTCAGGGCCATTGGGCAGGACGATGGCCACGGCGTCGTCACGGCCCACGCCGAGGCCGTTCAGGGCACCGACCGTCGCCGCGGCCAGGTCCCGGAGGCCGCCGTAGTCCAGGTCAGGACGGCCGGGGGCGGACAGCGCGATGGAAGACGTCGCGCCGGCGGCAAGCAGTTCGGTGATCGTGGTTGGCCTGGCCATGGCCAATTGTGTCACGGGGGAGCGCCGTATACTCCGCGCCAGACCCCCGCCGGGAGCCGACCGTGACGGACATTCCGCCCGACCGCCTGAGCACGAACCCCCGGAGCCCGCACTACGACGCGGAGCTCCTCGAGCGCGGCATCGGCATCCGCTTCAACGGCAAGGAGCGCCGGGACGTGGAGGAGTACTGCATCAGTGAGGGCTGGATCCGGGTTGCCGTGGGCAAGGCGCTGGACCGCCGCGGGCAGCCGCTGACGGTCCAGCGCAAGGGCACGGTCGAGGCCTGGTTCATGCAGCCTGGCCCGTCGCGAGCCGCACCCACTTGAGCTCGACGCCCTCGCCCCAGCGCTCGGCGAGGCAACGGGACCTGAACGGCCGTCCTTCCGGGCTCGTCGGGCCATACACGGCCGACTCGATGATGAACTCGCGGCGCGCGCCCACCGTCCGGATGTCGGTGATGGTGTGCAGGATACGGATCGTGCCCTCCTCACTCACCGCGGCGCGGACGACGGCCACGCAGCGGCCGGCCTGGGTGTTCGCCGCCTTCGGGAGCGGCTCGGCCGCGGCGGGACCCGCGAGCAGGCTGGCGGGGAGCGTGGCCAGCAGGGCGACAGCAGTGCGGATATTCATGGCTGGAACTCCAAATGGGGTTGTAGGGGCTTCCGTCTCGGGGAAAACTGTGCGCCTGGCGTCGGGCCGAATCCTGACCACGGCCTGACATTTGCCTGACGGATTCCTGACCAATGAACGGGTGGAGGCAGCTCGGGTGAAGCACCGGTTCCTGGACTGCGAGATCGACCTGGCGGCCCGCGAACTCCTGCGCGCGGGCGCCCGCGAACGGCTCGAGCCCAAGGTCTTCGATCTGCTCGCCCTGCTCCTCGAACGGCGGGACCGGGTGGTCTCCAAGGACGAGATCCAGGACGCCCTGTGGCCCGGGATCGTCGTGACCGAGGCTTCGCTCGACCGGACGGTGATGAAGGCCCGGCGGGCCGTCGGCGACGATGCGCGGCGCCAGATCGTGATACGGACGGTGCCCCGGCGCGGCTACCGCTTCACCGCCACGCTGGGCGGGGATGCGGCGCCGCCATTCGACCCGCTCCGGATCGAGCCCGAGGGCCTCTCACCCGTGCATTTCGCGGTGAGCGACGGCGCCCACATTGCGTGGCGGTCGCTGGGCGAAGGGCCGCTGGACATCCTGAAGGCGTCGGGCTTCGTCTCCCACCTCGACATGCGTTACCGCATACGGCCGGTGGTCCGGTTCGATACGGCGCTGGCGCGCCATGCCCGGGTGATCTGCTTCGACAAGCGTGGCGTCGGCCTCTCGGACCGCGTGAGTTCGCCGCCGAGCCTCGCCCAGACCGTGGCCGACATGGCCGCCGTGCTGGACGCCGCCGGCTCGCGCCGGGCCCTGCTGGTCGGCGTCTCCGAGAGCGGGCCGGCCTGCGCCCTGTTCGCGGCCACCTATCCGGAGCGGGTGACGGCGCTGGCGATGTACGGCACCTTCGCCAAGGGCACGCAGGACGACGACTACCCGTGGCTGCCACCACGGGACATCTATGACCAATGGGTCGACCGCATAGTCAGCGAATGGGGCGGGCCGGCCGCCATCGAGCTCTTCGCGCCCAGCGAGGCCAGGGATCCGGAGGTGCGGGAGGCGTGGGCCCGCTACCTGCGGGCCGCCGCCACGCCGTCGGGGATGCGGGCCATCCTGGAAGCGCTGTGCGAGATCGACGTGCGCGACGTGCTCCCGCGCATCAGGGCGCCAACCGTGGTCATGCACCGGCGGGACGACCAGCTGATCCGCTGCGGCGCCGGCGAGGACTTCGCGCGGCGCATCCCGGGCGCCCGCTTCCGGCTCCTGGAAGGTGACGCCCACTGGTGGTTCGCGGGGGACACGCAGCCGGTCATCGACGAGATCGCCGGGCTGCTGAAGACCGTCGCCTGACCGCCGGCCGGCGGGCGAGTTCCTGAATCTGAGAGCGGGCCCACAGACGGGCCCGGCCCGGGAGCCTACGTTATGTCAGGGTCCCGGGCACCAAACTTATGTCAAACGAGCTGATGATCGTCCTGGCTGCGGCCAGCGCCGCCGCGCTCTGCGGGGGCGCGCTGGTGGCCTGGCTCACGACCCGTCACCGGCCCGTTGCCGATCCGGAGCTCGAGGGCCGCCTGGAGCTGGAAAAGATCGAGCTGCGCGAGACGGCGCTGCGCAGTCAGCAGGAAAGCCGGGCGGCTGAACTGCAGGTCCTCGCCCTGCAGGAGGAGCTGGCCAGGGCCCGGACGCACCTCGGCCAGCTGGAGGACCAGGTTGCCGCCTACCTGCGCCAGTACGCCCAGGCCAAGAACACGCTGAAGGCGGAGATCCGCCAGAAGAGTCACCTGCAAACCGAACTGGCGGCCGCGACCGCGCAGGTGGCCTCGCTCCAGGGTCGCGTGCGGGAACTCGAGATGGAACGGAACGCCATCACCGGGACGCTGCGCCGCCTCAGCGCCTGACCGCCCGGCCTGTCAGGCCGGCTGCCCCGCGACATTGAATTCCCGGCCGACGGCCTCATTACCGTATCTGTCGCAGCCCCTGTGGGCGCATGGGTACGTACATGAGCGAGAACGAGAAGGTGCCGACCAAGCCGGGCGAGCAGCAGATCCCGGAAGACGTGCTGATCATCCTGCCCGTCCGGAACACGGTCGTGTTTCCCGGCGCGGTGATCCCGCTCACCATCGGCCGGAGGATTTCCCTGGCCGCGGCGGAGGAAGCCGCCCGCAGCGGCCGCCGGATCGGGCTGGTCATGCAGAAGGACTCGTCGGTCGACGAGCCTTCCGCCCGGGACCTGCACCCCGTCGGCACGATCGCGCGCGTCGTCCGCTACTTCACCGCCCGTGACGGCACCCAGCATGTCGTCTGCCAGGGCGAGCAGCGCTTCCGCGTGCTCGACCACATTCCCGCCATGCCCTTCATGGCCGCACGCTTCGACCTGGTCTACGAGCCTGCGCCCGACGGCGCGGCGCTGGAGGCGCGCGCCCGCATCCTGAAGGAGCGGGCCATCGAGGCCATCGCCCTGCTCCCGCAGGCGATGCCGGAGCTCGCCGGCGTCCTCCAGCAGATCGACAATCCCGGGCAGCTGGCCGACCTCGTGGCGGGTTTCCTCGACATCAAGCCGAAGCAGAAGCAGGAGATCCTCGAGACCTTCGACGTCCAGCGGCGCCTCGACCGCGTCCTGGACCTGCTGTCCCACCAGGTGCAGGTGATGAAGCTCTCGCGCCAGGTTGACGAGCAGACCAAGGAGAAGCTCGAGGACCGCCAGCGGGAGTTCTACCTGCGGGAGCAGATGCGGACGATCCAGAAGGAGCTGGGCGAGGCAGGCGAAGGCGCGGAGCTGGACGAGCTGCGGGCCGCCATCGAGGCGGCCGGCATGCCGGAAGAGGCCCTCACCCAGGCCCGCAAGGAACTGAAGCGCCTCGAGCAGATGCCGGAGGCGTCGGGTGAGCACTCCATGGTGCGCAGCTACCTGGACTGGCTCGTGGCCCTGCCCTGGGCGAAGCTCGACGACGAGAGCATCGACATCGCGAAGGCGAGGCAGGTTCTCGAGGACGACCACTTCGGCCTGGCGAAGGTGAAGCAGCGCATCCTCGAGTACCTGGCCGTCCGCAAGCTGAACCCCGAGGGCCGCTCGCCGATCCTCTGCTTCGTCGGGCCGCCTGGCGTGGGCAAGACCTCGCTCGGCCAGAGCATCGCGAAGGCGCTCGGCCTCACGTTCGTGCGCGGCTCCCTGGGCGGCGTGCACGACGAGGCCGAGATCCGCGGCCACCGCCGCACCTACATCGGCTCCCTGCCGGGCACGGTCATCCAGCAGCTGCGGAAGGCCGGCACGCGCAACCCCGTCTTCATGCTCGACGAGATGGACAAGCTCGGCGGCGGCGGCTTCCACGGCGATCCGTCCGCGGCCCTGCTGGAGGTGCTGGACCCCGAGCAGAACGGCACGTTCCGCGACAACTACCTGGGGGTACCCTTCGACCTGTCCAAGGTGTTCTTCGTGGCGACGGCCAACCAGCTCGACACCATTCCGGGCCCCCTGCGGGACCGGATGGAGATCATCGAGCTGCCTGGCTACACCCAGGAGGAGAAGCTGCAGATCGGCCGGCGCTACCTCGTCACGCGCCAGCTCAAGGCGAACGGCCTGACGGAAGGCCAGGCGGCGATCAGCGACGAGGCCCTTGCCGAGATCGTGGCCAACTACACCCGGGAAGCGGGCGTCCGCAGCCTGGAACGGCAGATCGGGTCGGTCCTGCGCAACGCCGCCGTCCGGATCTCGGAAGGCACCGCAACGCACGTCAACATCGACGGGCAGGCGGTCCAGGACATCCTTGGAGCCCGGCGCTTCGAGTCCGAGGTGGCGCTGCGCACGAGCACGGCCGGCGTGGCCACGGGCCTCGCCTGGACTCCCGTGGGCGGCGACATCCTTTTCATCGAGGCCACCAGCATGCCGGGCAAGGGCCAGCTGATCCTCACGGGCCAGCTGGGCGATGTCATGAAGGAGAGCGCCCAGGCCGCATTCAGCCTGGTGAAGACGCGGGCAGATGTACTGGGCCTCGGCGGGTTCGACTTCCCGGCCCGCGACCTGCACGTGCACCTGCCCGCCGGGGCGATCCCGAAGGACGGCCCGAGCGCCGGCGTGGCGCTGTTCATGGCCATCAGCTCGCTGCTGTCGAACCGCAAGGTGCGGAGCGACGTTGCCATGACCGGCGAGATCAGCCTGCGAGGCCTCGTGCTGCCGGTGGGCGGCATCAAGGAGAAGTCCCTGGCGGCCCTGCGCGCCGGCATCCACACGGTGCTGCTGCCCGCCCGGAACCGGAAGGACCTGGAGGAGATCCCGGAAAGCGCCCGGAACCAGCTCCGGTTCATCTGGCTGGAGACGGTGGACGACGCGCTGGCGGCGGCCCTGGAGGCGTAGGAGCGGCGGGCGGCGCAACCGGCGCCGGTCATTCGGCGCAGGTCATTGTTTTTAATGACCTTTCACAGCAGTGCATCCAAATGCGCCGGTCGCTGCATCGGATACGCAAAGGGGCGGGAATGGCCCGCACCGATCCGAGGAGCTGACCACCATGGAATACTTGATCCCCTTCGTGCTGTACACGGCTATCGCGCTGTTCTTCGTCGCCAGCCTGACCGAGGCGAACTGACATGCCCGAAATCACGGTGGAAATCGACGGCGCAAAGACGGACACGCCCGTCCACGCGCTCGAGGAAATCATCCAGGCCGCCGACGATGGCCCGCCCGGGGGGTCGTCCGAAGGCAGCGTCGGAGAGTTCGTGCCGATCGTGCTCTTCCTGGCGATCGCCCTGACCTACTGCGCGAAGTACTACTTCGCGCACCGCAGCCGGCAGGACGTGCAGGCGACGGTACGTACCGCGATCGAACGGGGTGAGGCGCTGACGCCCGAGTTGCTCGACCGGCTGGTCGAGCCGCAGACACCGAAGCGCAACGACCTGCGCCGCGGCGTCGTCGGCATCGCGCTCGGCATCGCGCTCTTCGCCATCGGCCTCGTCATCGGTGACGACGACGCCATGCGCTCGCTCGCCGCGATCAGCCTGGTGCCATTGCTGCTCGGCATCGCCTACCTCGTGTTGTGGCGGCTCTCCGGTGACAAGGCCCGGAACTGACCTCCGCCGGGGCCATGCACGCCTCCGACGAGGAACTGGTCGCCCGCGCACTGGCGGCGCGGGATCAGGCGGCATTCGGCGAACTGGTACGCCGGCACCAGTCCCGGATCCGCGGCTGGTTGCGCAAGCTCACGCGCAATCCGGCCGCGGCGGACGACATCGCGCAGGACACGTTCATCAAGGCCTGGGACAAGCTCGCGAGCTTCGCGGGCCAGGGCCGCTTCGAGGCCTGGCTCATGAAGATCGCCTACACTGAGTTCCTGATGGCTCACCGGCGAACCAGGGGCGAGCAGCGCCTTGCCGCGGCGGTCGAGGCGGAGATCGTCGAGCCGCCGGCCCACGACCCCACCGGCGACGAGCGCGCGGCGACCGACCTGCAGCGCATGCTGGCGGTGCTTTCCGACGACGAGCAGGTCGCCATGGTGCTCTGCTACGCGGAGGGCATGTCCCACGGCGAGGCGAGCGCGATCACCGGCTGGCCCGTCGGCACCGTCAAGTCCCACATCCACCGCGGCAAGGACAAGATCCGCCAGCGGTTCTTCCCGGAGGGTTCCACCCATGCATGACCCATTGCCCGAACACGAGGACAAGCGCCTCGAAATGCTGTTCCGTCGCGACGCCGAACCGGTCGCCGACGACGGCTTCAGCGACGCGGTGATGCGCCAGGTCGCGCAGCGCGCCTGGCGGCGCCGGATCCTGCTCGCGGCCGCGGGCGCCGCGGGCGCCCTCGTCGCATTCCAGCCGGCGTGGCACCTGGCGTCCGCCTTCAGCCGCGAGCTCGTCCTGCTCGGCGCCCGGTGGCCGGAGCTCGCCTTCGTCCTGCAGACCCCCTACGCGCTCGGCGCGGGCCTGCTGTTCTTCGCCGTGCCTGCACTGGCGAAGTGGGTCGAGGAGTAGCCGGCGCCGGGACACCCCTTGCGGCCGTTGGGCCCTGCCGCCGGGACCCGTGCATAATCGCCGGCAGTCAACGTGCGACGGGGGGACGTGCTCATGGCATCCAGGCTGTTGGCGCCCGGCTGGTTATTGTCAGGACTGATTGCGGGCCTGTTGGCCACCCTGCCGGCGCGGGCCCCGGCCGCCCTTCCCCCCAGGCTCCCAGTGAGCGCATTCGGCACGCTGCCATTCATGGAGCAGGTAGAGATCTCACCGGACGGGCGGTACGTCGCCGCGCTGCTCGCCGGCAGCAACCAGAGCCACGACGTCGTCATCTATGACCTGGCAAAGCCCGGCAATGCACCCCCGTTCCGGGCGCCCTCCGGCGACTGGAGCGTCAACTGGATCCACTGGAAGTCGGCCAACCGGCTGCTGGTCAGCATGCGCAAGGCCTACTCCCGCCGTCAGGTCGGGGACCAGGTCGACGTCATCGAGACCCGCCTGTGGGCCATGAATGCCGATGGCTCCGATCTCAAGCGGCTGGTGCAAGCCAAGTCCGGTGCCAAGTCGAGCTCGGCGGAGACCATGGGAGCGACGGGTATCGTGCAGGTCGCCGACCGGGTCGTCGATTTCCTGCCCGAGGATCCGCGCAACATCCTGATGGCGTTCAATGCACGGGATCCGGCCCGACCCCAGCTGTACAAGGTGGATGTGTACAGTGACCGGCAAGCAGCGGTCGAGCCGGGCAGTTCGCTCATCCAGTGGTGGATGCGCGACCAGCAGGGGCGGGTGCGCCTCGGACAGGGCCGGGCGGTGGACGACCTGCAAGCGGGCCTGGCCACTTACCACAGGACCAGCGAAAAGGATGACTGGAAGGAGATCTGGGATGAGAGGAAGCGCAATGCCTCCTTCGATCCGGTCGTCTTCGACCAGAAGGATCCGGACGTCCTCTACGTCATTTCCGACCACGAGAATGGCCGCCTGGGACTGTACCGGTACCGGATCAGCAGCGCCGAATTCATCGACAAGGTGTTCCTGCACCCGGACGTGGACATCAGCGAGGTCCTCCTCGATCCGAAGGGGGTGTCGATCGAAGGCGTCCGGTACATCACGGAACTCACCCAGCTGGAGTGGTTCTCCAGCCGCACCGGCGACATCTACAGGGATATCCGGGCGCAGCTTCCGGGATGGGTGATTGCCATCGAAAGCCGCGCGCTGGACGACTCGAGAGTGGTGGTCCGTGCAGCCGCGCCCGATCACTCGCCCCGCTACTATCTCTACGAGCCAGCGACGAAGAAGCTCGAGTATTTCGCCTATACCTACGCGGAACTCGACAAGCACGACCTCGCCCGGGTCCTCCCGGTCCGGTACAAGGCCCGGGACGGTCTGGAGATATCCGCGTACCTGACGCTCCCGCGGGGTGCGGCGAATCCGCCGGCCAGTCCGCTGCCGGCCATCGTGATGCCCCACGGCGGTCCCGAGGCCCGCGACTACGCCGCCTTCGATCCCCTTGTCCAGATGCTCGCCAACCACGGCTATGCGGTGCTCCAGATGAATTTCCGCGGCTCGGCGGGCTTCGGGGCAGAGTTCAAGGCGGCGGGTGCGAAGGAGTGGGGCGAAGCGATGCAGGACGACATCACGGACGGCACCCGCTGGCTCGTGGAATCAGGAATCGCCGACCCCGGACGGATCTGTGTCTTCGGCGGCTCCTACGGCGGGTACGCCGCGCTCATGGGCGTCGTCAAGGAACCCGGCATGTATCGCTGCGCCGTGAGCGTCAACGGGGTAACCGACCTGCCGGATTTCGTCGCCTCGCGCCGGGAGTTCGTGGGTGGCATCCGTTCGACCACCCGCCAGATCGGCGACCTCTGGCGCGACAAGGACAAGCTGGAGCGCAATTCGCCGGCGCGGCGCGCAGCGGATATCCAGGTGCCCGTGCTCCTGGTGCACGGCACCGATGACCGGATCGTGCCGGTGGCCCAGAGCCGGAAGATGGCGGACGCGCTCAAGGGTGCGCGCAAGGTCCACGAGTACGTGGAGCTGGAGGGTGAGGATCACTGGCTGACGCACGCGGACACGCGGCTGCAATTCTTCGAGGAGCTGGACAGGTTCCTCGAGCAGCAGCTTCGCCAGTAGCCGTTACCCGGCTACGGCCGGGCGCACGCCGGCTACCGCGGCTTCAGCGCCACCCCCGTGGTAATCCGACCGCCCGGCTGGAGCACCACCTTGTCGCCGGCCACAAGGCCTTCGATCACCTGTGCCTCGAGGCCGTTCTCGAGCCCGAGTTCCACCGTTCGCAGCGCCGCCCGGCCGCCCTCGTCCACGAACACGGCCCACTGCCCCTGCTCGCGGAACAGCGCGGCCTGGGGCACCTTCAGCACGTTCGACGCCTCCGCGAGCACGATCCGGGGCTCCACCCGGTAGCCGTGGCCGAGGCGCGCCCACCGGTCCGCCGGATCGGTGAAGTCGATGATCACGTTCACCCGCTGCTCCTCGATGCCCAGCGCCGACACCTTGGTGAAGCCGAAGGGCTCCACGCGCCGGACGGTGCCGTTCAGGGGCGGGCCGCCACCCCAGGACTCGACCAGCACACGCTGGCCCGCTTCGACGCGCACGGCGTCGGTCGACAGCAGGTCGACGACGATCTCCATGTCGCCCGGATTGCCGATCTCGACGAGCGGTGCGCCGGACGTCACTACCGCCTCGCTCTCCTGAAGGACGCGCAGCACGCTGCCGCTGACCGGCGAGTAGACGTCCACGCAGTCGCAGTCCGGGCCTGCGCGCCGCCGGGCGACCGATGGCGCGGTGAGCCTGGCCCGGGCCTCCTCGAGCGCGGCGGCGGCCGTCTGCGCGCGGCGCTCCGCGGCGTCCCGGTCGTTCGCCGACACCACGCCCTGCCCCGCCAGTTGCCGGTAGCGCTTCAGCTCCGCCTGGGCAAAGTCCCGCTCCGCCTCGGCACGACGCACGGCCGCCCGGGCCTCCCGTTCGGACCGGACGTCGAGGAAATTCGGGTCGCTGGGCGCGATGCGCGCCACCACCGTCTTCTGTGCCGTCACGGCGTCACCAGCCTTCAGCTCGATCCGCCGCATGAGGCCTGCCAGCGGCGCGGACACGACGAAGACGTCCTTCACCCGCGTCTCGCCCTCGTCGCTCACCGTCACCTGGATCGGACCCTCGGCGATGGCGGCCAGGTCCACGGGTATCGGCTGGGGCCGGAACAGCCAGAGGAGCGCCAGGCCGCTGGCAGCGAGCATCGGCAGCCAGAACAGGAGTCGACGGGTTTGCGCAGACAGTGCCATGACGTTTCGCTTTGCTTGCAGGTTACTCGCGGGTCTTCAATACCGCGATCAGGTCCAGGGTATCCAGTCGACGCCGCACGAGGAACGCCGAGAAGAGCGTGGCAGCCACGATGATCAGCACGGCGACGCCGAGGGTCTGCAGCTCGATGGCCATCGGGATCCGGTACAGCTCCGTCTTGAAGGCACTGAGCATCAGGGCGCCGAGCCCGTAGCCCAGCACGCAGCCCACCGGCAGCGCGATGAGGGTGAGAAAGCCGATTTCGCCGAGCAGGATGTAGGAAATCTCGCGCCGGGTGAAGCCCAGCACGCGGAGCGTAGCCAGCTCCCGGCCGCGCTCGGACAGGGCGATGCGCGCC
>Ga0268299_1004499_pt1 | contig 10758 bp, 8 predicted proteins | sample NOBtaG_FD_193484 | JGI IMG/M metagenome (GOLD analysis project Ga0268299, IMG submission 193484) | Activated sludge microbial communities from bioreactor in Nijmegen, Gelderland, Netherland - NOB reactor | ecosystem: Engineered > Bioreactor > Aerobic > Activated sludge | place: Netherlands... | reverse complement strand
GGGCCAGGTGATGTCGAGGTGGTCGACCGACACCGGGTCGCGCCCGCCGAGGTCCACCTCGATGGCCCCGTCGTCCCGCTCGAAGCGGACCTGCACGGGGTTCGAGCCGTCCCGCGGATGGAGCACCACCTGGTAGGTGTGCCCGTCGCGGTACCAGGTCACGATCTTGGTGCACTCGCCGGTGTCGGTGGGGGCGAGCCGCTCCCCCACCAGGGCGTTGAGCAGGGTGGACTTGCCGGCCTTGACCTTGCCGGCGATGGCCACCCGCAGGGGCTCGTCGAGCCGGTGCCGGGCCTCGGCCAGGGCCTCGGCCCCCGGCACCCCGGCGAAGGCCCGCTGGGCCCCGTCGAGCAGATCACGGGTGCTGATGATCAGCTGCTCGCTCATGTCGGCTACCTCGTCCCCGCCGTGGCCGCCGGCTGACCCGTGAGCCGCTCGGCCTGGGTGCGAAGATTCTTGATCCGGTCCAGCTCGGCCTGGACGTCCTTGATGCGCTTCGATTTGTCGGCCTCGGCCACCCGCACAGCGTCCTGGGCCGACTTGAGGGCCTCCGAGGTCGAGCGGTTCAGCTCCTCGGCCCGGGCCGAGTAGTGATCTCGCAGCTGACGCTGGACCCGCCGCAGTGTGTCCCGGCTGTCCTTGCCCACCTGGAACTGCACCTCGTCCGAGTAACGGCGCACGGCGTTCTTGGCTTCGCTCCGGCGCCGCAGAAGGGCCCGCTCCTTCTCGTCTTTCAACGTCTTGCGGCCGAGGATGATGCCGGCACCGAACTGGAGCGGCAACAGGACCGGGGCGAGACCGGGCACCACCAGGCTACCCATCAGACCCACCATCAAGAAGCCGGAGTAGGAGCCTCGCAGGGCGGTGAGGCCCTTGGTTCCGGCGCCCATCCCCTCCATCTCGACGTGGGGGTCGATCGAGACCCGGCTCAGCACGTTGGCCGCGTTGTGGATCTCGAGGTCGGCGAACAGCTCGTGGCCCTCCTGGCCGAAGTGGCGGGCCACCTCCGACGACAGGGTGGCGGCCCGCTCGGTGAGGTAGCGGTAGTTGGCCACGACGGCCTGGGACACGGCGTTGGTGAGCCACGGCTCGAACTCGTCCCACGAGTCGAGCGGATCGAAGGCCTCGATGGCGGTGTCGGACTCCGCCATCACCGCCCGCATCCGGGCCCGCAGGTCGAAGTCGATGTCGCTGGTGAGGTCGCCCACCCCGTCGTTGAGGGTGGTGCTCCAGCGGGACGCCTGGCCCCGCAGCGCCTCGGCCCGGGCCTTGGCCCCCTCCAGGCCGGCCACGAGGGCGGCGCTGGCCGCCGGGTCGCTCAGCGCGCTCTTCTCCGCCTCGAACTGGCCGGCCAGCTGGTCGCACACGGCAAGCAGGTCCCTCTGGGCGTTGATCCGGTTGGTGCGGGCCTTACCGGCGATGAGGTCGTTGGTGATGTACTGGATGAGGGCGGGAAAGCCCGACTGGGCGTTGAGCTCCTTGTCCTCCCGTCGGATGGCCTCCATCCGCAGCATCGACGAGACGGCCAGGATCGGCAGGTTCAGCCCGAGCCGGGCCAGGTGGCCCTTGTTGATCTCCATGACCTCCCGCCACCGCGGGTAGAGGTCGGTCTTGGTCATCACGCACACTGCGCTGGGGCACAGCTCCAGCGCCTGGGCCAGGAAGTCCATCTCGGCCCGGGTGTACTCCTGGGAGGCGTCGCTGATGAACAGCAGGGCGTCGGCTATGGAGATGGCCCCCATCCCGGCGGCCGCGTGGGCCCCGCTGAGGCCACCCACGCCGGGCGTGTCGACCAGGATCAGCCCGTCGGCCAGCAGCTTGCGGGGGACCTCGATCTCCACCCCCTTCACGATCACCGACGGGTCGATCCCGCCCAACTCGGTGGCGTAGGCCCGGATCTGGTCGAGCGGGATGGCGATCCGCTGGCCCTCGCCGTCGGGATCGTTGGCCGACTTGACCAGGGCGAAGGCCCGGCGCTCGGGGCCGTGGCGCACGATGGTGTGCACGGCGGTGGCGATGTCGTCGTCGACGGGGCAGATGTTGACGTTCACGATCGCGTTGACCAGCGAGCTCTTGCCCTGCTTGAACTCGCCGATCGCCACCACCTGGACGTCGGGCTTGCGCACCCGCTCCAGGGTGACGTTCAACCGGTGAACCAGGTCGGGCCGTCCGTAGGCGGTGGCCGCCTTGACGCCGAGCTCGAGCGCTGCGCGGACGTCTCCTTGTGGATCCGGGGCACTCATCGTCTTCGACACTATCCCCACGGGGCCCGGGAGCGCTCCCGCTTACCGCCGACAGCGCAGCGTGTTAAGCGCAACAGCACAGCGTGATGGCCAGGTACGATGCGATGTGGTGAGGGGTAGTCGACTGGCGATCGGGGCGGGAGCCACCGGACGGACCCACCTGCTGCGCTCGTGGGTGGCCGAGGCCGGCCTGGCGTCGTCGTCCACCGTCGCCAGCCCCGAGGGAAGCGCCGTCTGGCTCACCGGGAGCCCCCTGCGGCTGGTCACCGGAGCCGACGTGGCCGCCGCCCGGGCTGGGCGACCGGCGATGCTGGTGGCCGACGACCTCCAGTGGTTCGACCCCGACGCCCTGGCGCAGCTGGTCGACGCCGCCACCGCCGGCGACGGGCGGGTGGCCGTGGTGGCCAGCCGCCGCCCGGCCGACGGAACCGAGCCCGCCCCCGACGCCCTCGACCTGCTCACCGAGGTGCTCACCCGGGACGAGCCGGCCCACCGGACGGGCCTGCTCGACCTCGACGCCTTCGCCCCGGCGGTGGCCGCCCTGCGGGCCGCCCGGGGGTCGCCCACCGCTGGCTCGGCCGGCGCTCTCAACACCGCCGAGCTGGCGGCGCTGCACACCGCCACGGCCGGATCGGTGGGGTTGGCCGCCGACCTCATCGCCACCGGATGGACCCCCGACGACCTCACCCCCGGAGCTGAGACGGCGGAGGCCGTGGTGGCCCGGGTACGGCGGGCGGGGCCGGCGGCCACCGAGCTGGCCCGGCTGTGGTCGCTGATCGACCCCGACGACGTGGAAGGCGGCCCCCCGGCCGAGCTGGCCCTGGCCCTCCGCGCCCTGAGCCAACCCCTGCGGTCCGAAGCGCCTCCCCCCTCGCTCGACAGCGCCGAGCGTGCGGCGCGGGCCGGCGGTCTGCTCAGCGGCGACGGGTCCCTCATCCCCGTGGTCCGGGCGGCTCTGGCCGCCGACCTCACCGGGGCTCAGCGGGGCTCGGGCCACGACCGTCTGGCTGCGGTGCTGGCCGGCACCGACCCGGCCGCCGCCGCCCGGCACCTCCTGGTGGGCGACGGCCAGATACCCGACGCCGCCCGCATCCTGGCCGGGGCTGCCCTGGGCGCCGCCGGGGGCGAGCCGGAGCTGTTCGCCGCTCTGGTCGAGCGGGCCGAGCGGCTGGGGCTGGCCCCGACCGAGGGGGCCGTGGTGCGGGCCCTGGGCGCCTTCCACCTGGGTTCGGCCGACGCCCTGGCCCACCTGGAACGGGCCGAGTGGGCCCAGAGCATCTCCGGGGGCGAGGACGAGCCCCTCGACGACCGCACGGTGGCGCTCGGCTACGGCCTCGACCTGCGCGACCTCCGGCTGGCCTCGGCCGCCGCCCGCCCTCTGGCCGGTCCCCTGGCCCATCCCCTGCGCTCGGTGGCCCTGGTACTGGCGGGCCGGCCGCCGGCGCCTCCCGGCGACGGGGCGGCCGCCGCCCGGCCGGCGCCCCTGGGCCGGGTGTTGGGCTCGGTGGCCGGCGCCGTCGACGACCTCGCCCGGGGCGACCAGCGCACCGCCCTGGCCGGCCTGGTGCAGGCGGCCGACGACTTCGACCGCCTCCATCCCACCGCCCCCCTGGGCTTCACCCCACACGGCGTGGGGGCGTTGGCAGCGCTGCTCACCGGTGACCTGGTGGCGGTGGAGCACCTGTGCAACCAGGCCGTGGCCCACGGCAGCGGCGGGCCGGGCGAAGACCTGTTCCACCATCTGGTGCGGGCCTACGGGCGCCTGGTGCGGGGCGATTACCGCTCCGCCCTGGAGCTGGGGCGCCGCCACCGCCGGCCCGACCTCCTGGCCGGCGCCGCCGACTTCGGCGAGGGCGACATCGACGCCATGGACCAGGTGGGCCCCGCGGTGGACGCCCTGGCCCTCCCCCAACGGGACCGGCTCGTGCTGGCCGCCCTGGAAGCCGCCATCGCCCGGCGCTCGGGCGACACCAGCCGCCTGCGGGCGTCTTGGCAGGCGGCCGAGCAGGCGTTGCTCCGCCCGTCCGCCACCTGGCTCCTGCTCGATGTGTTCACCGAGCTGCTGGCGGCCGGGGCCCGCTTGGGAGATCGTCGCCGGGTGGACCCGGTGGTGGCCGAGCTCACCGATCAGGCGCTGTCCCTGCCCGCCGCCGGGCCCGGCCCCACCGCCGGCTGGTGGCTGCGGCTCCAGGTGGCAATCGCCGGGGAGGACAGCGAGGCGGTGGCCGAGGCGGCCGCCGAGCTGGGCCGCCTCGCCCCCACCGACGAACGGTCGCAGGCCCGGGTGCATGCCGGGGCGGTGTGGGCCGGGATCGTGACCAGCAAGGCCTCGGAGCGGCGCAACCTGGAAGCGCAGGTGGTGGCGGCCGCCGAGCGGATGTCGGCGGTGGGCGACGGCTGGGAAGCGTCCCGTCTCCTGGGTCAGGCGGCGCTCGACGAAGACGACCCCCGGGTGGCCCGTCGGCTGCTGGAGATGGCCCGTGTGTCGGCCACCGAGCCGGTGGAGACATCGGGCGACGACGCCCTGGTGGCGCTCGGCCTGTCGGACCGGGAGGCCGAGGTGGCGCTGATGGTGGTGGAGGGCCGGACCCACAAGGAGATCGGGGCCCAGCTGTTCATCTCTCCCAAGACGGTGGAGCACCACGTGGCCAAGATCCGCCAGAAGCTGGGCGCCACCAGCCGGGCCGAGCTCGTCGCCTCCATCCGGGCTGCCGCCGGCGGCAGCTAGGCCGCCCACCTCCCCGTTCACCAGCCGTTCACCCGCCGCGACGCACGGGAGACGGCCTGGGCACATGCTCCTAGCCAGGTGCTGAAGCAACCCCTAGGACGGCACCCCCCGATCCCCTATGGTGGCCCCAGGGGTAGGGGGTAAACCCCGATACGGAGCGGGGCCGGGCGGCGTAGGTTGAGCTTCAGCAAGCAACACACACCCCAAGCGAACGAATCAACCAAGCAACACCCAACGGAGGGAAAAGAAATGTCCGACCTGTCGCAGTACAACCCCGTCGAGTACGTCCAGACGCTCATCGAGCGCATCGCTGGTGGCGACGTCGCCGCCGTCCAAGAGCTCCGGGACGCCGACGTCAGCGACGCCGACGTCAAGGCGGCCCTCGAGAAGGTGACCCCCGCCGAGGCCCACGACGAGATCGCCGACGGCTACGACGCCGCCCCCGATGGCATCGAGGGCAAGCTCGACTACATCCAGGGCCTGATCGAGAACAACCAGATCGCCAACAACGTCGACCAGAGCCAGCACGTGAGCGGTGAGGTCCACCGCGACGTGGTCTCCGACAACGACTCCAACGTGGCCAACGCCACGGCAGAGGGCGCCATCGCCGGCGACGAGGTCTACGACAACCAGGTCCAGACCGGTGACGGCCAGCAGGTCGGGGGCGACTCCGGCGTGCAGAACCAGGGCGACAACTCGGGCCAGATCGCTGGCGACGACGCCTACGCCGACAACGTGACCAGCGGCGACAACAACACCGTGGCCTCCGACTGGGCCAGCGGTGTCGGCGAGGGCCAGGTGTCGCAGGACGGCGCCTACATCAACGACTCGGCGCAGGCGTTCGGCGAGGGTTCGGTGACCAACGAGGCCAACGACAGCTACGACTCGCACGACACCTACACCGCCACGGCCACCGCCACCGACTCGTTCAACACCGACCTGCAGGACAACGACACCCAGACCCAGATCGCCGAGACCCACGACGGTGGCTACGAGCCCACCTTCGAGCACGACGACTACAAGGGTGACGACTACGACGGCCACGATCACGACCACGACGGTCACTTCGACGTCGACATCGACGACCACAGCATCGATCAGGACGCCTTCCTGGACAACTGATCCCCACCGGCGGTGACCCCGCCGAGATGAGCAACTGAACACCTCATGCAGGGCCCCGGCCTGGCCGGGGCCCTTTGCATGCCCGACGCAACCATCCGACACAGATCACGACACCGAGGAGGGGTCATGAGCCACACCACCGACACGAGCATCAGCCCCGCCTCCGCCCGCCGCTACGGGCTCATCGCCGGGGTGGCCGCACTGGCCGCCGCCACCGCCCTGCTGGGCTACGCCCGGTTCGCCCCGGCCGACGCCACCCCCCTGGGCACCGCCAACGGCGAGGCCGTCACCGTGGAATCGAGCACGTCGACCACGGAGCGGAGCACCACCTCCACCACGGCCGAGCCCACCACCACGTCCACCACGGCCGAGCCGACCACCACGAGCACGGCCAAGCCGACGACCACCACCGAGAAGGCGACGACCACCACGGCCAAGCCGACGACCACCACGGCCAAGAAGGTGACGACCACCACGGCCAAGAAGGTGACGACGACGACGGCCAAGGCCACCACCACCAGCTCGTCGTCGACCAGCTCGACGTCGACCTCCACGTCCACCTCGACCTCCACCTCGACGACCACGCCCTCGAGCACCTCGACGTCGACCAAGGTGACGATCAAGGCGCCCATCACGATCGCCACGGCGCCGGTGGTGAACGCGGGCTGAGGGAGAGCGTCAGATCGACGGGTTCCGGCCCCTCACACCACCTCCTCCTCGGGGGCCGGAACCCGTCCGAAGGCCGCCAGCAGGGCCAGGTCGTAGCCCACCTTGATCGACCCGGCCAGCACCAGGGGCCAGCGCAGGTGCCCGGCATCGAGCAGCAGCCCGGCCAGTACCGGCCCGGGCACGGCGGCCAGGCTGCGGGCCACGCCGGTGACGGCGGCGGCCGCCGTCCGCTCGGGGGCGGTGACCACCGCCATCACGTAACTGGTCCGGGCCGGCACGTCCATCGTGGACAGCAGGGCCCGGGCCAGCAGCAACGCCACCGCCAGCTCCACCCGGGGAACGAGGGCCGCCCCCACCAGGAACAGGTTGGCCGGGATGTGGGTGAAGGCCATGGTCCGCACCAGCCCGATGCGGCGGGCCAGCACCGGCGACGCCAGCATGGAGGCCGAGGTGGCCAGGCCGGTCCAGAACAGGATCAGGCCGGCGGCCGTGACCGACAGCCCGAAGCGGGCGAAGAGCCACAGCACCAGGATCGACTGGCCGGCGAACCCCGAGCCGAACGAGTCGACGGCGAACAAGGCGGTGAGGCGGAGCACGATGGAGCGGGACGGCCCGAGGCCGGCCCGGGCCGCGGCCGGAACCTCCACCGCCGGTGACAGCCGGTGGTACACGGCAAGGCCCGCCAGACCCACCGCACCGTAGAGGGCGAACGCGGCCCTCGCCGGCACCAGGCCGGCCACCGCCGACCCGGCGGCCAGCGAGAGCGAGCCGACCAGGGCGTAACGGGCGAAGAGAGCGGTGCGGTGCTGGTCAGCCACCGCCTGTGACAGGACCGACTGCTCCACCGGCACGAACACGCTCACGTCGCCCCCGGTGGGGTTGGCCGTGCCGACGAAGGCGACCAGTGCGAGGAGGGGCAGCGTCGCCACCAGACCGAAGCCGGCGCCCGTGACCGCCATCAGCACCGCCGCCGCCATCAGGAGCCGGCGGCGGGTCCAGGAGCGGGCCAGGAACGGCAGGCTGAGTGTGGCCGCCGCACTGCCCACCAGGCTGAGCGTGCTGACCAGGCCCACCTGGGCGGCCGAGAAGCCGAGGGCCACCAGATGGGCCGGGAGCACCACAGCGGCCAGGCCGTCGACCACACCCCGGGCCGAGCGGAACCCGAGCACGCGGCGGGCGTCACCGGAAGGCACCGCGTCAGGCTACGACCCCTAGTATCGGGCGGTGGACGTACGCATCTTCACCGAACCCCAACAGGGCGCCAGCTACGAGACGCTGCTGGCCGCCGCCCTGGCCACCGAGCAGAGCGGCTTCAGCGGCTTCTTCCGCTCGGACCACTATCTGAAGATGGGAGGGGTGTCGGGGCTGCCCGGGCCCACCGAGGCGTGGGCCACGCTGGCCGGCCTGGCCCGCGACACCACCCGGATCCGCCTCGGCACCCTGGTGAGCCCGGTGACGTTCTACCGGCCCGGCCCCCTGGCCATCACCGTGGCCCAGGTAGACGCCATGAGCGGCGGCCGGGTGGACTTCGGGTTCGGGTGCGGCTGGTACGAGGCCGAGCACCAGGCGTACGGTCTGCCGTTCCCCCCGCTCAAGGAGCGGTTCGACCTGATGGCCGAGTACCTGGAGCAGATCACGGGCCTGTGGGCCACCCCGGAGGGCGAGACGTTCTCCCACCAGGGTCGCTTCCACACCTTCACCGACTCCCCGGCCCTGCCCAAGCCCACCCAGCGGCCGGGCCCGCCGATCATCATCGGCGGGCGGGGCAAGAGCCGCACCCCGGCCCTCACCGCCCGTTACGCCTCGGAGTACAACACGGCCTTCTGCCCGGTGGAGGCGGCCACGTCGGCCTATCGCCGCGTGCGTGAGGCGTGCGAGCGCATCGGGCGCGATCCCAACGAGCTCGTCTACTCCCAGGCCCTTGTGCTGTGTGTGGGGGCCGACGAGGCCGAGGTGAGCCGCCGGGCCGCTGCCATCGGCCGCGAGGTGGCCGAGTTGCGGGAGAACGGCGCCGCCGGCACCGTCGAGGAGGTGTTGGCCAAGCTCGTCCGCTACCGCGACGCCGGCGTGCAGCGCTTCTACCTCCAGGTCCTCGACCTGAGCGACCTCGACCACATCGCCCTGGCCGGGGCGGAGATCGTCCCCCAACTACTCGACTAGGGGTTGAGGCGCTCCCGGGTCCAGGGGGTGCCGGGGCCGGCGGGCCGGGTGTAGCGGAGACGGTCGTGAAGGCGGTTCGTCCGGCCCTGCCACAGCTCGATGGTGTGGGGCACCAGGCGCCAACCGCCCCAGTTGTCGGGCCGGGGCACGGGGCCGGGGTGGGCCGCCTCCAGCTCCTCGTAGCGGCGCAGCAGGTCAGCCCGGGTGGCGATGGGCCGGCTCTGGTCCGAGGCCATCGAGCCGATCTGGGAGCCCCGGGGCCGGAGGTCCCAGTAGGCGTCCGACTCGGCCGGCGGCACCTTCGCCACCGGGCCCGCCACCATCACCTGGCGGCTGAGGGCCAGCCAACCGAAGGTGAGCGAGGCCCGGGGCACGGCCGTCATCTGCTGCGACTTGTTCGAGTCGTAGTTGGTGTAGAAGTCGAAGCCGGCGTCGCTCGCTCCTTTGAGCAGCACGAACCGGCTCCAGGGCTGGCCCTCGCCGTCGACGGTGGCCAGCACCATGGCGTTGGGCTCGTCGATCCCGGCCTCCACCGCCACCCGCAGCCACCCGGTGAACTGCACCAACGGATCGGGGTCGGCCTCGTCTTCGACCAGACCGTGCTCCTCGTACTCCCGCCGCATCCGGGCGAGATCCATCAGGAGCGGGGCTCGGTGGGCGCCGGGGTGCGGGCGAACTCCTCGGCCACGTGCTCGAAGGTGAGGAGCGACACATCGGCCCCGGCCGCCGCCTCGTTCTCCTCCTGCTGCATGCGGGACAGTCGGGCCGCTTTCTGCCGGGCCTTGCGCTCCTCCTCGTCACGGCGCATCTCGGCCCCGGCCCACTTGGTGAAGATCGTGACGATGATGCCCCACAGCACGAACCCGCCCACCAGCTTCATGATGGCGCCGGCCGCCTGCTGGTCGCTCAGGGCGTCGATCCCCCACAACCGCTGGGGTGTGTCGTAGTTCCGGTACACCACGTCGTTGGCGAACACCAGCCACCCGCCGGGCACGGTGGGCACGATCGACATCATGAACAGGTAGATGCACTGGGCCAGCGGCTTGAGCCGCCAGCTCTTCACCGGGCTGAGCACCGGCATCCACATGAGGAGGCCCGACAGGAAGATGACCAGGTGGAGCGAGAAGTGCAGGGGCCCGTACCGGGCCGACGCCTCCACCACGTCGGTCCAGTGGAGGAAGGCGGTGAGGGCGTTGTAGCTGACGCCGGCGACCAGCGGGGCCGAGGCCCGGCGCAGCAGCCGGTACGACCGGGAGCCCTCCGGCATCAGCAGCAGGAACAGCCAGTTCGGCAGGGCCAGCAGGAACATCGCCGGCACCAGCATCGAGATGAACAGGTGCTGGAGCATGTGGGCCGAGTACAGGTACTGCTCCGCCACGTTGTGCACCGGCCAGTCCGACACGCCCCACAGGCTGAGGGCGGCGGCCAGGTACCAGCCCTGCTGGCGCCGGGTCATCGGCGGGTGGCCGGCCGCCACCGCCTTGGGCTCCAGCACCCGCTTCATGTACACGGCGATGGCCACGATGCCGGCCATCAGCACCCAGACCTCGGGGTGGGCCTGGTACCCCACGTCCCCCAGCCCGATGCCGTCCGCCGCGATCATGGAATCAGATGTTGAACCGGAACGAGGCGATGACGGCGGCGTACACGGCGCCGGCCAGCAGGATGGCGCCGAAGAAGGCCCAGGTGAACAGTCGGCCGTTCAGGATCTTCAGGTCGAAGTAGAGGTGCATGAACGCCCCGGCGACCAGGAAGAACTTGATGGTCATCATCACCAGCAGGGGCACGACGAGCGTGGCGCCCTCGAACCCCAGGAACGACCAGGCGACCTCCACC
>Ga0268299_1004498_pt1 | contig 10761 bp, 10 predicted proteins | sample NOBtaG_FD_193484 | JGI IMG/M metagenome (GOLD analysis project Ga0268299, IMG submission 193484) | Activated sludge microbial communities from bioreactor in Nijmegen, Gelderland, Netherland - NOB reactor | ecosystem: Engineered > Bioreactor > Aerobic > Activated sludge | place: Netherlands... | reverse complement strand
CGCCCTCCGGTGATTTCGGGCAAATTTTTGAGCAAAAAAATATTGCGCCCCCGCCGTCGCCGGGCCCTGCGGGCGGCGCGCTGGCACGGGCGGCCGTGCTGTGGCAATTCCTGTTGGCACGGATTTACCTGCCACTTTTGGGGACTGGCCGGATCCGGCATAGTTCTGAAAATGCCTACTTGAAGGACCATTTCATGTCCTACACCGCTCAAAAATGCGTGGAATTGCTGGTCGAAAACCTGCATTCAGCCCGAAATGCGGGCGATGCCACTCTGGAAGAGGCCGAAATGCGGCTTCGCCAAGCCATCGAAAGCCAGGCCAAATACCTGGAAGACAATCCTGAAACCTGGGTACTAACACCCGAAAAGTTCATGCGGCCGGATCGTCCACACGGCACCCTGCTGAGCGCCCTGCGATTGTTCGTGAAAGAACCGCACACCCCGCAAATTCCGCCCGAAAACCCGGAAAACGAATCCGCCCGCGAGCGCAAAAACCGGCTGTATGCCCACTTGCTTTCCCTCGGCGCCAACCGCACCCACCCCGGCACCTTCTCCCGCTGGTATTCCGAATACGGCCCGCAGCACCTGGAGGCCTGCATGACCTACATGGCCCAGCAAGCCGAACGCCGACGCCAGGCTGGAAAGCCGCAAAAACGGGAATTTGACGGCAACCGGGGCGGCGCTTCGGCCTATTTCGCCAGCCTGATCGCCCGTTTCGATAGCCAGGGTGTACAACGCGAACTGGAACTTTCCGAACGGCAAAAAATCAAAAATGCGCTCTGGGAAAAGGTCTTCGCCATGCAAGCCAAGCAGACTTCGCCCGAAATAGAACAGCTCCGGGCAGATATGTCGGTGATCTACCACCGCATGTGCGCGGAGCCGGATTTCCGCGACGCTACCCTGCGCGACACCAACGCTTTTTTCCAAATGCGGATCGAAAACTACACCACGCCGACTTTCATCGTGCTGGCACACCACGTCCTTCAACAGCAACACAACTGATCATGCAGACTGCCACTGCCACCCGCCGTCCGCCCCGCAAACGCCGCAAAACCCGTTGGCAATACGGCACGGAATCCGAGTTCAAAATGCTGGTATTCGCCGGCGACCGCTGGCTCGCGCCGCTATACTCGCACGACGTACCCAACAAGGCCATCGCCAGGGGAACGCGGGCAGAATTCTCCCAGGCGCAAAAGATCGAACGGCTCCAGCAGTTGTTCGCCAAAGGCGGCACCCGGGGAAATGCGTTCAGCCCGCTGACCGTCACCTTTGCGGTGATTTTGCCCAACTTTGGGAAAATGACCGACGCCGTGTCGCGCTGGTCGCCGCATTCCGGTTGGCAAGCAGCGCAGCGAAAAGCACCCTCCCCTCTTCCGAAATGCGCGTGGCGACTATGGCTGGCCGGCAGCCCGAATTACACGTTCCGGGCCGATCCCCAATGCGGCGAGTTCCGGCAATTTGCGGCGAATTTTGCGGCGAGTAAGCCGGATTTAGTTGCCCGCTTTGCCGATCCGGAATCCGGCGAATTGCCGCATTCCTTCTTAGTTGCGGCTTTCCTGGGCGAAGTTGCCCGGCGCATGCAAGCCAAACAGAAATACGCCCGCGCCTATATCTATCACGGCGAATCCACACAACCCGTTTTGCGTGTCGATCTGGCTTCCGGCCGCTTATGTGGCATCGGCCAGGGCGGCGGCTGGGTCTCACCCGAATTTTTCTTTACGCTTTAATCCGCCAAACCCATGCGCGATCAACGGCCCAACTCTTCCCGCGAATACCAGCCCAAAATGCGGCAAAATCCGACCCAAATGCGGGAAGATGCCGGCATGTCGCAATATGTTTTTGGCAAAATCCCACCGCAGGCCCTGTCCCTGGAAGAAGCGGTCCTGGGCGCGCTGATGATTGACCGGGAAGCGATGAACATTGTCTCGGATTTGCTCACGCCCGAGGCATTTTACACACCCGCACACCAGGCCATCTACCAGGCGATAATGCGGCTACACGACCAGCAACACCCCGTGGACCTTCTCACCGTGACCGAGGAACTGCGCAAATGCGGCGAGTTGGAGCGCGCGGGTGGCAGTTATTACTTAGTGGAACTGACCAACCGCGTGGCATCTGCGGCCAACATCGAGTATCATAGCCGCATTATCCAGCAAAAACACATCCAACGGCAGATCATCGCCACCGGCGCTAAAATGGTGAAGGACGGCTACGAAGACACCATCGACTGTTTCGCTGCGCTCCAAAATGCGGAGCAGGGTTTATTCGCCATTACCCAAAATACGCTGTCTCGCTCCAGCACCAAGGTGGCGTCTCTCGCATTTTCAACGTTCAAACAGATTGAACAGAATGCCCTGAAAGCACGAACGGGCGATGGCATCACCGGAAAATCATCCGGCATTGAGGGAATAGATGCCCTGACCGGCGGCTGGCACGACTCCGACCTGGTCATCCTGGCCGCCCGGCCCGGAATGGGCAAAACCGGATTTGCGCTTTCGGTGGCGATAAATGCGGCGAAATGCGGTATTCCCGTCGCATTTTTCAGTTTGGAAATGGCCAATATGCAATTGGTCATGCGCATGATGGCTATGCTGGGCGAGGTTAACGGTCAAAAAATGCGGGACGGCAAACTCTCCGATGAGGATTTGATGGTCCTGGCCGGAGCCGCCGAACAGCTGCATAACCTGCCCATCTACCTGGACGATACACCCGGCATCAGCATCCCGGAAATGCGGGCCAAATGCAGGCGGCTCAAGCGGCAACACGATATTCAATTGGTCATCGTGGATTACCTGCAACTGATGACCCTCACGCCCGGCGGCATGGAAAACAAAAACGCCAACCGCGAGCAGGAAGTGTCCGGCATCAGCCGGGCCTTGAAGGGCCTGGCCAAGGAACTGAACGTGCCGGTCATCGCATTGTCGCAGTTGAGCCGGGCCGTGGAAACACGCGGTGGCGCCAAGCGCCCGCAACTCTCCGACCTGCGTGACAGCGGCGCGGTGGAGCAGGATGCGGACATCGTATCCTTCATCTACCGGCCCGAATACTACGGCATTCTGGAGGATGAAGCCGGCGAATCGCTTAAAGGCATTGCCGAGATCATCTTCGCCAAAAACCGGCACGGCGATACCGATACGGTGAAAGTGAAATTTGAAAAACAGTTCACCCGCTTTTCGACGCTGGAAAGCCACCCGCATTTTTTTGCCTCGGTAGTTGCAAATGCGGGGCATAGACAAAGTGGCACGCCCAATAATCCGGCGAGTTTGGGCGGCGACGCTGCCTTTCCCGACAGCCCGCCACCCTACGGCGGGATAAAGCCCGCCAGCCGCAACGACAAGGACATTCCATTTTAAAACATCCCAGATATGACACCACTCCTGGAACAACACCCGGCGGGTCTGCACGTCGCCCGCGCACACGAAGTGCCGGATTATTCCGGCACTAAGGCACTAAAACGCCGCATTATCCGGCACAAAGCGCCGCATTTCAATCCAACCAGCCGCATTTCCTTGCACATACTGGACTGGATCGGCCGTGCACAACTCAAACCTATCGTGCCCTGCGAATGGCTGCACACAAAAGCCCTCAGACTCGCCTTATGCTGCAATCCCTACCCCACCGGTCCCTGCGACCGATGGCTGTTGTGCCGTCCCGACGGTGTGGCTTGCTTCACGGCGACATCCCCGGAAATCGCCCGCCTGCATTTCTATTCCATCACCGGTGGCCTTCAGGCTGCCTAAAACTACCTGCTATGACTAACCATAAAAAATCACCGCATTACGCCGTGTCCTGGTGGCTTTGGAACGGCGAAACCTTTGAACGCCACGACCTTGAAGTGGAAGCTGTGGAGATCGCCAAATGCGGCAAGTACCGCTTTTTTCGAATCGCAAATGCGGTGAATAATCCAAAGCCCGGCCGCGAATGGCTTATTGCCGAGGGCGGCACCGGATATGTGCTGGCCTACGGTCCGGATGCACAGACCGTACTCAAAGTGGCGCGTGGGCGCTTTCAGTTTGAAAAAGAAGGGATTCGGGAAGCGGATGTGACTTGTTTTATTCAGGGGCATTTGAACTCCTTGCAACGACACGTAGGCCACTTACCGCATTTCCAACTTCCCGCGCCACATAAGAACATCACTCCGATCCTTCAAGCGGGTGAAATGCTCCTTGCCCAACTCATCTGAATTATCATGACCTGCATCTCGAAAAATGCGGCGAAATCGCCGGATTTCCTGCTTATCGACTTGTTTTGCGGCGCCGGCGGTACTTCCACCGGCGCCGAGAAAAGCGGCGTTTGTAAAGTAATCGCCGCAATCAACCACGATCCGGTGGCGATTAAAAGCCACGCGGCAAATCACCAGGGCGTATTGCACCTGACCGAAGATATCCTCCAGGCTGACATCACGCCGATTCAAAATGCGGTCAATTATTGGAAAATGCGGTACCCCGACGCCGCATTGGTATTATGGGCCAGTTTGGAATGCACTAATTTTTCCAATGCGAAAGGGGGCTTGCCCCGTGATGCGGATTCCCGTGCACTAGCCGATGGCCTGTTCCGGTATATCGACGCATTACAGCCGGATTATCTGCTTATCGAGAACGTGGAAGAGTTCATGGCTTGGGGGCCTTGTATCCCCAAGGTGATTCAAAGCAAGGACGGCGACTATTGCCCGCTTCACTTCGACCGGAAAAAAGGGCAAATGCGGCCCTACCTGGTCCCCGAAAGCCGCAAATCCGGCAAGGACTACGTGCGCTGGGTAAAAAAGGTGCAGTCGCTCGGTTACTGCCACGACTGGCGTTTGCTAAATGCGGCGAATTTCGGTGGCGTGACCATCCGGGAGCGGTATTTCGGCGCATTTTGGCGGTCTGGCGCCGCATTTTCATGGCCGGAACCTACACACGTAAAACGTCCGGCCAGCGGCAACCTGTTCCGGGAAAAATTGAAACCCTGGAGGCCGGTAGCCGAGGTGCTCGATTTCCCGGATTTGGGCCGTAGCATTTTCGACCGCAAAAAGCCGCTGGTGGACCGCACTTTACGGCGCATTTTGTCGGGTTTGCGGAAATTCCATACAAAGCCGTCCGTGATGACCTGCAACTCGCCCGGTTATTGTACCGGCGTCGATCAACCGGTGGGCGCTGTCACCACCGCCGGTCACAAGGCGCTGATAACGCCCATGCTGCAATCGTACTTTGGCAACGGACAGTGTTCGTCGGTCAAACAACCGGCTCCCACCTGCACGACGAAAGACCGCATGGCCTTAGTCAGTCCGATTTCCTGGATAGACCGGAATTTCATCAGCGGGCGCTCGCAGAGCGTTGCCGAGCCGGCGGGTAGCCTGCTAACGGTGCCGAAGATGAATCTATGTTCCGCATTCCTGGTCAACCCGCAATTTAAAAGTGCCGGAAGCTCGGTGAGCGCCCCGGCTCCCACCATCATAGCCCGGCAAAAGTCCTATCCCCTTTCCCTTGCTACACCGGTACTGAATGGTCCACCAAATTGGCAGGAACAACCCGGAGATTCCCCGGTAATGCGGGAACTAAAGGCATTCATGCAGGCACATGGCATTGCCGACATTTACATGCGGATGTTGAAAGTGATCGAATTGAAACGTATTCAGGGCTTTCCCGACCACTATGTTTTATACGGTCCGCAGCACGAGCAAAAGAAATTCATCGGAAACAGTGTCGAGACGGGTGTGGTAAAAGCCTGGTTTCAGGCGATGTCGGAAGCAAAGCAGGCGGAGCTTCAAAAAGCGGTAGCATAGGTATTTGATGAGAACTTGGGTATAAAACAGGCATGTATGATAAAAACGTAGTAAATAATCAAAAACAATGCACATATTTGCAACGAAATTTTAAACCACAAAAACACTTCACCCATGAAAAACCTGTTTATCCTTCTGCCCCTGCTGTGCCTAACCCTATCGTTGAACGCACAGCAACTGCAACCCGCCACCGTTAAAGCCGTCCACGACGGCGACAGTTACAAACTCTCTTTCGCAAATGCTGAAAAGCCCGATAGCGCCGTTTGGGTGCGCCTTTACGGCGTAGATGCGCCGGAAGTGCGTTTTCCGGGAGTGATCCCGTTCGACCAACCCTTCGGCCGCGCCGCTGCCGACAGCGTCCGCCAACTTATCAAAGGCCAAACGGTGCTCGTCAAATACCGGTACAGCGATGTGTACAAACGCCCGGTATGTGAAATGTTCTTCACCGTAAAAAATCCGGAGCAGACGACCGATACGCTCGATCTCGCGCAGTATATCGTCTCCAAAGGCTGGGCCTGGTACCGGTCAGAGCAGAAAAATACAAAGGCAAATGGCCTGATGAAAAAGATTCAGGGGTATGCGAAGGAGCAGAAAGTTGGGCTTTGGGGGGAGAAGGGACGGGCAGTTAAGCCGGAGACGTTTCGAAGGAGGTTCAGGGTGAAGATGAATGTTGAACTTTAGGTAGTGTGCGTGCCGTAAAAAAATGAAAAAACCGGGATTTGGCTCAAAGCACTGAATTCCGGTTTTTCATTCATGCGGATACGTAAAAAACGTATATTTTGAAAAAACGCGCCAGATTTTAAGTCCACTATATGAAAACCTTCATTTTTAGGTCTAATAGTATCTGGAGGCGAAAGAAGGAAGGATCATCTTCAGTAATGCGAAAAAAGGATTGTGCATTAATAGTAGGCAAGTGAGAAGAAAGGCATCTCTAATATTCAGGTTTATTCCCAGATTCATCTAATTCTTTCTTGAAAATCAGGTACACTCTCTTGAGTACCATCAAAAAAGTTAAAAAAAACTCCGAAAGAAGAAAAAATGATGAAATATTTATTGCTGCCTTTATATGGTAGCCTAAATCATCAATAAACCCAAATACCATCACAAAAACAGCCGCAAAAGATACCAATATTGAAAATGAAATATTAGCAGTCAACTGTTTAACGATTATTTGTTTTATCTCTTTAGATTCATATTTTCTGGCTATATCAAGCAGAATGACAAGCGCATTAAATAAAAGTCCAACAAAAATTGATAAACCGCCAACAATTGTTTCAATGGAGTCTTTGTCTATCCTAAGACCGCTAAAATAAAAAACAAATGAAAGTACAAAGGGTAAAAGAAGAAATGAAAAATAATCATCGAACCCGGGTCGATTCGTATTATTATTTACGAGTGTCTTAAAATGGTCTCGTAATATGTCTATGACGCTAATCTTGAACATTTTGTCTGTTTGGAAGTATTTCGTCGAGTATCATATTTAAAAAATCAAGTACATAGGCACTAATTGATTCCCTTGTTGGTAAATTCGTTGATGGGTCTCTTTCGATACTTTCTTCGTGAACATAATAGTATGGTTGTAACTGAAATCCTTGCGATTTTTTGGCCGTAGCTTTTTTACCGTTGAACTCATATTCTAACAATACATCGTGGGTGCCATCCATACCAACCTGTTCTAATATTGGGGTTGTAAAGAATCTTGGCTCTCCGGCCACAAAGTCTCTTATCGCATCAGAAAATCTCCCTTCTACGATTGCTTTTAAATTGTTTGAAACGCCTCTCAGCCCACTGATCTTTACTTCTATTACTACTGGAGAATCAATAAACTCGGTTCCTAATATACTGTTGGCTAAATCAGGAGGTAAATGCTGCTTCCTTAAAATAATTTTATTGATCTCTCCATCTTCTTTCATTTGTTTAACGGTATCCTTAGGTACAAATTTATCAATTTCAATCAGTTTATCTTCAATATTATCAGTAAAATATTTTTTTATCAACCTGACAAAGGTATCAGAGATAGAACTTGTTGATAAACCTTGAACAATAATGAGACCTATATTACTATCTGTTGGCACCCATAGCATAAAGAAATAATCAATTGAATCAACATGATCTATCTCAACATGAAAAACCTCATCTTCTGGATTATTACGGTCAATTATAGTTCTTCCCAAACCATATTTGCCACCTTTTAGAAATCCATAGATCAGATTTCTTTCACTCGCAAAACTCATTTCGCTTAGTGTCGGATATATTACAGTTTCATTTCCCGTAATGCCAGCAAATGATCTGTTAAAACCTCTTACAAAGTATTCAAAAAAGTCTTTAAAATTCAAGATGTGCCGTTGTTGTTCCCCATCAACATAGGTGAGATCGGTTAGTCTCACATATTCTGCCCGGTTATTTCTTGAGTGCCGGCCGCGCACTTTAATAGTAAAGCAATCCAATTTTATATCGTGAGGCATTAGTAAATTTATTACTTTAGTTAGAAATTAGCACTGCCAAAACACCACACCCCTCCCCGAGTACATACGCTGGAGGAGGGGTGCAAAGGGTGCTCATCAGAAGAACGGATCATGCAGGATTTATTGTCGCGGATAAAGGTATGGGGAATATGTACTTGTGTCAATACTTTGCTTGAAATACTGTTTATCTTCATTTAAAAAAAAAGCGGCTGCACACTTCCGCGCAACCGCCTACTCTTACCGCATTTATTTTGGCACACCCGCCTGACAAACGGGTTATGCGGTACGCGACCGATCTTCCATCGAAACCAAGAGATATTTTTCAGGTATTCATATGTAGTTTTTGACTCCGGCAGGCCTCCTGGATGTTTTGTAGGACGTTGGCTTTACTGCCTCGAAAACCAAAGTCAACCGGCGCAAGTTCTTTGCCATAAAACCGACACAACCCCAAATAATACCCCACCGCCCGCCGAAAACACCGACTCTCCTCCATTTTCCGATTCTTCAACCGCGCCACATCCGCCACCCGTGCCTTAAACCGCCCCATCGCTATGCCCGGCGTCAACCGCTCCTCCGTCTTGCCCCAACGGAAAACGATCACTGACCTCGATAAACCTTCTAAATCACACTCCACCACAATCGAATCCGAATCAGGGTTCTGCATCGAAACAGTACCCACAACAGGGACAGACGAGCGAACCAGCGTTTTTTTTTCAGGGCCACCGGTGGGCGCCGGCGGTTCGGGTGGCGTAGCGGCCGGATCTGGCTCGACGGCAACCGGTGGCGTTACGGGTAATGCTCCCGATCGGGTATCCACTGGCGGTTTGAGAATTGTTCGCTCCGGCTTAGTCGCCACGGTGGGCGCCTGCGCAGTCAGAAGTTCATGCCGTTGCTTTTCCGCGCCTTCCAGGGCGGCCTGAAACGCGGCGCGCTGGGCTTCGCTCAGTTGCGGGTCATTTACCCGGCGTTTGAAGGTTTTGATGTGTTCGTCCAATTCGGCGAGTGTCATATCAAACAAATTGAATGGTTGTTTCTAATTCCCGGATCAACAGATCAATCTGGGCTTTATCCCGGATAAAATTCCGGGCGGCCAGCAGGTCGTCTATCAAGGCCCGGATGAAAGTTTCGTCGATGATGAATTTGGCGCTTGCGGTCAGATTTTCAAGGCGTTTGTCCGCTCCGCCGCGCTCCCCTCCCGTCAGGTCAAAAAAAAACTGGGCCTGGTGTTTGTCGGCCGTCCAAAGGCCGCTGTTCTCGAACAACAGTCGGGCAGTTTTCAGCACCCGCAGCGATCGGCGGACTTCGTTCAGGTCGCGGTGTTTCAGGGCGAGGTAGATCGCCATTTCGTTAACGCCCTGGTTGTTGGTCACGAACTGGAATACCTCCTGGCAGAGATCGGTTTGCACCTTGGCCAACAGGTCTTTCTTGGCAGCGTCGCGGATTTCATCCTCCGGCAGCCAGTCGTAGATTTTCGCCCGAACAGTCCACAGGGCGTTGTTCAGCCCGTTGCCGATGGTTTTAAAAATCTCGATCAGCGGGCTTTCGCCGTCGGGGTGCTTTTCGTCGAACTTAAGCGCGCGGTACTGCCGCATCCCGTGGCAGATGTGCCATAGAAACATGCCGGCTAAGTAGATCAGGAACATGCCGCTTTTGCGCGATTCCTTGCGCGCCTCGTAGACGCCCAAGGCACGAGTGTTAGCCTCGGTCGCCTGGGTTTGTTGGCCGAGCAGCAGGCTGCTTTGCTGGGCGGCGATATCGGCCAGGGCTTTTTCCTTTTCGGCCAAGTTGCTGGTTTTGGGCAGAAACTCCGCTTTGCGTTCGCGGCGTTTTTTTTCCAGACCGGCCAGTTGAGCATTGATTTGCCGGGTTTCCACTTGCGCCCAATTCGCCCCTACCCCGGCGAGGCGCTTCTTGCGCGATTCCAGCCGTCGCTTCTCCTTGTTGATATCGCTATCCACCCGGGTGCCCCAGGCGGCGCGTTCGCGGTCTTCTGCGGCCTTTTCGGCGTTGCGGGCCTTTTCGGCCAGGTTCAATACCTTGTCGTGCGGAGACGTATCCACGACCTTTTCTTCCGGTTTGACCGTCATACGTTCCACGGCTTCGTGGTTGCCTTCGCGGTTGACGATGAAATCGACGGTGCAGATGCCGGCGGTCAGGCAAAGACACAGGATGCCGATCGTGATGTCCACCCCGGCCACCCGCTGGTTTTCGAGGCTTTGTTTTTCCGCCTTGGGCAGGAAAGCCGCAGCGATCATCCGGGTGCTGAAATGCACCGACACGCCGTTGAGCCGTTGCACCACAAACGCGATGACCACAGCCACCCACAGTCCGATGCCGGGAAACTGCGGTTCCAGCATCTTTTTCATGCCGTACACGCTCCCCAGTACCACCACAAGGAAGCACAGGGAGGAAATAAGGGGAGAAAGCAGCAGCCGGAAGCGGCTGTTGAACGCGGCCCAATCTTGTGGGTTCCGACCTGGTGTAATATCCATATTGCCTACTGTTTAATTGTTCGCTTATTCCTGGTAAGCCG